>ENA-USZI01002667-USZI01002667.1-human-gut-metagenome-genome-assembly--contig:-NODE-2667-length-10046-cov-3.520514_pt1 | contig 10046 bp, 8 predicted proteins | sample MGYA00250042_ERZ773532 | MGnify/ENA primary metagenome ERZ773532 (study PRJEB29103, sample SAMN06112036) | human gut metagenome | biome: human gut; feature: ankylosing spondylitis patient; material... | reverse complement strand
TTCTCTTCAAATTCTTCAGGAAAAAGACGGGATTGCGCTCCTGCCGGGATTCTCCTTTTATTCCTCCTCGTCGTAATAGATCTCCTCCATCAGCCCGTCCAGTTCGCGCCGCTCCTTCTTGGTCGGACGGCCCGTACCGCGGTCGCGGACGATGAAGATCGTCTCGCGCGGAACGTTGAGTTTGTCCAGCTCCTCCTGCGGAGTAACGTTGAGACAGTAAAGAGGCACGTTTTTCGCCGGCTGACGGCTCGACACCAGATCGAGCACTTTGTAGGAATAGGTCACCTGCATTTTGCGCACGGCGATCACATCGCCGATTTTCACCTCGCGCGAAGGCTTGGCATAAGCGCCGTTTACCGTCACCTTGTTCGTGCGCACGGCATCTGCGGCATCGCTGCGGGTCTTGAACACCCGCACCGCCCAAAGATACTTGTCCAAACGAATATCGTCCATATCACTTGATGTTTTGCTCCATTTTTTCCAGCAGGCTCCCCTTGCCGTAACCCTACCATACATCCTGAATCCGGCCGTCGGGAGCGATCAGCACGAAATGCGGAATTTCCTTTACCCCATAACGCATCCCAAGCCTGGTATCTCCGTCTACAAGTTCGTTCCATTGGTTTCCGACCAACTGCTTTTCGGCAATAAACTCCTTCCACACCGGCTTCGGGTCTTGGCTGATGCTCACAACCGCAACCCTGCCGGCATACTTTCGTGCGATCTCTTGCAGTTCGGGAATCGCCTGTACGCACGGACCGCAGCCCGCACTCCAGAAATCGAGCAAAATATATTTCCCGATGAATTCCGCCAGGCGATGCAGATTCCCATCCGCATCGTACAGATCCCCGTCCACCAGCCGGTCTCCGACTCCGACCGCCGGAGCCGGATTGAGATAAGCGTCAATCCGCCGGCCCATCGGAGACTGCCGCTGTTCTTCCGTCATCCGGTCGTAAAGCGCAAGCATTTCGGCCTTGTGAGCTGTACCTATTCCGAACTGCAAAAGACGGGCGCATTCGGCCAGTTTGTTCAACCAGACCCGCGTCACGGGAGCCGTCTGCATACGACGGACGGTTTTCTCCGACACTTGCCCGAACAGCTCCATATAACGGGCAAAATCCTGCTGTGTATTCAGCATGTCCTGAAACCAATTCAACTCACAGATTTGAGGTTCGACCAGAGCACGGTACATGTCTTCGTCCGCCTGCTCCGCAATGTCCGAAGCGGCCTCCCAAAGCCAAGCCTGCTTATCCTCACCACGGACCTCGATACGTTTGCCGGGGGCAACCCAAACATCGAGCGTACCGCCCCGGTAATCCCCAACCGTCACACTGATCTGAACAACTTTCGGGAAAGCGACCGTATCCCGGAAGGAAAACCGACCGCCTGCCAGCGTATCCACGCCTATTCCCCGCAACATTTGCCCCTGCGGTTCATACAGACGCACTACCGCGCCGTCGGGCACGTTCTCGATTTTTCCGACAATCCGGAATTCGCCGGCGGGAACGGCGGGAGCGCAAGCCGTTGCGGCCACCGCGGCAACAAGCAGGGAGAGCGGTTGTTTCATCGGTTTTCTCCTATTTTTCGTACAACGTTTCGCTTTTCGGCCGGTCGTGCGACTGTTCGTCGTTCTGGCGGCTGACGCTCAGGATCATCCCGAAGGCGATCATCGTGAAGAGCATCGACGAGCCGCCGCGCGAAATCAGCGGCAGGGTCTGCCCCGTCTCGGGGATCAGGTTCACCGTCACCATGATATGCAGCAGCGCCTGACACGTGATCAGCAACGCAAGCCCCAGCACCAGCAATCCCGGAAAGGCGGTTCCGCACCGCCGGAATATCTCGATTCCCCGGAAGAAGACCCACAGGTAGAGCATCAGCAGCAGCACGGCCAGGATGAAGCCGTACTCCTCGACGAAAAAGGCATAGGCATAGTCGCTCTCGGGGTGGATCATCTCCACGCGCATGGCGCTCTGCCCGGCGCCTTCGCCCAGGATGCCGCCGTTGTAAATGGCGATCATCGAACGCTCCGTGTCGGAGAGGTGTTCGATGGGTTTCTCGGTCTGCGACTTGGTCCAGAGGTGAATCCACGTCGAAACGCGCCCTTCGGCGGTCTCGCTGCGCCCGAGGTTCAGCGTCATAATAACGACGATGGCCGCAACGCCCCATCCCACGAGTTTCATCAGCTCCCCGAAACGGACGCGTCCGATGAGCATCATCACCCACGACGCCAGGCACACCAGCACGGCCGACGAAGTGTGCGCCGGAAAGATCACCATTGCCGAAACGACGACCGGCAGCAGAATGGGGCGCGTACCCTCGCGCCAGATTTTTCGCTGCACGGGCGACGAACGCCACGTCCAGAACTTCCACGTCGGCACGATGCGTATCTTGTCGATCTTCGACTGCCGTCCGGCGAGCTGCCGGGCGAGGAACAGCACCGTGGCGACCTTCAGCGCCTCGGAGGGCTGGAACTGGAAGGGGCCGAGCGGAATCCAGCGGGCTGCGCCGTTGGTCGTTGCTCCGATGAAATAGACGGCGACGGTCAGCGCCACCGAAAGAAAATAGGCCGGCCGGGCCAGAAGATTGTAAATGCGGCAGTTGATCTTCTGCACGGCGACCATGATCAGCAGGCTGCCGACCAGCAGCAACAACTGCTGACGCAGGAAATGCGCCGTCGTACGGGCCGTATGGGCGTCGTAGGCCATCTTGGCCGTCGAGGAGTAGACCACCAACACCGAGATCACCGCCAGCGCGGCGACGATGATCCACAGCACGCGGTCGCCCGTAAAGAGGCGGAACCCCGATTTCCCGGCCGTTCCCGTCCCGCAGGCGCACTCCTCGCCGGAGGCCGCGTCACCGCTCCCCGAAGTCCGCCTGCCGCCGCGCGGCGCAGCGTCGCGCGCCGCCTCCGCCGTCGCCCGGTCGTCGTATCTGCTCTCGTCCCGCACCATCGGCTATGCTTTTTCTTCGACCCAGTTCTTGAACAGTTCGCCGCGGTTCTCGTAATTCCGGAAAAGATCGAAACTCGCGCAGGCAGGCGACAGCAGCACCGCATCGCCGGGACGCGCCGCGGCCTTCGAGGCCGTCATGGCCGCTTCGAGCGAATCGGTCGAGACCACCTCCGGGACCACGCCCGTGAACTCCCGGACCAGTTTGGCGTTATCGAGACCCATGCACACCAGCGTGTGCACCTTCGCCCGGGCGAAGGCCTTCAGCGGCTCGTAATCGTTGCCCTTGTCGGTCCCGCCGGCGATCCACACCACGGGGCGCGTCATGCTCTCCAGCGCATAGTAAACCGAATCGACGTTGGTGGCCTTCGAGTCGTTGATCCACAGCACGCCGTCCTTTTCCGCCACGGGTTCGAGCCGGTGTTCGACGGGCGCGAAGGCGTAGAGCGATTTGCGGATCTTCGCCGGGGCGACGCCCGCCGCAAGGGTCGCGAGGGCCGCGGCCATGGCGTTGTAGGCGTTGTGAAGCCCCTTGATCTGCAACTTTGCGGTGTCGATCTCCACCGACGCCTTGCCGGCCGTTGCGGTGAATTTTCCGTCGCAGAGAAACGCGTCGCCCGCACCGCTCGCCACGGCGTTTTTAGCGGCGAAGGGCAGCTGGCGCATCCTCAAATCGTACTTCGGAATCTCGTTCCAGATCACCTCGTCATCGCCCGAGTAGACGAACCAGTCGCGCGAGGTCATATTCTGCACGATTCTCATTTTCGAGTCGGCATAGTTCTGAAAACAATGGTCGTAGCGGTCGAGGTGATCGGGCGTAATGTTCATCAGCACCCCGACATGCGCCCGGAACCGATACATTCCGTCCAACTGGAAAGAACTCAATTCCAGTACATACCAATCGTAGTCGCCCGTAGCGACCGACCAGGCGAAACTCTCGCCGATGTTGCCGCCGAGGGCGACGTTCATCCCCGCGTCGCGCATGATCTTGTAGATAAGCGACGTGGTGGTGGTCTTCCCGTTCGATCCGGTGATGCAGATACATTTGGCCTTGCCCATATAGCGGCCCGCGAACTCCATTTCGGAGATCACCGGAATGCCCGCCTCGCGGATCTTGCGCACCATCGGGGCCGTATCGGGAATGCCGGGCGACTTGACGACCTCCGTGGCCGCGAGGATGCGCTCCTCGGTGTGGCCGCCCTCCTCGTAGGGGACCTCCCATTCGTCCAGCTTGGCCTTGTAACGGTCGGCAATGCGCCCCGCATCGGAGAGGAAGACCCCGAACCCCTTCTTTTTGGCGAGGATCGCGGAACCGTAGCCGCTGATTCCCCCGCCCAGAACGACGATCTGTTTCATATTATCTTATTTTCAGCGTTACCAGCGTAATGGCCGCCAACAGCAGCGAGATGATCCAGAAACGGAGAACGATCTTGGTCTCGAAGATGCCCTTTTTCTGGTAGTGGTGGTGGACCGGAGACATCAGCAGGATGCGACGCCCTTCGCCGTAGCGGCGTTTGGTGTACTTGAACCAGCCGACCTGCATCATCACCGAGAAGCTCTCCACGAGGAAGACGCCGCACAGCAGCGGCAGCAGCAGCTCCTTGCGGATGCAGAGCGCGAAAACGGCGATCACGCCGCCGATGGCCAGCGAACCCGTGTCGCCCATGAAGATCTGGGCCGGGAAGGAGTTGTACCACAGGAAACCCACCAGCGCCCCCACCAGCGCCGCGGCGAAGACCACCATCTCGCCGCTGCCCGGGATGTACATGATATTGAGGTAGTCGGCATAGACGATGTGGCCCGAAAGATAGGCCAGCACCCCCAGCACGGCGACGATCGGGACCGAAACTCCCGTCGCCAGACCGTCCAGGCCGTCGGTGAGGTTGGCGCCGTTCGACACGGCCGTCACCACGAAAATCGCGACCAGCACGTAGAGAATCCATGTGGCAACGGAGTTTCCGCCCGTCAGCCATCCGTAGTCGAACTCGTTGTTTTTGACGAAGGGGATGGTCGTCTGCGTGGTCTTGAGGCTCTCGGAGCTGACGACCACGTGGCGCTGAACCGTTTCGAGCACCGTGCCGTCCTCGTTCAGATAGACCGTCTGCACGGGCTGCGTGACCTTCTCGCGCACGACGATGTCGGGCGAGAGCCACATGGTCGTTCCGACGATGACGCCGAGGCCCACCTGCCCCACGATCTTGAAACGGCCCTTCAACCCCTCCTTCGTGTGGCGGAAAACCTTGATGTAGTCGTCCAGACCGCCGATCAGGCCGAGCCAGACCGTCGACACGAGCAGCAGCTGGATGTAGACGTTGTCCAGCTTGCCGAAGAGCAGCATCGGGACCAGGATGGCGACGAGAATGATCACGCCGCCCATCGTGGGCGTGCCTTTCTTCTGCAACTGGCCCTGAAGCCCGAGGTCGCGGATCTCCTCGCCGATCTGCTTGCGGCGCAGGAAGTCGATGATCGAACGTCCGAAGATAATGACGATCAGCAGCGAGAGGATGATGGCTGCTGCGGCGCGGAAGGAGATGTACTGGAACATTCCCGAGCCGGGGAGGTCGTAGGCCTCGTCCAGGTACCTGAATAGATGGTAAAGCATGGTTTCAATTAAAAATTAAGAATGAAAAATTAAAAAGTACCATACGGTGGCATTACGACAAGCGAACAAATGAAAAACAATTCTTAATTTTTCATTTTTAATTGAGAAGCGCAAAGCGCTTCTTTATCTCTTCCCGGTCGTCGAAAGGATGTTTCACGTCGCCGACAATCTGATAGGTTTCGTGCCCCTTGCCCGCCACGAGGATGATGTCGCCCGGACGCGAGAGCATCACGGCCGTGCGGATCGCCTCGGCGCGGTCGGCGATGCGCAGGTAGCGCGCACCGGGCTCCAGCCCCGCGACCATGTCGTCGAGAATCGCCTCGGGCGATTCGTGGCGCGGATTGTCGGAGGTGAAAACCGCCGTCGTGGCATACTTCACGGCAATGGCCGCCATCTCGGGACGCTTGGTCCGGTCGCGGTCGCCGCCGCAGCCGCACACCACGATCAGCTGCTGGCCGGGGGTGCGAATCTCCTCGATGGTCTGAATCACGTTCTCCAGCGCATCGGGCGTATGGGCATAGTCGACGATGGCCGTCGTGCCGTTCGCCGCGCGGATCTTCTCGAAGCGGCCGCTCACGGCGTGCAGCATGCTCAACACGCGCAGCACCTCGCCCCGGTTGAGTCCCAGCAGCGCCGCAGCGCCGTAGACCGCCAGCAGGTTGTAGGCGTTGAACCTCCCCAGCAGCCCCACCCACAACTCCTGCCCGTCGATGCGCAGAAGCATGCCGTCGAGGTGCATCTCGACGATCTTGCAGCGGAAATCGGCCATCGCGCGCAGCGAATAGGCGCTCACCGCCGCCGCGGTGTTCTGCACCATCACGCGTCCGTTCCGGTCGTCGGCGTTCGTCAGAGCGAAAGCCCCCTTGGGCAGCCCGTCGAAAAAGAGCTTCTTGGCCCGGATGTACTCGGCGAAGGTCTTGTGGTAGTCGAGGTGGTCGTGCGTGATGTTCGAAAAGATGCCGCCCGCGAAATCGAGGCCCCGCGTGCGTTCCTGCACGATGGCGTGCGACGAACACTCCATGAAACAGTATGCGCACCCGGCGTCGGCCATTTCACGCATCATAGCGTTCAGGCGGATCGAATCGGGCGTGGTGTGGGTGGCTTCGACCTCGCGGCCGTCGATCTTGTAGACCACCGTCGAGATCAGCCCGGCCTTGTAGCCCATGGCCCGCACCAGATCGTAGAGCAGCGTCGCGGTCGTGGTCTTGCCGTTGGTCCCGGTGATGCCCACGAGTTTCAGCTCGCGGCTCGGGTAGTCGTAGAACGCCGCGGCCATATCGGCCATGGCCCCCGCCGAGTCCCCGACGAGAACATAAGCGACGCCCTCCGCCGCATCCGCCGGCATCCGTTCGCAGACGATTGCCGCCGCGCCTTTTTCAACCGCTATGGGGATATAGTCGTGTCCGTCGCTCTGCGTGCCCGGAACGGCGAAGAAGCAGTCGCCCGGTTTCACGGAGCGCGAATCGTAGACCAGCCCGCCAATGGCGGCGGCAGTATCGCCGCACACCTCCCGGACGGGGGTATTTTTCAGAATATCGGTTAATTTTTTCATCCTATTTCAACGTTATGACGACCGCCGTGCCCGGTGCTATGCGCGCTCCGGCGGTGATACTTTGCTGCGTTACGGCTCCCCGTCCCGAGAAGCGGACCTTCAGTCCGCGGCTTTCGAGCACGAACAGCGCGTCTTTCAACCCCATGCCGCGCACGTCGGGCATCACGCCCCGGTCGCCGGGCAGGCTCGTGATGACGACGTTCGAGAGGCTGTCCACCGCGACGCGCCCCCAGCCCGTGCGGCTTTCGAACGAGGCGCGGGGCGACAGGCGGTCGGCCACGCGGCGGACCTGCGCGATGTCGCCGCCCTTCATCCGGTCGGGATAGCGGCGCGGACCGCCGTCGTCGACACGGCCGTACCAGTCGCGGCCGCGGTTGAAGATGTAGTCGACCATGCGCTTCACGACGGGACCCGCCAGCGGTCCCCCGTAGTAGGCTTTCCCGGCCTGGGCGCGGGTTTCGATGGTCGTGAGCACCGTGTAGCGGGGCGCGTCGGCCGGGAAGTAGGCCACCATCGAACCCAGGTAGTAACGTCCCTCGCGGCTGCGGGCATCGGTGATCTGCGCCGTACCGGTCTTGGCCGCCACCCGCAGGCGCGTCGTGTCGCGGAAAAAAGCGCTGGCCGTACCCTCGGTGCAGACCGCCTGCAAACACTGCTGCACCTCGCGCAACGCCGCCCGCGAGGCGATCGACGAGGCGATGGTACGGCTTTCGAAACGCTCCTCGACCCGATCGCCGCGACGCAGTTCACGCACCAGCACGGGCGAAATCATCTTCCCGCCGTTGGCAATGGCGTTGTAGAAGGTTATCATCTGGATCGGGGCCAGCCGCACACGATAACCGTAGGACATCTTCACCAGCATCACGCCCGGGTCGGGAACCTTCCAGTCCGTGGTGACGGAGGGCTTCCGCTCGCCGAGCCGCTCCAGCCCCACGGTCTGGCCCAGATGCAGCTCCTTATGGAGAAAATCGCTGTATTCCTGCTTTCTGCCCGTACTTCCGTAACGGTCCCAGATCGCCTTGGCGAAGTAGACGTTCGACGACGAAGCCACGGCGCGCCGGAAGTCGATTTCACGGTCGCCGCGGTGCGAATCGCGGATGTTCCTGGCCGGGCCTACCGTCACCGGATCGCCGTTGTGGGTGTCGTAAACCATCGAGACGGGCATCCGGGCGTCGTCGAGCAGCGTGAGCATCGTCGCCAGCTTGAACGTCGAACCCGGCTCCATGCTGCGGCCCAGGGCGTAGTTCTCCCGCTCGGCGAAACTCCCGTCGGCATTGCGGCCGAGGTTGACCATCGCCAGGATTTCGCCCGTATGGACCTCCATCACGATCGTCGTGCCCCACAAAGCATTCTGGGCTTCCAGCTGTCGCCTCAACGCCTTGTCGGCCACATCCTGCAAGTCGAGGTCGAGCGTCGTGACGATGTCGAAGCCGTCCACCGGGTCCTCGTGGTCCCCGCCCGCCACCCGGCCGTAAAAGCCGCGCGCGATGCGCTGGCGCAGGGCTTTGCCGTCGCGGCCCGCCAACTCCTCGCGGTAGGCCTCCTCGATGCCGTAATTGCCCTTGTCGCCCGTCAGTCCGATCGTACGGCGCGCCAGTTCGCCCTGGGGATAGATGCGTTCGTCGCGCTCGATCAGCCGGTAGACCATGCCCATGTTCCAGTTCAGCAGCGGATAACGCCGCAGGGTCTCCCACTCGGCGAAATCCACCTCGCGGGGAAAGATATTCACGGGCGTATGGTCGCGGATCGTGTCGTAGATGCGGCGTTTGACATATTCCTCGCCCCGCATGCGGTCCATCATGCGCGAAATCCACCCCTCGGAACGCAGGTAGGAGGTGTCGCGCGGATTGACCAGCCGGTAACGGCGGGCGTGCTCCTCGCGGAAACGTTTGGCATAGGCCGAGGCGGGCTTGTCCCGGAAGAAGGCAGCCAGCAGTTTCGCGAGCGAGTCGGCCTGTTCGCGGAAGGTCTTGAGCGAATCCAGCCCCGGCGACGCGAAGTCGAAGGCGGCCTGATAGCGGAAGATCGAGGTGGCGAGGGGTTCGCCGTCGCGCGAAAGGATGCTCCCTCGCTGCGCCGGGATGACCTCCTCGGTGAAGATGCGGCTGGCGAGGCGGTCGGCATTGTAGGCCACCTCCGCACTGAACAGCTGCACCCAGACGAGCCGTGCGAGCACGATGGCCCCGGCGAGGATGAAGAGCACGTACAGAAGCCTCACCCGCAGCAGAATATCGCTTTTGACCTTCGAACGTTCCTGCTTCATCGCCGTTTAGTTTTCGATGATCTCGCCCGGCGCCTGCGGGTCGTAAAGCTCGATGCCCCGCGCCCGGAGCTGTTCGACGATGGCCGAATGGGTCGTGCGCTGGTAACGCTGCTCCTGGAGGCGGATCGAGCGTTCGCGGAGTTTCTGCACGTCGCGCTCGAGACGCGTGTAACGCATGTCGAGGTGCAGCGACCAGAACATCACCATGATGCTCAAAAAGAACATCCCGGCGATGGTCAGCATATAGGGATAGTATTTCGAGACGCCCTCGCGCACGAGGATAGTACCCGAGAACAGCTGCCAGAAGGTGCTGGACCTGCGGCGTCGCTCGCGGCGTTCGCGTTCCTCGGCTTCGGCCCGCTCTTCGGCCTCGCGCTCCTCGTCGGCGCGGATGTCCTCTTCGGCTTCGCCCCGCTCCATGCGCCGCACCTCGCGGCGCACACGGCGCGCGAACTCCTCCTCCTGCTCGCGGCGGGCCTGCTCCTCGGGGGTCACCGGGTCGAATTCGTGGTCTCGGTACATAATCTCCCAATAATTATGAATTGTGAATTATGAATTATGAATTGTTTTGACCGCCGCCCGGAGTTTCGCCGAACGGGAACGGGGATTGCGGTCGAGTTCTTCGGCCGAAGGGGTCACGGCCTTGCGCGTCACGAGGGCGAACGGGGCCGGAGGACGAATGAT
>ENA-USZI01002666-USZI01002666.1-human-gut-metagenome-genome-assembly--contig:-NODE-2666-length-10056-cov-5.095100_pt1 | contig 10056 bp, 1 predicted proteins | sample MGYA00250042_ERZ773532 | MGnify/ENA primary metagenome ERZ773532 (study PRJEB29103, sample SAMN06112036) | human gut metagenome | biome: human gut; feature: ankylosing spondylitis patient; material... | reverse complement strand
ATCGCTTTGGGTATTCCGTTGGAGAAGCTGCCGGACTCGGTGAATAACGGTATCGGGAGTATCTTGGGTGGGTTGACGTTGATTATCGTATTAGGCGCTATGCTAGGCAAGTTGGTGGCCGAGAGCGGAGCGGCACAGAAGATCGCTTCCGTGATGGTGTCGCTTTTTGGTACTAAGCATATACAATGGGGGCTGATGGTGACAGGCTTTGTCGTGGGTATTCCGTTATTTTATGGGATCGTATTTGTGTTGTTGGTGCCATTGATCTTCTCGATCGTGTATAAATACAAGCTTCCGGCGGTCTATATCGGGTTGCCGATGTTGGCGGCGTTGTCCGTGACGCATGGATTCCTGCCCCCGCATCCGTCTCCGGTAGCCTTGGTGGTACAATTCAACGCGAATATCGGCCTTACGCTGATCTACGGTTTATGTTTGGCGATTCCGGCTATCATTATCGCCGGGCCGGTGTTCGGCAGTCGGTTGAAACATATAAAATCCGGTCCGGTCACGTTGTTCGAGCAGAAAGAGGATAGCGGGAGATATAGCATGCCGGGCAAGGCGAATAGTTTTATCAGCGCTACGTTGCCTGTCTTTTTACTGATTATCGTGACGGTTATTCCTTATTGCTTTAAGGATATGGGCGAGATGGCGAGCGGGATAGTCTCTTTTATTGGTGCTCCTTCCATTGTAATGCTGATCGCCTTGTTGTTCGCTACATATACGCTGGGCATCCGGCAGGGACGTAGTATCAAGTCGGTTATGGCAGTCTATGGGGAGGCCGTGAAAGATATCTCTATGATCCTTTTGATCATCGCGGGTTCCGGTATCTTCAAGCAGATCATGGAGGATAGCGGGGTAAGCAATGAGCTGGCGACAAGCCTAGAGCAATTGCCCGTTCATCCGTTGATCTTGGGTTGGTTGATCTCTGCCGTGATCCGTTTGTGCGTGGGATCGGCTACGGTGGCGGCGTTGACGGCGGCGGGCGCGGAAAAAATTTATACGGACACCTTCACCGGCACGAAGATCGAGCGCCCGGAGTTCGACAGGCTGCGCGCGCAGCTGCGGCGCGGCGATGTGCTCATCGTGACCAAGCTCGACCGCCTCGCGCGGTCGGTGTCGCAGGCCTCCGACCTCATCACCGATATGATCGACGAGGGCATCACCATCAACGTATTGAACCTCGGTATCCTGTCCAACGATTCGGTCAACACGCTGCTGCGCAATGTACTGCTGTCGTTTGCACAGTTCGAGCGCGACATGATCGTGCAGCGCACGCAGGAGGGCAAGGCGGTCGCGCGCGCCACCGACCCGAATTTCCGTGAGGGCCGCCCGCCCAAGTTCGACACCGAGCAGCTCGACCACGCGATAGCCCTGCTCGCGGACCATTCCTACCCGCAGGTCGTCAGGCTCACCGGCATCAGCAAGTCCACCCTCATCCGCGAGAGGAGGCGCCGCCGTGCGGCAGAGGCGCCGGAGGAATGAGCGCAGCATCTCGGGCCGAAACGCCCCTATATATATAATAACGTATAGCAGGCGTTTGTTTCGATCAGTGCAGAAAGGCTGCCGGAGATCGCTCCGGCGGCTTTTTCTGCGCACTGCCGTGCAAAAAAACGGTGAAAAGGACGGGAAACGGTGCTCGAATGCCGTCGATGCTTGACAGGAAAAAACGAAATTGCTAAAATATAAAATGGATAAATCAGTGCAGTATTCCCCCTGCTTCTGTACCGGAACGGAAAGGAGGCAGCGAGCATGACGAAACGGCGCGGAAAAGGCGGAAAAGGCGGCTTTACCCTGGTAGAGCTGGCTGTTACGCTGGTCATTATGAGCATTCTGTTCGCTATCGCTGTCCCGAACCTGCTCGGGTATATCCACCTGTCGCAGTTCCGCAGGAACGAGTCCTGCGCAAAGACCATGTATCTGTCCGCGGAATCCGCGCTGACGTACTGCCGCACCGGCGGCGAATGGGAGTCGTTTTGCAGACGGGTGAAGGACGAGGGCGTGCTCAACCAGTCGTTCGACGAGGCGGACGGGGAGCAGAAAAAGCTCAGCGGCCGGATCTACGGCATCCGTCTGGATGCGGACGAATATGCCTCGGGCGAACTGTCGGGCGACGGCAGCCTCGTCGACGAGCTGCTTTCGCAGGATACTTACGACAAAAGCCTGCTGAACGCCGCGATCTGCATCGAGATCGACGTGGAAAGCGGTCATGTCTACTCGGTCTTTTACGGCACGAACTGCAAGGGACTGTACTACGGCTCGAACGCGCTCAGCCGCCCGGCGGAGCTGTCCGGCGAATGGCTGGACATGGACGGCCGCGCCAGCTACGATCTCCGACGCGCGGAGCGCCTTGGCTATTACTCGGTGCAGGACGCGGTGAACGTCGTCAATCTGGACGCGGCGAAGCTCAAGATCACCTCGATCAATCTGGTCAACGGCGAAACGCTCTCGCTGGGCTGGTCGAGTAGCGTCAGAGCGCAGAACAGGGCGAACGTATATTATGAGGTGAAGCTGTACAGCAGCGCGGACAAAAAACGGCTGCTGATCATCCGCGTCCCGGGCAGCGCCCTCAAAACCGGCGCGCAGCCGCTCGAGGTCACGGCCGAGGACGGCACGACGAAAAACTATACCTTCCCGCTGGAGTACGACCGGACCGCCGGGCGGGCTTCTCTGGTGCTGGACGGCATGATGAACGCGCAGCTGTACAGCAGGCTCGACGAGCTTTCGGATGAGGACGGGGCGGCCTTCCGCCAGAGCAGCAGCACCAGCATAACGCGCTTCGGCGGCACACTCGCCGCACCGGCGGAGGTCTACGCGACCGTGCAGGCCTTCCCCGACCCGAACGCGGCATACGACAGCGGCGAGATGTACCAGAAGAGCGACGTCATCGACTCGAACCGCGCCAATACGCTCTTCGGAGACGGCACGAGCGCCGACGGCGCCGAATGCGAGGTCAAGGCCTTCCGCCATCTGTCCAACATCCGTTATACGGATACGGCGGCTGAATTTTCCGTTGCCGCGCGTTCGCTCGACTGGACGAGCGACAGCGTAAGGGTCTACGGCACAGCCGCCCACGGCGCGCTCACGGTCTCCTCCGGCACGGACATCGGCTTCCCGAGCATCCCGGAGCTAAAGACCGGTCAGACGCTGAACGGCGCGGGCGGTCTGCTGAACCGCATCGCCGCCGTGTTCACCGGCGGGAACGCCGTCAGCAGCCTCCGGCTGGATGATACCTCGATCGACGCGCACGCAGAGTATCTCGGTCTGTTTCAGAAAAATTCCGGCACGATACGCGGTCTGCGCCTGCTCTCTCCGCAGGTGGACGTCTCCTCGGGCACGCTCAAGGGCGTCGGCGCGGTCTGCGGCTACAGCGGCGGCTCTCTCGAGAGCGACAGCGTGGACGGCGAGGACGCGAGCGTGCGTGCGGCGCTGACGGCGGCAGATGCAGAGGGCATCGGCGGCATCGCGGGCGTCATCGAGGGGAACGGAAGGACAACCGGTCTGTCTGTCTCGGGCGCTGTGACCGGCACCCTGCCGGTCTCCGGCGAGGCGCGCGGCATCGGCGGCATCGCGGGCAGCCTTACGGTGTCCGGCACGGCCGTCAAAAACCTCGCGAGCCGCGCCGCGGTCACGGGCAACCGCTCGGCCGGCGGCATCGCAGGCTATCTTGCGGGCAGGGATCAGCCGACCGGACAGGATCTGCTCGACTGCACGAACGAGGGTCTGGTCCTCAGCAGTGCGGACGCGGACAAGACCTCGCTCGCGGGACGGTACATCGGCGGCATCGTCGGCTACGCCTATCATGCCTCGCTCGGCGGCTGCACCAGCCGGGCAGGCCGTGCGGCGGACTACGAATATACGCAGGCCGATCGGAGCAGGCTGCGCGGCAGGTATGTCGGCGGCATCGTCGGCTACAGCAACGGCAGCGTGCTGTATCGCTGCTCCACCGGGGCGGACGGCTATGTGCTCGGAAGCGAATACGTCGGCGGCATCGTCGGCGGCGCGGACGAGGGCGCGGACAGGCTGCTGCTGCATGACGGCACGGCCCGCGTCACCGCGAACGCCGCCTGCGTCATCGGAAACTCCTATGTCGGCGGCATCATCGGCCGCAACAGCGGCGGCTCCGTCATCGAAAACTGCGTCAATACCGGCGTCGCCGCAGGCTATCAGGCGTATATCGGCGGCATCTGCGGCGCGAACGAGAAAAGCGCGTCCATCGTAAACTGCGCGAGCTACGTGTCCGACACCGACGGCGCGGTCTACCGGCGCGTCACCGGCTGGGGCGCGTCCGGCAGCTATGCGGGCGGCCTGACCGGCTACAACGGCGGCAGGATCGTCTTTGACCGGAAGACCAGCGCCGTCTCCACGCGCAGCGTGGCGGGCATCGTGGTCGGCAGAGACTACGTCGGCGGTCTGGTCGGCTATAACGATGCAGACGGCACGATCGACGTCGATTATACCCTGATCGGCGGCAGCGTTTTCGCCTCCGGCGACTGCGCCGGCGGTCTGGTCGGCCTGAACGCCTCGACCTCGCTGCTCGGGCAGACGCTGACCGTCAAACCGGCCAGCGTGCAGGGGCGGTACTATGTCGGCGGCGCGATCGGCGCGAACGTGGTCGATCCGGACACGGACATCACGGTCGGCGGTCTCCGGGTCGACAACAGCCTCGGCTCGGTCACCGCAGAGGCGTTCTGCGGCGGTCTGATCGGCTATCAGCGCACCTACACGGAAAAGGACCGGGCAGGCCGGGCGCTGGCCGCTCTCCTGCCGGGCATCGCGGAGAACGGGGACAATGTGCCGGGCGCCGTGACGCCCTCCACCAATCCGCACACCGTCACCATCACCTCGGACGGCAACAGTGCAGGCAGGCTGTCTGCGGTTTCGAGCAATATGACCATCCGCGCGTATGCGTATGCGGGCGGCATCGTCGGCTGCGGCGAGCCGCAGAGTCGGATGCAGGTGGTCGGCTGCCTGAACGCGGGCGGCTTCGACCGTCCGGCGGACGGCGTATTCCCGGACAGCAGGCTGAAAACCGGTGTCAATCTCGCGGCCTATCTGCGGACGCAGGGCCATGAGGACGCAGCGCAGGCGCTGTCCGCGGAGCCGGGCGCGGATACGCTCCGCGTTTCCATCGTCGGCGGCATCGTCGGCGTGGGCGGCAAAAACCATGTGATCGACCGCTGCGCCAGCAGGGGCACGATGAACGGTCTGGACGCCATGGGCGGCGTGGTCGGTCTGAACGAGGGCCTCATCACGGACTGCACGCTGTCCGGCAGCATGGGCAGCGCAACGCAGGATTATATCGGCGGCATCGCGGGTCTGAACGTCGGCAGCAGAACAGCGGGCACGATCGAAAACTGCACGGCCGGGAAAAACTGCACCGTCACCGGACGCACTGCGGTCGGCGGCATCGTAGGCTTCAACCTCAGCGGCGGACGGGTGCAGAACTGCACCGGCAGCGCGAACGTCAGCGGCACCGGCCGCGTCGGCGGCATCGCGGGCGAAAACGGCGGCGAGATCGTGCTTTCGGGCGCGAAGGCGGGCGCGCGGCGCGTCACCGGCTCCGGAAGCGGCGTCGGCGGCGTGATCGGCGTGAATGCCGCGACCGGCACGCTCCGCGCGGCGGACGACAGCGCACAGGGCGACGTCATCGCCGCGGACAGCGGACTGACCGTGCGCGGCGGCAGCAAGGCCGGCGGCATCGCCGGCATCAACCGCGGCACGCTCGGCGGCGTGAGCGGCAGCTGTCTGACCAGTCAGGCCGCGTCGGTCCGCGCCGAGTCCGGTCTCGCAGGCGGCATCGCCGGTGCGCAGGAGGGCGCGGCGGCTCGTCTGTGCTTCGCGAAAAACCTCGGTCGGGTCACGGCGAACACGGGCGCCGCGGGCGGCATCGTCGGCATCGGCAGCGCCGGGAGCACGGTCGAGTACTGTATCGGCAACGGCAGCGTCACCAGCAGCGACGGCTACGCCGGCGGCATCGCGGGCGAAAACCTCGGCCGCATTCAAGACTGCGCGGTCGGCAGCGGCGGCGCGGCGGTAACGCTCACCACGCGCAGCCGGACGGCGGCGGGCGCGGTCTGTGCGCTCAACCACAAGGGCGGCACGGTCAGCGGCGCGGAGATCGGCGGCCGGGTCACGATCTCCGGCAGCGCCTTCCTGCTCGGCGCGCTCGTCGGCGACAACAGCGGCACGGTCGCGGACGCCGAGGTCGCGCAGCAGCCGGAATACGACGTTTCCGCGGGCGCTTTGCAGGTCGGCGGCGCGGTCGGCATCAACCGGCCGGGCGGCACGGTCCGCTCTGTCCGCGTCACCTCGGATTTCAAGGGCTTTTCCCGCTATCAGTACCTCGGCGGCGTGGTCGGTCAGAACTGTGCGCCCTCGTCCGACGGCACGGCGGCCGGACGGGTGGAAAACTGCACCTATTCGGGCGCGATCACCGAGGGAAAGAGCGCCGCGGCCAACTGCTACGGCGGCATCGCCGGCGTCAACGGCGGTCTGCTGAGCGGAAACACGGTCTCCGCGCTGACGCTGACGGCGGACGGCGTGTACACCGCGACCGCCACCAGCTCGGCCTCCGACAAGGAGCGCCTGTCCACGCACATCGGCGGCATCGCGGGCAAGAACGATACGTCCGGCATCATCGAGCAGTGCTACATAGACAATACCAGAACCGGCGCGATCACGGTCAAAAACGGCATGGTCGGCGGCGTGACCGGCTATAACAAGGGCACGGTCGCCCTGTCCGGCGACGGGAGCACCGGGACCCTGATGGCGAATGTCCGCGAGGTGAGCGATCTGCTTGCGAACGCGAAAAGCCTGTCTGCGGACAGCAGCTGGGTCAAATGGAAGGACGGCGCGGACATCGAGGCGCTGACCTATGCTTCGAGCGGAAAACCGGTCGCGCAGGGACGCACCATGCAGATCATCGTCACGGGAAACGGCAGTCTCGGCGGCATCGCGGGCTGCAATGCGCCGTCCGGCGCGCTCGACCGCTGCGTCAGCGGCGACTGGCTGCTCGTCAACCGGTCGGACAGCATCAGCGTCGGCACCGGCGGCATCATCGGCATGAACGAGAGCGAAAAAGGCCTCTCCTTCCTGCTCAACCGGGCGTTCGTCGGCCGTCAGCTCCGAAGCGCCAACACCAACCGTTTCGCCGGCGGCATCATCGGCACCCAGACCAACCGCACGACGGCCGACTGGCTGATCGAGGGCTGCATCAACTACGGAACGGTCTACGGCTGCCTGTCGCACTACTCGGGCGGCATCATCGGCCAGTGGACGAACAACGGCGGCACGCTCGAGCGCTGCTATAACTACGGCAATCTCCAGACCACCTTCCAGGCGAACTGGGTAGGCGCGTCGGGCGGCATCGTGGCGCAGCTGTATCACGCCGCCTCCGGTCAGGACTTCAACATCCTCAGCTGCCAGAACCACGGCAGCCTGTACGGACGGGACGGACGGAGCGTCGCCGACTGCGCGAACGACAGCGGCGGCATCCTCGGCAATGTCACGGCCTACGCCGCCGACGCCGGAAAGGGTCAGGCGTTCACGATCAATGTCGCGGACTGCGTCAACGGCCCGGGCGTCGAGAGCTATTCGGGCTCCATGGCCTCCGGCATCGTCGGCTTTTTCTCGACGGACGGCGTGGCGAATATCACGAACAACCGCCAGGCACAACAGCTCATCACCAATGCGACCGAGAACATCACGCTGAACATCGACCGCTGCCGCAACTATGCGCAGACGCTCAGCGGCTACAACTTCACCGCCGGCATCTTCGGCGACCGCTATGCCTACGGCCGGACGCAACCCGCGACGGATACCTATATCCAGAACTGCTTTTCGGTCACGCCCGGCCAAAAGGACCGCGAGATCGTCTTTATGCACAGCGGCGGCTCGGATACGCTGAGCGCGGAAAAGACCGGAAACAACTATTACTTTGACGATGCCTGGGCTATCACCAGGCAGTATGCCTCGGGCGGCATCGCGTCCGACTACACAAACCGCCGCGAATCCCGCCGCGCGTATTCGCGTATGCTCGGCTACGGCCTGTTCGATCATCGGCTGTTCGCCGCTGTGGCGGGGCCGACCCTGAGGCCGGTCGACTCGTCCGCGACGGCCTCGCACGGCATGTACTACAACATGACCCCGTCCAATACCTCGATCGACGGGCACGGCATCATGACCGAGACCTCCTCCGGGAAGATCGTCGGCCGCGTTATCTATGATATGCCGTACTCGTATGAGCCGTATGTGTTTAACCACGGCGGCTCGACGCTCCAGCAGGCGATCAAGACCCGAAACGGCGGCGCGAGCGGCATGGACGCCTTCGTCCGCACCGCCTACCGCGACTTCGAGCACGGCAGGACGGACGGCGGCGCGCTCGACGGCTCCTTTGGCGTTTCGCTGCGCCAGAACAGCGAGGGCGGCTTCGAGGTCTCAATCACAGACGACGACCGTCCGCTGTACTACGAGGGCAGAGTTTCGGTCGACGGCAAAGAGGTGCTGTCCGGTCTGCGCTTTGTCCCGAAATGCAAGGGTCAGGGTCTGTGGGACCCCGAGCTTGACGGCACGCAGGCCCACGGCGCGGGCACGACAGAGGGCACGTTCCAGCTGCCCGACGGTCTGGACACCGACACCGCAGGCCAGAGCATCACGCTTTCCGTCCGCGCGGTCAGCCTGTTCGAGGACACCGCGCCCTCCGCATGGAAGCAGGCGCAGACGGTCGACGTCTCGGTCCTGCCGACGCCGGACATCAGCATCCGTCTGACCGGGCACGAAAATGCGTCCCGGTCGAACGGCTGGAAGGAATCGGCGGTCTATCGGCTCTCTCTGAACAACCTTGCCGACTATGCGCCGTTCATCGGCTGGAAGGTCGTCTGCCGCCTCGGCTCGCAGACCGTGACGCTCGACAAGAGCCGCCCGGCGGCCGAGATCCGCGGCGGCGGCCTGCAGGAGCTGATCGTGACCGCGTCGGCGGATGTCACGAACGGCATCCAGCCGGCTTCCGTGACCCGGACCATCCCGATCGACACGCCGGCGTACCGGCCGGACGGCAGCATCCGCAGCCTGACCGCGTCGTATTCGGGCAGCACGGCGGCGGATTTCACCGTCACGGCGGCGCTGACCGTCCGGGAGACCACGATGGAGACCCCGCCGGTCTACCGCATCGAGCTGCTCGGCACGGTCGGCGGACAGGAATACGTTTTCGCGCAGGAGGATGTGCTGACCTCGGCGGGCAGCACGGTCACGGCGAACTTCCGCGACCTGCCGGTGCAGTATTTCGCGGATACCGTCAAAAATCGCCGCGTGCGCGCGTGGTATGCGGCCTCCGGCCTCGGCCCGGTCATCACCTACGGCGAGACCCGGCAGAGCGGCGACGCCGCCGTTACCCTGCGCACGTACAGCGCCTCCGGCGAACAGCAGCCCGACCGCACGATCTACAGCCATGTCCTCGGCTCTCCGAAGGATTTTGCCGATTACATCGCATCTACCGTGCTGAACATCACGCCGCTCGCCGCGCCGGTGCTGAACGCGCCCGAGCTCAGCCGCAGCGCGTCCGGCAGCATCAGCTACCGCTTCTCGTGGACGCAGCCCGGTCAGGGCGCCGCAGATGCGCGCTACAGCGTCCGTCTCACGGGCATCACCGCCGACCGCGCGAGGGTCGGCATCCCGCTGGGCGAGGTCTACACGGACAGCGCCGCAAAGGAGTTCACCGTCAGCGCGGACGACTGGCAGTATGCCGCGGTCGAGCTGACCGTCACCCGTCTGGGGCAGGCCTACGGCGAGGCCGGTCTGAGCGCGTCTCAGACCTGTGATGTTAAGCAGCGCCTCCCCCGCCCGGGTCAGCCGTCGGTATCCAACCCGGATACCAATGAGCTGGTATACGACATCAGCTGGCGCGCGGACGGGCGCGAGACCGGCTGCGCCGGCTACCGGATCTATGTGCAGCCGAAGGGCGGACAGGCCGAGCCGCTTGGCGATCTCGTGCCCGTGATATAGGCGAAAGCAGAGACGGGAAATTGTGGGTATGCGCCCACATGGGAGGAGTAAGCATAC
>ENA-USZI01002659-USZI01002659.1-human-gut-metagenome-genome-assembly--contig:-NODE-2659-length-10077-cov-11.438900_pt1 | contig 10077 bp, 9 predicted proteins | sample MGYA00250042_ERZ773532 | MGnify/ENA primary metagenome ERZ773532 (study PRJEB29103, sample SAMN06112036) | human gut metagenome | biome: human gut; feature: ankylosing spondylitis patient; material... | reverse complement strand
GTCGTGGACGAGCAGGGCAAGCAGATGCACAAGAGCGCCGGCAACGGCGTGGAGCCCAGCGAGATCATCAAGGACTATGGCGCGGATATCATCCGCCTGTGGGTCGCTTCTTCCGACTACACTGTGGATGTGCGCGCCGGTAAGAATATCTTCAAGCAGCTGAGCGAGGCTTACCGCAAGATCCGCAATACCGCCCGCTTCATTCTGGGCAATCTGGATGGCTTTGATCCCAACACCGATTGTGTGGCGGATGACCAGCTGCAGGAGATCGACCGCTGGGCACTGGCCGCTCTGGATGACCTGATCGTGAATGCCAAGGCCGGCTACGATGTGTATGACTTCAACAAGGTCTATCACGCTGTCTACAACTTCTGCGTTGTTGCCATGTCCAACTTCTACCTGGATGTGACCAAGGACCGCCTGTACTGCACCAACGGTGTGGGCCGCAAGGCTGCCCAGACCACCATGTACAAGATCCTGGTCGCTCTGGACAAGATCATTGCCCCCATCCTCTGCTTCACCAGCCAGGAGATCTGGGACTTCCTGCCCAAGACCGAAGGCATGAACAAGTACGTTGTGTTCGAGGCAATGCCCAAGGCAGGCCAGTACGCTGCAGACGATGCCTTCAAGGCCAAGTGGGCACAGCTCATTGCTGTCCGTGACGAGGTCAAGAAGGTGCTGGAGCAGGCCCGTGCAGAAAAGACCATCGGTGCTTCTCTGGAAGCTTCCGTTACCCTGTACTGCAATGATGCCGTCTATGACCTGCTGAACAGCATTCCCATGGACGAGCTGGCTGACCTGATGATCGTTTCCCATGTGGAACTGGTCAAGGGCGAGGGTGGTTCCGCCTCCGCTGTTGAGGGGCTGGGCGTTGCTGCTGCACATGCCACCGGCGAGAAGTGCGAGCGCTGCTGGAAGTATTCCGCAGACATCGGCACCCACGCCGCACATCCCACCCTCTGCGCACGCTGCGCAAGCGTGGTGGAAGCATAAGCCTTCCTGAAATAAACGCTGCGGCGCTCCTTTCGAGCAGGGAGCGCCGCTTTTTGGTATCAGAACACAGGCGGCAGCATGCCGCCGTTGGGAGTATTTTTATGGCATTTGTGATCTTCAATCTGCTGTGCGTTGCGGCGCTGGTCGGCCTCGATCAGGCCATCAAGTTCTGGGCTGTCAGCGCTTTGCAGCCGGTGGGCGCAATGCCGCTGATCCCCCATGTGGTGGAGCTGCGGTTCGTGCTCAACCAGGGCATGGCATTCAGCCTGCTCAGCGGCAAGCAGCTGTTTTTGATCGTTGCAACCAGCGCAGCATTGCTGCTGGTTGCTTATTGGCTGTTCTTCCGCAGCCGGAACAACCGGCTGCAGCAGGCCGCACTCATCCTGGTGCTGGGCGGCGGCATCGGCAACCTGATCGACCGTGTGCTGAACGGCGAGGTGGTGGATTACATCAACCTGCTGTTCATGCGATTCGCAGTGTTCAATTTTGCAGATATCTGTGTCTGTGTTGGTGTGGCGCTCTGGGTGCTGGTCATTTTCCTGGAGGAGCTGCACGAGGATACGAAAAAGGGCCCGAAGGAGCAGTAAGCCATGGAGCAGCATGAATACATCGTAGAAGCCGAGGGTGCAGGCCAGCGCATTGACCGCTTTCTGAGCGGCGAGGACACCGGCCTTTCCCGCAGTGCCCTGCAGGGCCTTGTGGCGGAGGGCCATGTGCTCTGCAACGGTAAGGCTCCGGCCAAGAGCCTGAAGCTCAAGGCAGGGGATATCATCCTGCTGGAGATCCCCGACGCAAAGCCCATTGAGGCTGTGCCGCAGGAGATCCCGCTGGACATCATCTATGAGGATGCACACCTTCTGGTGGTCAACAAGCCCAAAGGGATGGTCGTCCACCCGGCTCCCGGCAACCCGGACGGCACCCTGGTCAACGCCCTGCTCTGGCACTGCAAGGGCAGCCTTTCCGGCATTGGCGGCGAGATCCGGCCCGGCATCGTCCACCGCATCGATAAGGACACCAGCGGCCTGCTGGTGGTGGCAAAGGATGATGCAACCCATATCGGCCTTTCCCAGCAGATGGCAGTGCACAGCGTGGAGCGGGCCTACAATACCATCGTCTATGGCGGCTTTGCCCAGGATGAGGGTTTTGTGGAGAGCAACCTGGGCCGCAGCAAGACCGACCGCAAGAAAATGGCGGTCTATCCGGCCAGTGAGCCTCACACAAAGTATGCCTATACCGGCTACAAGGTGTTGGAACGGCTGGGCGAGTTCACGATGCTGGAGTGCCGCCTGAAAACGGGCCGTACCCACCAGATCCGCGTTCACATGGCTTCCATCCACCACCCGGTGGCGGGCGACCCGGTGTATGGCCCCCACAACTGCATCACCAGCCTGCATGGCCAGTGCCTGCATGCAAAAACGCTGGGTTTTGTTCATCCCATCACGGGCGAACACCTGCGGTTCGATTCTGAGCTGCCGGATTACTTCACCCGCTTCTTGACCACGCTCCGTCAGCGCACAGGAGGAAATACCCTATGAAAGAGACGACCATTGACCAGACCTTAGTCCTCTGTGATCTGGACAGCCTGCTGCTGGATGCCGCAGGCAATCTGCCCCAGCTCCAGCGGGACGTGCTGCAGCTTTTTGCCAGCAGGGGCGGCAGGCTGACCGTTTTCTCTCAGCGCTCGCCCCGGGCGGTTCGCTCTCTGTTGGGCGGGGTGCGGCTCAGTGCACCCGCACTGGTCTGCGGCGGCACACTGGCCTACAACTTTTCGGAGGGCTCCGGCACCGCGCTGTGCAGCTTTGAGGGGATGGAGGAGTCTGTCCTGAAGATACTGCCCTCCCTGTCCGGCGTGGGCATTGCCCTGCAGATGCGCGATGGCTCCACCCGTGCTGTGCGGATGAGCGAGGGACTGGTGTTCCACCTCAAGCAGGAGTGGACTCCCTTTGTGCTGAGCAACGCCGCTGATGTCAAGGGTGAGGACGTTCTGCGCATCCTGTTCTATCAGGACAAAAAACAGATGCCCATTCTGCCTACACTGCAAAAGGCGCTGGGGGACGCGGCAGCCTTCCTGCATGCGGAGCGCCTTGCACCGGATACGCTGGTGCTTACCCCGGGCCTTGTCTCAGGCAGTGCCATGCTCAATGCCGTCTGCCCTCCCTCCGGCTATGCTGCCGAGCAGCTGACGGTGCTGGCCGGCTGCACCCAGATGCTCGATCTTGTCCATCTGGCGGGGGAGAGCGTTGTGCCTGCGGATGCCGCGCCTGAACTGCGCCTTGCTGCCAACCGGATGACCCTGACCGACCACGATACCGGTGCGGCGGCAGAGCTTTTGTACGGCATGGTGCGCCTTGCAGAAACTTCTGCGTAAAACCATTGTAAAGCTCTCTGCAAATTCTCCGCAGAGGGCTTTCTTTTTCAGAGAAAGTCGGGTACAATGGAATGAAGAAAGCCAGTCTCACAAAAACAGAACAGAAATTTCTGTGGACAGCGGCCCTTGTCTGCGCGGTGTGCGTCGCGCTGGCGTTTGGGTTTGCCGTTCCGCGGCAGACAGGGCCGGGCCGTGCAGCCGGGAGTGAAACACCGCTCATCCAGCTGGCGCGGGTCGATCTGAACACCGCCGGGCAGGACGTTCTCTGCACCCTGCCGGGGGTGGGGGAACAGCGCGCCCGGGCCATCATCGAATACAGGGAGCAGTACGGGCGCTTTGCCGCGGTGGAAGAGGCCGCCGCCGTGCCCGGCCTGACAGAAGCGGTGGTGGAAGAGTGGGATGGACTTGCTTACGTGAGCTGAAGCGCTGCGGCGAAAGCCGCAGGTCAGGGAAAAAGGGAGTAAACTACTATGAAAGAGGATACGATCTTCATCAACCGTGAACTCAGCTGGCTGGACTTTAACCGCCGTGTGCTGGTGCTGGGCAAGGATAAGAATGTCCCGCTGGCGGAGCAGGTGAAATTTCTTGCCATCTATGGCTCCAATCTGGATGAATTTTTCATGGTGCGTGTAGGCTCCCTGCAGGAGCGCGCAAACCTTGCACGCAGTCAGAAAGACAAGGACAAGCGTGAGAACAAGACCAACATGACGGCCGAGGAACAGCTGAACGCCATCATGCCCAAGGTTGCCCATCTGCAGGAGGATTGCGATAAATACTACGAGAAAGCGCTGGAAAATCTGGATGCCTGCGGCTATAAAAAGGTGAACTTTGATGCGATGGATAAGGAGCAGGAGCGTTTCTGGAAAAAATACTTCCAGAACGAGCTGTTCCCCATCCTCAGCCCGCAGATCGTGGACAACCACCACCCGTTCCCGTTCCTGCGCAATAAGGAGATCTACCTGGGCGCTCTGCTCAAGGAAAAGGAGGGCCAGAGCCTTGGAATGATCCCCATCTCCAGCCAGATGGAGCGGCTGATCCTGGTGCGCCGGGAGGGCAAGACCGAGTTTGCCCTGACAGAGGAACTGGTGCTGCATTATGCGTCTCTCATCTTCGGCAAGGATGCCGTCCAGGAAAAGTGCCTGTTCCGCGTTACCCGCAACGCTGACATTGATGTAAAAGAGGGCATGATGGACCATGATATCGATTACCGCGAGATCATGGCCGACCTGCTCAAGCGCCGCCGCAAGCTGGCCGCTGTCCGCCTGCAGGTAACTCCCACGGCCCCGCAGGAGATCCTGCGTCTCCTCTGCGATAAATTAGAACTGAGCCATAAGCGGGTGTTCGCCCAGAAGAGCCCGCTGGATCTGAGCTTCTTCTACAAGCTCACCGGTAAAATGGAGGCCGAGGGCAACCCGGAGCTGTTCTATCCCTCGGCCCGGCCCATGCTGCCGCCCCAGGATTATGATCTTGCCGCAGAGGTGGAAAAACACGATGTCCTGCTCAGTTATCCGTATCAGTCCATCCGTCCTTTCATCGCGATGCTGAAAAAGGCCGCGCGGGATCCGGAGGTCATCTCCATCAAGATGACCCTTTACCGGATGGCGCGGGAATCCCAGATCGTGCAGGCCCTGATCGAAGCCGCCGAAAGCGGCAAGGAAGTGGTGGCTCTGGTGGAGCTGCGTGCCCGCTTTGACGAGCAGAACAACATCGACTGGTCCAAGCAGCTGGAAGAGGCTGGCTGTACCATTCTCTATGGCTTTGATGATTACAAGGTGCACTCCAAGCTGACCCTCATCACCAAGAAGGGCCCGCAGGGCTACAGCTATATTACCCAGATCGGCACCGGCAACTACAACGAAAAGACCAGCGAGCTCTATACCGATTATTCGTTCATCACGGCAGATCTGGGCATCGGTGAGGAAGCCTCCAACGTGTTCCAGAACCTTGCCGTGCAGAAGCTGACGGAGACCACCGAGAAGATGCTGGTGGCTCCTCTGCGCTTCAAGAGCGTGCTGCTGGACGAGATGGACCGGGTCATCAATGCAGCCAAGCTGGGCCGCCCGGCATCCATGATCCTGAAAAACAACTCCATCTCGGATCGGGATATCATCCTGAAACTCGAAGAAGCCAGCTGTGCGGGGGTTCGCATCGATATGATCGTGCGCGGCATCTGCTGTGTCCGCGCCGAGGTACCGGGTAAGACCGAGAACCTGCATATCCGCAGTCTGGTGGGCCGCTACCTTGAGCATGGCCGCATCTACAGCTTCTACGATGGCGTGACCACCCGCATCTATATCGCCTCCGGCGATTTCCTCACCCGCAACACAGAGTGCCGCGTGGAGGTGGGTGTCCGGGTGGAGGACCCTGTCCTCATCCAGAAGCTGAGCGATATCCTCCAATTGCAGCTGCGGGATAACGTCAATGCCCGGGAGATGCGGGCAGACGGCAGCTATCAGAAGGTGAAAGCGGCCCCCGGTGAGCCCCTTGTCAACGGCCAGATGGACATGTACGATCTGCTCCGGGATGACTGGCTCGCCCGGGATACCGCTTCTGCGGCAGAACCGGAGCAGCCTGAAATAAAGGCACCGGAACGGCCGTCTGAGCCCGAAACGAGACCGGAGCCGGTTCAGGTGGCGGAGCAGCCCGCAGAACCAGCAAAACAGCCTGCCACGGTGAAAGCAGCACCTGCTCCGGCTGTGCAGAGCGCACCCGCTCTGCACGCTGTTGATCGCGCGGAACGGCACGGCCACCCCAGCCTCTTCCAGCGGCTCCATGACTGGCTCCGCCGGTAAATACGGAACGAGCACCCTCTGGGAAATCTCCCAGGGGGTGTTTTGGTTCTCAGTGATCTTCCTTCTGCATACACTTTCCAGAACGGAGGGCGAAGAGATGCAGGCAAAACATGGACGAGCAGGGAAACACAAGCGATATCAACGGGCGGCGGTGCTGGCTCTGACGGTGCTGCTGATCATTCTGCTGGCGGGCAGGGTGCTCCCGGTCTGTGCGGGCAAAAATGTCCCGGCGGGAGCCAGCCTGAAACAGGCAAAGCCGGGGCAGACGCTCTGCTTCCCACTGGAAACGGCGGCGTGGCGTGTCTCTGACCCTTATGGCTGGCGGAAGGATCCCTTTACCGGGGAAAAAGCCTTCCACCGGGGCGTGGACCTTGCCTGCGGGGAGGGCACACCAGTCCTTGCGGCACTGGACGGCGTGGTGACCGCCGCCCGGCGTGGAACCGCTTACGGCAACTATGTCCGGCTGACCCATGGGGACGGGCAGGAAACGCTCTATGCCCACATGCAGTATCTCTATGTCCGGGCCGGGGAGGTGGTTGCAGCAGGCCAGCGGCTGGGCACTGCCGGACAGACGGGCCGTGCCACCGGGGCACATCTACACTTTGAATTTCTGACAGGCGGCATCCGGTATGATCCTTCTGCCGCGCTGAGCCTGCCATGATGCGGCATCGGTTCCGGTACGGGCCGCTTGTGTTCCGGGACCCACTGCTGCTCTGCGGGACGCTGTACGTTCTGCTCTATTTCGATGCAAGCGGGTTTCTGCGGCTGGGGCTGCTGGCAGCATTCCTGCATGAGTGGGGGCACATCGGGGCTTATCTTGCCCTGTTTGGGCAGTTTCCGGTCATTGAAGTCACCCTTACCGGCTTTTGTATGCGCACCCGGGGCAGGGAAATGACCCTGTGGCAGACCGCTCTCCTTGCTGCGGCAGGCCCTGCGGTGAATTTGGTGCTGGCCGGGCTCTGGATGCTTCGGCTGGAACAGCGGGCCACCATCCGGGCCAGTGCCTTTCTGGCGGCCAACCTCCTGACCGGAGCCTTCAACCTCCTGCCCATCCCGCCGCTGGATGGGGCACAGCTGGCGGCGTGCGGCTGGTCGCTGCTCCAAAACAATGATTGCATTTCCCGGCAGAATCGGGTACAATAAAATGAATGAAGTAAAACTGTTCTGTCAATGGAGGAACTTGATGTTTGATCCCAAGCTGAAAGAAGCGCTGGGCCGGGTACAGAAGCCGGGCCGTTACACCGGCGGCGAACCGGGCAGCGTGTATAAAGACAAAGAAAAGGTGGATGTCCGGTTTGCATTCTGCTTCCCGGATACCTACGAGGTGGGAATGTCCTTCCTCGGTGAGAAGATCCTGTACGAGCTGCTCAACAGCCACGAGAACTGGTGGTGTGAGCGGGCCTTCATGCCCTGGCTGGATATGAAGGCTGAGATGGAGCGGCTGGACCTGCCCCTGTACACCATGGAAAGCAAGGACCCCCTGACCGATTTTGATGCGGTGGGCTTTACCCTGCAGTACGAGCTTTCCTATACCAACATTCTGGCAATGCTCGATCTGGCGCACATTCCGTTCTACGCAAAGGACCGCGACGAGCACTGGCCCCTGATCGTGGCGGGCGGCCCCTGCGCCTGCAACTCGGAGCCCATTGCAGATTTCTTTGATGTCATCCAGCTGGGTGAGGGTGAGAACCAGCTGCCTTCCATCTGCGCCGAGATCGAGCGTGCCAAGAAAGAGGGCAGCGTCTCCAAAAAGGAGCTGCTGCGCCGCATTGCAAAGATCCCCGGGGTCTACATCCCTGCCTTCTACGATGTGACCTACTTTGAGGACGGCCGGGTCAAGGCCATTACCCCCAACGAGCCGGGCATCCCGGCGGTCATCACCAAGGCCATCATCAAGGATCTGAACGAGTTTGCCCCGCCAACGAACTTTGTTGTGCCCATGGTGGGGGCCATCCAGGACCGTGCCAGCATTGAGGTGCTGCGCGGCTGTGTGCGCGGCTGCCGGTTCTGCCAGGCGGGCTTCCTGTACCGCCCCATGCGCCAGCGGGATGCCAGCCTGCTGAATAAGGCAGCACAGGATCTGTGTGCCAACACCGGCTATGAGGAGCTGAGCCTGTCCAGCCTGTCCACCTCCGACCACGGCCAGCTGGAAGAACTGCTGGATGATCTGAACGAGTGGGCCCCCAAGGAGCACGTCAGCCTCTCGCTGCCCTCCCTGCGGATGGACAACTTCTCCCAGAGCCTGATCGAAAAGACTACAAAGGTGCGCAAGAGCGGCCTGACCTTTGCGGCCGAGGCCGGTACCCAGCGCCTGCGGGATGTCATCAACAAGAATGTTACCTGGGATGAGATCGAAAAGACCTGCTCGCTGGCCTTTGCCAACGGCTATTCCTCGGTCAAGCTCTACTTTATGATGGGTCTGCCTACCGAGACGATGGAGGACATCGAGGGGATTGCCGAGACCGCCCAGAAGGTGGTAGATCTCTATTACTCCAACCCCAGGCACGCCAAGGGCAGGGGCGTGCAGGTGACCATCAGCTGTGCCTGCTTTGTGCCCAAGCCCCATACGCCTTTCCAGTTCGTGCCTATGGACACGGAGGAAAGCCTGCAGGCCAAGCAGAAGCACCTGCTGGAAAGCGTCCACAGCCGCAAGATCAAGGTGAACTATCACGACAGCACCACCAGTTTTCTGGAGGGCGTATTCGCCAAGGGCGACCGCCGTCTGGCTCCTGTTATTCTGGAAGCCTACAAGCGGGGCTGTTACTTTGATGGCTGGGAAGAGTGCTTCAAGTATGATACCTGGATGCAGGTGTTTGAGGATCTGGGCATTGATCCCAAGTTCTACTGCCAGCGTCCCATTGGGCTGGACGAGGTGACCCCGTGGAGCCACATGGACTACGGTGTGACCCACGAATATCTGGTGCGGGAGTACAACAAGGCCCTTGCCGCCCAGACCACCCAGCCCTGCAACCGCGCCTGCCATGGCTGCGGTGCCAATCATCTGTTAGGAGGTCCCTGCTTTGATTACAGTCAGAATCTCGTTTGAGAAAAAGAATGAGGCCTCCTACATCTCCCTGCTGGACCTGCAGCGGGTGATGCAGCGGGTGCTCAAGCGCAGCGGCCTGCCGGTGTGGCATACGCTGGGCTTCAACCCCCACATCTACATGACCTTTGCCTGCCCGCTTTCGCTGGGGCAGGAGAGCGAGTGTGAGTGCGTGGATGTCAAGACCGAGGCTGAGAACCCGGATTTTGCCCAGTGGCAGACCGAACTGAACGCCATCATGCCCACCGGCATCCGCATCACCCATGTGGGGCCGGTGCAGATGAAGGCTGACCTCATCGCCTTTGCCTGCTACCAGATCACCTACCCGGCGGCGGCAGCGGCTGTGCTGGAACAGTATAACGCGTTGGAAAGCGCCCCGGTGGAAAAGCACAGCAAAAAGGGCAAAAAGATCGTGGAACTCAAGGATCACATCCCGCAGGTGGAATATACCACCGCAGGGGATCGTGTCTGCATGGAGCTCTGCCTGCCTGCCGCACAGGAGCTGAACCTGAATCCCTCACTGCTCACCGGCTTTCTGGAAGAAAAGTTTGGTCTGCCTGCCGCCAGCGCAGGCATCCTGCGCAAGCGCTTCCTGACGGCGGATCGGCAGCTCTTTGCCTGATTTCTCGGGCAAAGAATGCCTTTTGGGCAGAACAGAAAATTTTTGGGATTATTTTGGGCAAATCGCTTGATTTTACGGGCGTTTTGTGCTATCCTATTAAGGCGTTAGTGTCCGCTGAGACCACAGCGGGGTTAATGACAATATCATTAAACGGGCGGTCCTCTGACGGCAAGGTGCCGTGCATGAACGTCTAAAAACAAATGGAGGATTCAAAAATGGACGCACTGAAGATTATTTCTGAAGGCAGCATCAAGGCTGA
>ENA-USZI01002656-USZI01002656.1-human-gut-metagenome-genome-assembly--contig:-NODE-2656-length-10079-cov-43.864727_pt1 | contig 10079 bp, 7 predicted proteins | sample MGYA00250042_ERZ773532 | MGnify/ENA primary metagenome ERZ773532 (study PRJEB29103, sample SAMN06112036) | human gut metagenome | biome: human gut; feature: ankylosing spondylitis patient; material... | reverse complement strand
CATGTTTGCGATACATATTTTCTATAACATAAAAACTTATGTTTCTTTCTTCATTTCCTCTAGAAATACTGTATTTTGCAATCCGTATATAACAAATATATTACATATCTTTGCATGTACTACCATGTAAAGAAGAGAGGTAATACTTATGAATAAACTGACAGAACTTTGGCGGAGCCCCTATCCCATGTTTTATCAACGTTGGAAAGCGGTGGTGATACCTTCGGTCATTATATTTCTGATACTATATATACTCCAACCTTTCGGTATTTCCCGGATAAAGGAAGGTGTATTTTGGGTGGTTGCCGGTTCGGCACTTATAGCGGCGGGTGCTTCGAGCATCTTCACTTACCTGCTTCCGGCATTGTTTCCCACCTATTATAAAGAGCAGAACTGGACGTTGGGTAAACACGTGTTGGACGTGTTGCTGATGCTGTTACTGATAGCGGTGGGAATTTGGGTCTATCATTCATGGTTGATGGGTATGTGGCTGGACAAGCGGTTGTTTTTTCTGGCTTTGTCTTGGGTAATGGTACTGGCACCTTTTCCAGTCGTGTTTTTCTTGCTGTGGAATCGCAATTTGCAACTGACCCGTAATCTGCAAGAAGCCATGGAGATAAATTGCCACCTTTCAAAGAGGGCATCTCAAGAGGTTGGGGCGGAAAGTAAGGAGTTTTCTCCGGAGGAAGTGTTGGTGTTTTCCGGTGGCACCAAAGATATGCTGGAAGTGAAGGCCGTAGATTTTCTTTATGCGGAGGCTGAAGGAAATTATGTGAAGGTGGATTATCGACTGAAGGGAGAGAGTACCCGGAAGATGTTGCGTGCCACGATGAAGCAGGCAGAGGAGGCGGTTGCTGCCTGCCCCTTCATTATCCGGTGTCATAGAGCCTTTCTGGTGAATGCCCGCAAGGTGGTGAAAGTGGACGGAAACTCTCAAGGATACCGGTTGAGGCTGGAGGGAGATGGAGAGGAGATTCCTGTTTCACGTGCCTATGCCAAGGAGGTGAAAGCACTGATAGAAAACAAGATAAAGCGGTAGCTATTCGTCACAGAGATACGCCATTCGTCACAAGTCGTTGGTTGTTCGTCACATATCCGGGTCGTCTGTCCCGGATATTTTTTTTGTCCGTGTCCTTCCTTTATGTTTGTGGCAGGAAAACATAACGAACATGAAGATATGAAGTGGAAAATAATCTTTTTAATGACGGGCGGACTTCTCTTTGTACAAGCTTCCGTAGCGCAGAAGTCGGTGACGGATACCGTGCGTCTGACATTCAATATCGATAGTATAGGTCTGGACGAAGTGGTGGTAAGAGGGAAAAAGACTCCTGCCGCCAATAGCAGGTGGAGCGATATGCATCCGGTGGAACTAGTCACGGTGGGCGGTGCAAACGGTGATTTGTACAAGGCATTGCAGACCTTGCCCGGTACGCAGGTGCAGGGGGAGACTGGCGAATTACTGGTACGTGGTGGGAGCAGCTATGAGACACAGACCTTCATTGATGGGATGCATGTGTTGAATCCCTATACCTCCAATGGAATAAATACCCCTTCGCGTAGTCGTTATTCCACCTTCATGTTCAGTGGGGTGAATTTTGCTTCCGGCGGGGCTTCGCAGGAGTACGGAGAGGCTCTTTCGGCTGTTCTGCCCTTAGAAACCAAGGATTATAGTAAAGTGGATAAGGTGGGCGTGAATGCTTCCGTAGTCGGTGTGGGCGGGGGCGGTACCAAGACTTTGGACCGTGGCTCCTTGTCCGTCGATCTGAATTACCAGAATCTGAGCTTATATGACAAGGTTTATTCCGGACGGACAGAATTTGAGCGGCCCTACCGGATGTTTTCCGGTGCCACCCAGTTCCGTCATACCCCCGGCGATGCGACGGTTTTTAAGATCTATGCGCAATATGACCGGACAGACTTTTCTGCCTATGAGGGGGATGAACGCAGATTGTTCGCTCTGGCCGAAGACAACATCTACGTCAATGCTACCTTTCGCTATCGTGCGGCAGGTGGATGGGACTGGTTTGCAGGGGCTGCTTATTCCTATTATAATCGGGAGGTCAACGCTGCTGCTGTTTCGGGAGATAATTGGCTGGAACGCCAGTGGGAGTTGCATTTGAAGACTAAGATGTCTAGGCGCTTCTCGTCAGTATTCCACCTGGATATGGGGGTGGAGAGTTATATCCGTAACTATCGGAATTGTTATCTATACTCCGACATAGACGATGCCAACCAAATGTCCCCCACTATCAGTGCAGGTTTCTTTTCGGCTGCTTACTATCCGCTGGAGCGCTTGAAGGCAGAATTGTCTTTCCGTACGGAGTACACTTCTCTGAACCGGAAGATGAATTTTTCTCCGCGTCTGGCGGTAAATTACTATTTGGGGGATATGATGCTCTCTGGCATAGTGGGCCGCTACACGCAATTGCCCGAAAATGACTGGTTGGTACGTAACCGGAAGTTGATGTCCGAGGTGTGCATGCAATATAATCTGGGGATGCAATACGGTTATGAAGGACGTTTCTATAAGGCAGAACTTTATTATAAAGACTATATTATAAAGACTATAGCCGCTTGGTTCTGGAAGAAACAGATGCTGGAACGGGGAGTGTACTTCTGACTTCCGGTGGATACGGATATAGCAGAGGTGTAGACTTGTTCTTCCGCGACCGGATTTCGATAAAGAATCTGGAATACCAGTTGTCCTATACGTATAACATTTCCAAGCGTAAATATCAGAGTTGTTCCGAGCTGACCATTCCCCAGTATGCCACTCGGCATAACGCGGCATTGGTTGTGAAATATTCCTTGCCCCGTCTTCACTCCATCATCAGCTTAACGAACCGTTTCAGCACGGGGCGTCCCTATCATAATCCATTGCTGCCGGGGTTGATGAACGATGAAGTGAAGCCTTATAATAGCTTGGATTTAGGGGTGACCTTTCTGGCGAGCAAGAAGGTGATTATCCATGCTTCCGCCAGCAATATCCTCGGTCGCAAGAATGAGTTTGGCAAAGTAGACAACAAGGCTGTCCTGGCTTCCCAAGACCGTTTCTTTTATGTAGGAGTGTACGTCACTTTGGGGAAGAAGGCTGCTTACGATGTATCCAATTTCTAATGATAACTCTTTAAAAAAGAACAAAGATGAAAGCAATGATTATTTTTTTAGTGTTTGTGTTACAAAGTGTTGCCCAGATGCTTTTTGCTCAGAACCTGACCATTGAAGTGCGTGACATTGAAAAGGTGGAGGGACATCTCTACGTCGCCCTCTATAACTCGGAAGAGGCGTTCATGAAGAAACCCTTGACCGCTTTCCGGATAGATGTAAAAGATACGTCGCTCTCCATCCCTTGCCAGGGACTTCCTGCGGGCACGTATGCCATTTCCCTTTTCCAGGATGAGAATGGAAACGGGAAGCTGGATAGCGGGGCTTTTGGCATCCCTACGGAGAAGTTTGGTTTCAGCAATGATGCCGAAGGCATGATGGGGCCTCCGTCCTATGCCAAATGTAGCTTCATTTTCTCCGGAGACATGACTTTGGTGATACATCTGAAGTAAAAATTGAAATATAATCCTTATTTTTGTGGCTCAACCTCAATAATAAGGATTATGAAACGAGTTGCACGACTTCTGGGATTTCTCGGACTGGTATGTTTGCTTGCCTCTTGCGGCAAACGTTCTTTCATTACAGACACTTCTTACCGCCAACGTGTGGAGCAGGACTTCAATCAAAAAAAGGAAAGGTTACCGCAGGGTGATTTGTTCGCTATTTTCGATGCGGACCTGACGCCGTATGAGCGTGAGGCACTGGAGTTTCTCTATGCCTATATGCCTTTGGCAGACATAACCGACTACCCCGGCGAATTTCATCTGATGAATGTGCGAGCCTCTCGGAAGGCGGCCGAGGAAATGCCTTGGGGAGAAACGGTGCCCGAGGAGGTGTTCCGTCATTTCGTGCTTCCGGTGCGGGTGAACAATGAGCATCTGGATAGTGCACGGGTAGTGTTTTACGAAGAACTGAAGAATCGTGTCAAGTCTCTGTCCCTTTATGATGCCATTCTGGAGGTGAACCACTGGTGCCACGAGAAGGCTATCTATACTCCCTCCGATGCCCGTACCAGTTCGCCTTTGGCAACGGTACGCACGGCATACGGGCGTTGTGGTGAGGAATCTACCTTGCTGGTTGCCGCCTTGCGTTCGGTGGGCATTCCTGCCCGTCAGGTCTACACCCCCCGGTGGGCGCATACGGACGACAATCATGCGTGGGTAGAAGCATGGGCAGACGGGAAATGGTATTTTCTTGGAGCCTGCGAACCGGAACCGGTACTCAACCTTGGCTGGTTCAATGCTCCGGCCAGTCGCGGTATGTTGATGCATACCAAGGTCTTCGGACGTTATGAAGGAGCGGAGGAAGTGATGTCCGTCACTCCTACTTATACGGAAATCAATGTAATCGGTAACTATGCAGCGACAGCCAAGTCCACCGTTACGGTAACGGATGGGCAAGGCAATCCGGTATCTGATGCCTGTGTGGAGTTCAAACTCTATAATTATGCGGAGTTCTATACTGTGGCCCGGAAACAGAGTGATGAAGAGGGAAAAGCTTCCTTGACGGCTGGCAAAGGCGACATGCTGGTATGGGTCTCCAAAGACGGAAAGTTCGGCTATGCCAAACTGTCTTTCGGCAAGGACCATGAACTGACAGTGAAGATGGACAAGACTGTCGGTGACGGCCATGCGGTAGATTTTGAACTTGTGCCGCCACCCGAAAATGCGGAGTTACCGACGGTTACGCCCGAACAGCGTGCGGCGAACGACCGCCGCATGGTTCATGAAGATTCCATCCGCAACGCTTATGTGTCTATGTTCATGACGGATGAGACAGCACGTTATTTTGCCCGGCAGTACAAGCTCGACGAAGATGCCGTTTCACGGATACTGGTCGCTTCCAGAGGAAACCACCGGGTCATTGCCGACTTCATGGCACGGTTGCGCTCTGAAAAGTCCAAAAGAGGAGGTCTGGACCTGCTCCAACGGATTTCGGCAAAAGACCTCCGCGACGTTACGCTGGAAGTTCTGATGGACCACATGCAATCCCGTATGTGCAAGAATGCCGACCATTTCCGCAGATATGTGCGCAATCCACGCGTAAGCAACGAGATGCTGACCCCCTATAAAGGCTTTTTCAAGAAAGCCGTCTCAAAGGAAGATGCTGAGGCATACAAGGCAGAACCGATGAAACTGGTGGCATGGGTGGCCCAAAATATCCGGGTAGACAATGACTGTAATCTGGGAGGGGCTCCCATTTCTCCAGAAGGGGTCTGGAAGGCCCGTGTGGCTGATGCCCATAGCCGTGACATTTTCTTCGTCTCCATGGCACGCAGCATGGCAATCCCTGCCCGTATCAACGGAGTGACCGGCAAAGTACAGTTGATAGGGGATGATGGTGTGACGGATGTGGACTTGAACCATCATCCGGAAGAGCCGGTCTTTATGGCGGAAGGAATTGCTTCGAAGGGAAAGTTAGTGGCTTCCTATAAGCCTATCCGTTCGTTGGACAACCCGAAATACTATTCTCATTTCACCCTTTCCAAACTGACTCCGCAGGGTAGTTTACAGTTGCTTTCTTATGACGAAGGCGATACGGATATGGGCGGTGGTACTACCTGGAATAGCCTGCTGAGGGAAGGAACTGCTCTGGAGGCCGGAGGTTATGTTTTGGTGACAGGTACACGCCTTGCCAGCGGTACGGTACTTTCTAAAACCACCTTTTTCAATATTCTGCCGGAGAAGACAACGGAAATTGAATTGGTGATGCGCGAGAGCGAGGATGAGGTGCAGGTTATCGGGAACTTTAATTCGGAGTCTCTCTTCACTCCGCTGCCGGACGCCGGCTCCGCAGCCCGGCAGAGTCTGCTGCAGGCTTGTGGGCGCGGTTACTTTGTCGTAGGCATTCTGGGTGTCAACCAAGAGCCAACCAATCATGCGTTGCGCGATATCGCTTCATTCAAGGCTGATTTGGAGAAGTGGGGGCGTAAGATGGTGTTGCTGTTCCCTAATGAGGCCAAAGCCGGCAAGTTCGCCCGCGAGTCATTCCCCGATTTGCCCTCTACCATTATTTATGGTATAGATACGGACGGTATCGCTGCGCAGATTGCAGAAAGCATGAAGTTGAAGCATAAAGAGAGCCTGCCGATATTCATTATAGCCGATACTTTCAATCGGGTGGTCTTTGTATCGCAAGGATATACCATCGGACTGGGAGAACAACTGATGAAGACAATAAAGGGGTTATAGGGCTTTCTGCTATGAATTGTAAATAGTAATTGTCAAATAATAAATCATCCGATGCCTATTATCGAAATATCATCTTTGACTCATCCCGGTGTGGAGATCTTCAGTACCCTTACCGAAGCCCAGTTGCGCAACCGCCTTGAGCCGGACAAAGGGCTGTTTATAGCTGAGAGTCCTAAGGTTATCAAGGTGGCTCTGGATGCCGGCTACGAGCCTTTGGCCCTTTTGTGTGAGCACAAGCACATCTATGGGGATGCTGCTGAAATCATTGAACGTTGTGGCGATATACCCGTCTACACAAGCGGTAGGGAATTGCTTGCCGAGCTGACCGGTTACGTCTTGACACGTGGTGTTCTTTGTGCCATGCGCCGTCCGGTTCCGAAGAGTATGGAGGACATCTGCCGGGGAGCCCGGCGTATTGTGGTTATTGACGGGGTGGTGGATACCACCAACATCGGGGCCATCTTCCGTTCGGCAGCAGCTCTTGGCATGGATGCCGTGCTGTTGACGCGTAATTCCTGCGACCCTCTGAACCGTCGTGCGGTCCGAGTTTCAATGGGAACGGTTTTTCTTGTGCCGTGGACGTGGATGGACGGTCCTTTGGATACGCTTGGTGAGTTGGGCTTCCGCACGGCGGCCATGGCGCTTACGGACAATTCCATTTCCATAGACAATCCCGTTTTGAAGACCGAGCCCCGGTTGGCTATTGTGATGGGTACTGAGGGAGATGGTCTTTCGCACGAAGCGATTGCGGGAGCCGACTATGTGGTTCGTATCCCCATGGCGCACGGTGTCGATTCTCTGAACGTGGCGGCTGCGGCGGCCGTTGCTTTCTGGCAACTTCGCGTTTAAAAGTGATAACTCAAAAAACATATATTATGTTGGCATATACTTATATTGAACACGGAAAGTTTGGATTGCTTGAGAAACCGATACCAGTATTGGAGGATGCACGCGATGCTATTGTGCGGGTGACATTGGGTAGCATATGCACCAGTGACTTGCATATAAAGCATGGAAGCGTACCGCGCGCTGTACCCGGAATTACGGTAGGACACGAAATGGTGGGCATCGTAGAGCAGGTGGGTGCCGACGTTGAGTCGGTAAAGCCCGGCGACCGTGTGACTGTGAATGTGGAGACTTTTTGTGGTAAATGTTTCTTTTGCCGTCGCGGATATGTGAACAACTGTACCGATCCCAATGGCGGTTGGGCTTTGGGGTGCCGTATCGATGGCGGCCAGGCGGAATATGTACGTGTGCCCTATGCCGACCAGGGGCTGAATCGTATTCCCGATACGGTAAGTGACGAGCAGGCGCTCTTGGTAGGCGATGTGTTGGCCACCGGCTTCTGGGCCGCCCGTATCTCCGAAATAACCGAGGAAGACACTGTACTCATCATCGGTGCCGGGCCGACGGGTATTTGTACCCTGCTTTGTTCCATGCTGAAGAAGCCCAGTCGCATTATTGTCTGCGAGCAGTCGGCCGAAAGAATCCGTTTTGTCCGCGAGCATTATCCGGAGGTGCTGGTCATTGGGCCGGAAAACTGCAAAGACTTTGTGAGGAAGCATAGCGACCATGGTGGGGCAGATGTCGTACTTGAAGTTGCCGGCACGGAAGATACTTTCCGCTTGGCATGGGAGTGTGCCCGTCCCAATGCCATTGTCACCATTGTGGCGCTTTATGACCAGCCTCAGTTATTGCCCTTGCCGGAGATGTATGGTAAGAATCTTGTCTTCAAGACCGGTGGTGTGGATGGGTGCGATTGTGCCGAGATACTGCGCCTGATAGCGGCGGGACAGATAGATACCACACCACTTATCACACATCGTTTCCCATTAGAGGAAATTGATGAAGCCTACCGTATTTTTGAGAATAGGCTGGAGGGGGTGATAAAGGTGGCGATTGTGGGTAGATAGAAAAAAAGGCTGTCTCAAAATGAGTTTGAGATGGCCTTTTTTGTGTCTGCAAAAAAATCGGACAAGCCCTAACTTCTCTCAGCCAGAACTTGCCCGTGTCCCTAATTTTTCGTATCTTAGGGAATCAAGTCAAGATATCCCAAAGATAATGTTTAAAAGTTACACATCCAACGATAATCTGCTTTTACCTCCATGTTTAGGCGATTTTATTCCCCAGAACGATCCGGTCCGGGTTGTTCACCGTATCATTGAACAGATAAACCTCGAAGAACTTTACCGCAGGTATTCTCCTAAAGGCTGTTCTGCATACCACCCGCGCATGATGCTTCAGATTCTTGTCTATGCTTATCTGCGTAATATCTATTCCAGCCGTCGCATAGAAGAATTCTGCCGCAATGATATCCGCTTCATGTGGCTTACCGGCAATGTGACTCCTGACCATAACACCATCAACCGTTTCCGCAGCAGCAGGCTGAAGGATGTACTCAAGACAATATTTGCCACCATCGTGAAGTTCCTCGTAGCGGAAGGCTTTGTAAGTCTGGATGTGGCCTGTACCGACGGGACGAAGATGGAGGCGGACGCCAACCGTTATACCTTCGTCTGGGGCAAGTCCATACATACGCGTATATCCAGAATCGCGGAACAGCTTGAGGAGATCTGGCAGTACGCCGAGTCCGTAACCAAGCAGGAACTGCGTGATTCCGCTCCCCTTACATATCAGGATATCACTCCGGAGAAAGTGGAAAAGGCGCTCTGCCAGATAGATGATGCCCTGAACGGAGTAGACGCGGACAGAAAAATGAAAGCGAAGGTAAGACGTGTAAGGAAATCATGGCCTGAACAGCTCAGGAAATATGAATCACAGGGAAAGATACTTGACGGACGCAACAGTTACTCAAAGACAGACAATGACGCTACTTTCATGCGCATGAAAGAGGACCATATGAGGAACGGACAGCTCAAACCCGGATATAATCCCCAAATCAGCACCAACAAACAGTTCATTTTGAACTATACCATCCATCAGTGTGCGGGTGATACCTCCACCTATCCTCTGCATATGGATGATTTCCATTCCCTTTACGGCAGATACCCTGACGTATCTGTCTGTGATGCCGGATACGGAAGCGAGGAGAACTATCTGTATGCTTTCAGACATGGAATTAAAACCTTTATAAAGTACAACTATTTTCATAAGGAACAGAAAAGGAACTTCCGGAACGACCCGTTTCTCTCTGCTAACTTTTATTATAATGAAGAAACCGACGGCATGTACTGTCCGATGGGACAGAGAATGGAAAGACTCCCTGATGCAAGACGGGTAACAGACAACGGTTTTGTGCAGACCATATCAAGATACAGGGCACGTAACTGCAAGGGCTGCCCGCTAAGATGCCGGTGTCACAGAAGCCGGTCGGAAAGGATTGTACAGGTAAACCACCGTCTGAGGAAAATCAAGGAAAGGGAACGTGAAAAGCTGCTCTCCGATGAAGGCCTGAGATATCGCAGCCAGCGACCGCAGGATGTGGAAGCCGTATTTGGAAACCTCAAGAACAACAAGCACTTCAAGAGGTTCCATCTTCGTGGGCTTAAGAAGGTTGAAATTGAGTTCGGCCTGCTGGCCATTGCACATAATCTTGCAAAAATAGCCTCTTAGGAGGTTTATGGCAACGAAAAAACAGTTTGAAAGGATGAAATCTTCAAAAGTAAGTTTGTAAGCTTCTTTTTGGAGAAAAATCCAAATGACTTCAATCTGAAATGAAACAACAGAGGCCATCTCAAGTTTATTTTGAAGTGACCCCAAAAAGTTGGACAAGTTAAACATTATCCCGTAATAGAAAGAGTTCGGTATTGTACCGGACTCTTT
>ENA-USZI01002651-USZI01002651.1-human-gut-metagenome-genome-assembly--contig:-NODE-2651-length-10091-cov-32.283104_pt1 | contig 10091 bp, 9 predicted proteins | sample MGYA00250042_ERZ773532 | MGnify/ENA primary metagenome ERZ773532 (study PRJEB29103, sample SAMN06112036) | human gut metagenome | biome: human gut; feature: ankylosing spondylitis patient; material... | reverse complement strand
CGAGAATATCGGTGGTGCAACAATAACAATAGATCCTAGCGGTGAAGAGAGTGATAATAATTTCTATTTGCAATTGAATGCTAAGATTATTCCTTGGATTGTACGTTTCAATAACATTGAGTTCTAACAAACACTATGACAGACAGGGGAGGATTCATCTCCCTCCCCTTTATACCTTTCTATATTCTAACATTATAAAATGACCAAAAGCATGAAAACAGTAAATACATTCGCCCGACAATTCTCCTTCAGCCTGATGATGGCCATGACATTGGGAAGTGCCGTTGTGTCGTGCGACAGCATACTCGGTGAAGAAGAGGTAGATTGCTCTGTAGAGTACAGAGTGAAATTCAAGTATGATTATAACATGAAGTATGCCGATGCTTTCTCGCGCGAGGTGGGGACTGTGACACTTTATGCTTTTGACGATAACGGCAAGTTGGTATATCAGAAGACAGAAGAAGGCGATGTGCTGGGAGAAGAAGGATATACCATGAAAGTGGATTTGGAACCGGGTGACTATCATCTTGTCACTTGGGCGGGACTGAATGATGAGGCTTCATTCTCAGTGCCTTTGGTTACGGCAGGGGAATCCTCGCTAGATGAACTGCAATGCAGGATGGATCGTCTGTACAGTCGTGCGGCTGATGGAACGGCTGTTGTGAACAGTAAACTTTCTGCGTTGTGGCACGGTGAAGTGACCAAGCAATCTTTCTCGCGGGCAGCAAGCTCGCAGGTAGTGACTGTGCCACTGGTGAAGAACACCAACACCATACGCATCATTCTCCAGCAAATGGACGGAGTGACTGTGGAGGTAGATAAATTTGAATTTACGATTACAGACGACAACGGTTTGATGAACTATGATAATAAGCTGCTGGAGGACGAAACATTAACATATTATCCCTATTACCGTATGCAGGGTGGCACGGATATGGGAATACGTGCCGATGGAGATGCAGAGGACAGCAATATCAGCGTAGCTATTGCACAGATTACCGTAGGGCGTCTGGTGGTTGAAAATAATCCCCGCCTCACCATAACCAACAAGGAAACAGGGGAGCCTGTACTTTCCATACCATTAGTGAAATACTTGCTGCTTACTGAAGCAGAAGGACATGAGATGACCAATCAGGAGTATCTGGATCGCCAGGACGAATACAATATGACTTTCTTTTTGGACGAGAGCATGAAGTGGATTAATACTAGCATCATTATCAATGATTGGGTGGTACGCTTCAACGAACTGGACATGTAATAACGAAACTAAAAAAGCAATCTATGAAAAGAGGTTTATCCTATATAGTGATGGCGGTGTTCTGCGGACTGTGCTTCTCGTCGTGTGCGAAGGACGAGTTGGCGGCGAAGGCTGGGGGGGACGGAAGAGCGCCGGTACGTCTTGCATTGTCTCTTTCGGGGAATTCTTCCAGAACGGTTGACGCGCCCACAGCAGATGGTAATTGGGATTTTACCACTCCGGAACAGGGGACTATTGTGGAAGGCGATGTGTATGTACTAGTGATTGATGCGGTTACTCAAAGACTGAAATATTTGGTAGAGGATTTGAGAGTGATTAATGATTATGCCGACCAAAAGATACTGGAAGGGACTATGCAGAGGACGATAGGTAATGAACAGGTACGGTTGGTGGTTCTCGCCAATTTGAATCAGAACCAAATTCAGGGAGTCAGTGAGGGAATGCAGGCATATCTTAATACGATGGTAGGCAATACTGCCGTTGAAATCTATAATAAATTGGTTTATAATTACACTGGTCCGACCCCGTGGAATCTGGCCGAAAGGCGTCTGCCGATGTGGGGGATCAGTCCCGCTACCGGTGTCCCTCCTGCAGGACCAAGCTTAGAGTGCAAACTGTATAGGGCAGTGGCTAAGGTGAGCCTTTGGGTGAACGGGAAACAAGGGCTTCAAGATACAAAAGGCGATTTTATTATTACCGGCATCACGGTGAATAACGCTAATGATAAAGGGTATTGTGTGTCACAAGCTACGTTGAGCCCCGATGAAACAATTCAGTACCAAAGTCCTTACGTAACAGGGTTGTCGATGAAGCCGCAGAACTTTGTTTATACGGGACTGAATGTGACAATGGCTTATGAGGATTTGATTTATTTGCCGGAACAAGAAAATAACGACAGCCGGGCAGTATCCTTGGATGTGACTTACACGTATGGAGGTGAAACCAAGACAAAAACGATCGAGTTCAGAAAAGATGGGGTTGGAGATCGGTTTGAGGTGGTGCGTAACCATGTGTATATATTTAATATAAAAGTGACCGAGACTCCTGCTGGAGGCGGTTTGAAGACGGATGTGGAAACTTATGTGGCAGATTGGGATGAAATATTGCTTAGCCCGGGCTATGAATAAACAAAAGGAGGAAAAATGAAGACAATAAGACTGATAATGATGTTTTTCATCATTTGTATGTTGGGTGCTTGTACGGCAGAGGAGTTAGCCGGTCCGGAGTCCGGAGTGGAGGACGATGCTCCTGTGGTCATAGCAATATCACCAGCCGATATTACTTCTGTGAACATGAACAGCAGGGCTGCCGGAGATAACTCCATATTCTCCGTTATTGATGATGTGAATGTAAAAGTGAATTATGGAGGAAATACGGTAATCGTCTATCTGGTTAAGAATGGGGATTCGTTCGAAGTTTCCGGTAGTGTGGAGAATGGTAGTGCAGAGGTCGTTTCTTCTAAAACAGCAGATGGAAAAGTATATATCCACATCAATGCCAAACAAGGTAACCAGGCTGTAAGAGTAGAGGTTATCGCTAATTATGGACGAAAGATTACTTTGTCATTGTGGCAGAGTGTTAAAGAGAGTTTGATTCAGTGGCCGGTGGATTTTGATGAAACATCCGTTTGTCTCCTTTACGGTGCATCCGAGCAGTTTATCTATACCGAGAATCCGCATGAGGGAGCTCAAGGTGGTAATAAAGGTTGCTATTTGGCTAAAGTTTCTTTGAAACGCCCGTATGCTATGATTAAAGTAAATATCAATACTTCCGGGCTGGACAACGAAGTGACCTTGACGCCCCGATCAGTACAATTATGTAATGTGCCTAAGACTTGTACCTTGGCCTCGGATAATAGTATAACGGATTTTACTTCTTTTGACAAGGAAGGACAGAAGTATGACTTCCCATCCGGTTCGTTGCTTACGGGACCAAGTGGAAATGGCGAAACTCAAGTGATGTCCGAGCGTCTTTATCAGTTTGAGAATAAACAGACGGTTCATGCCCAAAACTGTACGGATGCCCAAAATGGTAATGAAAAAGTCAAAACCCCGAATCGTATCAAAAATACGATGGAGGCAGGTAAAGAAGTGTATGCTGCATTTACCGACTATACAGACAATGAGAACTTGGGTCGCAGATGTTCATACATCCTTGTTACGGCGGATTATGAATATAAATCGAGCAGTGCACATGTAAAGGGAACTATTAGTTACCGACTGTTTTTAGGTAAGAACATATCGTATGATTTTGATGTGAACAGAAATATCATTTATAATGTTACGCTTCATTTGCGCGGAGCGGGAGGTGTGAAAGAATCGGGCTGCATGGATGAGAACGGTGTGATCAACATCTCGGGAAACACGAAGGATGCTCAATGGAGGGTAGACAGCGAATTGTCTGACTTGTTTATTCAGTTCAATGAAGGGCAAGATTATAATATTGACGGACATTTGGTGAAAATCAAAGTGGTGAGTACCGATAGGCAGAAATGGCAAATCAAAGTGGATGATTTTGATGGCGTTTCTGGAGACTATTGGGTGATGTTTGAGTCTGATATGAGTTGGATTACTCCTAGATATGATGAATACAATGTGATACAAAAGGAGGGAACGGCAGAGCTTAGAATGTATTTAAAGGGATACGCTGATCAAAAAACGATTTGGGAGAAAGAATGGAACTCAGAGAAGCCGTATCGTTCGTGCAATATTTATGTGCGTAAACTGGATGCGCAAAACAAGCCTGTTGCGGGCAGCGAAATGAAATATCCTATCAAACAATGGTATCCTATCCAGATTACAGAACAATTGTATGTTGACAGAATAGACCGTTTTGCTGTTGGCGGTCTGCCCTGGGGAGACAATGGGTACACAACGAACCTGACGGACGGACAGAAAATAATAAAGGAGTATTATAAGAAGATAAATAAAGAACATTATTCCAGTGACAATGATGAAAGAAGTGTAATGGATAATGCGATAGGTGTGGCGGTTAATTCCAGTGGTAGTTCTACTCCTGTCACATCGGGTAATAGCTATATGGTTTTTTATCATTTCTCTTTGCCCGCAGAAGCAGAGTGGCAGCAAATAAATGGGGTGATTACCAGTTCCGGTATTAAGTATAATAATTGGTCAGGTGTGCCTTATTGGACAGCTACGACGGAGGGAACTCAGTCAAAAGTATATATTCCGGGGCAGGGAGTGTCAGAAAACAGGTCAAGAAATGAGTCGCATCGTTTCAGGCTGGTATGGCGATATAATAGCTTAGGCTATTATTAAGTATAAAGGAGGATGTTATGAGCAACCTGTTAGAAATCATGGACAAGAAATCATGCGGTAAATCGGAAATTTATATATCTGAAGAAGACGGACGTTGGTACGCTTGCTACCGTTCTGCTCATTTGTTGAAGAAACTTAATGAAACGGTATTGAGAGGTGTTATGCTGGATAAGGTGGAAGTCGATTTGAATAAGTTACTGAACGGTCCTTGGATTGTGGTTCTGTGCTCGGACAATGAGATGATACTGATTAAAAACGAGTAATCTATAAAATTATGCGCGAGATAATAATGATGTTGGAAAGAGAATTAAGCAATGATGGCTTGATATATATCTACCGGGAAAGTGACGGTAAATGGTATGCCTATGAACAGTCTGCTTTTTATTTGAGCCGGATGATGCTTGAGCTTTCTTTAGACCGTTATGTGATGGAAAATGCTTTGTGGCTGGCAAGGGCGGAAATTGATGTAAACCGGATTCCTTGGGATAAAGTTATCAGTCATAGCCAATCCGAATATGTATTGCACTATACCCCTTATGATGGGTTCCATGAGTGGCTGGTTGAAATAAAATAGCGATAGTTTAAAAAGTGTCCAGTCCGAAATTCATGAAGAAACGGTTTCGGACTGGGCACTTTTATTCATCGGATGAAAAGAAATCGGGTTTACAATTTCATTCAATGTCAGTTGGGCAGCCTTTGCTATGATGTTCGAAGATATGCTGAAAGATGCGACAGTAAAAGAGATAGAAGATTATTTTTAAAATAAATCGCTCTAATTCATTGTGATATAAAAGATAATGTCTATCTTTGCACCTGCTAAATGAAAATTTTATATATCAAAAAATCTAAGAATTATGTATTTAGATGCAGCTAAAAAACAAGAAATCTTTGAAAAGTACGGAAAGTCTAACACTGATACTGGCTCAGCTGAAGCGCAGATAGCTTTGTTTTCATACCGTATTTCTCACCTGACTGAGCACCTGAAGCTCAACAGAAAAGATTATAGCACTGAAAGAGCTTTGACAACTTTGGTAGGTAAACGCCGTGCGTTGTTGAACTACCTGAAGAACCGTGATATCGAAAGATATCGTGCTATTGTTAAAGCACTAGGATTACGTAAGTAATTCAATCTCTATTGAAAAGGACTTAAAGAAAAGCCGCTCTCTGAAAAGAAAGCGGCTTTTCTATTTTCTGTTATTACGTTTCTACTGTTCTGTTGTTGAGAATTACTCTTTAGTAGGATAATACAGATTATCTTTTGTCATGTGTTCCAATACTTCATGCAGATATTTGGCCGACTCCCATTTGGCCATAGGCAGGTCATGAAGCAAGTAGTTACCGCAATCTTTAGGGGCGGCTCCCGGAACTTCGCCTTCAAAATCGGCTACAAAGCGGAACGTTTCCTGCATCAGTTCTATAATATCTTCCGATTTTAAATCGCCTTTCATTAACAGGTAGTTACCGGTGAGGCATCCCATCGGTCCCCAGTAGACAATTTTGTCAGACCATATAGGGTGGTTACGCAGGTAGGTAGCGGCTAGATGCTCTATGGTATGCAAGGCTCCTTGCCCCAAAGCAGGTTCCCGGTTGGGTTCTTTCATGCGGATGTCAAAGGTTGTGACCGTTTCACCGCCCACTTCGTCTTTTCTGGATACATAGATACCGCGAAGCAAGCGGATATGGTCAATGGTAAAACTGGGTATTGTCTTCATATTATTCGTTTTTATAAATTAGCTGGTAATGAGGAAAGGAAGGTATGAGTGACCTCGAAGGAACGGTCGGCTATAGTCTCCCAAAAATTTGTGTATTGTTCCCAATGGTTGTCGGATCCCGGCGTATCGCTGATGATACGGAAACTGATGAACGGTACCTTATATATATAACAGATTTGGGCGATGGCTCCCGATTCCATATCTACTGCCAGCCCTTCGTGGAACTTTTCTTTAATGTCGTTCAGTTCGGAACGGTCGGTGATGAATTTGTCTCCGCTGCATATCAGACCTCCATGAATGGCGGTCGGAGTATCCAGTGACATGGCGCAATCAAACAATGTGGCATTACCTTCGAATCGGGCGGGAAGTCCTTGTATCTGTCCGTACATATTGCCTTCTCCACACCATACATCATGATATACAATTTGTCGGCTCACCACAACATCCATTATTTTCAGGCAGCTGTCTATGCCTCCTGCTACACCGGTGCTGATGACACAGTCGGGTTGGAAGGTACGGATCAGTTCTACAGTACCGGCAGCAGCGTTCACTTTACCTATTCCGCATTTCATCAGGATAATGGTATTATTTCTAATGCTGCCTTCAGTATATTGGAAAGGACCTTCGGTGTATTCTTTCTTGTTTTCGAGCAGTTGCGCTACTTGTTTCTGCTCGGAACTCATGGCTGTTATAATTCCTATTTTCATAATTCAACTTTATTTATGGCTGCAAATGTACGCATTTTATCAGAGTATATCGTATCTTTGCAACGTTAATAAACAGATATACTTATGAACTTATTTAAAAGAATACTACCTGATATAGTAGTGATTATCCTTTTTGCTGTCATCTCATTCGTCTATTTTTTTCCGGCAGTGACAGAAGGGCGTATCCTTTCACAACATGACTCTGTGGCGGGCATTGGTGCCGGTGAAGAAGCGAAAGAATATCTGGAACGTACGGGAGAGCGTACGCGCTGGACTAATTCTATTTTTGGTGGTATGCCTACTTATCAGATGGCACCCAGTTATGATTCTACGGATACCCTGAAGGGAGTGGAGAAGTTATATCATTTGTATCTCCCGAATTATGTGTGGTATGTATTTGTCATGCTGTTGGGCTTTTATATATTATTGCGTGCATTCGATTTCTCGGTCTGGCTGGCTTCATTGGGGGCTGTGTTGTGGGCGTTTTCTTCTTATTTTTTCATCATTATAGCTGCCGGACACATCTGGAAATTTGTAACCTTGGCTTATATTCCACCCACTATAGCCGGTATGGTATTGGCTTATAGAGGGAAATACCTGTCAGGTGGTTTGCTGACAGCGGTTTTTGTTGCTTTGCAAATAGTGTCGAACCATGTGCAGATGAGTTATTATTTTCTTTTTGTCATGCTCTTTATGGCGGTTGCGTTCGGAGTGGATGCTTGGCAGAAGAAGGAAATGCCGCGATTTCTGAAAGCAACTGGTGTGTTGTTGATGGCCGGTATTTTGGGAGTTTGTATAAATCTATCTAACTTATATCATACGTATGAGTATAGTAAGGAAACGATGCGTGGAAAGAGTGAGTTGGTGAAACCGGATAGTCATAATCAGACAAAAAGTGGTCTGGAACGAGATTATATCACTCAGTGGAGCTACGGTATCGGTGAGACTTTCTCTTTGCTTGTCCCTAATGTGAAAGGTGGTGCTTCCGTACCTTTGGCGGCTAACGAAAAGGCGATGGAAAAGGCGAATCCTATGTATAATAGTATCTATAGCCAGATAGGTCAGTATTGGGGTGAGCAACCCGGTACATCCGGTCCTGTATACGTGGGGGCGTTTGTGATGTTTCTGTTTGTTCTTGGGCTGTTTATAGTGAAAGGTCCTATGAAATGGGCGCTTTTGAGTGCTACAGTTTTGTCTGTCCTGCTGTCATGGGGAAAGAATTTTATGGGATTCACCGATTTCTTTTTGGATTATATCCCGATGTACGATAAATTCCGTGCGGTTTCTTCTATTTTGGTCATTGCTGAGTTTACCATACCTTTGTTGGCAGTCCTTGCTTTAAAGGAGGTAATGGCACGCCCTCAGTTGGTTAAGGAACAGGTCCGGTCGTTTTATATCAGCCTGGGATTGACAGGTGGCATCGCTTTATTGTTTGCATTAGCTCCCGGTTTCTTTTTCCCGTCGTATGTTTCAAGTATGGAAATGCAGGCATTGCAGGGTATTCCGGCAGATCAGCTGGCTCCGTTACTTGCTAATCTGGAAGAAATCCGTCAGAGTATCTTTACTTCGGATGCATGGCGCAGTTTCTTTGTTATTATGATAGGTACGGCAGTTCTTTGGTTATATGGCATGGGCAAACTAAAGGCGAAGGTGACGATTCTGGCATTGGCTGTCCTCTGTCTGGCAGATATGTGGAGTGTGAACAAACGTTATTTGTATGATGAACAATTTGTGGAGAAGGTGCAGCAGGATAATTCCTTTAAACCGACCGAAACGGATAAGGCAATATTGGCCGATAAAACGTTGGATTTCCGGGTACTGAACCTAGCCGGCAATACGTTTAATGAAAATACGACTTCTTATTGGCATAAGAGCATCGGTGGATATCATGCCGCCAAGCTGCGCCGCTATCAGGAAATGATAGAGGAGCATATCAGCACCGAGATGAATGGCGTGTTCAAGGCTGTTTCGGAGGCGGGAGGCGATATGCAGAAGGTGGCTCCGTCCGGTTTTCCTGTGTTGAATATGCTGAATACCCGTTACTTTATTTTTCCGCTGCAAGGTGGAAAGACTGTCCCGATACAGAATCCTTATACGCTGGGCAATGCTTGGTTTGTAAACGAGGTGCAGTATGTGGATAATGCCAATGAAGAGATAGATGCTTTGCATCGGATAGATCCGGCAAAAACGGCTGTCGTAGATAAAAAATTCAGTGCGGAGGTAAAATCGGCGGCTGAAACAGATACACTGGGTACAATCAAACTGACTGCGTACGAACCTAATGACTTGAAATATGAGGTTAATTCGAAGACAGGAGGAACAGTGGTTTTCTCGGAAATTTACTATCCTGGCTGGCAGGCATATTGCCTTTACCACAAAGGTGTACAACCTGGAATCTCTTTAATAATTCGGGAAGTATTGCTCTTACGGCATCGTTTACATGAACGGCTCCTGTGCTTCCTCCTACTACCATAAGGACGGGCTTATCAGATGTGAATCCACACATACGGTAAGCTGCGGATTTATCGCCTGATAAAAGCTCACTTCTTATAGGCGAACCGGTAAGTACAGCCTTATCGGCAGGAAGATATTTGACAGTTTCAGGGAAATTGCAGCATATTCTGGTAGCACCATGCATTGCTATCTTATTGGCAAGTCCCGGAGTCATATCTGATTCGTGTATTATTACGGGGATATGTTTATTGCTTGCAGCCAGTACAACCGGAACTGATACGAAACCGCCCTTTGAAAATACAATATCAGGTTTAATCTTTTTCATAAGGACTTTTGCCTGATGATATCCATTTAATACCCTGAAAGGGTCGGAGAGGTTTTTTAAGCTCTTGTAACGTCTTAATTTGCCGGATGAGATGCCATAGTAAGGAATATCTATATCTTCTATAAGTTTTTTTTCAATTCCATTATATGAGCCTATATAAAATACTTCATATCCGGCTTCTTTAAGGCTTGGAAGAAGCGCAATATTAGGTGTAACATGTCCGGCAGTACCACCGCCGGTAAGAATAATTCTTTTCATTTTCACATTATCTCCATTCCGCAGGCATTGTCAATGCCGCCAATTCTTATTTATTATAATTTGTGAGTAAAGCGTTCCTTAAAACTGCAATGTTTACAC
>ENA-USZI01002648-USZI01002648.1-human-gut-metagenome-genome-assembly--contig:-NODE-2648-length-10096-cov-3.907376_pt1 | contig 10096 bp, 6 predicted proteins | sample MGYA00250042_ERZ773532 | MGnify/ENA primary metagenome ERZ773532 (study PRJEB29103, sample SAMN06112036) | human gut metagenome | biome: human gut; feature: ankylosing spondylitis patient; material... | reverse complement strand
ACCGCATATGCAAAAGCGACGCCGTACACGAGCCGGCAAAACAGCCGAATCTCGTATGGCGTCGCTCTCGTTTGAGGCAGTGGAATCACATTATGGTCTTATAGGCGTGACTCCCTCAGATGTTCCACTCGGACGGGTTGTAGAAGTCGCCGTTGAGGGCCTTGGCGGCCTTCTCCTGCGCTTCCTCAAGCGTGACGCCGGCGAGTTCGGCACGCACGTCGTCGAGCGCGACCGGGGTCATCGACAGGGAGTTGACGCCGATGCCGGTGAGCACGACGGCCAGATCCGGATCGGCGGCGGCCTCGCCGCACACACCCACCGGCATGCCGTTCGCGTTGCCCGCGTCGGCGATCAGCTTGATCGCGCGCAACACCGCCGGGTGCCATGCGGTCTGGTAGTTGGCGACCGAGCCGAGCGTACGGTCGGCGGCCAGCGTGTACTGGGTCAGGTCGTTCGTACCGATCGACACGAAGTCGGCGACCTTGGCCACCTGATCGGCCATGAGGGCGATGGACGGCACCTCGGCCATCACACCGACCTTCTTCAGGCCGAAGGACTTGCCGAGCTTGACGAAGTAGGCGGCCTCATGCGCGTCGGCGACCATCGGCGCCATGACCCACAGGTCGGCGTCGGTCTGGGCATCGGCGGCGGCAAGCGCCTTGAGCTGTCCCTCAAGCACGTTCATGTGGGTGCGCAGCGTGCGCAGGCCACGCAGGCCAAGCGCGGGGTTCGGCTCGTCTTCGGGGGTGAGGAACGGCAGCGGCTTGTCCGCGCCGGCGTCCAGCATGCGGATGACGACCTTCTTGCCGGGGAACTGGGCGAGCAGTTCGGCGTACGCCTTGGTCTGCTCCTCAACACTCGGCGGTTCGGCGTTGCCGATGAACAGGAACTCGGAACGGAACAGGCCGACGCCTTCCGCACCGTACTCCAGCGCGGTCTTGCCGTCGGAGGGCTTGCCGACGTTGGCGAGCAGCGGGATGTGATAACCGTCCTTGGTGGCGCCCGGCTTGCCGCGCAGCTCCTTGGCCTTCGCGGCCTTGGCCTTCGCGGCTTCGGCGGCGGCGACCTGCTCGTCGCTCGGCTCGGTGGTGATGGTGCTTTCCGCGGCATTGACGATAACCGTCTCGCCGTTCTTCAGGTCGTCGGCGCCGGCGGCGGACACGACGGCCACGATGCCGCGGGCACGGGCCAGAATGGCCGTGTGCGAGGTCGGGCCGCCCTGCGAGGTGACGATGGCGAGGGTCTTGTCCAGGTCGAGGCCGGCGGTGTCGGCCGGGGACAGGTCTTCCGCGACCAGAACGAACGGGGTGTCGGAGACCGGGACGCCCGGCGCGGGAACGCCCATCAGGTCGGCGATGACGCGCTGGCCGACGTCGTGCAGATCCGCCGCACGCTCGCCCTGATAGCCGCCGATGGCCTTGAACATCTCTTCCACGGCGCCGAAGCCTTCCAGCACGGCGCGCTCAGCGGTCTTGCCCTGCTCGATGAGCGTGTTGATGCTCTGCGCGAGCGCCGGGTCGGAGGCGAACATGGCGATGGCCTGCAGGATCGGAGCAGCCTGCTTGGCGCCTTCGTCGCCGTTCGCGGCCTCTTCGGCACGGCGGTTCAGATCCGCGTTGACCAGCGCCAGAGACTTGGTCACGCGCTCGATCTCGGATTCGGCCGAGACACTGTCGGCGCGAGGCGCATCGGACGGTTCGGGAAGCGCAGCTGCCATACGAATGACCGGGCCGACCGCAACGCCGCGTCCGATGCCAACACCCTTGATAACCATATGTTCTCCTTATGTTATGGCCTCTCGCCGCGAATGACCGGTACTTCCCATCCGCGGACCGCCTTGTTGACCCACCAACTTCATCGCCGGTAAATCATTTTCTGTCCACGCCAGTATACACCCTCAAAAGCGCGACACGACTAGAAGTAAACGTTTTCCAGAAAATTGGAAAAACATGGTACACTATTATGTCAGCAGCCAGAAGAACGGCCGCCCAGCAATTGGCATAGAGTAATGTTATTGCTAATCGGTATCGGCGCGGGCCAACACGGCACACGCACGCTGACGAGTGTCGATATCGACGCACGACAAACCGCACCGGAACCACCGGCGCGACGACGCAAAGGAGTGTCTCCATGGTTACCCGCACTACCACCATCACTGATCCCGTCGGCATTCACGCCCGTCCGGCCGCCAAGGTCGCTCAGGCCGCGACCGCGTCCGGCTGCACCGTGACCATCGCCAAGCAGGGCGGCAACCCCGTTCCCGCCGGTTCCATCCTGTCCATCATGGGCCTGGGCATCAAGCAGGGCGACACCGTCGAGGTCACCGTGGACGGCGACAACGCCGAGACCGTCATCGACAGCCTCATCGAGACGCTCACCGCGGCCGAGTAACCTGCGCACGCATTCGACGGCCGCCCGCACGAACCGCGTGGGCGGCCGTCAGCGTATTCCCATCCATCAGATGCGCACCGACGCGCATCGCAAGCATATGGCGGCCGCCCGCCGTCATACCGAACACTGCGAGCCCCATGAAGAGACAGCCATCCGCCGTAATGGACGCCATACCGGCATCCAAGCCAGACACGACGCCCGTCAACGACGACCCGGCGCCCGGCCCGGAACAACGCCCACAGCCGGCGACCAGTTCCATCACCAACGTGGCCGCCATGGCCCACGTCTCCATCGCCACGGTCTCCCGTGTGCTCTCCGGCAAACGCACCAAGGACGACGACATCGCACGGCGGGTCCGGGCCGCCGCCGAGGAACTCAACTATTCGGTCAACTATGCGGCGAGTTCGCTGCGCGGCGCCGCCACCAACACCATCGGACTGGTCATCCCTTCGGCGACCGACCATTTCAGCGCCGGACTGCTTGATGAGCTGGAACCGGTCATCGACATGGAAAGACAGCAACTGCTGCTCGGCATCGGCAACGAGCAGCATACGCAGGACGAACGCATCGAATCGCTGGTGGCCCGCAAGGTCGACGGTATCATCATCGTTCCTGCCGCGGGCGTCGATCTGGCCCACACGCTTGACCGCACCACCATGACGACGCCCATCGTACAGGTCGGCGGACGGCAGCGATCCTTCCGCACGTCCATGGTCGGCATCGACGAGAATGCGGCGATGGAAAGCATCGTCGCGCACCTCGCCGAGCAGGGCGTACGTTCCGCCGCCTATCTGGCCGGCAAGGAGGTATCGTTCGAATCGGCCGAGATGTTCGCGATGTTCCATACGCAGATGCGCACGCACCGGCTCGTCACCGACACCTCATGGAACCGATTCGGCGATTCGACCGTGGAGCGCGGTTATCAGTGCGTGTGGCGCATGTTCGCCGACTCCGATGCGCGACCGCCCGAAGCGGTGATATGCGCCGATGACATGATCGCGCTGGGCGCGATGATCGCCTTGCAGACGCTGGGCATCCGCGTGCCCGACGACGTGCGCGTGGTCGGCTACGACGACTCCCCGCTTGCCTTGACGACGATGCCGACGCTGACCTCGGTCCGCCCGCCGTTCCTCCAGATCGTCACCGAGGCGCTGCGCCTGATCGGGCAGGGGCCCGATCAGGCGGCGCACATCTCGCTGCTGCCCCAATTGATTGTCCGGGGCTCCACCGTCGTGCGTTCCTGACCAGGTGCCGTCATAGCCTCCCCGGAATCAACGTGCAGAACAGCGCCTCGAACACCAGCATCGGGTTGCCGTTGCCCAGCAACCGCTTCCTGGCCACGGCGATGGCCTCCAACCGATCGACCACTTCCTGACGGCTCAGCCGTGCCGACAGCTCGGCGATGGCCGTGCGGTTCTCCATGTTGATCAGCCCGACTGCGTCCTCGGCGTTGTTCTGCAGCACCGCTATGTCGCGGTAGATGCTGGCGGCCGAGTTGAGCGCGCGGTCAAGCACGTCGCGGCTCCGGCGCGTGGCCTGCCGCTTGATCTCGTCCTTCTTGGCGATGGCGTTGTAGGCGCCGCGCAGCTTCGGCGGGATGCGGTCCTGCTCGCCGAGGCCGTTGATGCGGCGGAAATCCGCTTCGGCGGCGGCCGTCTGCCGGTTCACGTCGGCTTCCGCCTGGCTTTTGGCGGTGTCGATGAGATCATCGGCCAGCAGCACCGCATCCGATGCCTTGCGCAGTCCCAGCAGCCCGACGATGAGCTCGTCCCGGTCCGACATGACCTGCGTGTCGGAGGCGTACAGTTTCGCTATGCCGATATGCCCTTCGGCGAGCCGCGCCGCGCGCACCGCCACATGACGGTCGAATTGGCGTTCCGCCGGCAGCGCCGGATTGACGGATGCCATCAGGTAATCCGCGACCGCTTTCGTGGACGGCACGGCAAGGTTGACGATGCGGGTACGCGAGCGGATGGTCGGCAGCACATCCTGCGCGCTGGGGGCGCACAGCAGCCATATGGTGTGCGGGCTGGGCTCCTCGATCTCCTTGAGCAGCACGTTCGTGGTGCGTTCCAGCATGCGGTCAACGTCTTCGATGATGATGATCCGCCACGGCGCCGTGCTGGGCATCTGTTCGGAGGTGAGGATCAGCTGGCGCACGTCATCGATGCCGATGGTGACCTTGTTGGTGGCCAACGTGGTCACGTCGGGATGAGTGCCGGACAGCACCTGACGGGTTATATTGGTCGGCTCGTCGGAAAGACCCCTGTCAGGGCTTTCCAGCGCGGCCGCGAACGCGCGCGCAACATTCGAGCGGCCGGAACCGGGCGGTCCGCAGATCAGCCACGACTGGGCCAGCGCCTTCGGGTCGCCGGAGACGATGGCCTGCATTTGGCCGACCACTGCCTGCTGGCCGACAATGGAGTCCCATACGCTCATCGCGCACCTCCAGCCGGAGTGTTACCGTCGCTTTCCTTAGTGACGGCAGCCTGAGCGGCAGCCGCCTGCGCCGCGGCCCGCTCATCCGCCGCGGCATCGGCCAGCACCGCGTCAACGTCCGCCTTGATGTGCTCCCATACGGCCTCGATCGGCCATGCGGCATCAATCACGCGGAAACGGCCCGGCTCGTGGCCTGCCAGATCGAGGAACGCCTGCCTGGTGCGCTGCTGGAATTCGTCGCCCGCGGACTCCATGCGATCCGCGTCATGCTGCAGACGCCGGTGCGCCGCCGTCGGGTCCATGTCGAGCAGGTACGTGCGCACGGGCATCAGCCCGCCGGTCGCCCACATGCTCAGCCCGCGGACGTCGTCGGCGGTCAGTTCACGGCCTCCCGCCTGATAGGCGAGCGACGAATCAAGATACCGGTCGGTGATCACCACGGCTCCGCGTTCCAGCGCCGGACGGACCACTTCAGCCACGTGCTGCGCCCGGTCGGCGGCGAAGATCAGCGCCTCCGCGCGCGGTGCGATATCGGCGCCGTCGGCTTCCGCGGCGTCTCCCGGCTCACGCAGCAGCAGCTGACGCAAGCTGCCGCCCAATGCCGTGCCGCCCGGCTCACGCGTCACCACGACCTCGCGGCCTGCAGCCTCCAAGTAGTCGCGCAGGCGCTCGACCTGCGTGGTCTTCCCTACGCCGTCAACGCCTTCGAAAGAAATGAACAATCCAGTCATATCTACCCCCTTGCCCACAGTGTACGCGATGGCGGCATGCGACGCGGCCAGGCCGCCATCGCGGCGGCTGCGACGCGACTCTACTCGGCGGTCTTCTTCGCGGCGGTCTTCCTGGCCGTGGTCTTCTTGGCGGCCGTCTTTTTCGCGGTGACCGTCTTCTTGGTGGCAGATGCCGTGGAGCTCTTCTTCGCGGCGGTCTTCTTCGCGGCGGCGCCCGTCGTCTTGCGACGCCCGCGCTTGGACGGGCCGGCGGCACGCTTCTCGGCCAGCAGGCGGAACGCCTCGGCCGGCTCGATGGACTCGGCCGTGTACTGCTTGGGCACGGTCCGGTTCGTTTCGCCGTCGGTGATGTAGGCGCCGTAGAAGCCATCCTTGATGGTCACGTTCTTGCCGGTTTCGGGATCGGGGCCGAGCTCGCGCAGCGGCGGCTTCGCGGTGCCGCGTCCACGGCCGCGTCCGTATTTCGGCTGGGCGAACAGTTCCTTCGCCTTGTCGACGTCCACGGTGAAGATCTCATCCTCCGAGGCGAGAGACCGCGTCTCGGACTTGCCGTCGGCTCCGGTCTTGGTCAGGTAGGGGCCGTACCGGCCGTTGTTCGCCTCGACCGTGACCTCGCCAAGTTCGCCGGTCTCGGTGTTGGCCTCCTCGTAAACGCCCACGGTACGCGGCAGCGACAACAGTTTCAGCGCATCGTCCAGCGTGATCGATTCGGGGCTCATCGTCTTGAACAGGGACGCCATCTTGGGCTTGGGCACAGTGGTCTTCTTGGACTTCGTCTCGGATGACCCGCCGTCCGTCTCAAGCGGCACCAAGGCCACATACGGGCCGAACCGTCCGTTGCGCACTTCGACCGTGCCGCCGCTTGCCGGGTCGACGCCCAGCTCGCGCGGGCCACCGGCATTGCTGTCGATGAGCTCATGGCCGACCTGCACGGTCAGCTCGTCGGGCGCCATGGTGTCGGGCAGGGAGGCCCGCTTGGGGTTGCCCGCCGCATCCACGTGGTTCATGTCTTCGAGATACGGGCCGTACCGACCGACGCGCACGTGCAGTCCGTCGCCGATGTCGATGGTGTTGATGGCGCGGGCGTCGATCTCCCCCAGCTGCGCGACCTGCTGCTGCAGGCCCGCGTGCGCTTCGTCTGCCGAAGTCGCCGCGTCGCCGCCGGAACCGAAATAGAAATGGGTCAGCCAGTCACGGCCGGTCTCCTGACCGTGCGCGATCTGGTCGAGCCCGTTCTCCATATCCGCGGTGAACTGGTAATCGACGTACTTGGGGAATTTCGTCTCCAGCAGCTTGATGACCGAGAACGCCAGCCACGATGGAATCAGGGCGCGACCGCGCTCGTAGACGTATCCACGGTCGATGATGGTGGAGATGATGCTCGCATAGGTTGAAGGACGGCCGATTCCCTTGGCCTCCAGCGTCTTCACCAGCGACGCTTCGGTGTATCGCGCCGGCGGCTGGGTCTCGTGCCCGTCAGCCTCCACCGAGGACGCGGCGAGACGGTCACCGGTCTGCATCGGCGGCAGCGATCCGTTGTCGTCGGTTTCGCGCGAGGCGCGTTTCGCCGCGGCCTCGCCGTCACCGGCACCCATCGAGGAGGCAGCGGGGGCCGCCGCACGACGGCCCTCCCCGGTGGCCTTCATGAATCCGGGGAACTCGATCACCGTGCCGGACGCCTGGAACATCGCCTCGCCGTCCTCGCCGGCAGGAGCCGACAGACGCACGGTCGCGGTGGAGCCGGTGGCGTCGGCCATCTGGGAAGCGAGCGTGCGCTGCCAGATCAGCGTGTACAGTTTCAGCTGGTCGGCGGGCACCTTGCCGGAGAGCTCCGCCGGGTCATGGAACCGCGCGCCGGCGGGTCGGATGCATTCGTGGGCCTCCTGCGCACTAGCGGTCTTCGTCACATACTGCTTGGGCCCATCGGACAGGAACGACTTTCCGAAATGATATTCGACGGCATCACGGGCGGCGGCGATGGCCTCCTGCGACAAGGTCACCGAATCGGTTCGCATATACGTGATGTAACCGTTCTCGTACAGCCCCTGCGCGGCACGCATGGTCTGACGCGAGCTCATGGACAGGCGGTTGCCGGCCGTCTGCTGCAGCGTGGATGTGGTGAACGGCGGGAGCGGGCGGCGACGGTACGGCTTGGTCTCCATCGATGCCACGGTGAAGGTCGCGTCGGCCAGGAGCTTGGCGAGGGCGTTCGCATGGGCCTCATCCAGCTGGCATACGTTGTCAGCGAAACCGGACGGCGTGAGCTTGCCGTCATCCGAAAAATCCTTGGAACCCGCAAGTCGCTTGCCTCCAAGCGACACCATGCGCGATTCGAACGACGCCGGCTCGCCCTCCGCGTCCGTCGCGCCCAGCACCGCGGTCACGTCCCAGTAGGAGGCGCGCACGAACGCCATGCGCTCGCGCTCACGCTCGACGATCAGGCGTGTGGCGACGGACTGGACGCGGCCGGCCGACAATCCCGGGCCCACCTTGCGCCACAGCACGGGCGACAGCTCGTAGCCATAGAGGCGGTCGAGGATGCGGCGGGTCTCCTGCGCGTCCACCATGTCCTCGTCCACGTTGCGGGTGTTGCCCAGCGACGTCTTGATGGCGTCCTTGGTGATCTCGTGGAACACCATGCGCTTGACGGGAACCTTCGGCTTGAGCGTCTGCACCAGGTGCCAGGCGATCGCCTCCCCTTCGCGATCCTCATCAGTGGCGAGGTAGAGCTCGTCGGAGTTCTTCAGCGCTTTTTTCAGTTCGGCGACGGTCTTCTTCTTGTCACCGTCGACGATGTAGTACGGTTTGAAGCCATCGTCGACGTCCACGCCGAACTTGCCGAACCTGGCCTTGTCGTCCGCGGGAATCTGACTGGGCTGTGCAAGGTCACGGATGTGACCGACCGATGCCATGACGATGTAGCCGCTGCCAAGATACCCACCGATTTTCTTCGCTTTGGTGGGAGACTCCACGATGACAAGCTTGTTGCCGGTGCCCATTGTCTCTCCTTACCTACAATGTCATTGGCCTTCATCATACTCACGCGGCATGGTCAAACGGCAAATCGCGCGGCTCCGCGGCGGTCACCGCTTCTTCTTCGGCGGGGCCGGCGGCGCCCCCACCAGGCCGGCTCGGCTCAACGGGGACGCCGTGATCTGGCGCATCGCCAGCAGCATCCCGAACACCAGCGACGAAACGCCGGCTATCATCGCGAAGGTGGAGACGTGGGCGCCGACGCTCGCCCAGCTCGCGCTCAGGCTCAGACCGGGCTCAATCTGCCACATGATGTATGCGGCATAGCAGCAGCACAGCACACCCGCCGTGATCATCACCGTGCCGACGATCTGCACGCTCGGCGAGGACGCGCGTTTGCCGGGCGCGTCCATGCCGGACGTGCGCGTGAATGCCATCGCCAGCAGCGCGAAGCCGCCCGCCAGCAGCAGGCTCATCACCACGTCAACCGGGCGGTGCCATGCCCCCGCGATCACCGACAGGCCGATGACCAGCGCATAGGCGGCCCCGACCAGCGCCATCCACGCACGGCATCCGCGCGGAACCGCGAACAGCAGCAGCACGCCCGCGACGACGGCCAGCATCGTATGACCGGAAGGCGCGGAATTGGCGGGCTGAGACACGGTGTTGATGATGAACGGCCGCGGCAGCACACCTTTAAGATATGTGGACGCGAAACACAGCGCGGCGAACACCGCGGACTGCCCGACCAGCCACCAACGCTTGCGTACCAGCATCACCACCGCCGCGACAACGATCAGCAGCGCGGAGACGATTACGGTGAAGTTCAACGGATGCCCGGCGATTGACGTGATATTGCGGCTGATGAACGGGGCGACCAGAGCGGACGCCCACGACGGCAGGCTGTCGTGGAAGCCGCTGAACACCATATCCTCGTACGATTGCCCGTCCTCGGTGCGCACGGCGATCCACCATGCGCCGAACGAGATCGCGATCATCAGCACGCCGAACACCGCACACAGCACACGGCTCGACACGCGCGGGCGCACGGTCAGCGGGTCGCGACGCGCCAATCCACGCTCGATGTCCGCCTCGTCGTCAATGTCCGCCGCGTGTTCGTCGGGCGCGGCGGCCTTACGTTTGCGCGCGGCCGGCGCGGGCGATCCGAGGGTGCGCAGCGGATGATCCGCGGTCGTCTCCAAAGCGGACCATGCGCTGGCCGGGGACGCCTGCGGCACCACGGGTTCTGGCTCCTGTTTCGCCGACGAGCGCGCCTGTTCTGGTGCGGGGGCTGATGCCGACGCGCCAGATGACGTCGTATCCGATGCGGCTGCGGTATCCGGCTCATTCGGCGTGTCAGCGGGCGCATCGGTCGTCTCCGTGGACGGCAGGCGTTCCGCCGACGTTGCCGCATCAGCCCGGTCGCCGCTGACTTGCACGGCGTCAGGCGGAATCGCACCGTCACGCGAGATTTCGGCGGGATCATCAACACGCTGTTCTTCACTCATAGTTCAAGACTGTAGAGCCTGTACATGTGTCAGTCGCCTCATCGCGCCCATATT
>ENA-USZI01002641-USZI01002641.1-human-gut-metagenome-genome-assembly--contig:-NODE-2641-length-10123-cov-28.891698_pt1 | contig 10123 bp, 5 predicted proteins | sample MGYA00250042_ERZ773532 | MGnify/ENA primary metagenome ERZ773532 (study PRJEB29103, sample SAMN06112036) | human gut metagenome | biome: human gut; feature: ankylosing spondylitis patient; material... | reverse complement strand
ATAACTCTTATCTTTTATGCTACAAAGGTAAGAAGAATATCTCAATTACGCAAGCCTAAAGTGGATAATTCCGTTTTATTTTGCAATTACACATAAGAAAGATAGGAAATTCATGCATGTAATTTAAAAGGAATGACTATCTTTGACCACGAAATAAAAAGATTCTTATTTCTAATGTAAGAACAAATAGAACGCTCTTTTGTGCTTTACCCAAGCAACGTTAGAGGATGAAACTATATAAAAATGGTATTTCTTTATCACGGAAATGCCCATTAAAATTAAATAGATACAATGGAGAACGTAAAACAGAAGGCAGCCTTTTCTAATGAACCAGAAAAGCATGTCGATTGCTATACTCCCTTGAAATACAAATAACTCTTATTATTAATTTTAATCTTTAAATTCAAAAAGTATGAGAACCTTTAAATCATTGATGATAAGCTTATGTATAGGTACAACCCTATGCATGTGTTTACCACAAACCACGACAGCACAAACCGTAAGTTCAGGAGATTCCTGGACATGGGACAAAGGAACCATTGTGATTGATACTCCTGAACGTCCGGCCGGCCAAAAAAGCGTATTAGGCTTAACCACCCCTAAAATGGAGGTAGTCCGCGTAGGATTTGTCGGATTGGGAATGCGAGGCCCCGGAGCCGTAGAGCGCTTCACTTATATTCCCGGTACACAAATTGTGGCCCTTTGTGATTATGAAGCATCCCGTGCAGAAAAATGTCAGGATATCCTAAAGAAAGCATCTATGCCGAAAGCTGCCATTTATTCCGGAGAAAAGGGATATGAAGAATTATGTAAACGTACAGACATAGATTTAGTTTATATCGCCGCAGACTGGTTGCATCATTTCCCGGTAGCAAAATGCGCATTGGAAAACGGTAAAAATGTAGCTATTGAAGTTCCCTCGGCCATGAACCTGCAAGAATGCTGGGACTTAATCAACCTGAGTGAAAAAACCCGCAAGCATTGCATGATTCTTGAGAACTGTTGCTATGACTGGTTTGAAATGAATACACTGAATATGGCACAACAAGGTGTATTTGGCGAAGTAATCCGTGCCCAAGGAGCCTACATTCACAATTTAAGCCCGTTTTGGGATCATTATTGGAAAAACGGCAAAGAAGACAAACTGGGATGGCGTTTGGATTATAACATGAAACACCGGGGTGATGTATATGCCACTCACGGCCTGGGTCCTGTAGCACAAGCATTGGATATCCATCGTGGTGACCGTATAACCACTTTAGTAGCTATGGACACCAAATCTGTTGTTGGTAAAGATTTAGTGGAGAAGAGAACCGGCGAAGAATGTAAAGAATTCCGTAACGGAGACCATACCACCACCCTGCTTCGCACAGCAAATGGAAAAGTTATTGAAATCCAACATAATGTAATGACTCCCCAACCTTACAACCGCCTGTACCAACTGACAGGAAGCAAAGGGTTTGCCAATAAATATCCCGTTGAAGGATATGCTTTGGATGCAGCACAACTGACCGCATCGGGTGTGCAACCCAAAGTAGACGATTTGAACTCTCACGGATTCTTACCCCAGGCAGAAATGGAAGCACTTGTTGAGAAATACCAGCATCCTATTTTAAAGAAATATGGTGAAATGGCAAAAGAAGTCGGCGGCCATGGCGGTATGGACTTCATCATGGACAGCCGTCTGGTATATTGCCTGCAAAACGGACTGCCTTTGGACATGGATGTATATGACCTGGCCGAATGGTGCTGTTTGGCCGAACTGGGAGCTATCTCTATGGATAACGGCTGTGCGGCAGTAGCCTTCCCGGACTTCACACGAGGTGAATGGAACGTGACCAAAGGTTACAAACATGCATACGCTTCACCCGAAGACGAAAACGCAAGCATGGAAAAAGCAAAGGCTTTCACCGCGAAACTGAAAGAGCAGGGAGCTAAAGAATGGGCGAAAGAAGCTAAGAAGAAAAAGAAATAAACAGGAATAAACAAGAAAAAATGTGCCGGAAGTCACTCTGTCATAAAAGGCAGCCCAATTCTTCAGGCACATTTTTTATGCCGTCCGAACAACAACCGTTTCCGGATTTTATCGAGAATCAAAAAAAGGATGTAACCGGCATTCTTATAATTTCCGGCCAAAGCACTTCGACAGTGTCAAATTCAATCCGACACGCCATTTTGTCAAAGAGGTATACAGAAAGGGTGAAAAGAAACTGGAACACGCAGACCCCACATACGGTTTCAAGACGTCTTCTCCCAAGCACACTCAGGAAGAGCGATTCGGCATGCTGATGGAATATCTAAGGGAATACACCTTCATCACCCGCCAGGAATACCCTGTCTCTTATATCCTATGATAGATTTCATCGAAAGGAACCCTGCCCCGTTCTCCCCAAATGCCTTTGTTCCCATCCCGTATGCCGCAAGGTATAACCATATTGATGCCTGCCCCATGGGGCAGCTTCAATAGTTTCTTCATCCGCCTGCTGTCAAAACCTTCCAGCGGACAAGTGTCATAGCCTTCGTTTGCCATGGCAATCATAAAGGTTTGGGCAGCAAGGGCACAGGATTTATTTACCGTCACACGCATATCGCATTCCGAAACTTCCAGCATCATAGGGCGGAACAGGCTGATGGTTCTCGCCAATATCACCCTGAAAAGCCCTAGAAGCCCGAAAAACCTTGCATAAATGAAAGGCATCAGTTTACCATAATACAGCTTCCTGTCCCTAATACGTTTTTCCTGACGCTCTTTCGGACTATTACGCCTGATATTTCCTTCTTCAAAGTCAAGCACAAATTTAGCACGCTTTTTATACAAATCCTGACGAGTAACAAAAACAACAATTTCCGAAGCCGTAGAAGCAGCCGACTGCCCTAAACAAACTTCTGAAACTTTCGCCATCAGTCCGGGATTCGTTATTTGATAAAATTCCCACAATTGCATATTGGAACTATTGGGAGCCAGCGTAGCCAGTTCAAGACAATGTTTCACCTTTTCCGGGTCTATCGGTTTATTTTTATCATACCTCCGCACAGACCGGCGGAAGTTCAATACCTCTTCTAAATTCATTTCCTATTCATTTTTTATATTTTACTTACTGAACCGACAAGATAAGTTTTAGGGGCGATGTCAACTATAACATCCCCCCTACACTACTATATCTCAGCGGATATTAACATCCTACAGGTTGTTCTTATAGATATTCGCCATCACCTTCTGGTATTGGTTCTCAATCTGCATATACGCCTGAAGATTCTTATAAATACTTTCCGTTTCCACAAAATATTCAATCAATGAAATTTGTCCTTCGGTCAATGCCTGCTTCAATAAATCCAGCGAACGGTACATCAAAGGGACATCATACGCATTCATGGCATCCTTCAACTGCTGCATCTCATTGAAAAGAGACATCAGGGAAGCCTCGACCCGGTCTTTAGCACTTTCTTGCATAAGCTGAGCGCTGATAGCCTGTGCCTTGGCTATCTTTACCTTTTTACGATTCTGAAACAAAGGCAAGGAGCCCCCTACCACAAAACCATTCATCGAAACCGCATCATCCGTGTTACGGCGAAAGCCGGCTTCCAGCTTCGGCAACCATCCTTGGCGGTCTACCGAAACCTGCTTCTCGGCGGCACGGGCAATGGCGGCGGCGGCCTGCAAGTCAAGGTCTGACGCCATCACTTCATCCCTCATAACATTGTAATCATTGATTTCCTGTATGGCAGGATACGTGGTTTCAGCAAACTCCAAAGGCATGTTACCGTTCATGGCAAGCAGAGACTGCAAGGCAGTGCGGTGAGCTGCGCTGTTTTGGGCAACTTCCGTCTGCACGTTCATACGCTCCATCTTGATTTTGTTGACTTCCAGTATATTCGCATCACCGGTAGTCAGACGTTTTTCGTAAAGTGCCTGTAATTCATCCGCATTTTTCATACGGATATCCATCAATGTCTTTTCCTGATTCAACAGAATAAGGTCCAGACAGAGATTCTTCGCATTCAGCAGAATATCCCGGCGGGCAGCCTGTTGTTGCTTGTCCACCGCTTCGTTCTGCAAAGTAGCCTGCCGGTTGCGGGCAATATACTGAGTAGGAAAATCAAAACCTTGCGAAGCAACGAATTCCGTACCGTGACCACCTTCGGCACCATTACTGTAAAAAGAGCTGTAGCTCACCGTAGGATCAGGCAAGTTGTTGTTTGTCCGGTTTTCCATCTTGGTCGCATCGGCGGCATGTTTCTGTGCCTTGAGCTCTTTATTGTTCTGCTCGATGCTTTTCAAAATGTGCTCAATACTCTGGGCCTGCATCAGCAAGGGAGAGCAGAGGGCTATTATAACTAAGATTCGTTTCATATTATTTCTATTATTTCTTCTTTCGGTTCATCAGTTCATAAACAATCGGAATAATGAAAGCGTTCAGGAAAGTCGATGTCAAAAGACCTCCAAGAATAACTTTCGCCATCGGGCTTTGTATTTCATTACCCGGCAAATCGCCACGGAATGCCAAAGGTATCAAAGCCAGCGCGGAAGACAACGCAGTCATCAGGATAGGGTTCAAACGGTCTAACGAACCGTGAAGAATGCTTTCTTTCAAATCCATACCTTCTTCGCGCAACATATTGTAATGACTTATCAACAACATACCATTACGGGTAGCAATGCCAAACAACGAGATAAAGCCGATAATAGCCGGAATGCTTATCTCACCCGTTGTTATCATCAATGCAAATACCCCACCAATCAACGCCAAAGGCAAATTCAACAAAATGACTCCACTTTGGGCTGCATTCTTAAACTGGGTATAAAGCAACAGGAAGATAACCACGATACTCATAAACGAAGTGAGCATCAGCGTACGGCTGGCCGCCTGCTCGCTTTCAAACTGACCGCCATATTCCACATGATATCCTTCGGGAAGCTTGATTTGCGCATCAATCCGTTCCTGTATATCATTCACCACGCTGCGCAAATCACGACTGCTGGTATTGGCCGAAATCACAATCTTACGCTTCACGTTCTCACGGCTGATGGTATTCGGTCCCATGGCAGAAACCACATCGGCTACATAGTTGACAGGGATTTTCTGACCGTCACCGGTATCAATCATCAGGTTGCGCACCTTCTCCATCTCATCACGCACCTCATCCTTGGTACGGACAATAAGATTAAACGCTTTGCCTTCTTCATATACCTGTGAAACGACTTCACCCGCCATGTTCACTGATACAAACTCGGCAAACTCCGGTAAAGAAATACCGAATTTGGCAAGCATCTCGCGTTTGGGAACAATCTTGAGCTGCGGACGTTCGATTTGTTGTTCCACATTCAAGTCGGCAATACCCTCCACACTGCTGATGGCATCCTTTATCTGATTACCGATGGCAAACATCTTGTTCAAATCATTACCAAACAGTTTGATGGCAATGTTGGCCTTGGTACCCGAAAGCATGGCATCGATACGATGGCTGATAGGTTGGCCTATTTCGATATTCGCACCGGTAATGGTAGATAACTTGGCACGCACATCGGCTACCAGTTCCTGGCGGGAACGGTCTTTCAATTCAAACGGGGCCTCAATTTCACTCACGTTAACCCCTAATGCATGCTCATCCAGTTCGGCACGTCCCGTTTTACGGGCTACAGTCTGTATTTCGGGAATAGACATCAGCAACTCTTCTGCACGGTGTCCCATTTTATCCGATTCTGCCAAAGAGATTCCCGGCAATGAACTGATATTAATGGTGAACGAACCTTCATTGAAAGATGGCAGGAAACTGCGTCCTAATGTAAAAAACATAACCAATGCCACCGCAAACAGTCCACCCGTAAAACCCAATACTGCGGATTTATGATTCAAGGACCATAACAAGGCATTGCGGTAATGCTTTTTCATCCATACGGCCACAAATGCCTCTTTGGGCAATCCTTTGCTTTTATTATTACCTAACAGATAGCTGCACAATACCGGAGTCAGTGTCAAAGCCACTACCGTAGAAGCAAACAACGCCACAATAAAGGCAATGCCCAACGGAACCAGCATACGCCCTTCCATTCCTGTCAGGAAAAACAAAGGAACAAAGCTGACTACAATAATCAAGGTAGAATTCAAGATAGGCATACGCACTTCCTTCGAAGCATTGAACACGACTTCAATCACGCTCTTACGTTCCCCTTCGGGCAACAAGCGATTCTCACGCAAGTGCTTCCATACATTTTCCACATCCACAATGGCATCATCCACCAACGAACCAATGGCAATGGCCATACCACCCAAACTCATGGTATTGATGGTGAGTCCCATATAGTGAAGAGTCAATATAGAAACAATCAATGACAACGGAAGGGTTACCAATGAAATAACCGTGGTACGTACATTGGCAAGGAACAGGAAGAGAACAATCACCACAAAAACTGCACCTTCATACAACGAATCCTTCACATTGCCGATAGAGCTTTCAATAAAACGGCTCTGACGGAAAATATCTGTAGAAACGTGTACATCAGCCGGAAGATTCTTCTGCAAATCCTTCAATGCGGCTTCCAACTGCTCTGTCAGTTCAATAGTCCCGGTCTTGGGTTGTTTGGTAACGGTCAGCAGTACGGCAGGTTTTCCTCTTTCCGAAGCAGTACCCAGTTTGGGTTCCTGCGAACCAATCTTCACATCGGCAATATCCTCCAATGTAACGGGCACCCCTTCCACCGTCTTGATGACGGAACGTGACAACTGAGCCACATCATGACTGGAAAGCACCCCGCGAACAATATATTCGTTTCCATATTCATAAATCACTCCGCCATTGGCATTCTGATTCATGTTACGGGTAACGTTCATCACCTCTGCCAACGTAACATTGTAATGTTTCATACGGGCAGGGTCAAGCAACACCTGATATTCCTTGATATCACCTCCCAGCACGGCAACCTGTGCCACACCTCCCGTAGAGAGCAGGCGCGGACGGATAGTCCAGTCTGCCAGTGTACGGAGATCGAGCATGGAAGTAGTATCCGAAGTCAGACCGATAATCAGCAACTCACCTAAAATAGAAGACTGAGGTCCCATGGTAGGTTTACCTACATTCTCGGGCAGCTCCTCGCTGACCAAGGACAATTTCTCACTGACAATCTGACGGGCCAGATAGATATCGGTATCCCATTCAAATTCCACCCACACAACGGAAAAGCCATTGGTAATGACACCAGTGTCAAAAGGTCTAAAATCCGATGCTAGAGTGCAAAGCACGTAGCAATCCGGTATCATGGACGATCATTGTATCCCAAAAAGGAGATTTTTATGAAACAGAGAACACAAAAATATCTGCATGCCATTCTTGCACTGGTGTTATCCCTGTGCCTTATTACCGGCTGCTCACTTTTTCCAAATTCTGCACCGAAAGCAGACAAAAATACCTCTCAGGAAACCATTGCAGAAGAAGCAACTGAAAACTCTTCTGACGACTCCGCCAGCCAGCCAGACGAAGCAGCCCTGGCTGCAGCCCGGGAAGCCTTTGACCAGTACACGGAAAACCTGTTTAAACAGGAAGCCTCCCAGTCCCTTCTTACCCTTCACTATACACTTGCAGACCCGGAAAGTTACGGCATTACCGATTATGACCGCACTCTTGGAACTGCTTCCGCTGAAGATACACGAAAGGACCTTGAAGAGGCAAAACAGATCAAAGCAGACCTTGAAGCTATGGATACCCGTCTTTTATCCAAAGACCAGCTGCTTACCTATACCATTCTTTCTTCCTACATTAATACTCTTCTGTCCTCTGATGGATTAGAGCTGTATGACCAGCCTTTATCCACCACCCTTGGCATCCAGTCCCAACTCCCTATCCTTTTATCTGAATATACTTTTTACAGGAAACAGGATGTAGATGATTACCTGTCTCTTTTGTCATCCATTGACACCTATTATGACTCTCTCATTGCCTTTGAAACAGAGCGGGCCCAGGCGGATCTTGGCATGTGTGATACCGTTATCGACAATATCATCCGCTCCTGCAATGCTTATCTTATTGACGCAGACCACAGCTTTATGGCAGAGACTTTTTCTTCCCGTTTAGATGAAATGGGCGGTCTTTCAGACCAGGAAAAAGCCGATTATAAGGCAAAAAATAAAAAAGCCATCGACGAACATTTCGTACCTGCCTATGAACGGCTGATCAGCGGTCTGGAGAGTTTAAAAGGAACAGGTTCCAATGACAAGGGACTTTACTACTACCCGGAAGGCCGGAAATATTATGAATATCTGGTAAATGCCAGCACCGGAACCTCCTACAGTGATGTTTCTGCCTTAAAACAGGCCATTAACAAGCAGATGTCAAAGGAACTGGCAGCCGTGAACCAGCTGTTAAGCGATGATCCGTCTTTAGGCGATAAACTGGACTCTTCCCCCTTTACCCTGACGGAACCTAAGGACATTTTAGAGGATCTGAAAGCCCAGTCCCAGGCAGATTTCCCGCCTGTAAATGACTGTAACTATACCATTAAAAATGTGCCAAAAACATTAGAAGGCTTTTTAAGCCCTGCTTTCTATCTTACAGTACCTATTGACCGGCCGGAAGACAATTCCATTTACATTAATAACCAGAGTACAGATGCCGGCTCCCTCTACACCACCATGGCCCATGAAGGCTATCCGGGACATATGTACCAGACCAATTACTTTAACCAGCATAACACCTGTAACCTGCGGAATGTCCTTGATTTTCAGGGATATGTAGAAGGCTGGGGAACTTATGCGGAATACTACGCCTACACACTGGATCATGGCATGGAGGAGCAGGTAGGTGAACTTTTGCAGCACAATGCCGCCTTTACACTTGCCCTTTATGCCCTGTTGGACATTAACATCCACTACGAGGGCTGGGATATGGACCAGGTAAACGATTATCTGACTATGTACTTCCAGATCGATGATCCTTCTGTCATCTCTTCCATTTACTATGAAGTAGTGGAAAATCCTTCCAACTACCTCTCCTATTACACTGGTTACCTGGAATTTTTAAATATGAGAGAAGAAGCACAGCAAAGACTGGGAGCCAACTTCTCCCTGTTAGAATTTAACCGCTTTCTCCTGGATATAGGTCCGGCACCTTTCAGTGTGATCCGAAATTATTTTACACAGTGGCTGATACAAAATGGCAGCAGCAATTAGATTTGTTTGAAAACAATATTAATTGTTGTTAAAATGTCGTTAATAAATATAATATCATCTTTTTGATATTAAAATCGTGTTAATTTTCTGATAATACATTGACGTAAGATGTCTGATGTGGTATTTTAATTACATCAGACATCTTATTATTTTGTTACAGTTCAGTCATGCGCTGGTTTGTATGAAAAAGTGTGTTGCAAGCCTGCTTGCATAAGCGCTTTCTCATACAAATCAGCATATGGTGAACCACCATGCTTCTTGTTTTCATGAACATGGAAACAAGAAGATGTCATGACTGAACTGCAACAAAATGTTTGCATCAAAATCATCTGCTGGCAGACAACTGAAAACATGCTCTGAAAGAGGTCGGAAAATGAGATTGGAGAGGGAACTATGAAAGGTATTAAAAAGCTGCTGTCCTATGTCACAAAAGTAGAATATGCCATTATGATCATTGCATTTATTGCCATGGTGGCCGCTTACTTTGTCGCAGTCATCAACCGCAACTTTATCAAAGCCTCCATGCCATGGACGGAAGAAGTGGCCATGTACAGTATGATCTATATGGCTCTGTTAGGCACAGAAGTAGGTCTTCGTGACGGCACCGTGGCTTCACGTGCAGCTAAAGAACGTTGTGACCACGGCTTTGGTGTAAATAACACAGGCTTGGCTGTATTCCTCGACTTCTCTGAAAGTATCGAACGTCTGGGTCTTGACGTAGTTCGTCAGCGCTATGGTAACTTGTTCGATATGTACGAAGAAATCACCGACGTAAACCCGGGTGAATTGGCTAAAGAAATCAATGGCGTAAAATATTATAATCCGATGATGATCTATCCGGCTATCCACTATACAATGGGTGGTATCTGGGTTGACTATGAACTTCAGACTTCTATCAAGGGTCTGTTCGCTATCGGTGAATGTAACTTCTCTGACCACGGAGCTAACCGTCTGGGTGCTTC
>ENA-USZI01002634-USZI01002634.1-human-gut-metagenome-genome-assembly--contig:-NODE-2634-length-10141-cov-3.934817_pt1 | contig 10141 bp, 7 predicted proteins | sample MGYA00250042_ERZ773532 | MGnify/ENA primary metagenome ERZ773532 (study PRJEB29103, sample SAMN06112036) | human gut metagenome | biome: human gut; feature: ankylosing spondylitis patient; material... | reverse complement strand
GTGCCGTGAGGTGTCGGCTTAAGTGCCATAACGAGCGCAACCCTTGTTGTCAGTTACTAACCAAGGGACAGCTACCGTAACAAAAGCCCTGAATGGAGCCGAGAGTTCCAGTACCGTTGTTGGAAGTTTCCTCCCCGGCCAGGACAATGTCCTTACCATCACCGTGACCAACGGGGACCAGAGCAAGGTTTATACCGTGACCATCCCCATGACGGCGGACCCTGCGGCTCCTGTGCTGGTGGGGGACAAGACCGCCGCTGCCACGGTGAAGAAGGGCGGCAGCTATACCCTGGACCTGACAAAGGTTTTTGCCAAGGGCACTTCTGATGCTGACCTGACCTATCAGGTCAGTGTGGACGGCGAGACCGCCGTTGAAACAAGCGCCGACTATCGTTATGCCGCTGATGCTGCGGGGGTTCATAAGCTGGTGTTCACCGCCAAGAGCGGCAGCCTGACCAGCCCCACCTATACTGTCAAACTGAACGTGCAGCCCGAGACGGTTCTGGTGATGCACAACATCGCCGCCAAGTATGCCGCCTCCGGCGTGGTGCAGGACAGCAACTCCTATTGGCTGGCGGCGGACATGATGGCCTATGAAAAGACCTTTTCCGATTCCGCTTCCGATTCCGCTAACTCCGCTAACAAGCTGACCCCGGAGCAGAAGCAGGCCATGGTGGATGTGGCGGTCAAGACGATGGAAACTTCTACCAAGCCTGGCGACCTGTCCAAGTCCATCATCGCCCTGACTGCTATGGGTTATGATGCCACCAAGATCACTACCGATTCCGGCGCGGCGCTGGACGGGGTGGCGAAGCTGGCGGCCATGGTCAACGATAAAAAGAACACCGATGTGACGAACATCTATACGCTGCCCTATGTGATGATCGCCTTACAGCAGTTTGGCGATACCTACAAGGCGGAGCTGGGCAAGCTGACCAACTCTGCGCTGGACCAGAAACTGGAAAACGGTGGTTGGAGTTGGGGGGCTAATTTCGATGCGGATGCCACGAACCCCGTGATTTTGGCATTGGCCCCCTATGTGGAGACCAACCCCAATGTGAAGGACGCCATGGACAAGGCCGTGACTGCCATGGCTGCATATCAGAAAGAAAACGGCTCTGTTGGCAATGGCGCATCCACCGGTCTGGCAATCGCCGCTGTCTCCGCCCTGGGGATGGACCCAGCTGCCTTTGTGAATGCGACCAGCGGCAAGAGTCTGGCGGACGGCCTGATGAGCAATGTTCTGAGCAGCGAGGACGGATTTGACTCGAATGCAAATTCTTTCGGAACCGAGCAGGGCTTCCGCGGCCTGATTGCTCTGGCTAACGCTAAGAAAGGCCAGCCTTACCGCCTGTATGATTTCAGCGGCCAGACTCTGGTCCCCGCCGTGGCGACCTTCTGGGCCCAAAACGCCGCTGTTTCCGTCAAGACCATCCCCTCCGATGCCGCTGTGGTGGTGAAGCGCGGGGAGAACGAGGTGGCTGTGAACGCCGCCCACAACGCCTATGACCTGGCCGCCGGGGAGTACAGCTACACCGTCTCCAAGGACGGCTATGTGACCAAGACCGGCAGCTTTACCATCACTGCGGAGCAGGTGGCCGGCCATGAGAAGCAGACCATCCATGTCTCTCTGGTCAGTGCGGGCTCCGGCTCCGGCAGCGGCAGCAAGACGGTGAACGTCACTGTGAAGGTCATGGTGCCCCCCGCCGATCAGAGCAAGCGCTATACCTATAAGCACGATTCCAGAAGCTACACCAACCTGCTGACCACCACCGGCAAGGTGACTGTGACCGCCGGAAGCTCGGTACGGGATGCCTTTGTCACCGCTCTGGACCGGGATAAGATCGGCTATACGGAGCAGTCCAACGGCTACTTCCCGACGATTGGCGGCTGGTCTGAGTTTGAGCGGGGGGAGAAGTCCGGCTGGATGTATCTGGTGAACGGCTCCATGCCCTCTGTGGCCGCCCAGGACTATGAGCTGACGGGCAACGCCACCGTGGTGTGGTTCTACACCGACGACTACAGCAACGACTATGGTTCCGAGAGCTGGGACGACGACAGCTCCTCCTCCGGTACCACTACCACGCCCACTACGCCCGCCAACCCTGTGCCTGACAAGGCCATGTCCTTTACGGATGTGAAGTCCAACGACTGGTATTATTCGTCCGTGCGCTATGCCTATGACAACGGCCTGTTTTCCGGCGTGAGCCATGACAGCTTCGGCCCCGGCGATTCCATGGACCGCTCCATGCTGGCCACGGTGCTGTACAGTCTGGACGGCAAGCCCGCCGCAGGCAAGAGCGGCTTTGCCGATGTGGCCGACGGCGCTTGGTATGCCGACGCTGTGGCCTGGGCGGCGGAGCACGGCATCGTCAGCGGCGTGGGCGGGGGTGCCTTTACCCCCGGCGGCACCATCACCCGGGAGCAGCTGGCCGTAATGCTCTACCGCTACGCCCAGTATAAGGGCTATGACGTGAGCAAGACCGCCGACCTGTCCGGTTACGCCGACCAGGACAAGCTCAGTGATTGGGCGGCCCAGGCCGTGCAGTGGGCCTGCGGCTCCGGTCTGATGAACGGACGCAGCGCCGCTCAGCTGGCCCCCGAGGGCACTTTGACCCGTGCCGAGGCGGCCACTATGCTGAAGGCCTTCTGCGAAAACGTGAAGAAATAAACCCCATTCCTGTCCCGCCGCCTGTACCCCAGACGGCGGGACAGAGACGCACTTAGGGAGGAGACAACATGCACATGGGACGAAAAATCGGCAGCCTGATCCTGGCTCTGGCCCTGGCGGCAAGCTCTGTCACCGGGGCGCTGGCCGCAGCCTCCCCGGCGCAGGGGGCCTATGACCGGGCCGCCGCTTTTATCAGCAAGGCCGTGCCTGCCCCGGAGGTATCCAGCATCGGCGGGGAGTGGGCCGTCATCGGCCTGGCCCGGGGAGGGGCCGCCCGCCCGCAAAACTACGATGCGGATTATCTGAACCGGGTGGAGCAGACCGTGAAGGAGAAACAGGGCGTCCTCCACACCCGGAAGTACACCGAGTACAGCCGGGTCATCCTGGCCCTGTCTGCCCTGGGAGCGGATGCCCGGGAGGTGGGGGGCTACGATCTGACCCTGCCTCTGGGGGACTTTGATAAAACGGCTTGGCAGGGGATCAACGGGCCTATCTGGGCCCTGATCGCTCTGGACAGCCGGAACTACCCCGTGCCCCGGAACCCCCAGGCCAAGACCCAGACCACCCGGCAGCTGTATGTGGACCGCATCCTGTCCAGGCAGCTGTCTGACGGCAGCTGGAGCCTGTCCGGAGAGGGACCGGGGGACGTGGACGTGACCGCCATGGCATTGCAGGCCCTGTCCCGGTACACCGACCAGGCGGCGGTAAAGCTGGGCGTGGACCGGGCGCTTGTGTGGCTGTCCGGTCAGCAGCAGGGGGACGGGGGCTTTGCCGCCAAAGGCACGGCCAACGCCGAGAGCTGCGCCCAGGTCGTAGTGGCTCTGGAGTGTCTGGGACTGCCTCTGACGGACAGCCGCTTTGTGAAAAACGGGGCCACGGCCCTGGACGCCCTGCTGGACTATCAGCTGCCCGACGGCAGCTTCTGCCACGGGAAAAACAGCGGCAGCAATCTGATGGCCACCGAGCAGGGCCTGTACGCCCTGGCCGCCGTCAAGCGGGCGGAGCTGGGCCAGAGCGGGCTGTATGAGATGGAGGAGCTGGACACTTCCAACGAGACTGCCCCCGAGGTGGGCGCACTGATCGTAGGCTGGAGTGCCCGGGCCATCGCCGCCGTCGCCCTGACGGCAGCTATGGCAAGTCCCAAGTAACAGGGCAGACGGAACGCCACAGGGAGAACGGCTATGAAAATGAACGGAAAAAAGTGGGCGGCAGCGGCGGCCGTTCTGGCGGTGCTGGCCTTTGCCTTTTGGTACGGCGGCGATGCCCCCGGTCTGCGGGGGTGGTCCGCCGGAGAGGAGGGGAGCAGCGCCGGCGTGAGCGCCTCCGTGTCCACGGACGCTTCCCAATCGGAGCAGGGGGAGTCCCCGGAGAGCAGCGGACCGGACGCTCCCGCTCAGAAAGCAGAGAAACCGGAACCACAGCCTGACGCAAGCGTGGGCGGGGAGGGGGAGAAAGCCCCCCCTGCTTCCTCCGCCATGGACATCGATCCCAAGACGGGGCAGGATCAGTATCACACCGACCCGGTCCCCCAGGGCAAGCCCGCCCCGGCGGAGCCGCAGCAGACGGAGCAGGCCCCGGAGGTGAGCCGCTGCACCATCTCCATCTCCTGTGCCGCCATTTTGAACCACATGGACTGGCTGGACCCGGACAAGGCGGAGCTGGTCCCCGGCGACGGCTGGCTGCTGCCCGCCACCCAGGCGGAGTTCCACGAGGGGGAGAGCGTCTTTGACGTGCTCCGGCGGGTGTGCCGGGACAAGGGGCTGCACATGGAGTTTTCCAACACCCCCATGTATAACAGCGCCTATATCGAGGGGATCGGAAACCTGTATGAGTTCGACTGCGGGGAGCAGTCGGGCTGGATGTATGCGGTGAACGGCTGGTACCCCAACTACGGCTGCTCCCGCTATGCCCTGAAGGACGGGGACACAGTAACGTGGGTGTACACCTGCGACTACGGCAAGGACGTGGGCGGAGACTACTTTGGTCAGTCGGGGGACGAGACGTGAGGGACGGATTTGCAGGCTATCACCCGGCGGTGAACGCCCTGTTCTTTGCCCTGGTTCTGGCGGGAGCTATGGTGCTGGATCACCCCCTCTGTCTGGCCATCTCCCTGTGCGGAGGGGCGGCCAGCCACCTGTCCATGATGGGGCGGCAGAAGACGGGAAAGGCGCTGTGGTATGTGCTGCCCATGATGGCTTTGGCGGCAGTGGTGAACCCGGCCTTCAGCCATGCGGGGGCCACCATCCTGACCTATCTCCCCTCGGGCAACCCCCTGACGCTGGAGAGCCTGGCCTATGGTCTGGGGGCGGGGGCCATGCTGGGGGGCGTGATGGTCTGGTTTGCCTGCTGCACCCATGTGATGACGGCGGACAAGCTGGTGTATCTCTTCGGTCGGACCGCACCGGCCCTGTCCCTGGTATTAAGCATGACGCTGCGCTTTGTGCCCCGGTTTAGCCGACAGCTGAGCCGGGTGGCACAGGTCCAGCGGGGGCTGAATGGGGGAGAGGAACCGGACGGCCTGTGGCAGCGGCTGCGCCTGGGGGTACGGGCGCTGTCCATCGTCATCACCTGGTCATTGGAGAACGGGGTGGAGACGGCGGACTCCATGCGCGCCAGGGGCTATGGCCTGCCCGGGCGGACGGCCTTTTCCATCTACCGCCTGACGGAGCGGGACCGACGGGCCCTGGCCTGGCTGATGAGCTGGGGGGGCTATGTGCTGTGCGGGGCCCTGGCGGGTGGTCTGGGCTGGCGGTATTACCCCACCCTGCGGGGAACGGCGGTCACCCCGCTGACGGCCAGCTTTTTTGGGGCCTATCTGGTCCTGTGTTTCACGCCGGTCATTCTGGACTGGGAGGAGGGGAGACGATGGAGACGTTCCGCATCCAAAATCTGAGTTTTGCCTATCCCGGACCGAACGGCCCGGCCCTGGAAAAGGTCTGCCTGGACGTGGCAGAGGGGAGCTTTCTGGTGCTATGCGGTCAGTCGGGCTGCGGCAAGACCACCTTATTGCGCCAGCTCAAGCCATCTATGGCCCCCCACGGGACCCGGGAGGGGACGATTTTATTCCGGGGCCGTCCGTTGGAAGACCTGGGGCGGCGGGAGGAGAGCCAGGCCATCGGCTTTGTGAGCCAGTCCCCGGACAACCAGCTGGTGACGGATAAGGTGTGGCACGAGCTGGCCTTCGGCCTGGAGAGCCTGGGGCTTCCCACCCCGGTGATCCGCCGCCGGGTGGCGGAGATGGCTAGCTTCTTCGGCATGGAGGACTGGTTCCACCGGGAGTCGGCGCAGCTGTCCGGGGGACAGAAGCAGCTGCTGGCTCTGGCCTCTGTCATGGTGCTGCAGCCCAAGGTGCTGCTGCTGGACGAGCCCACCAGTCAGCTGGACCCCATTGCGGCGGAGGAGTTCCTGGCCGTGCTGGGCCGGATCAATCGGGAGCTGGGCACCACGGTCATTTTAAGCGAGCACCGCTTAGAGGAGGCCCTGCCCCTGGCTGACACCGTCGCCGTGCTGGACGGAGGGCGGCTGCTGGCAGCAGGAAGGCCCCGTGAGGTCGGCCGGGTGCTGAGAGAGCGGGGTCGCGCCATGTTTCGGGCCATGCCCACCCCTATGCGGGTGTGGGCGGCGGTGGAGACACAGACGGACTGCCCCGTGACGGTGCGGGAGGGCCGGGACTGGCTGGAGGACTTTCAGAAAGACCGCGCCTTTCAGCCCCTGCCCCCGGAGCCGGAGCCGCGCTATCCCACCCAGCCTGTCCTGACGGCGGAGGAGCTGTGGTTCCGCTATGACCGGGAGGGCCGGGACATCGTGCAGGGCCTGTCCCTCGCCGTGCACCCCGGGGAATTCCTGGCCCTGTTGGGGGGGAACGGTGCGGGCAAATCCACTGCGCTCACCCTGTTGGCTGGGCTGAACCGCCCCCAGCGGGGAGAAGTGACCCGGCGGGGAAAAACAGCCCTGCTGCCCCAGGACCCCAGGACGCTGTTTTTGAAGAAGACGGTGGAGGAGGACCTGCTGGACGTCAGCCGGGACCGGGAGGCGCTGGAGCGGGTATGTGCCCTGTGCGGCATGACCGATCTTCTGAACCGCCACCCCTATGACCTGTCCGGGGGGGAGCAGCAGCGCTCCGCTCTGGCTAAAATTCTGCTTCTGAAACCGGATGTGCTGCTGCTGGACGAGCCGACGAAGGGCCTGGACGCCGCCTTTCAGGACCAGCTGGCTGAGATATTAAATCAGCTTCTGGCCCGGGGAGTGGCGATCATCATGGTCAGCCACGACGTGGCCTTCTGCGCCGACCACGCCCACCGGTGCGCCCTGTTTTTTCAGGGCAGCGTGGCGGCGGAGGGGAGCCCCCGGGACTTTTTCTCCGGCAACCGGTTCTATACCACGGCGGCCGGCCGCATGGCCCGGGACATCCTGCCCGGAGCTGTCACCGCCCGGGATGTGACAGCCTGCTGCGGCGGAGCGGTCCCGCCCCTGGAGGTGATGCCGTATCAGCCCCGGGAGAGCGCCCCGGAAGAGGAGCCGCCCAAGCCCCGCCCGCTGCCCATGTGGCGCAAGGCACTGGCGGCCCTGTCCGGTGGGATGGCGCTGCTGTCCCTGATCCGGGCCCTGCGGCTTACCGACCTGTCAAAGCTTATGACCGCCGCCGGACTGAGTCGGGCGGCGGGGGGCGAGCTGGGCCGGACGGCGTGGTTTCTGCTGTGGGCCTTTGTATGCGCCCTGGCCCTGGGCGGGGGAGAGAGAACATCCCTCCAGACAGTTCCGGGCAGAAAAAAACTCCCCCATCGGACCAAGCTGGCGGCGGGGTGTCTGCTGCTGATGATCCCCGTTACCCTGTTTGCGGGCACCTTTTATCTTGGAGATCGAAAATACTATTTCATCGCTCTGCTGATGCTGCTGGAGGGGATGCTGCCCTTCTTTCTGGCCTTTGAGGGGCGCAGACCGGGGGCCAGAGAAGTCACCCTGCTGGCCTGCCTGTGTGCCCTGGGCGTGGCGGGGCGGGCGGCCTTCTTCATGCTGCCCCAGGCAAAGCCGGTGCTGGCTCTGACCATTCTGGCCGGGGTGGCCCTGGGGGGCGAGAGCGGCTTTTTGGTGGGCAGCGTGACCATGCTGGTCTCTAACATCCTGTTCGGTCAGGGACCATGGACCCCGTGGCAGATGTTCGGCATGGGTATCGTGGGCTTTCTGGCCGGGATACTGGCCCGGACGGGCTGGCTTCGGCGCAGCCGGGGGAGCCTGTGCGCCTTTGGGGCGGTGAGCGCCATTTTGATCTATGGCGGCATCCTGAACACCGCCTCTGCCCTGATGGCGGCGGGGGAGCTGAACCGGGGCGTGCTGCTGACCTATTACCTGGCGGGCTTTCCCATGGACTGTGTCCACGGTCTGTCCACGGCGGCCTTTCTGTGGCTGGGGGCGGAGCCCATGCTGGAAAAGCTGGAGCGGCTGAAGACCAAATATGGGTTAGACGGCTTTTTCAACGGCGTTTAACGTACCCAGCGCCTTGGGGGCCAGCGCGATGAGCCCCAGCAGATTGGGCAGGGCCATCAGAGCGTTGCACAGGTCCACCAGCTCCCACACCACGCCGCTCTCCCACACAGCCCCCAGGGGGATGCACAGAAGAAACAGAGCCCGGTAGAGGGGCAGCAGGCGATCATCCCCGGTGAGATAGCGCAGACACTGCTGGCCGTAATAGCTCCAGCCCAGAATCGAGGAGAAGGCGAACAGCAGCAGGCACAGGGACACCGTCCGGCTTCCCGCCGGCCCCAGCACCGAGGAGAAGGCCGCGGCGGTGAGGGGAGCTCCGGTGAGGGCTCCCGGCGAGCCGGGCTGCCACACTCCGCTGACCAGAATGACCAGAGCGGTGACGGAGCAGACCAGCAGGGTGGCCAGCACTACCTCGAACATCCCCCAAAAGCCCTGCCGGACGGGACAGGCGTGGGCAGCGGCTCCGTGGGCCATGGCGGAGGGGCCCAGGCCCGCCTCGTTGGTGAACACCCCCCGGGCCACCCCATAGCGCAGAGCGGAGGCCACCGTCCAGCCCGCCCCGCCGCCCGCGGCGGCCCGGGGGGACAGGGCACAGGAAAAAATCAGCTGAAAAGCCCCGGGCAGGGCATCGGCCCGGCACAGCAGCACCAACCCCCCGGCCCCCAGATAGAGCAGGGCCATGGCGGGCACCAGGGCGGCGGACACCCGGGCGATGCGCCCCACCCCGCCCATCAGGACAAGACCGGCCAGGACAGCGGTAAAGAGTCCCGTACCCAGCCGGGGCAGGGCGAAGCTGGACTCTAATGCCTGGGCGATGGAGGAGGACTGGACCAGATCGCCCCCGGCCAGGGTGGCGGGGAGACAGGCCAGGGTAAACCACAGGGCGGCTCCCTTCCAGCCCAAGCCGTCCCGGAGATAGAACATGGGCCCGCCCTGCATTCCGCCTCCCGGGGCTGGGCGCTGAAAGCGGACGGACAGCAGCTTTTCCCCAAAGCCGGTCATCATGCCAAGCAGCGCGGACACCCACATCCAGAACACCGCCCCCGGCCCGCCCAGGGTCAAAGCGGTGGCCACCCCGGCGATGGAGCCCGTGCCCATGGTGGAGGCCAGGGCGGTGGCCAGGGCCTGGAGCGGGGACAGCCCGCTTTTTTTCCCTCGCTGTCGGCGGAGCAGTCCGCCCAGGGTGGCCCGCAGCCAAAGGGGCAGACCGAACAGCTGAAAAAAGCCGGAGCCCAGGGAGTAGACCAGCCCCGTGAATAAAAACAGCCCCAGCAGCCAGGGCTCCCACAGCATGTCAGCCAACGTGCCCACCCAGGACATAGCCCTCACCTCCGTCCCAAAGCTTATGCGGACGGAGAAAAAAATAGGCCGCGGGGAACCGGTTGGCTCCTCGCGGCAGGGATGCTTATTTATCCTCCAGCAGCTTGTTCAGCTCGTCCAGGAAGGTATTGATGTCCTTAAACTGGCGGTAGACAGAGGCGAAGCGGACGTAGGACACCTCGTCCACCTTTTTCAGCCGGTCCATGACCAGCTCGCCGATCTGGGCGGAGCGGACCTCCCGGTCCATCTGGCTCTGCAGGGTCTGCTCGATGTCGTTGACGATGGCCTCCAGGGTGGCATAGCTCACCGGGCGCTTTTCACAGGCCCGGATCAGGCCGCCCAGGACCTTATTCCGGTCGAAGCTCTGGCGGCTGCCGTCCTTTTTTACCACCATCAAAGGCAGGCTCTCCATGGTCTCATAGGTGGTGAATCGCTTGTGACAGGCCAGGCATTCCCGGCGGCGGCGAATGCTGGCACCTTCGTCCGCGGGGCGGGAGTCGATGACCTTGCTTTCAGGGTGGGCACAGAAGGGACATCTCATGGCAATTACCTCCTAGGAGCGGTGAGTGAGACGGGACATTACAGGAAAAAGTATACGATGAAGCAAAGCGGAATGGTATAACACGCCATGCTTTTCAGTTCCGGGCGAAGCCGGGGAGAAAAACGGCT
>ENA-USZI01002616-USZI01002616.1-human-gut-metagenome-genome-assembly--contig:-NODE-2616-length-10211-cov-3.804519_pt1 | contig 10211 bp, 10 predicted proteins | sample MGYA00250042_ERZ773532 | MGnify/ENA primary metagenome ERZ773532 (study PRJEB29103, sample SAMN06112036) | human gut metagenome | biome: human gut; feature: ankylosing spondylitis patient; material... | reverse complement strand
CAACGAGCCGAGCCGCTTTTTGCGGGAGATCGAACCGGAATATATAGAGGAGACCCGCAGCCCTGTACTGGAACAGCGTTCCCGCATGGGCGGCTGGGGCTCTGAGTACAGTGATACTGTGCCCGGTGGAGCATCCGGTTACTCCGGCCCCTCCGGTTACAGCCGCAGCAGCTACGGCGGCGGTTATGGCTCGGGTTACAGTTCGGGCAACCGCAGCGGCTACCTGAACCGGGAATATAACGCCGGCGAAAGCCGTGGTTTCGGCTCTTCTTACGGAGGAAGAAACCCTGCTTCCTCCGGTTTTGGCAGTCACTATGGCAACAGCTCCACCCAGCCGACCACAAGAAGCAGCGGATTTGGCTCCGCATATTCCGGCGGAAATGCGACAAAAAATACTGTAAAGCAAACAGCCTTTACGGTAAATTCTGCCGTGAAACCGGCGGCTTCCGGTTCAAAGCACTATGAGCCGGGCGACATCGTGGAGCACAAAGTATTTGGCCGCGGCACGGTGCTGAAAGTAAAGCCCGCTGCCGGGGATCAGATCGTAGAGATCAACTTTGAAAAAGTGGGCATCAAGAAAACGATGGCCAATTTTGCGCCCCTGACCAAGATTACGGAGGAAGAATGACCCTATGATGACTGTTCGTTTGATCGCCCACACCCCGGAACCGGAAAAGGTGGTGGCGGCTGCCGCAAAGCTTTGCTACTCCGACGCCCACATCACCGATCTTCTGGACGGGCTGGACGAGGAAAAAACTGCAAAATTCCTGACCATGCTCAGCGACCTTGGCCATGCCAGCCCCATCGAGCACGCCAGCTTTACCTTTGGCATCGAGGGAGTCAGCCGCACCCTGCTTGCCCAGATCACCCGGCACCGCATCGCGTCCTTCAGCGTGCAGAGCCAGCGCTATGTGCGTCTGGATGATTTCCGCTATGTGACGCCCCCGGAGATCGAGGCTATCCCGGAAGCAAAGGCGGCTTTCCTTGCCAGCATGGAGGAGGATGCCCAGCGTTATCTCGACCTTGCCCACAAGCTGGAGGAGGGGCACACCGCCCGCCTGATGGCCGAGGGAATGCCGGAAAAGCAGGCACGCGCCAAGGCTTCTAAACAGGCCAACGAGGACGCCCGCTTTGTGTTGCCCAACGCCTGCGAGACCAAAATGGTGGTCACCATGAATGCCCGCAGCCTGCAGAACTTCTTCCACCTGCGCTGCTGCAACCGCGCCCAGTGGGAGATCCGGGAACTGGCTGAAAAGATGTTCACGCTGGTGTACCCGGTGGCACCCCATATCTTTGCCAAGGCCGGCCCCGCCTGCCTGTGCGGCCCCTGCCCGGAGGGCAAGATGTGCTGCGGCAAGACCGCCGAGGTGCGCGCAAAATATGCCGCCATTAAAGAAGGTGCCGCCGTATGAGCAAGGGCAAACTGATTGTGCTGGAAGGGCTGGACGGAAGCGGCAAGGCCACACAGGCAAAGCTGCTGGCAGAGCATCTCGCCGCGCAGGGTGTGCCGGTACAAAAGATCACCTTCCCGGACTATGCCAGTGATTCCAGCGCACTGGTCAAAATGTATCTGGCCGGGCAGTTCGGCCAGCACCCGGACGATGTAAACGCCTATGCGGCTTCCAGCTTTTACGCGGTGGACCGCTATGCCAGCTATAAAACCAGCTGGGGCAGCTTTTATGAGCAGGGCGGTGTGATCATCGCCGACCGCTACACCACCTCCAACGCGGTGCACCAGTGCTCGAAGCTTCCGCAGGAGCAGTGGGAGGAATATCTGCACTGGCTGTTTGATTACGAGTTCCGTCTGCTGGGACTGCCTGCACCGGACAGGGTCATCTATTTGCAGGTAGACCCGGCGGTCAGCCAGCGGCTGATGACCCAGCGCTACCACGGCGACGAGAGCAAAAAGGACGTGCACGAAAAGGATACGGCTTATCTGGCGCGCAGCCGCGCTGCTGCCGAGTTTTGCGCCCGGCATCTTGGCTGGGATACCGTGCACTGCACCAGCGGGGACGCCATGCGCAGCATTGAAGATATCCAGCAAGAGGTACAGCAGCTTGCTCGGAAAACACTGGGCTGAACGATAAAATATGATAAGAGGGGGCATCCTGAACGATGTATCGTCTGATGCAGCCGTCCGATGAGGCGGCAGTGCTGGCTTTGTGGCAGAGCCAGCATCATGATACCGAAGATTTTGCAAAAATGGTACTGGAACGCTTTGCCGGTATGCAGAACATTTATGTGGCTGATGAAAACGACGCCATCGTGGCGGCTGCGCTGGCTGTGCCGGTCACCCTGCAGGGGCGCACGGGCAATTACCTGTGCCTGTGCGGCGAGGGCAGTCTGCTGCTGGCGGGTCTGCTGGATACCCTGTGCGCCCACCAAAAGCTGCGGGGCGCAGGCTTCACCGTGACAGTCCCGGCAGACGCGGCACAGGCCGCTTTGCTGCAGGATAAGGGCTTTGCAAATGCTTTTGCCCTGCGCTGTCTGCCCCGTGAGGTGAGCCGCAACCTGTGGAGTCAGGCTGAATTTGACACGGTGACAGCCAAAAAGCTGTGTGAGCTGCGGGAACAGTTCTGGAAGGATACCGTGCAGCTGAGCCCGGAACGCATGGCGGTGGTGCTGCAGGAGCTGTACGCCCGGGGCGCTACCATCGTGTCCAACGAACATGGCTACGGCATCTACTTTCGCAAGGAGGATACCCTGTATTTTGTGGAGATGATGGCCGACAGCGACCGTGCCGCCGAGATCCTGATGGAAGCCGCCCGCGAGAAGGAAGTCATCGTGGAAAAGGCAGTCATCACGGTAGGTGCTGCCCAGCCGCTGTTTCTGGGCGAGGGCACCCGGCAGGAATACGGCATGATCCGCTTTGACGCAGAGCCTTTTGACGTAAGCGAAAGCTATCTGCGTCTGATGCTGGAAAACTGAAAAAAGGAAGGTGCGTATGGCACACAACGATACACACGCAGCCCGCAAAAAGGGCGGTGCAGGCAGAATTCTGCTGGTAGTGCTTCTGCTGCTTCTTCTGGCAGCGGGCGCAGCAGTGCTGTTTGCCTACAATGAGATTCACGGCAATGGTGCACCCGGCAGCACAGAGGTGACTGTAAGCATCCCGCAGGGCAGCGGCGTAGCTACGATTGCCAACAAGCTGAAGGAAGCGGGCGTCATCCGCTCTGCCTATCTGTTCCGCTGGTATGTTGGGGAAAAAGGCGCAGCCGGGAAACTACAGTACGGTGATTTTGTCTTGCAGACCAGTGCGATTTCCTACGACGCGATCATTGCCACCCTTTCCCAGTACGCCAAGGCAGAAACGGTGCGGGTGACCATCCCGGAGGGCACCACGGCCATTGCCATTGCCCAGAAGATGGAATCCGCCGGTCTGTGCACCGCTGAAGAGTTTTTGAAGGAAGCCAACGAGGGCGATTTCAGCGCTTATACCTTCTGGCAGTATGTCCCGGAGGATAAAGATGCTCCGAACCGCTTTATGAAGTGTGAGGGCTATCTTTTCCCGGAGACCTACGAGTTTTTGAAGGGTGATACGGTGCATAACTATGTGGCTACCTTCTATGCCCAGTTCGATGCACAATTTACCAAGGAAATGTACGCAGCGCTTAAAAAGCAGGACATGACCCTGCCGGAGCTGGTCACCCTTGCCTCCTTTGTACAGGAGGAAGCGGGCAACAGTCAGGACTCCAATGTGGCGCAGGTGTTCCGCAACCGTCTGGCGGAGGGCTCGCCCTACCCCCGGCTGCAAAGCAACACCTCCAGCTATGTCCAGAGCGATGCCGACAATAATTATCTCTGGAACTGGGTCGCGCCCTACTACGGCGGCTGGGATGATATCCCGGAAAATATCCTTGCAGCATACGACACTTACAGCTGCACCGGTTTGCCCGCAGGCCCTATCTCGAACCCCGGCCTTGCCGCCATCAAGGCAGCGCTGGAGCCGCAGCCCGATGAGGAAGCCAAGAACGCTTACTTCTTTGTGACCGACCTCAAGGGCAATTACTACTATGCCCACACGCTGGCAGAGCACAATGCCAACTGCAAAACTGCCGCAGCTGTGAACAAAAACCTGAAAAACTGAGGAAAGGCCGCTGCACAAAAACATGGTGCGGCGGCCCCTTTCCGGTCAGAAAACTGTGATACATAAGAGAGGAACCTACAATGTTACAGATCCCGGAACTGCTTGCCCCGGCGGGCGATGCGGAACGTCTGCGTTATGCCATCAACTACGGTGCCGATGCCGTTTACTGCGGCCTGCCGGAGTTTGGTATGCGCTCTGCCCCGGCTAATTTCACCCCGGAACAGCTGACGGAAAGCGTCATCTACGCCCACGCCCGTGGTCGCAAGGTCTACCTGACCATGAACACCTTGCCCACCAACGAGGAGGCCGACCGTCTGCCGGAGGCCATCAAGGAGGCTGCCAAGGCCGGTGTGGATGCCTTTATTGTGGCAGACCTTGGTGTGCTGGATGCCTGCAAGACCTTTGCCCCGGACATTGACGTGCATCTTTCTACTCAGACCGGCATCACCAACTGGGCAGCCGCCCGCGCCGCCTACAAGATGGGCGCAAAGCGGGTGGTGCTGGCCCGGGAGATGACTTTGCAGGATATTGCCATCCTGCGCGATAAGACTCCACCGGAATTGGAGATCGAGGCCTTTGTGCACGGTGCCATGTGCATGAGCGTGTCCGGCCGGTGTCTTCTGTCTAACTATATGGCCGGGCGCGACGCCAACCGCGGCCAGTGCGCCCAGCCCTGCCGCTGGAAGTACTACCTGAGCGAGGAGACACGCCCCGGTCAGTTGTACGAGATCGGCGAAAACGAGAACGGCAGCTACATCCTTAACGCCAACGATCTGTGCACCGCGCCCTTTATTGACCTGATCTGCAAGGCGGGCGTGGACAGCCTGAAGATCGAAGGCCGCGCCAAGACCTTCTACTATGTGGCCAGCGTCACCGCCGCCTACCGCAAGGCACTGGACGCCTATCTGGCCGACCCGGCAAACGATAACTTTGAACTGCCGCCGGAGGTGTACGCAGAGCTTACCCGCACCAGCCACCGGCACTACTCTCCCGGTTTCTATTTTGGCCGCGAGCAGGCCAAGCAGGCCACTGACAGCGCCACTTACATCCGCGAGTGGGAGTTCGTGGGCACGGTGGACAGCTGGGAAAACGGCATCGCCCACTGCCAGCAGCGCGGCAAATGGAGCCTTGGGGATACGCTGGAGGCGCTGTGCCCGGACGGACGTAGTATTGCACTTACCCCGGAATGGATCGAGAACGAAGCAGGGGAGCGGGTGGAAAGCACCCCTCACGCCATGGAAAAATACACCATGCCCACCCCGGAGCTGCCGCCCATGAGCCTGCTGCGCCGGAAAACGGTGTAACAGCGTGACAAAAAAGAAGGAAACCGCCGTGAAGTATAGTAATACTTCTGGCCGCTACGCCCTTCTGGACGAACTGCGCGGGCTGGATCTGCTCAGTATGATGCTCTATCACGGCTGCTGGGATCTGGTCAATCTCTTCGGCATTCAGGCCGACTGGTATTATGGTCTGCCCGGGCATCTGTGGCAGCAGAGCATCTGTTGGGTGTTTATTCTGTTGTCCGGCTTCTGTGTGCAACTGGGGCATCATACCTTGCGCCGGGGCGCACAGGTGTTTGGGGCAGGGGCGCTTGTCACGGCAGTCACGCTGCTTTTTATGCCGGAGGACAGAGTTATCTTTGGTGTGCTGACCCTGCTGGGCAGTGCTATGCTGCTGACCGGCCTTTTGGAAAAGCCGCTGCGGCGCATTCCACCCGCAGCAGGGTTTGCTATCTCCGCTGTGCTGTTCGCCCTTACCCGCAATGTTTCGGTAGGCTATCTGGGTTTTGGAAGCCTGCGCCTCTGGCTGCCGCAGACACTGTATGTAAACTACGTTACAGCGTATTTTGGCTTTTATCCGTGGTGGTTCTATTCTACGGATTATTTCGCCCTTCTGCCGTGGCTGTTTCTGTTCTGGGCGGGGTACTTTCTCTACGACGTTGTAGGGCGGCAGCGCATGGAGCCCTTGCACCGCTCGGTCTGCCCGCCGCTGGGCTGGCTTGGACGGCACTCGCTGCTGTTGTATCTGCTGCATCAGCCGGTCATCTACGGAGTGCTGTTGGTGTTTTTTCGCGTATTAGGCGGCTGAAACACACGCTTCATGCACTTTTGAGCAAGTCGGCATTGTTGTACCGTGCAAACATTGCGCTAATGCCTTGACAAGCGGGGCAGGGCTGTGGTATCCTGTTGACGGTTAGAAAATACTAACTACAAAAATGCGTCATGAAATATGGACGCATTTTCACAGAACATGAAGTTATTCTAAACTAACTACGCGGAGAAAGAGGTAGAGTTTTATGAACAAAGTAGCAATCGTATTCTGGAGCGCCACCGGCAACACCGAGACCATGGCAAACTGCATCGCCGAGGGTGCAGGTGCCAGCGGCACCATCGTGCCCTGCACCGAGATGACCCCCGCAAAGCTGGCAGAGTTTGATGTGGTGGCCTTTGGCTGCCCGGCTATGGGTGCAGAGCAGCTGGAGGAGAGCGAGTTCGAGCCCATGTTTGCTGCACTGGAAGGCTCGCTGAACGGCAAAAAGATCGCACTGTTCGGCTCCTACGGCTGGGGTGATGGCCAGTGGATGCGCGACTGGGCACAGCGCGCACAGGATGACGGCGCACAGTTGTTCAGCGAGGAAGGGCTCATCTGCAACGAAACCCCCGATGATGACGTGCAGGCTGCCTGCCGTAAGCTGGGCGCAGATCTGGCTACATGGTAAAAAGGATGCATAAACCCTTTGTCCATGGGGTAACCTATGGACAAAGAGGTGATAAACATGGAAAACATCGGCGTGACCTGTGATGTCTGCGCGTGCTGCCACAACGTGGACGGCTGCAAATGTGATCTGCCGCAGATCAAGGTGACGGAGCAGTGCAACTGCACCACCCAGCAGGTGGAGACCCCGCACTACTGCCAGAGCTACGAGGAAAAGTAAGTTCCCCACCAACGCAAAGCAGCCCCTGCAGGAGAAAGCTTATCCGGCAGGGGCTGATGCGTTTTACAGCATCAATGCTCAGCGCAGCGCCACGTTACAGGTAGCAAGGCTGCGGATCAGCGTACCAACGCTGTCCTTCATCTGGATACCGGCAAAGCCCAGCGCAAAGGCGGCCTGCACGTTTTCCAGTCTGTCGTCGATAAATATGCATTCGCTGGCCTTCAGCTGATACTTTTTCAACAAAGCCTTGTAGATCTGCGGGTCAGGCTTATTCACCTGTACCTCGCAGGAGGCTACACCGCCGTCAAACTGGGTCAGTACGCCGCGCTCGGTCAACAATTCCAGCACATCCTGCGGAATATTGCTCAGGTAATACACGCAATAGCCGTGGTTCTTCAGCCGCCGCACCAGTTCCAGCATCCGCAGACGCGGGCGCAGAATGTGCATCCAGTCGTCCAGAACGCCCTGCACCTCAAAGGCGCAGCCCTCGGCACGGGCGTGCTCCAGCATCCGCTGGTTGCCGTCATAGCGGGAAAGCTTGCCTGCGTCCAGCAACTGCCACTCCTCGCTGCCAAAGGTCAAATCGTAGACCTTTTCCTCCATTTCGGCGTTGCACAGCCGGTCTACCAAGTAGGCCTTGGGGTCAAAATCCACCAGTACACCGCCGATATCAAAAATAATGCTTTTATACATAAATACTGCCTCGCTTGTATTGGATGTTTTCCAGATATTTTCCATAGTATACCACAACCGGGCGGGTGCTTTCCACCCCTTTGGCATAGAAAATGCCGCCCCGGCGTATGCTGTGACAGAAAGGGGAGAGCGCCATCACGATCCAGGAACTTTGTGAGAAGGAGGTCGTTCAGCTGGAGCAGGGGGTGTGCCTTGGCCGTGCGGACGATCTGGAGCTTGACCCCGCAACGGCGCAGCTGCAAAGCTTGATTTTGCTGGGCAGACCGCGGCTTTTTGGCCTGCTGGGCCGGGACGAGAGCCTGACCATCCCGTGGCAGGAGATCGAGACCATCGGCACAGACGCAATTCTGGTGCATACTGCTGTGCCAAAAGCACCGGCAGCACCTCACGGCTTCTGGCAGCAGCTGCGGGCAAAGCTTGGTCTGTGAAAAATAGGGGAATATTTTGAAAAATAAAACTGTAATTTTTGTAAAATCATGAATGGACATTTTCGGCGAAATGACTATAATAGGCACGAAAGGCTTGTGCAAATAGCAAAGCCACTTTGGAAATAGGGTTCGGGACGTGGAAAGGGATATCGACTATGAAAACATCCAAACCGCTGTTGACCCTGCGGATGCTCTTCCCGGCGGCAGCTTCCTTTATTGTGCTGCTGCTGGGTGAGTGGATCGCGCGCGGGTCACTGACCGCTGATACCTTTATCAGCTTTATTTTCCCCCATTTCGGGGCGTATCTGTTGGCATGGCTGCTGCTGTTTCTGGTGTGGGAGCTGCTGGACTGGGTGCTGCGCATCCCGCCGCTTGCTACGCTGGGTATGGCCGTTTTGGGCTGTGCGCCCTGCGCAGTAAACTTCTATACCATGCAGCTGCGGGGTGAGCCCTTTCTGCCGTGGGATCTGATGCAGGTGTCCGAGGCCGCCGGTGTAGCCTCGGCTGCCGGGCTCAAGCTGCAGACCAGCATGGTGGTCTCCATTGTGCTGGTGCTGGCACTGACGGTGGCAAGCTTCTTTGTTTACCGCGGGCGGCTGCGCCAGCGCTGGTTGCCAAGGCTTGCGGGCACCGGTGCCTCGGCAGCGGCGCTGTGTCTGCTGATCTTCGGCGTTTATTTACAGCCTGCGGTCACGCAGGTTTTGGGCATCGCGCCGGATGCGTGGATGCAGGATCGCTACTATCGTTACTACGGTGTACTTACCGGTTTTATGACCAACCTCACCAATCTGGAAATCGCCAAGCCCGAGGGCTACTCGGAGCAGGCAGTGGACGATATTCTGGATAACGTAGCTGAGAGCGAGAAATTCTCCACCGGCCCCATGTATGCAGGCAGCTATGCCGCCACCACCCCCAAGGAGGAGCAGGCAAAGCAGCCTACCATTATTTATGTGATGGACGAGTCCTACTGGGATGTTTCGGAGCTGGAGCAGTACGGCATCACCTTTGATACCGATGTATCGCAGAACCTTCACGCTCTGCAGCAGACCAGCGCTTACGGCAGGGCATACAGCCCCAGCTTTGGCGGCGGCACCTGTGATGTGGAGTTTGAAGCTCTGACCGGCTACTCCGTGTCCTTCCTGCCCAGCGGCAGCAAACCCTACCAGCAGCACGTCACAAAGCCCATGTTCGCCCTGCCCAATTACCTCAAGCTCAAGGGCTACCAGACCGCTGCGGTGCACTGCTTCTGGGCAAAATACTGGAGCCGCGATAAGGCCTACCCCAACCTCGGCTTCAGCGATTTTATCAGTCTGGAGGATATGCACGGCGTGACCAAGGTGCGCAAACACTACTGGACCAGCGGCCTTGTGACCGATGACTCCATGGCCGACCAGATTATTCAGCAGTATGAAAAGATGAGCACTTCCTCTGATAAGCCCATCTTCCTGCACGCAGTCACCATGCAGAACCATACCAATTATAATAGGGATAACTACCCGGACGACGAGCGGGTGCACGTCGTGTCCCATCCGGTTGGGCTCAAGAGCAGCACCGTGGGCGCGCTGGAAGATTTTGCTACCGGCATCCGGGATGCAGACGCCATGCTGGGCAAGCTGACAGCGTACTTCTCTCAGGTAGACGAGCCGGTCATTCTGGTATTCTGGGGCGACCACTATAACCCCATTGATTCCAACTACGATGTCTACACCACCACCGGCTACGCAAGCGGCTCCAGCACCGACCCCCGTCTGCACCAGACCACGCTGCTGATGTGGTCGAATTACAGCCAGCAGCAGGTGGACCTTGGCACCATTGCCGCCTACGATATCTCCCCGGTGATGATGGAGCTGTTCGGGCTGGAGCAGCCGCTGTACTTCCAGTACCTCAACCGGCAGCTGCGGGTTGCCAGCCGCAGCTGCACCCGCGGCACCACCATGAATCTTGATGGCACCACCACCCAGCAGCCCACGGAGTTCCAGCAGCGCTGGACAAACGAGCACTGGATGCTGCAATATGACCTGATGTTCGGCAAGGGATACGCCCTCAACCGTATGGGTGTTGCAGGTTT
>ENA-USZI01002611-USZI01002611.1-human-gut-metagenome-genome-assembly--contig:-NODE-2611-length-10224-cov-64.523406_pt1 | contig 10224 bp, 9 predicted proteins | sample MGYA00250042_ERZ773532 | MGnify/ENA primary metagenome ERZ773532 (study PRJEB29103, sample SAMN06112036) | human gut metagenome | biome: human gut; feature: ankylosing spondylitis patient; material... | reverse complement strand
ATCACGGCAGACTCCGATACCGAGGAAGCGATGACACCAGAGCGAACGTTCATCTATTCAAGACTGAACATACCGTACTGGAGTGGGGCAGTGTACATACAGCATCACTTCCTCACCACGTTGTCTTCGTTCGTGCTGCCACGCAATGCGGTGCAATGCATTTCCTTCTTAGCACTACCTAACAAGACTCTCACTTGCTACACGGAGTGTCTCATTCACGCTGTCGGTGAACCGACGCCGCGTGTCGTCCGACTTGAAGAAAACCCTATCAATTATACAGCGCTGCGCTTGTGTGCCGTCAACGTGATGCCGGAGCTATAGCTCCACGGCTACATGTCTCGGACTCACCACGTTCTATGACGACAAATCGGCATACGAACACGAAGTGGAGACTTCAATGCTTTCCTTCGAGCAAGCCAACCACATCTCGCAGCTGCTACTTACAAATGAGATTACTCTCCTTTCGGACAGCGTCCGGCAGGGTCTGTGGAGCTTAACCGCCCCGACTTCTATGTTGAGACGAAGAACAATCAGCTGAACTTTCTTCAGCACATGATGCTCATGCTGAAAGTGGGTGGTCGTGCTGCTGTGGTACTGTCGGACAACGTTCTCTTTGAGGGTGGTGCTGGCGAGACTATCCGTAAACGCCTTCTTTCTGACTTCAATCTGCATACCATCCTGCGTCTGCCTACTGGCATATTCTATGCGCAGGGCGTAAAGGCTAACGTGCTGTTCTTCACAAAGGGACAGCCAACAAAGGAGGTTTGGTTCTATGACTACCGTACCGACGTCAAGCATACGCTTGCCACCAACAAATTGGAGCGCCATCATCTTGACGACTTCGTGAAATGCTATAATCCCGACAATATCAATAATCGCACCGAAACCTACGATGCTGAGAGTAATCCGTCAGGACGTTGGCGCAAATACTCAGTTGAAGAATTCATCGCCCGTGACAAGACTTCACTCGATATCACTTGGATTAAACAGGGTGGCGAGGAAGAGGAACATACTCTGGAAGAACTGATGGCTACCATAAAGGAACAAAGCCAAAACATCAGCAAGGCGGTGAGTGAACTTGAAAAAATATTGGTTGACATCAAGGAGGATTAAGGGCATGGATGAAATCATAAAGCGAGAGAATGCTCTCTTTGGGCATATCTCAAAACTTATTGACGAGGCGCACAAGCATGTTAAAACTACTGTGAACACTACAATGGTCTACACTTACTATGGTGTTGGTAAATATATTGTGGAAGATGAGCAGCAGGGATATGAGCGTGCAGCGTATGGCAAGAAGGTGTTAAAAGCTCTTTCTGAGAAACTGTGTCTGAAGTATGGTGAGGGTTGGTCTTATTCTAATTTAAGACAGATTCGACAGTTCTATTTGGCGTATGCGAATTTGACAGACGGTGTTTGTCAAATTCAGTTTGATTTGTCATGGTCGCATTATCTTATCCTTATGCGTATTGAGAATCATGATGAGCGCAAATTCTATGAGATTGAGGCGAAACAACAGAATTGGAGTGTGCGTGAACTGAATAGACAGGTTGGTAGTTGTCTTTATGAGCGGTTGGCTTTGAGTCGCAATAAGGACGAGGTGATGCGCTTGGCGAAAGAGGGGCAGACAGTAGAAAAGCTATCAGACATCATAAAGAATCCTATCACATTGGAGTTCTTGGGATTGAAGCCGGATTCCGTTTATTCCGAGTCTAAACTGGAGAACGCCATTATCAGCAAGATGCAGCAATTCTTGCTCGAACTTGGCAAAGGCTTTCTTTTTGAGGCACGACAGAAGCGGTTTACTTTTGAAGAACAGCATTTCTTTGTTGACTTGGTGTTTTACAACCGCTTGTTGCAATGCTATGTGCTCATTGATTTGAAGATAGACAAACTCACTCATCAGGACCTCGGACAGATGCAGATGTATGTCAACTATTATGACCGCTATGTCAAGTTGGATTTCGAGAAACCAACCATTGGTATTCTTCTTTGTAAGGAAAAGAATGATGCTCTCGTAGAGCTGACTCTACCTAAGGATGCCAATATCTATGCGTCGGCTTACCAACTCTATTTGCCTAACAAGGCTTTACTGCAAGCTAAGGTGAAGGAATGGATTGAGGAGTTTGAAGAGAACGAGGAAATAAAGAAACTTGAAGAAGATAAATAACAAATGAATACTAAAGCATTACGCCAAAAGATACTTGACCTTGCGATACATGGCAAACTTGTACCGCAAGACCCTAACGATGAACCTGCATCAGTACTCCTCGAGCGCATCCGTGCCGAGAAAGAACGCCTTATCAAAGAAGGCAAAATCAAACGCCCTAAAAAGACTAAGACAACTTCTGATAAGCCGCATTATGAGAATGTGCTGCCAGAGGGTTGGACTATAACTACATTAGGTGAAATTTTTCAGCATAACAATGGAAAGCAGAAATCGTCATCAAATAAAGAAGGTAGGTTATTAAAATATATAACGACTTCAAATGTCTATTGGGGTGAATTTGATCTTTCAAATGTAAAAGAAATGTTTTTTACAAATAATGAGTTGGAAAAGTGTACCGTAACAAAAGGAGATTTACTTGTTTGTGAAGGTGGAGACGTTGGGCGTTCTGCTATTTGGAATTATGAATATCCTATATGTATTCAAAACCATCTTCATAGATTAAGGTCTTGGCTGCCAGTTTGTGCTGAATACTTTTTCTATTCTTTAATGTATAATAAATTTAAGAATTTAATTAAAGGTAAAGGTATTGGATTGATGAGTCTTTCGTCTAACGATTTGCATAATATTCCAATAAATCTTCCTCCCGTTAATGAGCAGAAGCGTATTGTAGCCGAAATAAATAGATGGTTTGATTTGTTCAAATCCATTGAAAATAATACAGACAATCTAAATACATTAATTAAGACAACAAAATCTAAGGTTTTAGACCTTGCCATTCACGGCAAGCTCGTCCCTCAAGATCCAACGGACGAGCCTGCTACAGAGCTGTTAAAGCGCATCAATCCTAATGCGGAAATCACATCTGATAACGGGCATTATCAGAAGTTGCCCGAAGGATGGGTGATTACATCGATATCTGAGATGTGTGAAAATATCAATGGGTTGTGGAAAGGTAAGAAGGAGCCATTTGTGAAAGTTGGTGTAATACGCAATGCCAATTTTACAAAGGATTTTAAATTGGATTACTCAAAAATTGAATACATTGATGTTGAAGAACGAGCTTTCAAAAAACGTCATCTTTTGAATGGCGATTTGATTGTGGAGAAATCTGGTGGTAGTGATAATAATCCTGTAGGACGTGCTATTTTGTATGAAGGTAAAGATGCGATCTTTTCTTTTAGCAATTTCACGATGGTGTTAAGAATTCACTATAAAGATGTTCTTTCTTATAAGTATTTGTACTATTATATTATGAGCAAATATCAGAAAGGAGAAATGAGATTAATGCAAACCCAAACAACAGGATTGCATAATCTCATTCTCGATAAGTATCTTGATATTCCGTTGTGTCTTCCACCGTATCAAGAGCAGCAACGCATAATCAACAAAATAGAAGAAACATTTGGTGTTTTAGATTTAATAATGGAGAACCTATAGATTCTCCATTATCTTATCGAGGGTTGTAAATGTTTGGTTTATGGCATTTACAATCCTTTTTTGTTCTTCGTATGGAGGAATAGGCACATTGATAGCCTTGAATAACTTCTTGTTCAGGTGCGGAATGGCCGAACCGACCTTATTCTCTCTTAGCGTCTTTCGATGCAGGTTTATTACTTGTAGAACATAGTCGGTGTACATTTCTTCATGAATGGAAAGTTGCTTGAACGTGCTACCTTGATAGCCATCTACTGGCGCACGAAAAACTTCTCCAGAGTTTTCACCATCCACTAAAATCAGTAAAGTGTTTGCAGCTGTATATTTGCCTGACGTTAATACTTTAGCTTCTCGTTCTCCACGCAGATACTTCACATCAAGATTTATTCTTTCGATGCCATTTTGCTTCTCTCCATCTACCAAAGCACATAGTGTTTGCATGGGTGTAATCACCCATCCTTCGGGCAACTTCTGATAATGCCCGTTATCAGATGTAATCTCAGTCTTTGGATTAATGCGCTTGAGCAGTTCACTTGCAGGCTCGTCCGTTGGGTCTTGGGGTACGAGTTTGCCGTGAATAGCAAGGTCAAGGACTTTTGATTTAGTCTGTTTTATAACGTTTTGTAGGTTTGCTGTGCCAGTTTCTATAAGTTCAACAAATGACATCCATTTGTTTATCTCATCCAAAATCCTTATTTGTTCTTTCAACGGAGGTATTGGAATATAGAAGTTTTTTAGCACATCAAAAGGAGGTATATTCTTAATTGCTGTTCCTTTGCTACTATTTTTTGCTTCTTCTTTCAGTATGAAATCAAAATATAGAAGATAGAATTGTTCAATATCACGATAGTAAAGCCGTATGAGCATCAATGCTTGATTGATAATGCCTTTCTGTATATTTCGAGGCAATACATAGGTTTCACCAATTGTTCCTGCACAACTTACAATTATATCAAATGGTTGGATTGCGAAACCAGAAAGTGACTCATACTTTTCCTTTGAAATGTAATATGTACCAAGCGTGCAATCTTTTTGAATTGCATTCTTTTGTTCATAAACTTTGTATGTATCATCACCTTTGGAAACAAACATGGCTTTTGTAAGGCTACTGCCAAAAGGACCTTTTTGTAAAAAGCCAAATCATCTAACTTACACCACGCCCATCCTTCAGGCAACTCGTACGGATAATGCGGCTTATCAGAAGTAAAAGGAAAAGCCTTGTCTATTCATAAAGGCTTTTTTAATTACTTTGCTTCAAGTTCTTTTTGTAACTTGTCACAATCTAAATTTGGCTCCAAATACTTCTGAACTTCATCAATTAACTGTGCATTTATAGAACTTGCTGAAGGAGGTTGATTTGCTTCAAATGTAACCTCTATAAAACTGTTTAAGCTTATCTGTCGAAAAATATTGCTTTTGCTCATAAAAAGGAAAAGCAGTAAGGCTAAATAAAATGGTAAGCGGAGGATATGCCTCCCTTACCCGGATTCATCCACACCTATGTGTCGAAATGGGGCTCCCGCATATCGGGTTACTCCAAAGGATAAATCACTGCAAATGTAATGATTATTTTTGAAAATCTAAATAAAACTACAAATAAATTGGCTTTGAACTACAAATAGCAACTCCATTGATATTGTTGTAGTTTTCCATTCTGCATGACTGGGAGATGAGTACATCACAGAGATAAAATTTAACTTCGTGTGATTTGCAACCACAATTAATTGCCTTTTCCTCACCGCCCAATCGCTCATATCTTTGCCCCCCCCAAAAAGCCAGATATGAGCGATTTTTCATACTATCCGCTATACATTCATCATTTAATCATACACATCTAAGTCCAGTCTATTTTCCAGCAACAACTATTTTATCCAATACAGAAGTTTTTCAGAAACATTTATACTTTTATTGATTATTATGACTACCTTTGCTTTACTCTTTAAACCTAATTTATTATACAAAGAATATGAGCAAAAAGAAGAACCCTATTAAGTGTACATTCTTCGGATTTACGATGGCTGAAACAAAAAGAAACAAAATAATAAGATTCCTAAAGAAGAATAACTATGATTTTGAGGAGACGTATGACTATAAAATTATAGTCCGGAACATAACATTTGAAGGGTTTCATTGCAAAAAAGTTAAGTTGGATTTTTTTCGTGAGGCCATTTGGAGCATTGATGCTGATTTGGGTGTTTTTGAAGACGAAAATCTTTTCAAAAGCACATATGACAAGCTAAGTACAACCTTTAACAATAAATATGGAAACTACTGTATTATAAAAGATGATTTAGGATGTGCATATGAAGATGAAGACATGATTTGTGAATTCATTTGCAGAGATAAGCAAATCACCTTTTCTTACACCGACAAGAATGTGGAAATAAAGACATCAAATATATTGAAAAAGCATCATTGGCGTCTGATATTAGAAAATAATATTACAGCTCCAAAAACAGGTGTTTATTTGTTAGCAATCAGACATGATTCTGATATTTCATATGAGTGTCACAAAATGAAAGAAGGTGATTCCTTTTATGGTGTTGTAGGAGCTTCTACAGCTGCCCCAACTGATAACTTCGTACCTGTTGCATATCACTTCTTTAAAGAATTTGTTGATTCTAACAGCATTTCTAAGTCATCGTGTATCACCGATAGCTCATGGCGTCAATGCGTCTTTGATTCAGTATCAAGAGGATTGAGGGTTGTAGCATTTACACTAAATGGATTTTTGACGTATGGTATAAGTGAACATAGTGTTGGTTTGTTTGAAATAACAGAATCTTTTACATACAAAGATACTCATCTATCTCCATGCTGGGGCGATGAGAAGAATCAGCAAGATATAAAAATACTTGCTTATCATTACATCGAGTTTTTTGGAAGAGAAGGCTCGTCGTATTGGTGGTACAAATACCATAATATACATTCCGATGAAAATGAAAAGTGATATTACCTAATTAGGCAACCAATCATAGTGTCTTTTCACCACCCATCCTTCGCTCATATCTTTGCTCTAAAAAAGCAAGATATGAGCGATTTTTCATTTATTCCACCAACATCCGTTGTCACCATCCCTGGTGCCCACGCCTTCGCAGCTTTCACCTCCAAGACAAGTGAAGTCTTCAAGGAAGAGCACAATATCGCACCAATCATCATCAACGACAAGATGAAGTACATCCCGTGGGGAGGCGACAACCAGATGCCGTACAATATCATTGATCTCATCGAGTCTGACGAGACAATGAGCACTTGCCAGATGTTCAACGCTGAAGTCTGCTATGGCAGCGGACTTGTCTATGACACAGAGCTTGCCACCGCACAAGTGCAAGCGCAAGTGGATGACTTTATGCTGGACAACGACCTCGCAAGTTACTTCCTCGGAGTGTGCCAGGACTTCAAGCACTTCGGCTTTTGCGTCAGCGTGATCATCCTCAATGAGGATGCCAGTCGCATTCGTTTAGCCAAAGGGCAACGTGTTCGCTGAATGGAAAAACTCAGAAACAACCAAACTCTTTGAAGACCATGGTTATAAAAATAAAATGGCCCGCGGAGTTTCTCAGTCTTTCATTGACGAAACCGAAGGCTACACTGGCTGCGTTGCTTTGCTCGACACAGGCAAAGAAGGCCCGACAACTGCATTCCGTTTCGATATCGACTGCGTTTGCGTAAACGAAACCGACAATCCCGAACACAAGCCGAACAAAGAAGGCTTCAGAAGCCAGCACACCGGCTTTATGCACGCTTGTGGTCATGACTCCCATATCTCTATCGGTCTGACTCTGGCTCACTGGATTGCCGAGCGCAAAGACGAACTCAAAGGCAAGTTCAAGATCGTCTTCCAGCCTGCTGAAGAAGGCGTTCGCGGCGCCAGCGCCATTGCTGCTTCCGGCATTGTTGACGATGCTGATTACTTCCTCGGAAGCCATATTTCCTTCATGGCGGATTCCGGCGAAATCGTTGCTGCTCCCTACGGCTTGCTCTGCACATCCAAGTTTGACGTGACATTCAAAGGCAAACCTGCCCACGCCGGTAAAGAACCGAATGCCGGCCGCAACGCTCTTGCTGCAGCCTGCAACGCGGTTGTTCAGATGATGGGTATTCCTCGTCACGGCGGCGGTATGACTCGCATCAACGTCGGTACACTGCGCGCCGGTGAAGGCCGCAACGTTATTCCGAGCTCTGCTCATATGGCTCTGGAAGTTCGCGGTGAAACCAGCTCCATCAACGACTACATGGTTGAGAACGTCAAGAACATCGTTGAAGGCATCGCTAAGGGCTTTGACGTTTCGTATGAAATTTCTCAGATGGGCGCTGCCGTTGATTTCACCAACGACAAAGAACTCTCCGACATGCTGATCGAAGTTGCTAAGACCGTTCCCGGGATCAACAACATTCGTCCGGACGGAAACTTCGGCGGTTCTGAAGACATTTCCGTTCTCGGTAAGCGTGTCCAGGCTCACGGCGGTAAAGCTGCATTCTTCATTTGCGGCGCTGACAGAGCTGCAGGCCATCACCAGGGATCTTTCGACATTGACGAAGGCGCATTCAAACAGGCCTTTGACATGTATGTCGGAATGGCTAAGAAGCTGAACGGTTAATCAGACTTAGACATAGAAATTATTTAGGTCCGGCCTTGTAAAGAGTCCGGGCCTAAATTTTTGCCTGTAACCGGACCTAAATGCGCCGCGGAGATCGATGGTAAAAGAACCAGTCCCCTGTAACCAAACAGGACGTAGGTTGAGAGTATCGGTCAATCCAGGGCTTGTGATTATGGTGAATTCTTAGCCCGTCACAGAAGGACGTAGGAAGGATTTTGAACAGACAAAAGAAAACGGGCGCTTAATGCGCCCGTCTGAATTATGTACTCAGAAGAATCTGATTAGTTCTTCTTGAGGTGGTCAGGCCACCAGCTCGGGTAAGGAGCAGTCTGAGGAGTCTGCAGCCAGCCCGGAACGTAGTGAGCTTCGGGATCAAGTTTGGCAGCTTCTTCACCGGCGTTGTAGAAGCCCATGATCGTGAAGGAACCCATGGCGATCATACCGACGATGAGGACATATGTAAGCTTGCGGAGGAAGCTGCGTGTGGCGTTCGACGGACCGCACCACTTCATGCACAGACGATACAGACCGATCATGCCGTGAAGTTCAGTAACGATGAGGAACAGGAAGACAACCCACAGCCAGGAGTGATAAACCTCGAGACCGCTGCCGTAAGGTCCGATGCTGCCCGGATCCATCAGCATGGGGAGCATGTGCGGGAAGACCAGAGCGGTGAGGATAACACCGGTGATGAACTGAACCCACCACATTGTTGTGTCGGTGTGACGGAGCAGTTTGTAGTGGCCGCGCATGATGCGGAAGGCTTTGTAGTTGTTCGGGAACTTGCGGAGAGCAAGAATCGCGTGAATAACAACCAGGACGAAGATCACGCCGACGAATACGGAGTGCATCCAGAGGTGATCGACACCGTCAATGAAGTAGCCGCCGGTCAAAGAAACCAGAGACCAGAAAGTGTCTTTGCCAAGAAGAATGGAGCTTGTGAAGCCCATATGGCAGAAAAGGAAGAGACCGAGGATCAAGCCGGTAACGGACTGGAGAACGTCGCACCAGGCATAAGCCTTGGATTTCTGTTTTGTTTCCACCAAGTCTTCGCCATCAATGATGGTCTTGGCAGAAGGTGTCACCTTGTAGAGGTGGGAGATGTCTTTGAAATCATCAGCCATGATAAACCTTAGAAATAGGATGAGTTAGCGTTTAACACTGAGCGTAATAATGCGCTTGAACGAACGACCTGTCTTCTAAAAATCAAGCTTTGACTGAAGAAGATAAAGCAAAACCCTCATTTTTAATAAAAATACGAGGGTTTACACCTAAATTTTATTCAAGAATGCACTTATTTGGTGCCGAAAACTCTATCTCCGGCATCGCCAAGACCAGGAAGGATGTAAGCGTTCTTGTCGAGCTTTTCGTCTAAAGAGGCGACGTAGAGTTCAATTTCGGGATGAGCTTTCTGGAATGTTTCAACACCTTCCGGAGCAGAAACCAGAGCGACAAAAGTAATGTCTTTTGGTTTTACGCCGCGCTTAAGCAATGTATCGACAGCTGCGACCGCAGAGTTACCGGTAGCCAGCATCGGGTCACACAGAATGACGCGACGGCCTTCGAGTTTGGAGGGCAGCTTAACAAGGTATTCAACCGGTTTATGATCAGGGCCGCGGTATAAGCCGATATGACCCACACGGGCGGACGGCATCAAGTCCAGTAGTCCTTCTGACATACCTAAGCCAGCTCTCAGGATCGGAATGATTACCAGCTTTTTACCTTTGATGAAATTACCTTTGCATTTGCAAAGCGGAGTATCAATCGTACGAGTTTCGAGCGGCAGATCGCGTGTCACTTCATATCCGATCAGGTAAGTAAGTTCGCGAAGCAGTTGACGGAAAGAATTAGACGGGGTCTTCTTTTCACGCATGGTGCTGAGCTTGTGCTGCACGAGCGGATGGTCAACGATATGAAGTTTTGGGAAACGCGGATCAGTTTTTACCCCCGATGCTTCGGCGTACCGCCGCTACATGAAGATGCTCTACGACCGTTCCACTGGTGAGAACGACCGTCCGA
>ENA-USZI01002609-USZI01002609.1-human-gut-metagenome-genome-assembly--contig:-NODE-2609-length-10231-cov-3.655899_pt1 | contig 10231 bp, 5 predicted proteins | sample MGYA00250042_ERZ773532 | MGnify/ENA primary metagenome ERZ773532 (study PRJEB29103, sample SAMN06112036) | human gut metagenome | biome: human gut; feature: ankylosing spondylitis patient; material... | reverse complement strand
ACGGCGTCCCGGTTTACTTCCACGCCCACCACCTGCCGGGCCTTATTTCATTCCGGTATACAGCTCAAAATACCGCCCTTTCTGCGCCAGCAGATCTTCATGGTCGCCGCGCTCAATGATCTGCCCGTGCTCCAGCACCATGATCGCATTGGCGTTGCGGACTGTCGAAAGCCGGTGGGCGATGACAAAGGTCGTCCGGTCCGCCATCAGCCGGTCCATGCCGTGCTCGATGTGCTTCTCCGTCCGCGTATCGACCGAACTCGTCGCCTCATCCAGAATCAGGATCGGTGCTTTAGAAACTGCTGCCCGCGCAATGTTTAATAGCTGGCGCTGTCCCTGGCTTAAGTTTGCACCGTCGCCCTCCAGCATCGTGTCATACCCATCCGGCAGACGCATGATAAAGGAATGCGCCGATGCCGTTTTTGCCGCCTCAACAACTTCTTCATCCGTGGCATCCAGCCGCCCGTATCGAATATTTTCCCGTACCGTGCCGGTAAAAAGATGCGTATCCTGCAGAACCATCGCGATATTTTCCCGCAGCTCCTTCCGGTGCATCCGGCGGACATCGGCGCCGTCCACCGTGATCGAGCCGCCCTGTATATCATAAAAACGGTTGATCAGATTCGTGATCGTCGTTTTTCCGGCTCCCGTCGAACCGACAAAGGCGATCTTCTGTCCCGGCTTCGCATAGAGCGAAATATCCTTCAAAATCACCTGCCCCGGCTCATAGCCGAAAGTCACATGGTCAAGCACCACCTCACCGCGGATCGGCGCGATCGAAACCGCATCCGACGCATCTGCCGCCTCTGGTTCCGCATCCAGCACTGCAAACACGCGCTCCGCGCCTGCCAGCGCCGAAAATACGTTTCCAACCTGCATGGAAAGCTCGTTGATCGGTCTGGAAAATTGCCGCGAAAAACCTAAAAATACGGTCAGTCCACCGACATCAAAGTTCCGGAACACACTGAGCAGACCGCCAATGCAGGCTGTCAGTCCATAATTTAACTGGCTTAAATTGTTCATGACCGGTCCCATCACACCGCCGAAAAACTGTGCCCGGATCTGTTTTTCTTTCAGATCCGCATTGAGCCATCCAAATTCTTCCTCTGCGATCTCCTCATGGCAGAATACCTTGACGACCTTCTGCCCCTGCACGGTCTCCTCAATATAGCCGTTCATCGCGCCAAGCGCCGCCTGCTGGGCAGAGAAATATTTCTGGCTCCGTCCGGCAACAAATTTACCGGCACGCAGCATCACCGGCATCATGGCAAGCGTAATCACCGTCAGCCACACGTTCGTGTAAATCATCAGCACCAGCGTTCCCACAATACTGAGTACGCCGGATAAAAGCTGCACCAGCGTACTGCTGAGCATCATGCCGATCGTATCCACATCGTTTGTAAAACGGCTCATCAGATCGCCGTTGCTGCCGGTATCATAAAACCGGAGCGGAAGCGTCTGCATATGGTTAAACAGCTCTTCCCGCAGCCGCTGCAGCGCGTTCTGCGCCACCTGCAGCATGATGCGCGACTGCATATAGGAAGCGGCAACGCTGGCTAAATAAACCGCTCCCATCACGCACAGGGAACGGAACAGCCCCGCCACATCGCCCCGGCTGCCATCTAAAGGCACAATATACCGGTTGATGATCGGGCGCAGCATATAGGCGCCCGCCAGATTTGTCACCGTCCCCAGGATCACACAGAAAAAGGCGGCTGTCATCGCCATCCGGTCGCGTTTTAAGTATGAAAGCAGGCGCAGCATCGTCTGACCGCCCGCCTTGGGCTTTCCGCCCTTCATAACCGCCATCCGTTCCGGTCCCCGGCGGCGTTTCGGTGCGTCGGCTATGCGGCTGCCATATCGGCGTTTCAGGCTTTCAATCTGTTTTTCATCCATCATGCCATTACCTCCCCGCCAGCCCGTTTTCCATATTGCGTCTCATAGATCTCCCGGTACGCCTCACAGGACGCCAGCAGCTTCTCCTGCGTTCCCTCTCCGATAATCCTGCCGTCCTCAAGGACGAGAATCCGATCCGCGTATTCCAGCGAACTCAGCCTCTGTGCGATAATAAATTTCGTCGTATCTTTCAAATCTTCCCGGAATGCCGTCCGGATCGCCGCCTCTGTTGCCGTATCGACAGCACTGGTGCTGTCGTCGAGAATCAGGATCTTCGGCTTCTTTAAGAGTGCCCTTGCGATGCACAGCCGTTGTTTCTGACCGCCGGATACATTGACGCCGCCCTGTCCCATCTCCGTTTTGTAGCCTTCGGCAAACGAATTCACAAAGGAATCTGCCTGCGCATACACTGCTGCCCGCCGCACTTCTTCCTCCGTCGCCGTCTCATCACCCCAGCGCAGGTTTTCCTCGATCGTGCCGGAAAACAGGACGTTTTTCTGTAAAACCATGCCAACGCCGTCCCGGAGATTTTTCAGGGAATACTCCCGCACATCGATACCATCCACCCGCACACTCCCCTCTGTCACATCATAGAGGCGGGGAATCAGCTGTACCAGCGACGTTTTTCCGCTTCCGGTCGCACCGAGGATGCCGATCGTCTCCCCCGGCTCTGCCGTCAGGCTGATGTGGGATAGAACCGGCTCACCGCCTTCGCGGTAGGAAAAGGAAACATCCTTAAATTCCACGCGCCCCTTCTCAACCTTCCGGTCCTTCTGTGATGCATTTTCATCGCTCAAATCAATCGGCTCATCCAGCACCTCATCGATTCGCCGGATGGACGCCATCGCGCGGGAACTCTGCAAAAATACCATTGAGAGCATCATAAGTGACATCAGAATCTGTACAATGTAGGTCGTAAATGCCGTCAGATCTCCGACCGCCATCCGTCCGCCGATAATCAGGTTTCCGCCGAACCAGACAATTGCCAGTGTCGTCACATTCATCGCGAACATCATGACCGGCATCGTCGCAATTACGATCTTCAGCGCCCGCAGCCCTGCCTCCTTGAGCTCCCGGTTCGTGTCGGCAAACCGCTTTTCCTCGTAGTCTTCCCGCACAAAGGATTTCACCACCCGCACGTTCGTCAGCACCTCCTGGATGCCGCTATTGAGCGTATCCAGCGCTTTCTGCATGGCTGTAAACCGCGGGTAGGCAGTCCGTAAGATCCAGACGATCGCCGCCGTCAGAAGCGGAATCACCACCAGGATGACAGCTGCCAGTTCCGCATTCATCCAGAACGCCATCACAAGCGCCCCCAGGAACATGCCCGGCGCGCGCAGCATCATCCGAAGTCCCATCATAATCAGGTTCTGTACCTGCTGGATATCGTTCGTCAGACGGGTTACCAGCGATCCCGTGCTGAACGTATCGATATTTTTAAATGAAAACTGCTGCACTCTGGCAAATAAGTCGCGGCGCAGATCGCTGGTAAAGGAAATCGACGCCTTCGCTGCAAAATATGCCCCCAGAATGCCGCCTGCCGCCATCAAAAAGGAGGTAATCGCCATCACAAGTCCCATTTTGAGAATGTATCCGCCGTCTTTCTGCGCCACGCCATGGTTAATAATCATCGACATAAATTTGGGCAGCAGAATCTCACCCAGCACCTCCGTTACCATCATGAGCGGTCCCAGAATAAAGGCGCTCTTATATGGCAGTATATATGATTTGTATCGTTTCCATTGCTTCACGCTTTTTCCTCCTGCCCGTTATTTCTGCAAATTTTTTTATGGATTCTGTTCAAACAGCTCCATCAGTTCATTCTGGCTCAAATCGCCCAGTGAAACCATTCCCTCTGAAACCACCTGCGCCGCCAGCGAAAGCTTCGCATTCTTCAGCTTCAAAAGATTTTCTTCTATCGTATCCTTTAAGATCAGTTTGTATACCGTGACCGGCTTTTCCTGCCCGATCCGGTACGCGCGGTCGGTCGCCTGGTTCTGCGCTGCCACATTCCACCACGGATCGTAATGAATCACGATATCCGCCGCCGTCAGGTTGAGTCCCGTTCCCCCGGCTTTCAGGGAAATAAGGAACACCGGAACCTCATCCGAGGCAAACGCCTGCACCATCCGGCTGCGTTCCTCCTTCGGGGTCGCGCCGACCAGAAGATGGGACGAAATGCCCTCCTGTAAAAGGCGTTCCCGAATCCGCTCCAGCATCGAGGCAAACTGGGAAAAGAGCAGGATCTTATGTCCCGCCGCAGACGCTGATGCGATCAGCGAAACACAGGTCTCCAGCTTCGCCGATTCCCCCGTATAATCTTCAAAACAGAGTGCCGGATCGCAGCAGATCTGGCGCAGCCGCATGAGCTGGGAAAGCACTTCCAATTTTCCATTACCCGACCACGCGCCGCCAGCCAGCGCCTCTTTCAGTTTCAACGCCGACGCCGTATAAAGCTTCTGCTGCCGCCCCGACGCCGCCGAATAAACGATCCTCTCTTCCTTGGTCGGAAGCTCCCGCAGCACATCCTTTTTCAAGCGGCGCAGGACAAACGGTCCCGTCATCCGCCGCAGTGCCGTCAATGCTTCCGGATCCTGATTTTTCACGATCGGCAGCTCATACCGCTCACGGAACTTCCGGTAACTGTATAAAAATCCCGGCATCAGGAAATCAAAAATGCTCCAAAGCTCGCTGAGCCGGTTTTCCACCGGCGTTCCCGTCAGAGCGAAACGGGCATTCGCCGAAATCTCCTTTACCGCCTTCGCGCCCTGTGTCTTTGCATTTTTAATGACCTGCGCCTCGTCAATAATCTCATATTCAAACGTGCGTCCCAGATACGCCGCCCGATCCCGTTTCAACAGATCATAGGACGTGATGATCACCTGCGCCCCCTCAGACGCCTCCATCCGCATCTGCTCCTCCAGCTGTTCCTGCCGTTCTTTCGCCGTCCCGGCAATCAGAAGCACGCGGATCCCCGGCGAAAACCGGGCAAATTCCTGTCCCCAGTTGTAGACGAGCGACGCCGGGCAGACGATCAAAGACGGAAGAGGTAATTCTGACCCACTGCCTTCATTTCCAGCCGCTTTCTGCTCGGTTTTTTCCTGATAAAATGCCGTCAGAAGCGCAATCACCTGCAGCGTTTTTCCCAGTCCCATATCATCTGCCAGGATCCCACCGAAATGATACCGCGCCAGCGTCCGCATCCACGTATATCCGATCTTCTGGTATTCCCTCAGCGTCTTTTCCAGCACCGCCGGAACCGCATAGCTGACACTCTGCGCCGTTTTTAGATCGCGCACCATCATCCCGTAGGCTTCATCCCGCTGAAACAGTTTCATCCTGCCGTCGCCCGAGAGACTGTCCAGATAAAAAGCACGGTAGGCAGGTATCTTCGCCTCCCCCGCCTGAAATTCACTCTTTGTCAGTCCCAGATCCGCAGTCAGGCTGTCAAGCGCCTGCAGGCCGCCGCCCGAAAGCTGCAAAAATTCGCCATTTTTCATGCGGTAATATTTCTTTTTTTGGCGGTATTCACTGAGTACCTGCAAAAGCTCCGCCGGGTCGATTCCCGCCGTCTCAATCTTCAGATCCAGCCAGCCGCCTCCAAGAGAAACCCCCATCGACACTTCCGGCGGGGGCAGGACGCGCAGATGGCGGACAGACTCTGACAGCCATACCTCGCCCACCTCCTGAAACTGCGGCATTCCCTCGCTCAGAACCTGGTACAGCGCTTCTTCATCCCCGCGGATCACCAGCTCGCCGCTCTCATCCTCCCAGTAAGAGAAGTACCGCGTGATCAGGCGGCTGATATAAAATTCCGCCGGTACATCCCGGCAGATCTCCCGCGGAACATGCTCGTCCGCCAGCGGCGAAAACGTAAAATCTCCGTAGGAAAGCGTCGGACGCAGACGCAGCTCGTCCGGCGAATCACTGTCAAACTCAAACCGGGCTTTCAACGCCTCTGGGCGGTATTTCTCCCAATCGATCTCCGGGCTCTGCAAGATCCCAAGTGCCTCCATGCCTTCCAGCACCCGCGCATAAAAGAGCGGAATATCCCGGCTTCCAACCAGCAGCTCCCGCTTCTCTTTCCGGCTTCTGCACTCTCTTCCGCCCTGTTCCATCTGCTCCAGAAAAACGCCCATCGTTTCTGTATACAGTTCACTGCATCCAAACAGATGCAATCCATCTGCCACATACAGACGCTGTTCTCCCCGGAACGAGGTTAGAGCCGATGGAACCGTAACCGCAATTCCATCGCCCCTTGCTTCCACCTCCACCGGGAAACGTGGATCCTTGCGCTCAACCCGGCACACACGTTCAGCACCTTTCTCGTCCTCCGTCTGGACTTCTTTTCCCTCTAAAAGATCAAACAGCCGATCCCTCGCTGCAGATCCCAGCGTTAACGCCCGCATCACCGGAAGCGGCAGCCCCGCATGACCGCGCATCTCCTCATAATGGCGTATGTAGGCGTCCGCCTCCTCCAGCAGAAGATCTAAAAATGGGCGGCTTTCCGGCGCAAAGGCAGACGGGACGTGTTCAAACGCCATGCCTTTTCCGTATTCCACCCGTTTTCCGCTGTGAACCGCCTGTGCAAATTCCAGCAGGTTTTTCACAATATACCGTTTTTCCCGTCCGATCCGTGCCTCCAAAAGCACTTCGCCGCGCCGGATCTGTAAATAGGGATGCAGATAGACCGGTTCCCGCTCTTCCTCGCCCAGAATCCGCGCTACTTCCCGGTTCGTGTACTCCCGGATCATCATCCGGATCTCCGGCGAAGTCGAAACCGGCGGTGTATGCTCGGCTTTCTGCTGGCGGGCAAACGCCTCCTGAAGCGCTTTTGCATGCACGCAGGAACCCCGGAATGAATTTCCCTCCGCACAAGAACAAGAGTAGTCATAGATCTGACTACCCTTGATAAAAATTCTTGTCTGATATACCTTTGTCTCATCCTCAATCTGTCCCTGTACCCGTACTTCGCCCTTCCAGAAGGTATCTACGGACATTTTTATTATTTTCATGAGGATTCCTCCATATTACAGATTACATGTGTTCCGGCGATTCCATTCCGAGCAGATCCATACAGGTATCCAGCACCCGCTTGGTCAGCGTGATCAGGCTGATAAAGGCTGCCTGCTTCGCTGCGTCCTCCTCGGAGAGGATCTTATTTTCCAGATAGAATGCATTGAACGCATCCGCCACTGCCGCCATGTATTGGCAGAGCTTATGCGGCGCCGTCTCGTAGAATGCAGATTCTGTCACCTCGCCGAAACGGCAAAGCGCCATCTGAAGTGCTTTCTCTGTCTCGCTCTCAGCCGGACGGATCGGAACCACTTTAGCATCCGCACCGCGCAGTTCCTTGTATTTCTCCAGAATGGACTTGATGCGGACGATCATATACTGGATATGTGGACCTGTATTTCCCTCGAAGGAAATAAAGCGGTCTACATCGAAAATGTAATCTTTGGTCGCCTGATTCGAAAGATCGGCATATTTAAGTGCCGCCAGACCGACAATCTCCGCCGTGCGTGTCATCTCGTCCGCCGGAACCTTCTGCTTCTCCTGAATCTTCTCATATACCTTCTCATCGATATTCTTGATCAGGTGCTCCAGACGCATAACACCGCCCTCACGTGTCTTGAACGGACCACCGTCCTTGCCGTTCATCGTACCGAAGCCCAAGAAGATCATCGGCGTATCTTCTTTGACGATGCCCGCCTTCTTCGCCACACGGAATACCTGGATAAAATGAAGCTCCTGGCGCTTGTCTACGACGTAAATGTAGCGGTCCGGATGGAAATCCTGCTCACGTTCGATGATCGTCGCCAGATCGGAAGTCGCATACAGCGCCGCACCATCGGATTTGCGGACGATACAAGGCGGATATTCCTTCGCATCCCCTTCCTGTGCGATATCGACAACCAGCGCGCCATCGCTCTCATAGGCAAGACCTTTTTTCTGTAAATCCTCGATCAGTCCCGGAATATATGGCTGCGCATCGCTCTCGCCCTTCCAGAGGTCGAACGATACATTTAAATTGCCATAGTTCTTTTTCAGATCCTTCAAGGACACGTTCATGATGTGCTTCCAGATCGCATGGAACGGTGCATAGCCACTCTGCAGTTTGAAGGTTGCCTGCTGTGCCCGCTCACGAAATGCCGCATCTACCTTGGATTTCGCGCTCGCTGCCGGATAGATATCCTCCAGCTCGGAAATCGTAAACGGCGGCTCCGACGGATACTCGCCGGTATAATCCGGGTCAAAATATACCAGATCCGGCTGACGGTCATGCAGCTCCTCGATGATCAGTCCCATCTGCAATCCCCAGTCACCCAGATGCACATCGCTGATGACATGGTGTCCCATATAGCGGCTGATGCGCTTGATGCTCTCTCCGATGACCGCAGAACGTAAGTGTCCGACATGCAGCGGTTTTGCTACATTGGCTCCGCCGTAATCGATGATGATCGTCTCCGGCTTCTTAGCTGCGTTGAGTCCCAGCTTTTCATCCTCTGCCACCTGCTGTACATAGGATGCCAGGTAGCACGGATTCAGGCGGATATTGATAAATCCAGGCATCACGGCATTGATCTCAGAAAACATCTTGCTTCCGGCTGTCTTTTCCACCACCTCATTGGCAATATCGATCGGTTTCTTTTTATACGCTTTGGCAGCTGCCATCGCGCCGTTACACTGATACTCGCAGAGATCCGGGCGGTTTGATACCGTTACGCGGATGTACTTCTCATCGTACCCGCAGCCGGTAAACGCCGGTTTCAGTTCTTCCACGATCAAATCTAAAATCGTTTTCATACTAGATTCCCTTTCATAATTTATATCGTATATTATATATCTTTCCGCATTGCCTTTTTCACATCCTTGCGGAACTGCTTCCAGGCATCCTCATGATCCACGAAATACTTCGGGCACGCCTTTCCAGTCACATCATAATGACGGATCACGTCTTTCGGACTTAAATCGAGCTGCTTGCACAGCCATGCAGTCAGTTTTACCAGCGAGTCATACGTCTCGTCTGTGAACTTTCCGTCTGCCGCCGGATGGCAGCACTCAATCGAAACGGTGTCCGCATTCCTCTCATTGGAGGCATATGCCTTCTCCCCGACCGGAACGCACTCAATGATCTCGCCGTCCAGACCGATCACGAAATTGCTGCTGACGGAAACAGTGTTACTGCCGCTCTGATCTTTCAACCCCTCAAAATAATCATGGTTCTGCTGTGCCGTCGTCCCAGGATTTGCCACATAGTGAATCACGATCCCGTTGATGACCGGGATATTCGTCCCCGGTCTGGAATATCGGTTGACCGTGAGAAGCTGCTCATCAACCCAGTTTGGCATCTCGATCGTGGACGGATCGATCAGCTTGCGGATCATTTTCCCGCGCAGCGTCCAGCCTGTTCCCGCACCCAGGAGGAAAATAAGCAGACACAAAAACAGCCGCATCATCACACGGCGCTTCTTCTGCTGCCTCGTCCGCTCCCGGCGGATTGCCGTCTGCCTGCCGGATGTACGCCTCTTCCTGCCACCAGATCTGCGCCCCGGCTCATCCTCTTCCCCCAGACGCAGACGGTCTTCTCTTCCGTTCTCCATATTTATCACTCCCCATGAGCACCGCTCACTCCGAACCCGCTCTCTGAGATGAACCAACGGACGCGTCATAGACGCCTCCCCGATATGTTAAGCAAAAAAACTGTTGTAAAATCTCGACGTTTCCTCCGGATCTTACAACAGTTTCTCTGCTTGCTACTGTTCATGCGCTGCATAACCAGCAAAGGAAAATGCCTGCCACAAACAGTAATCTCTGTTTCCAGTCAGAAACCTGTCAGTGACACGACTGCCTCCCCACAAGGGTACAAACGGTATCGTGAAGACCTTTCTGACGTATATGTTATAACTTAGACTCTGGACAGATATTCACCAGTACGTGTATCGATCTTGATCTTATCGCCCTGGTTTACGAATAACGGTACATATACAGTAGCGCCAGTCTCTACAACTGCCGGTTTGGTAGCGCCTGTAGCAGTATCGCCCTTGAAGCCCGGCTCTGTATCTGTGATCTCAAGCTCTACTAACAGCGGCGGTTCTACGGAGAATACCTTGCCGTTGTAAGAACAGATCTTGCACATCTCGTTCTCTTTTACGAACTTGAGTGCGTCGCCGATTGTCTCCTGGTTTAAAGCTACCTGCTCATATGTGTTTACATCCATGAAGTTGTATAAGTCGCCATCGGAATACAGATACTGCATATCAACTCTGTCGATTCTGGCAGACGGGAACTTCTCGGTCGGACGGAAGGTTTTCTCTACAACGCCGCCATTCAT
>ENA-USZI01002597-USZI01002597.1-human-gut-metagenome-genome-assembly--contig:-NODE-2597-length-10288-cov-4.349035_pt1 | contig 10288 bp, 8 predicted proteins | sample MGYA00250042_ERZ773532 | MGnify/ENA primary metagenome ERZ773532 (study PRJEB29103, sample SAMN06112036) | human gut metagenome | biome: human gut; feature: ankylosing spondylitis patient; material... | reverse complement strand
CAGCCTGCACATCGGCAACCGGACGTCCCATACGAGTAATACCCTTCTCAATCATACGTGCAGAAGGAGTGTTCGTATCTTAATGAGGTCCGAGATACTCACGACGGCCTGACGCAGGACATCGTCCGCGATCTCGAAGGCGTTGGCCAGCGTGACCTTCTGGTCGGTGGCGAACTTCAGCCGGTCGTTCGGGATGATGAGCAGGGAGTCGACCTTGCCCAGCAGCTCGTTGATGCCAACCATGGCCTGATCCATGCGGCGCTTGCCCTCGAACTTGAAGGGCTTGGTGACGACGCCGACGGTCAGGATGCCGGCCTCGCGGGCGATGTCCGCGATCGTGGGCGCTGCGCCCGTGCCGGTGCCGCCGCCCATGCCGGCGGTGATGAAGACCATGTCCGCATTCTCCAGGCTCTTGGCGATGTTGTTGCGGCTCTCCTCGGCGCTGCGCTTGCCGACGTCAGGATCGCTGCCGGCGCCCTGACCATGGGTCAGCTTCTCACCGATCTGGATCTTCTGATCCGCGCTCGAAACGGCCAGAGCCTGCTTATCTGTATTGACAGCCACGTACTCAATTCCCTGAGTGCCGGACTTAACCATGCGGTTTACGACGTTGTTGCCGGCCCCGCCGACGCCAACGACCTTGATGGTGACGACATTTTCCGGACCGGACTCGGTAGCAAAGGACATATTCGGTTCCTCCCTGTTGTTTCTATTTGTATCGGCGGCCGGCGCATGCGCGCTCTGGAAGCCGTTTTTTGGCGGGTTGCGCTTCTGTTTGTTCTTATTCTTTCCCATTTTATATCGTTTTCCTTATCAGGTCAATCTTTTTTTGTGAACAATCAGCCGGGGCTGAAATGTGCGCGTTTGTCGATCGACAGGTCGATGGTGCCGGCATCGCTGGCCGTGAGCTGGGAGACCGCACTTTGCAGCATACCGAATTTGTACTCGACATTTTCATTCGCGCCGAGGCGCACCGTGAATCGTCCGTCATAGGTGAAGCCGGGGTTGGACGCATCCGACAGGTCGATGACCGTGACCTTGGACGCCATGTCGCGCGTGAGCAGCTGGCCGAGGATCGCCGCCAGATACGTGACCTTCGGCGCATCGGCCTCACCGGCGTTGAGCACCTCGCCGACCTTCGGCTCGACCGGCGTAATGCCGTCGACCCGGGCAAGGCCGGTCAGCTCGCTCTCCGTGACGGATTTGAGCAGCTTGCAGTTCTGATCCAAAACCCAGTAACCGCCATCCGCCTGAACATAGGCCATGGCGCTGCTCTCCTGGATCGTGATGGTGACGCGGTTGGGCAGCGCGCGCGTGACCTTCGCTTTGTCCACATACGGGAGCTTGCTGAAGATGCGGCTGGCAGCCGAGAAACGGTTGATGAAAAACAGATTGTCGCCCGTGCCGATGCCGGAGGCCTCGACGACCTCCTCGGCCGTGTAGATGGAGTTGCCCACGACCTCGATCTTTGCAACACGGAAAAATACGCTCATGCCCAGGACGAGCGCCGCGCAGATCAGCAGAAAGATCAGCGGCTGCAGCAGCGACCTGCCCCGGCCGCCGGATGGGCGGCGGGGCCGGCGCGCGCGGCGCGGCCCGGGCTGCTTCGATTGTTTCATAGACAGGTGATTCCTTTCACCGCGGCGCCGCGCAGCGCACATCGGCCCCAAGCGCCGACAGGCACGCATCGAAGCGGTCGTAGCCGCGGTTGATATAGCCGTTGTCGAGGATCTCGGTCTCGCCCTCGGCGGAGAGGCCGGCCACGATCATGGCCGCGCCGCCGCGCAGGTCGCTCGATGTGAGCGGCGCGCCGGTGAGCCGGTCGACGCCGGTGACATAGGCCACGCGCCCCTCGATGCTGACGGCTGCGCCCAGACGCCGGAACTCCTCGGCATGACGATAACGGTTGGTGAAGATGTTTTCGGTGAACACCGTGGTGCCCTTCGCCTTCAGGCAGGCAGCCATGAGCGGCGGCTGCGCATCCGTGGGAAAGCCCGGATACGGCTGCGTGACGACCGGCCGCGGCGCGGTGAGCCGCCCGGTCGATGTCAGGCGCACGGTGGACGCCGTTTTTATTATAGCACACCCTGCCTCGGAAAGCGAGTCCAGAACGGTCAAAAAATGGTCCGGATCGACGCCCTGCAGCTCCACATCGCCGCCGCAGGCGGCTCCGGCACACAAAATCGTCGCCGCGACGATGCGGTCCGGCATGATCGTGTGCTCCACAAACGGCTGCGGCCGGAAGCCGCTGACCGTGACCGTCGACGTGCCGGCGCCGGAAATGCGCGCGCCCAGCTTGCGCAGGTAGCACTGCAGGTCGAGGATCTCCGGCTCGCGCGCGGCGTTGCAGATGACCGTCTCCCCCGCCGCCGCGCAGGCGGCCAGCATGGCGTTTTCCGTCGCGCCGACGCTCGGAAACGGCAGCAGGATGCGCCGCCCCTTCAGATCGTGCGCGCAGCAGACGATGTCTCCGCCGCGCTCCGTGACCTCCGCGCCGAGCGCGCGCAGCGCGTCGAGGTGCAGGTTCACCGGCCGCGGGCCGAGCTCGCACCCGCCCGGCATGGACAGGCTCGCCGTTCCGAAGCGCGTGAGGATCGCGCCGAGAAAAATGACCGAGGAGCGCAGCTCCCGCATGAGATCGTGCGGGATGAAGTCGCGGTTCATGCCGCGGGAATCAATGCGCACCGTGTCCCCGTCGCGCTCCGCCGTGCAGCCGAGATGGCGCAGGATGCGCAGCGTGATCGTCACGTCCTTCAGGTCGGGCACGTTGTGCAGAACCGTCTCACTGCCGGCGAGCACGGATGCCGCCATAATCGGCAGCACCGCATTCTTGGCGCCCTGCACCTGGGTGCTCCCGGTCAGTCTGTTTCCGCCGTAAATGTGCCATATGCTCATAATCTTTCCTCCGCACAGCAAATTCATGCCATCCTATGCAGAGAAACGCGAGATTGTCATTTTGCGTGCCGGTCGGCCAGTTTCAGCACCAGATCGGCAATGCGCTCGGCGGCGTCGGCAACGCCGGCGGATTTCATGTTCTGCGCCATCTGCGCAAGCTGCGCGGGGTCGGCGAGCAGGTCGCTGACGAGGTTATACAGATCGTCCGCCGTGAACGCGCCCTCGAGCAGCACCTTCGCCCCGCCGGCGTGCTCGAGCACGCGCGCGTTGCGCTCCTGATGGTTGTTCGTGACGTTCGGCGACGGGATGAGGATCGCGGGCTTGCCGATGCACGAGAGCTCCGCGAGCGTGGACGCGCCCGCGCGGCAGAGCACGAGATCGGCCGCGTCCATGACGAGCGGCATGTCATAAATATACGGCCGCACGTCTATGCCGTGCGCGGCGAGATCGGCCGGGCACTTTTCGAGCAGGGCCGCGTGCATCTTCTCATAGCCGTTGCGCCCGGCCGAGTGGATGAGCGCAAACGGCGCGTCCGTGACGGCGGCGCGCGTGATGAACGCCGTCATGACCTCGTTCATGTACGACGCGCCGAGCGAGCCCCAGACCGACACGACCAGCGGCCTGTCCGGGTCGAGCCCGAGCTGGCGCTTGGCCTCCGCCTTGGAGCAGGCCGTGAACGCGCCGCGCACCGGCGTGCCGGTGACGACGACCTTTTTCTGCTCGCTGTAGTGCTGCTTGCTCTCCTCGAAGCCGACGAGGATGCGGTCGACCGCGCCGGCAAGCATCTTCGTCGTCAGGCCGGGCACGGCGTTGGATTCATGTACGACGGTGGGGATACCGAGCTGCGCCGCCGCCTTGAGCACGGGGTAGCAGACATAGCCGCCGGTGCCGATGGCGACGTCAGGCTGAAAGTCCTCGATGATCTTGCGCGCGTCCTTCGTCGCCTGCCGCGCGTTGTGCAGCGAGCGGAAGTTGTACGCGATCTCCGACGGCTTGAGGCTGCGGTGGATGTTCGTGACCTCAATGGTCACGATGTCGTAGCCCGCGCGCGGGACGAGGTCGGTCTCCATCTTGCCGTTGGCGCCGACGAAGAGGATGCCGCAGTCGGGCATCCGGTCGCGCAGGATGCCAGCGACCGCGAGCGCGGGGTTGATGTGGCCTGCGGTGCCGCCGCAGGTAAAGAGAAAATTCATAGCAATGCCTCCCAGGATCAAAAACGGAAATCGGGCAGTCCGCGCCGAAGACCGCCGCGGGCTGCCGGATATACACTTCAAAGTCAGAAACTAGCGCGCTTTTTTCGTCGGAATGTCGCGCGAGATGCTCAGGATGATGCCCATCTCCCCGAGCTGCATGAGCAGCGCCGTGCCGCCGTAGCTGAAAAACGGCAGCGAGATGCCCGTGCAGGGGATGAGGTTCGTGACGACTGCGATGTTCAAAAACACCTGGATCGACAGCAGCGTCGTGATGCCGACGCCGACGAGGAAGCTGTAGCGGTCGGGCGAGTGCGCGGCGATCCAGTAGCCGCGGCAGATGAGCAGCGCAAACAGGATCAGGATCGCAATGGCGCCGACATAGCCGAGTTCCTCGCAGACGATGGAAAAGATATAGTCATTATGCTCCTCGGGCAGATAGAGGTACTTCTGCCGGCTCTGGCCGAGGCCGAGCCCGAGAAAGCCGCCCGAGCCGATGGAATACAGCGACTGCACGATCTGATAGCCGGCCGCGCTCGTATCGGCAAACGGGTCGCGCCAGGACACGATGCGCTTGTGCACATAGGGCACGAATTTGCTTGCGATGAGCAGCAGCGCGCCCGCGCTGCCCATGCCGACGAGCAGGTACGAGAGCTTGATGCCGCCGACAAACATCATCACAATCGCAAGCGTCATGATGATGATGGACGCCGACAGATGCGGCTCGAGCATCAGCAGGCCGACGATGATGACCGTGACGACCATGAACGGCACGACACCGTAGCGGAACGTCTGCATCTGCTCTTTATAGGTGCAGATCATGCTGGAGAAAAACAGCACGACCGCGATCTTTGCGATCTCCGACGGCTGAAATGTCGTAAAGCCGAGACTCAGCCACCGGCGCGCACCGTTGACGCGAGTGCCGATGTGCGGGATCCAGACGACGGCAAGCAGGAAGATGCTCACGCCCAGCACCAGCAGCGACAGACGGCGGTAGGTCGCCATGCGCACTTTGGACAGCAAGATCATGGCCACAACGCCGGCCACGGCAAAGGCCGCCTGGCGCACGAAGTAATACGTCGGCGACTTGCCCTGCGCATACGCGCGGGCGAAGCTCGACGAGAGCACCATGATGACGCCGATCGTCAGCAGCAGCAGCGTGAGCACGAAAAACGGCAGGTCGAAGCTGCCGCGCTGCGGCCCGGCGGACGCTTTCGCCTGGCGCGCGGGAAGTCTCAGATCGGAAATATTCATATAAGCACCTCCCTGCACCGCGGCGCGCGCCTCACACGCCGAAGCGGTGGAACACGCCGATGAACGACAAAACTGCAAACAGCACCGTCACACCGGCAAACAGCGCCACGATCTGCGTTTCCTTCCACTTGTGGCCCGTCCAGCCGCCCATCTCGAGATGGTGGTGGAACGGGGACATTTTGAACACACGCTTGCCGTGCGTGAGCTTGAAGTAGCCGACTTGGATGATATCCGACAGCGCCTCGATGATGTACATGATGCCGAGCGTCACAAGGATGAGCGGCATGTCGTAGGCAAAGGCCAGCGCCGCGACCGCGCCACCGAGAAAGAGCGAACCCGTGTCGCCCATGAACACCTTCGCCGGGTGGAAGTTATAGATCAAGAAGCCCAGCAGGCCGCCGGCAAGGCCGGAGGCAAACACGCCGAGGGACAAAAACCGCTCGCCCCAGAGCATGGAGATGACGGCGAAGAAGATGCACACCGGCATCGTCGTGCTCGCGGCGAGGCCGTCCACACCGTCGGTGAGGTTCACGGAGTTGACCGTTCCGACGATGACGAAGGCCGCGAAGATGACATACAGCGGCTCGGAGACCGGCACCGTCTTGTTCCAGAACGGGATGTACAGGCTGTCGAGCGCGACATAGCCGAAGCGGCGCATGAGGAAAATGAACGCCACGGCCGCCGCCAGCTGCAGCAGCAGCTTCTTGCCGGCCGTCAGGCCGAGATTCTGCTTCTTTTTGAGCTTTTCATAATCGTCCAGAAAACCGATTGCGCCGAACACGAGCGCGAACGCCAGACAAAACAGGTGGCCGTATTCGCCCTCGGCCATGCACTCAAAGCCGACCGACAGGCACACGACCGCGATCGCGGCGATGAACATCAGCCCGCCCATGGTGGGCGTGCCCTGCTTGGACATGTGCCACGTAGGGCCGTTTTCCTTGATGCTCTGGCCCGCCTTGATGCGTTTGAGATACGGGACCAGGAAAAATCCGACGACGGCCGACACCGCAAACGCGATGACGAACGCCAGTATCAGCTTCAGTGTCATTTCTCTCTCTTCCTCTTCTCGAGTATTTCGGCGACGATCTCGCGCTCGTCCATGTGCACTTTCGTCTTGCCGATGATCTGGTAATCCTCATGGCCCTTGCCGCAGAGGATGATGACATCGCCGGGGCAGTGATTCTCGATCGCGTAGGCGATGGCCTCGCGCCGGTCGGGCCGCACGACATAGGGCGTGTGCGTCTCCTTGAGACCGGGAAGGATATCGGCGATGATCGCCTCCGGGTCTTCCGTGCGCGGATTGTCGCTCGTGACGATGACGAAATCCGCCTTCTGGCCCGCGATGCGGCCCATCTTCGGACGCTTGCCGCGGTCCCGGTCGCCGCCGCAGCCAAAGAGGAACACGAGCCGCGCGGGTGCGAACTCGCGCACCGTCGTGAGGATGTTGTCGATGGCGTCGGGCGTGACGGCGTAGTCGATGAGGATGGCGTAATCCCCGTCGGTCTCGAGCACCTCGGCGCGGCCCTTGACGGGCTTTGCCGTGTCGAGCGCGGCGGCGCAGTCGTCGAGCGAAATGCCGAGCGCGCAGGCGCAGGCAATGACGCTCAGCGCGTTGTAGACCGAGAACATGCCGGGGATGCCGAGGCGCATGCGCGCGATCGCATCGCCGTGCATGGCGACAAAGCGCACGCCCGACGCGCTCAGGCGGATGTCCTTGGCCACGAGGTCGGCGTCGTTGCGTTTGGCGGAATAGGTGTGCATCGGGCATTTGGCGTGCTCGAGCATGACGTGCGCCCAATCGTCGTCCGCGTTGACGATGCCGGCGTCACTCTGCGCAAACAGCTGCGCCTTGGCCGCGGCATACGCCTCCATGGTCTTGTGAAAGTCCAGATGATCCTGCGACAGGTTCGTGAAGATGCCCACCCGGAAGCGGATGCCCTCCACGCGGTGCAGCACGAGCGAGTGCGACGACACCTCCATGACCGCGTGCGTGCAGCCGGCGTCGACCATTCGGCGCAGGAGCTTTTGCAGCTCATAGGCGTCGGGCGTGGTGTGCTCGGTGTGTAGCACCTCGTCGCCGATGACGTTCGCGTTCGTGCCGATGAGGCCGACCTTTGTGTGCAGACACTGCTCGAGCATATGCTTGATGAGCGTGGTGACGGTGGTCTTGCCGTTCGTGCCGGTCACGCCGATCATGGTCAGCTCGCGCGACGGGTTATCGAAAAATTCGCAGCAGATGCGCGAGAGCGCAAGACGGCTGTCGGCCACGAGGATATACGGTATCTCGACCTCTGGCTTTCGCTGGCAGAGCACGACGGCCGCACCGCGCTCGGCGGCCGCGCCGATGAACCGGTGCCCGTCGGACTCATACCCGCAGACGGCGGCGAACAGGTCGCCGGGCTGCGTGGTGCGCGAGTCAAAGCTGATATCCCGGATGTCCAGTTCCGGATCGGCGGTGCATTCGCACACGTCCAGAACGGACAGCAGTCGCTTGAGTTTCATAAACGTACCTCCGTTGTTCGTCAGTATCGGCCCAGCATGCCCGAATCGCTGGTCACGAGCGTGACCTCCACGACCGTACCGTGATCGATCTGGGTGCCGGCGGCGACGCTCTGGCCGGAGATGACCTGCGCCGCGGTATCCGTGATCGAACTGCTGGTCTTGATATACAGCCCCAGTGCGGCCATGCGGTCGCGGGCTGTCTGATAGCTGAGATTGGACAGATCCGGCATCGTCTCCTTGTCGGCCGAGGGCTCTTTGCCGGCATAGAGCAGGATGGTGCTGCCGTTGGCCACGACCGCGCCGCTGCCCGGAAGCTGCGCCGTGATTGTGCTGCCATCACCGTAGATGCGCGCCTGCAGGCCCACCTCCGCGAGCGCGGCCTTCGCCTGCTCAACGGATAGGCCCGTCACGTTCGGTACGGTCTTATCCATATGCGTCTTTTCCGTCTCGGAGTACGACGGCTCCACGCCGAGGTACGGCAAGATGTCCGCCATCATTTTGCCGACGACGGGCGCGGCCATCTGGCCGCCGCTGATATAGATGCCGGTGCTGTTGCTCGGCGTGTCGAGCAGCACGAGGATGACGATCTGCGGGTCGTCCGCCGGCGCAAAGCCGATGAACGAGACGATGTACTCCTTCGCGCCGCCGGCCGCGTCCTGCGCGACCTTTTCCGACGTGCCGGTCTTGCCGCCGATGCGGTAGCCGGCGACGTAGGCGTTCTTGCCGGTGCCGTCGACGGGGTCGCCGACGACCTGCTCGAGGATCTGGCGCACGGTGGCGCTCGTCTGCTCGCTCACGACCTGGCGCACCACGGTCGGCGAATTGGACACGACCGCTTCCCCGTCGCTGTTGACGATGCTCTTGACGACGTACGGCTTCATGAGATAGCCGCCGTTGACGCAGGCGCTGACTGCCGTGATGAGCTGCAGCGGCGTGATCGTAAACGTCTGGCCGAAGGAGGCCGCCGCGAGCTGGGAGAGGTTCTCCGGGTCGTAGAACGTGTTCTGGCTCCACCAGATGCTGCCGCTCTCGCCGGACATGTCGATGCCGGTCTTGGCGGTGAGGTTGCTGTCCACGTTGCTGGTCAAGTTCAGGAAGCCGAACGCCTCGGCGTACTTGTAGAAGGTGCGCGCGCCGATGAGCTGGCCGATCTGCACGAGCGCCACGTTGCACGAGTGCTGGATGGCCTGCGTCAGGTTCTGACTGCCGTGGCCGGTCGTTTTCCAGCACTTGAGCGGATCGGTACGGCCGAGCACGTTCGTGCTGCCGCCGCAGTAAAACGACGAATTTTCATTGACCACGCCCTCTTCGAGCGCCATGGCCAGCGTGATGATCTTGAACGTCGAGCCGGGCTCGTAGGTGTCCGACAGGGCCTTGTTGCGCCACTGCTTCGTCTGCGCGGCGGAGAGCATCTCGGCCTTCTTGTCGGGATTCGTTTCGGCGTCGATGGCCTCCTGATCCTTGTCACTGACCTTCTGATAGTCGTTCAGGTCAAAGTTGCCGAGCGAGACCATGCCGAGAATGGCGCCGCTGTTGGGGTCCATGGCGATGGCCGCGGCGCCATTTTGCACGTCGTAGTCCTCGACCGCCTGCTGCAGGTGCTTTTCGAGGTAATACTGGATCGTGGCGTCGATGGTCAGGTTCATGTCGTCGCCCTTTGTCTCATCGTAGTAGTCCTCGTAGTTGACAAAGAGCATATCCGTGCCGCGGTTATCCGTCGCGCGGATGATGCGCCCGGCGCTGCCGGTCAGATAGCTGTCATAGCGCTGCTCCAGGCCGTAGAGGCCGTTGTTGTCCTGCCCGACGAAGCCGATGACGTGCGCGGCCAGATTGCCGTAGGGGTAATAGCGCTTCGTGTCCGGCTCGATCTTCACGCCGGTGAGGTTGTTCTCCTTCTTGAACGCGCGCACTTTTTCCGACACTTCCGGCTCGACCTTGCGCTTGACGACCTCATACCAGCGGTCGGTATTCTTCGTCATGGCCAGGATCTTATCATAATCGACGTCGAGGATCTCGGAAAGTTCGCGCGCGATCAGCTGCGGATCTTCTTTGTTCTTGACGATCTCGGCCGGGCTGATGAAGATCGTATCGACCGAGGCGTTCATGGCCAGGATCTTGCCGTTCGTATCGTAGATCGCGCCGCGCGAGGCCGTGATCTCCGTCGTGCGCACCTGCTGGTCGATCGCCATTTTTTCGTACTCGTCATGGTGTACGATCATGACATTGAACAGCTTGATGCCAAGGACAGCAAATGCAAGGATGCCGCACACAATCAAAAGGAAGCGTGTGCGGCGGAGCATCATGATATTCGGTGTTTTAGTACTTGCACGAAAAGGCACGCGGTTATCCCGGCGCCCGGAAGTTTCATTCGCCATGTCTGTCTCCTTGTTCCTGCGGGGATCGTACTATCATACACTGCCGCGCTGCCAAAGCACGCGGCTACGGCC
>ENA-USZI01002594-USZI01002594.1-human-gut-metagenome-genome-assembly--contig:-NODE-2594-length-10299-cov-11.706026_pt1 | contig 10299 bp, 9 predicted proteins | sample MGYA00250042_ERZ773532 | MGnify/ENA primary metagenome ERZ773532 (study PRJEB29103, sample SAMN06112036) | human gut metagenome | biome: human gut; feature: ankylosing spondylitis patient; material... | reverse complement strand
GTGCGGCGGCCTTTAAAAGACAGCTGCGCAGGGCATTCATATCCACCGGCTTGAGCAGGTACTCCAGCACCCCCAGGCGGATGGCTTTCTGTGCGTAGTCAAATTCACTGTACCCCGACAGAATGATACTGCGGAAGGAGCAGATCTCCTGTCCCCTGCGGATCATGTCCAATCCGTCCATGTCCTGCATCCGAATGTCGGTGATTACAATGTCGGGGTGCAGGGCTTCGATCTGTTCCAGGCCCTCCTCCCCGCTGGCGGCCTCCCCCACCAGCACACAGCCCACGTCGGTCCAATTCATTTGGAACGCCAGCCCCCGTCGAATGAGGTTTTCATCCTCTACCAGAAGCACTTTCAGCATGATGATTCCTCCATTTCATAGGGCATACGCAGCTCCACCCGGGTCCCAACGCCCAGCTCACTTTCGATTTTCAGCCCATAGCTGGCTCCGTAGAGCAGCGAGAGCATTTTATGGATGTTGTATAGACCGATGTGCCGCACGATACCGGAGTCCAGCTCCAGGGAAAAGCTCTCGTTCAGTGCGGCCAGCCGGTCCGGAGCGATCCCGGCCCCGTTGTCCCGGATCACAAAGACCAGGTCCTCCCCCTCCTGCCGGGCCTCCACCGACAGCTCCAGCACCTTACCGGGCCGGGACCCGTGGCGGATGCTGTTTTCAATGATGGGCTGCAACAGCAACTTTGGGATCTGGCAGTCGAGCAGCTCGTCCGGGATCTGGAATTCATAGTGCAGACAGTTGTTGTAGCGGATCTTTTGCAGGAGCAGATAGTCGTTGACATACTCCACGTCCGTTTCCAGGGGCACCTTCGCGTCGGCGTGTTCGATGCTGTACCGCATGAGGTTCGCAAAGGAGAGCAGCATCTCCGATGCGGTCTCCGGGTCCTCCCCGATCTGATAGCGCACCGTCTCCATCACGTTGAACACAAAATGGGGGTTGAACTGCTCCTCCAGATGCCGGATCTCCATCCGTCTGCGGCGGTTTTGCAGCTCATTGTTGTGCCGGATCAGCTCCCGGAAGCGGAGATAGAGCTGCTGGGCCTCCTCCGACGCCTGGAGGGAGAGGGCCGGGGCCATGTCGTCCGGCTCCATCACTTCCACCGCCCGGGTCAGCTCGTCGATCTCCTGCGCATTGCGCCGGGCAAAGGTCCGGGTCAGCATCGCCACGATCCCGGCCAGCAGGACCAGCAAAATGGCAAACATGGTCAAATCGGAGAAAAAGGTCCGGAACTGGACCTCCAGCGGGGTCAGTGTATAGAGATTCCAGCCGTCTTTTGTGACCTGCTGCAAAAATATGTAGTAATGTGCACCGTTCAGGATGCGGAACCCGCTCTGCCGGATATCGACGGCGTACTTTCCCGAGGGCTGCTTATCCATGGGGTCCATCTGGGCATCCAGTGAGGTGTAGATGATATTATCGTAGGGATCGGTGAGCAGGATGGCTCGCCCGGCCTGATGCTCGAAGGCCCGGAAAAACTCTTTGCGGAGATTAAAAAACAGATAGCCGATGGCCTCCCCCTCCTCGTCCGTCACCGCGCGGCAAAATGTGAGCGCACATTCCTGGGCGCTGGTCAGGGGGGCGGTGCAGACGAAGGTAAGGGTCTTGTCCGGAGCGCGCTGGAGCCGGGAAATGACACTTCCCACAAAGGGGGAGTCGGCAAAGAAATGCTGGTTTTCCTTGCAGAAGTTGGAACAGACCACCTGGCGTTCCGGGGTCATCAGGACAAAATAAGCTCGAAAGTCCTGCTCATTGACAAACTGGTAGAGGATGCGGTTGAGATCTGCCGTCGCTCCCACCGAATTTTGGGTCAGCACGGCCCTCGTTTCCGGGCACCGGGCCAGGGCATCGCTCCCCTCCTCGTAGTTCCGATACTGGTCGGCGAGGGTGTCCGCCATGGTGCGGTTGTTCTCCTGGTTTCCCACAATCACACCCGTATAAAAATTGAGGGCATAGCCCCCCAGGTAAAGGACCAGCGTCACCGAGATGATGACCACCACATACCCAATAAAGGAGCGCCGCAGCTGGGTCTGGAACGAAGATCGGTTCATAGGAATCCCCTCTTGCACAAAAACTGCCGCTTTTCTTTTTATTATAACACACTATCCCCCCCATTTTCAAAGGCGGTGCGCCCTGTGGACGCACCGCCTTTTGTCGGTTATACGCTCAGGTCCTTGCTCCCCGATACCTTGAAGAAGATCAACAGAGAGACGATGGAGGTGAGGGTCAGGATGGTGGAGTAGGCCGCCGCATTTCCGAAGTTACTGCGGATGACCTCCGAGTAGATGGCCACCGTCAGCGTAGAGGTGCGGCTGGTGTACAGGATCACCGAGGAGCTCAGCTCACTAATCAGGGTAATCCAGCTCATGATGGCGCCGGACAGTACGCCGGGCAGCATCATGGGCACGGTGATTTGAAGGAAGGTCTTGACCTGGGAGGCTCCCAGGCTAATGGACGCCTCCTCAATGCTGGGGCTGATCTGTCCGATGATGGCCGTACTGGAGCGAATGGTGTACGGCATACGGCGGATCGAAAGCGCAATGATCATAATGATCACCGTGCCGCCCAGCAGGAAGGGAGGGCCGTTAAACGCATAGAGGAACGAAATACCCAGAACCGAACCGGGGATGATGTACGGGAACATGGTCAGCACGTCCAGCACTCCAGTGAGCGTGTTCTTTTTCCGCACGCTCAGGTAGGAAATGAGGATGCCGCAGACGATGACCACCACAATGGCCTCCAGGCCAAACAGATAGGTATTGCGAATGGCAACGGTATTGCCCTTGGAGAAGATGTTCCGGTAGTTGTCCAGCGTGAACTCCCCGGTGAACAGGGAGCCGTTGATGGTCCCGATAAAGGAGGTGATGATAACGGTGATCTGGGGCAGCGCGGCCACCAGCGTGACCAGATAGACCGCCAGATGGGCGCAGACCTTCCGCCAGCCCTCCGCCTCCTGGGCCTGCATGGGCTTCAAGGCGGTCATGGAGTAGGTGAACTTCTGGCCCAGCAGCTTCTGGATGAAGAAGAACATCAGCGCAATCACGATGACGATCACGCACATGGTGGCTGCAAAGCCGTCGTTTGTGCCCACCTCGCCCATGAATTGGGTATAAAGCATGACAGGGAAGGTCTTGTAGCCCTCGCCGATGATCATAGGCGTACCAAAATCGGAGAAGACCCGCATGAACACCAGCAGCATACCGGCCAGCAGCGAGGGCAGAACCAGCGGGAAAATAACCTTGGTCACCCGCTGGAAGGCGTTGCAGCCCAAGCTCTCCGCCGCTTCGTTCAGAGAGTTGTCCAGGTTCTTCATGGCGCCGGACACGTACATATAGATCAGCGGGAAGGACTGGAGCGAGAACACCAGCACGATACCGGCAAAGCCATAGATACCGTGGAGCTTCACATGGAAGAGCGCATTTAAGATTCGGGTGATAAAGCCGTTTCGGCCCAGCAGCTGAATCCACGCATAGGCGCCGATAAAGGGGGGCGAGAGGTAAGAAATGACGATGAGGATGTTCAAAAACTCAGAGCCACGGATCTTGACGCTCCGCAGCAGGTAGGCCATGGGCACTCCGATGAGGCAGGCCAACAGGGTGGAGAGCAATGTGACCTTGAAGCTGTTCACTAAGGTCACCCAGTAGTACTTTTTGGAGAAAAACTTCACAAAGTAGCTCAGGTCCACCTTGCCGCCCACAAAGAGGCTCTTGACGATCAGCATCCCGATGGGATAAATCACGAACAGCAGGAAGAGCGCCAACAGGATCAGGGTGAGAGCGGTCCAAACATTAAAGCGTTTTTCTCCGGCATATCTCATAGCAATTCCTCCCGAACCACCAGCGGAGTACTGCCATCCCGGGAAAATACGTTGATTTTCTTCTCTTTCACGCCCAGTCTGACCGCAGTTCCGTTGGGGATGATCTCCCACACATCCGAATCCTGAATGGCCTCGACCTCACTGCCGTCCCCCAGCTCCAGGAAGTAGTGGGTGGTATTTCCCAGGAAAATGCTGCTCCGCACCACCGCCGGGATTCCTTCCAGCTCGGTACTGCGCATCTCAAACTCCTCCGGGCGGACTGCCACCAGCACCTGCGTTCCGTCCTCCAGATCGGGGCGCAGATTGGTCATCCCAACCCGGTAGCCCCCCTCGGGGAACAGGATGGACAGCTCCTCCCCCTTCCGGCTCACAGAGGCGGGCAGGAAGTTGGAAAGGCCGATGAAGTTGGCCACAAACTGGTTTGCAGGCCGCTGATATACCCGGGCGGGGGTGTCGATCTGCTGAATGATGCCCCCGTTCATCACGGCGGCCGGATGCAGGACAAGCTCTGGCAGGCGCTGTATTTTGGCTACGACTATGCCGCATCGTTCTTGCCGCAGCTGGAGAAAAACCTGCACTGGCTGGATGCTGAATTTGCAAAACTGACGGAATATCAGCAAAAACGGAATAACACATCAAAATAATCGATCGATATATTTGATGCAATCGATAATAAAGGCCGTTTTAGGGCAAAAGTGAGTTGTTTTACCGTGAAATGTGTGATATACTTCACGAGTGTAAAGCGAGACTGTACGAGCCTTGCATACAAAACATAGCTTTCCGGTGCGGTACCTGTAGGCCGCACACGCAAAGAGATAGAGGAGATAAACATTATGCGTAAAATCACTCGTCGTTCGTTTCTGGCTGCTGCCGCTGCCTGCGGCGCAGCTGCTGCCCTGACTGCCTGCGGCGGTTCTTCTGCATCTTCTGCAGCTGCTTCTTCCGCTGCGCCTGCATCCTCCGCTGCTGCTTCTGCTGCAGCCGATGGCCAGAAGTTCACGATCGGCATCTGCCAGTTGGTGCAGCATGCCGCTCTGGATGCCGCTACGCAGGGCTTTGAGGATGCTCTGACTGCTTCCTTCGGCGAGAACGTCACCTTCGATTTCCAGAATGCACAGGGCGATTCCGCTACCTGCGCTACCATCACCAACGGCTTCGTTTCCTCTGGTGTGGATCTGATCATGGCCAATGCTACGCCCGCTCTGCAGGCTGCACAGTCTGCTACCGACAGCATTCCGGTGCTGGGCACCTCTGTTACCGAGTACGGTGTGGCTCTGGGCCTGACCGATTTCGACGGCACCGTGGGTGGCAACATTTCCGGCACCTCTGATTTGGCCCCGCTGGATCAGCAGGCTGAGATGATCGTGGAGTGGATGCCGGAGGCCAAGAAGGTTGGCCTGCTGTACTGCTCTGCTGAGGCAAACAGCCAGTATCAGGTGGATGAGGTCCAGAAGTATCTGGAGGAAAAGGACGTCACCGCTACCCAGTACGCTTTCTCTGATTCCAACGACCTGTCCTCTGTCTGCCAGAAGGCTGCCGACGAGAACGACGCACTGTATGTGCCCACCGATAACACTGTTGCTGCAAACACCGGCATTGTGGACGGCATCTGCCGCCCGGCCAAGAAGCCCGTGTTCGCTGGCGAAGAGGGCATCTGCGCCGGCTGCGGCGTGGCTACCCTTTCCATCAGCTACTACGATCTGGGCTACACCACTGGTGAGATGGCAGTGAAGATCCTGAACGGCGAGGCTGATATCTCCACCATGCCCATCGAGTACACCGATGTGACCAAGAAGTACAACAAGACTATCTGCGACGATCTGGGCCTGACCGTTCCCGACGGCTACGAGGAGATCGAGGGCTAAAATACTCCGGGAAACCAAACAGAAAATCAGCGGAGAAGGGTAAAAAGTGCTCTTCTCCGCTTTCCCGTATCAAACGGGAAGTAAAAAAGTGTAACGTTTAGGAGGAATTGTTTTGGAAATCATTGCAAGACTGGCAAACCTGCCGGGCGCTTTGCCGGGTGCCTGTGCACAGGGCCTTATCTGGGGTATCATGGCCATTGGCGTGTACCTGACCTACCGTATTCTGGATGTGGCCGATCTGACCGTGGACGGCTCCTTTGGCACCGGCGGTGCAGTGTGCGTCATGTGCCTGCTGTCCGGCCAGAACGTCTGGGTCTCCCTGCTCATGGCGCTGCTGGCAGGCCTGTTGTCCGGCTTCGTCACCGGTGTCCTGCACACATTTATGGGCATTCCGGCCATCCTTGCCGGCATCCTGACCCAGCTTTCGCTGTATTCCATTAACCTCAAAATCATGGGCAAGGCCAATCAGGCCATCAACGTGGACAAGTACAACCTGTTGATCTCCCTGCGCTGGGTCAAGGAGTTCGCTCTCCACAACCCTATCGTTATGATCATCATTGTCACAGCGGTGCTGATCGGCATTCTGTACTGGTTCTTCGGCACCGAGCTGGGCTGTGCCATCCGTGCCACCGGCTCTAACCCCGCCATGTCCCGTGCGCAGGGCATCAACACCAACTTCAATATCGTGCTGGGCCTGGCTGTGTCCAACGGTCTGGTGGCGCTGTCTGGCGCTCTGCTGAGCCAGTATCAGGGCTTTGCAGATGTCGGCATGGGCCGTGGCGCGATCGTCATTGGTCTGGCTGCTGTCATCATTGGCGAGGCTCTGTTCAGCCGCATCTTCCACAACTTTGCACTCAAGATGGTTTCTGTCTCTCTGGGTGCCATCATCTACTACATTGTCATCCAGCTGGTGCTGACTCTGGGTTTCGATGCCAACCTGCTCAAGCTGCTGAGCGCTTCTGTGGTGGCTGTTTTCCTTGCCGTGCCGTACTGGAAGGGCAAGTACTTCTCGAAGCCGGTGAAGAAGGCAAAGGAGGATGCAAAAAATGCTTGAGATCCAGAATGTTTCCAAGACCTTTAACGCTGGCACGGTCAACCAGAAAACTGCCCTGAACGGCCTGAACCTGAAGCTGAACGAGGGCGATTTCGTTACCGTGATCGGCGGCAACGGTGCAGGCAAATCCACCATGCTGAACGCAGTTGCCGGTGTGTGGCCGGTGGACGAAGGCAAGATCATTATTGACGGTGTGGATGTGACCCGCCTGAGCGAGCATCAGCGTGCCGCTTACATCGGCCGCGTGTTTCAGGACCCCATGACCGGCACTGCTGCCACCATGCAGATCGAAGAGAACCTTGCCCTGGCTGCACGCCGCGGCAAGCCCCGCACCCTGCGCATTGGCATTACCAAGGCAGAGCGCGAGCAGTACCGTGAACTGCTCAAGACGCTGGATCTGGGTCTGGAAGACCGCCTGACGGCCCGTGTGGGCCTGCTTTCCGGCGGCCAGCGTCAGGCACTGACCCTGCTGATGGCTACCATGAACAAGCCCAAGCTCCTGCTGCTGGACGAGCACACCGCTGCGCTGGACCCCAAGACCGCGCTCAAGGTGCTGACCCTCTCGGCCAAAATCGTGGAGGAAAACCATCTCACCACCATGATGATCACCCACAACATGAAGGATGCCATTAAGTATGGCAACCGCCTGATCATGATGTACGAAGGCCATATCATCTATGATGTTTCCGGTGAGGAAAAGAAGAACCTGCACGTCTCCGACCTGCTGGCAAAGTTCCAGATCGCCAGCGGCGGCGAGTTTGCAAATGACCGCATGATTCTGTCCTGATAAATTACAAGGTTAAAATGCAAAGCGCCTGTCCCGGAAAAAACCGGGACGGGCGCTTTTTATGTATGTTTACCAATTCAAGAGCAAGGCGGTTAACTGGAGTTTTTGAGAGATGATTTTCTTTACATCTTTTGAAGAATGCGGGGCACCGTCCTGAATCGCAAAGAGGAACAGCGAGTAAAGTTCATTATATTTTGGAATAGCCATTTTTTCAAACCTCACACCTTGGAAAGGCTCAGCACACATTCGGTATGACTTTCATTGTCCAAACACAGATCAATATCGCTTTCAACGATAGGCAGTCGGAATTTGATGGATTTGAGCCACTGACCGTTGGGCTGACGCTCCGGGTAGATCTGAATTTCAGAAATCAGATGTTCCATCAGCTTTTTGCGTTCAAGGGGATTCATCACATTGTAGAGCTTTTCAAAGCAGATGAGAACTTTGTAAATGTTGTCGCCCGTGATTTTATCCGCTTCGATAGCCTGCTTCTTTGCCCGGGCATCCATCAGGTTGTTTTCTGCTTCCTCGATTTTATCGTACATCCTGTAAAGCCGCTCGTCAAGGTCAGATTTGCGGATGATGTAATGGCGCTCATCCGGGTCAAGTGCGTCGATCTCCTCCGTGATTTTGGACTTGACGGAGTGATACTGCCGCAACTGCTTTTCAGCGGCCGCAATTTCCTGTTCAATGGCAGTGGTGTTTACTTTGCTGTTGATCTTCTCCTGCATCATGGCGACAAACTTTGGATTGCTGACCAGTTTGATGATAACCTCCACCACGGCGTTGTCCAGAACTTCTTCCTGAATTTGCTTGTTGAAATCGCATTTTTGCCCACGTTGCATCTTGCGGTGCTTGCAACTGTAATAAGAGAAAGATTTATAGGGTGTGCCATCTTTCTTTCGTTTGGTGCATTTGTTGCTGTACATTCCAGCACCGCAAATGGGGCACTTGACAAGGGCGGATAATAAATGCGCCTGTTCCGTCTTGCTGCGGTTGACTGGTTCGTATCGTTTGGACTGCGCCAACAGCTTGACCTGTGCGGCGTTCCACAATTCTTCCGATACGATGCCTTCGTGCAGGCCGTCCACCAGCAAATAATTCTCCTGTGGAACCTGATGATATTCGTTCCGGGTGCCGTGAATCTTTTCGAGTTTGCGGCGACCAAAGGCGATTTTTCCGCAGTAGACGGGGTTCTTCAGGATGGCCCGAATCAATGTTGCGCTGAAAAGGGGAGAGGTGCCATTTTGACGAGCAAGTTTCTGAAAGCCGTGGGTCTCCAGATATTTGGAAAGACCATTTGCACCTGTGTCGGTGTTTACATATTGCTCAAAAATCGTGCGAATGGAAGATATCATTTCTGTTCCATCACATGGAGCAGAATCGTTCCATGCAGAGGAACATTTTTGTTCTGTCGGGACTTTTACAAAGATATTGTTGGGAACAGCAATGTGACCTCTCCTGCGCTCGATCAAATCGGCATCTTCCAGTGAACGCAACGCACGTTTAATGCTCATGGTGCTGCATCGTAGAGCATCGCTCAATGATGAAAGCGGGAAAATCACATAGACGAAGACGCACTCATCCATCCAGTTGTTCTTTTGGGAAAGTGTTGCACGATCCAGCAACAGGGTGTAGAGCAGCTTTGCTGTGTGGCTCAGGTCGGTGTCCAGCAGAAAGCGGGGATAGGGCAGATATTGCGGCAAAGGTGTAGTGACAGTCAGGTAGTCGGAAATAGAATTCACCTCCAGTGTTTTTTCATCAAACAAATTTTTGGAAAGCATTTTACTGGCTGTTGGTAGTCTCCAGAAGATGCTGCCGATGCTGTTCTTTCAGATGCACAATATAGCTTTCTGCTTTTTGCAAAGCAGCAATAACTTTTGCTTCAATCTCTACATTTGTCAGAAAGTCAGGATAAAGAGCAAAGCAGTGCTCGAGGCGGAAAATAAAGCTATCAGAGGCACTTTTGATTTCGCAAAACATCCCTTCGGCATCGGCGACATAATCAACTGATTCCATTTTTTCACTAAGCTCACGAATGGTCTGGAGTTCAGTGCTGCGCTTTCCCGATGAAATAAAAGGTCGATTCTCCGAGAGCGGATCAGGCGTTTGGATCTTCGATATGGCAGCAGTAGAAAAATTGTTTTCGGTGACCTCGGAAAGTAATTCTAAATTCTCATAGGTGTCTGCACTATCGTCTGGTTTACCGTTCAGCTTTTCCTATCGCCATGTTGATACAACGGTGGGCAATGCTTCCGTGGGAGTTCCACGGATAATAGTAGCCTCTCGATGGGATAGCTTGAGTTTGCCGGATAAGGTTTCTTCCTGAATGCCGGGGCAGTATTTTTCCATCAGCTCAACAGTTTTCATGAACTGCTCGGCACGAATTACAAAAGAGGGACTCACATTATTTTCTTTGGCGATTCGTTCAGTCGTGTTTTCTACCGATGGCAAATTGTCAATTTGACAGTTTGCCACCGGTGTGTACTGATTGCCATGATTTCCCCCACGAGTGGATTTTTCAGAATGATATTGCTTTCCAATCAGGAACTTTTTCTGCTCGGGTGTCAGATTCCGACGACCCAGCTGATGCTTGCAGATCCATGCCAGAACATCTTCACGGGTTTCGCAGGTGCAGGAGATCGAGCGGGTGGTATAAGGGATTTCTGGGTGCTGCTGGAGAATCTTATACTGAAGGGGCGATGCCGAGCACCTTGTATGCGGCTTCGAGGCTGTTGCCGCCCTAAGAGAGGTTGAGCATCG
>ENA-USZI01002584-USZI01002584.1-human-gut-metagenome-genome-assembly--contig:-NODE-2584-length-10347-cov-5.170983_pt1 | contig 10347 bp, 6 predicted proteins | sample MGYA00250042_ERZ773532 | MGnify/ENA primary metagenome ERZ773532 (study PRJEB29103, sample SAMN06112036) | human gut metagenome | biome: human gut; feature: ankylosing spondylitis patient; material... | reverse complement strand
GTGTTCGGCGGCGAAGGCGGCGCGGGTGGCGCGGCCGGAGGCTCTGCCGGAGCGGGCGCAGGCGCAGATGGTGCAGGTGCTGCGGGCGTAACAGCTCCCGACGCCGGGGAGCGCATCCTGACCGGGCTTGGTGTCCCGGCGGACAAGATCAGCAAGCGGTCGAGAGCGCGCGTATCGGCCATGCACCGTGACGACGGGGCAGCGGCAGAGGCGGCGCAGACGCAGGACGACGCTGCAAATGGCACCGATGATGGGCAGGAAATGCCGAAGCGCCTGACGTGGGACGAGATCATGGCAGATCCCGAGTACAACGAGCAGGCGCAGAAGATGATGCAGAAGCGGCTGGCAAAGTCGAAGAAGTCCGAGCAGGCGCTCAAGGACCTGACGCCGGCATTGGAGCTGATGGCGCGCAAGTACGGCATCGACGCTGAGGATATCTCCAAGCTGGACGTGCAGGCGCTGAACAAGGCTGTGACCGAGGATAAGGCGTACTACGAGGAGCGGGCGGACGAGCTCGGAATCCCCGTCGAGGAGGCCATGCGCATCGACCAGCTGGAGCGGCGCAACAAACAGCTGGAGCACCAGAACGATCAGACGCTTGAGCAGCGCAGACTGCAGGAGCATTTCGACGGGCTGGTGCAGCAGGCGGCAAAGCTGCAGGAGATGTATCCGGGCTTTGACCTGCAGACGGAGCTGGAGAACCCGGTCTTCGCGCGGCTGACCGCGCCGGGCAGCCTGGTCAGCGTGGAGGACGCCTACTTCGCCGTGCACCGCAAGGAGATCCAGACGGCGGCGATGCAGGTGGCAGCGCAGAAGACCGCGCAGCAGATCAGCAACAGCATCCAGGCCGGGCAGCGCAGGCCGGCAGAGAACGGCAGCGCATCCCAGGCGGCATCCATTTCTGCCCCGACGACGATGTCGCGCGCGAGACGCGACGAGATCAAGCGCCGCATGCGCAGCGCAGCGGCGAACGGGGAGAAGCTCTATCCCGGCACGTTCTGACGACGTGCGGCGGCTCCTCCCGGACGAACGATATTTTCTGAAAGGGGAAGCTATTTTATGAAGACCATTCTTTATTCCATGCTCGGTCTGCAGCTTTTCGCGGACGCGGGCACGCTGGTCAACGCGACCGGCAATTACGTCAACGCCTCGACCGGCACGACGACTGCGTTCGACGCAACGCACACGCTTGCGCCGGAGCTCAAGACCTTTTATGACACCGAGCTGCTCGAAAACGCGCGTGCCGAGATGTTCTACGCGCAGTTTGGCAAGAAGCAGGCGCTGCCGAAGAACCACGGCGGCACGGTCGAGTGGCGCAAGTGGAACACCTTTGAGAAGGCGGGTAAGCTGACCGAAGGCGTGATCCCGACCGGCCAGAAGTTCGGCGTGACCAAGCTCGAGGGCAGCATCAACCAGTACGGCACGTACACCAGCATCACCGACCGCCTGGAGCTGCGCGCCTACGACGACGTGATCCTCGGCGCGACCGAGGAGATGGGCGCGAGCGCCGCAGAGACGCAGGAAAAGCTCATCCGCGACGCGCTGCTGACCAACACGAACGTGCTTTACTGCGACAACATCAGCGCGGCCGGCGCGTATATCTCCACGCCGACCTCCTGCGCCGAGATGGGCGCCGGCGGCGGCACGAGCGCTGCTGACGGCTACGCCTACCTGACGCCGGACATGATCGCCAAGGCGGTCACGAAGATGAAGAAGGATCGCGTCCCGACCATCAACGGCAAGTATTACGCCGTGATCCATCCGTCCGTCGCCTACGACCTGCGCAAGTCCAACGAGTGGATTGAGGCGCACAAGTACGCCCAGCCGGACGAGATCTACAACGGCGAGATCGGCGAGCTGCACGGCGTGCGATTCATCGAGAACACCTTCGCGCCTGTCCTGACCGGCACGGGCTACAAGAACAAGAGCGAAGGCGCGACCTACGCGACCTACTTCTTCGGCAAGGAGGCCTTCGGCATCATTGATCCGGAGGGCGGCGCGCTGGAGATGATCGTGCACGACAAGTCCGAGATCGGCGGCCCGCTGAACCAGTTCAGCACCATCGGCTACAAGTTCGAGACCAATGGCGCGACCGTGCTCTACCCCGAGCGCCTGCTGCGCGTGATGAGCACGTCTGCTTACAGCGCAACGGACGCCGCCAACTGAGGCGAAACCAATACGGCCGGAGGCGCTGCGGCGTCTCCGGCTGATGTGAGAAAGGAGCGTACCCATGGCAACCGAAAAAAAGACTGAGGCTGCGGCTGAAAAGCTGCCGGATCCGTATGAGCTGGAGGAGATCTTCATCCCGCGCGCAGGCGCGAAGGAAGACCCGAACCTGTTCGTGAGCGTCAACGGAAAGAATTTTTTGATTCCGAAGGGCAAGAAGTCCAAAGTGCCGCGCTACATCGCCGACGAGATCCGCCGGTCTGAGCGCGCGCGCGACGACTTCGAGGCGTTCGTGGACGAGGCGACGGCGGCCGCACAGCAGGCAGAGTAAACCAAAGGGAGGCGGCAAACGCGCCTCCCTTTTTCAGTATAAGGAGCAGAGACTATGACGATTTCGGACGCGATCACGATGGTGGACGCCCTGCGGCCGAACCAGTATTCGCAGGACATGAAGATCCGGTGGCTGTCGCGCCTTGACGGGATGATCTGGCAGGAAGTGATCCGCACGCACGAGGGCGGCACGGAGACGTTCGACGGCTACGACAGTTCGTCGATGGGCGACACGGAGCTGCTCGTCGGCAGCCCGTATGACGAGGACGTGTACAACAACTTCCTGCAGGCCATGATCGATCGTGAAAACGGCGAGGCGGGCAAATACAGCCAGAGCATCACGCTGTTCAACGCGGCGTTCTCGCGCTGGCGCAACTGGTATAACCGCGCGCACATGGCGAATGACCCCGGAACATTCCGGTTTTGAGGGAGGGATGACAGATGCCGACATATCCGACGATTCAGGAAACGGCACGCTCGCAGCAGGTGACGGATACCTTCGGCGGCTACAACCACAACCTCAAGATCCCCGAGGGGGAATTTTATGAGATGGAGAATCTGTGCGGCGACGATTACCCGCTGCTGGCAAACCGTGACCGGCGCGACACGGTGCTTGGCAACCTGAACAACCTGAACGCCATGACGGTGCGAAACGGATCGCTGTATTACATTGCCGGGGTGGACAGCGACCCCGGCAAGACGATGACCGGGCTGTACTGCGACGGAGAAAAGGTGATGGAGCTGGCATTCACGGGGCGGAAAAAGCTCGTGAACATGGGCGCGTACCTGCTCATCTGGCCGGACAAGGTGTGGTACAACACGGCGGACGGCACGCACGGGAACATGGAGAAACTGTTTTCCGCTGCGGCCGGGACGTATCTGTTTTCGGAGACGAACGCCGTTTCCGGCCCGGACGGGCAGGAGACGACCACGGTCTATGCCATATGGCTGGTGGAGCCGTGCAGCCGGGACGGGAAGACCGTGTACACGACGAGTGAGACGCACAGCGTGACCTTCGGCAGCAACCGCACGGTGATGCAGGACGGGATCACCTACTACTATCTCAACAGCAACAAACCATCCGCGCCGAAAAACGGGGACGCATACATCGACAACGAGACGCGAACGCCATATGTCTACAGCGACACGGAGAAGGACTGGGTGGCGCGGGATGTGCCGGTGATGCGGCTCAAATGCAAGGGGATCGGCAGCGGCTTCGCGCCCGAGGACTATGTGAAGATCTCGTATGTGGACACGAGCACGGACTTCGGCCTGCTCGGCGGGGATAACCTTGCGGACGGTACGTACCGCGCGGTGCTGGCCGCTGGGGACGATTACCTCGTGCTGGACGCCTATGCGCCGAAGGTAGCGGTGCGGTATTACATCGACGAGACGCCGCCGGGCGTATACGTCAAGGCGGCGATGGATCTGCCGGATATGGACTACGTCATCGAGGCGCAGAACCGCCTCTGGGGCTGCAAGTACGGCACGGTGAACGGGAAACTTGTCAACGAGATCTACGCCAGCGCGCTCGGCCGCTTCGACATCTGGAAGCAGTACGCGGGCGTGAGCACGGACAGCTACGCGGCGTCCGTCGGCTCTGACGGCCGGTGGACGGGCGCGGTGAACTACCAGGGCAGCCCACTGTTTTTTAAGGAAAACCGGATGCACAAGGTGTATGTGTCCGCGAGTGGCGCACACAGGATTCAGGAGTACACGATGCGCGGCGTGCAGCCGGGATGTGCAAGGAGCCTCGCGGTGGTCAACGGCGTGCTGTTTTACAAGGCGCGCGACGGCGTGTTCGCCTACGACGGAAGCGGCGCGCCGATTGACGTTGGCGAAAAGCTGAACCTGAAAGAGCTGCACTGGAGCGGGAACATGAGCGCAATCGCTTCGGCGTGGCGCGACAAATACTACCTGTATCTGCAGATGAGCACGCCTCCGGGAAACCGGCTGCTGGTGCTGGACACGAGCCGGGGCACATGGTATCGGGAGAGCCTACCAGTAGGCGGTGTTGTGGACTTTGCAGAGCTGGAAGGAACGCTGCTGTGCGCGACGAGCGGAGACGTGCTGGAGATTGCGCGCGACCAAACGCTGGCCTTTCGAGCGAGCGGCACGACGGAGGGCACGGTGGCATGGAGCTGTGAGACGGGGCTGATCGGTTACAGCACGGTGGAGCAGAAATACGTCAGCCGGTTCAATATCCGCATGAGCCTCGCGCGGGATGCGTACATGGATGTGCTCGTGCAGTATGACTCCGACGGTGTGTGGCACAACCAGGGCCGCATCCAGGGCGTGGGAACGCGCACGTTCATGCTGCCAGTGCGGCCGAGGCGCTGCGACCACTTCCGCATCCGGCTCGAGGGCAGCGGGGACGTGCGCATCTACAGCTTCGCAAAGATATTCGAGGCGGGGAGCGATGTGTATGCTGACATTTGATTACCCGCAGACGTATGCAGTGACCGGCAGCGCAGAGGAGCAGCTTGCCCAGCTGCGCTCGTACATCTGGCAGCTCGTGGACGTGCTCAATCAGGCGGACGACGGGAACGAGGCAGGAATCGGCGCTGCAGATACTGCAGCGCTCCGTACAGAGCTGGAAAAGCTGCGAAAAGCGCTGCGGGATCTGGAAGCAAAGAGCGGGCATGGCCTTCCGAGCGGCGGAACGACCGGGCAAACGCTGACAAAGCTGTCAGACAGCGACTATGACACGGGCTGGCGCACACCTGCAGGCGGAAGCGTCGAAGGCGCAGACTACGTAACTGAGCAGGGCACGACAGGAAAATGGACGTGGCGCAAATGGGCGTCCGGCATCGCTGAGATGTGGGCGACGTTCGACACGGACAAGCTGGAAATGACATCGCAGACATGGGGCGCACTGTATACCGCATCGTGGATGGGTCTCGCGGCAAACAAGAAAGCGCGTGAGTATCCGTTTGCTTTTGTCGAAAACCCGGTCGTGTCGGCAACACCAACGGTCCGGAGCGGCAACATCTGGCTTGCCACAAATACCGAAAACGACACAGGTACGCGACTGACGCATGCCCCGGCGTATCAGTGCGTGAGAGCATCCGACGCGACGGTTAATAACCCGCAGATCAGCTACCACGTAGTGGGTAAATACAAGTAAAGGAGGCCGCGCATGGCAAAGAAAAATTACAACGGCGTCGAGTTTGACGACAGCGTGGATTATACCGCGCTGATGGATAAGGCTGCTGCTGCCGGGAACAACGAGAAGGCAGCCGTCCTGGAACGAAAGCGCAACGCGAAGATCCAGTCCGGCGGCATGGACTACGAGACGACAAACCAGTACGCGCAGTACCTGCCGAAGGTGGACACGCCGTATGACACACAGACGGACTACGCCGCCCTGATGGAGAAGGCTGCGGCCTCCGGAGACTACACGAGCGCAGCCCGGTACGAAAAGCAGCGCAACGCGAAAATTAAGGGCGAGGGTCTGGACTATGAGACGAGCGATTACTACTCGAAGTACCTGCCCGAGAACCGGTATACCTACGACCCGAGCAAGAACGACGCATACCAGCGCGCGAACGATCAGGCGACGGAGATCTACGACAAGATCATGAACCGCGGGGAGTTTTCCTATGACGTGAACAAGGACAAGCTCTACCAGCAGTACCGCGATCTGTACGCGCAGATGGGGCGCGGCGCGATGGAGGACACCATGGGGCAGGCGGCGGCGCTGACCGGGGGCTACGGAAGCACCTACAGCCAGAACGCGGGGCAACAGGCGTATAACGCCTACCTGCAGAAGCTCAACGAGGTCGTGCCTGAGCTGTATAATGCAGCCTACAACCGCTACAACCAGGAAGGCCAGAACCTGATGAACCTCTACACCATGGCGCGCAACAACGCCGACAGCGCCTACGAACGTGACTACAACCAGTGGTACAACCGGCTGCAGCTCGAGCGCAGCGACGAGGACACGACCTACAACCGCCAGCAGACCGAGGAGCAGAAGAAGCTCACGCAGGAGGAGACGGACTACGAGCGCAAGCAGAACGCATGGAGCCGTCTGTCGTCCCTCATCACAACGACCGGGTACCAGCCGTCGAACGATGAGCTGGCGGCGGCAGGTATGTCTGCCAACGAGGCGGCGTATCTGCGGCAGTATTACCAGCAGCAGAAGGCAGCAGCGTCAAATAAGAGTGGGGGGTCGGGCGGCGGAAGCAGAAGAAGCAGGAGCAGAAGCGGGAGCGGATACGGAGGCGGCGGAACGCAGCCGGGGAAGACGGATTCACCGTCTCCGTATGCACACAAGCCCGGCAGCGGGATCACGCACAACGACATCGACTACACGGACACGAGCGCAGTAAAAGACTCTGCGGCCGTGGCAGGCAGAGTGCGGGAGATGATCAACGAAGGCGTGCCGATCGCGGACGTGAATACATTCATCCGCAGCGCGTCGGAAAACGGCCTGATCTCGGACGACAGCGCCCGCAGGCTGAGATACATGAATAACTCCAGGAAGTGAGGGACACATAGATGGCAGTCAAGAAAGCAGCAATCTCCATTGGCGATTGGCTCAAGAGCACGGGATTCTCCGCCGAGAAAACGCTTGCTTCGGCGCAGGAGCAGCGTAAAAACCTGCTGCAGCAGATGGACAACGCGAATGCATCGTATCTAACCGGCGAGAATCGCGGCGCGCTGCAGAACGCATTCAGCAACTATCAGGCGACCATGAACGTGCTTCGCGGCGCCGGCTATGACACCGGAAATGACGTCGACGTTCTGCGCAGAGCCGTGCACTCGTCCTTCGACTTCCAGAACCAGTTCAAGGACCAAGACGACTTCAATGTGTCATACGCCTACCCGAAGAAATACAAGGGCAAGACCCGCACGGACGTGAATGCTGCGCTCGCGCAGCTCAAGAACACGCCGGGGGCCGAGGCGGAATATGACTGGCTGAACGAGAACCAGATGAATTACTGGTCTGCGGACGAGCTGAAGGCGCAGATCGGCGCGTGGCAGAACGAGATTTCCGGCATTGAACGGCAGCGCCGGAATATGCCGCGCATGGCAGCTGGGAGCACAGACGCAGACTATGCCAAGCGGCAGCAGGAGGCGCTCGCGCTCTCTGGGCAGATCGATGAGCGAAAAGCGAAGATCGGGAAAGCGCAGAGCCTGCTCACGCGGAAGACCTACGATGACGAGATCGGCAAGTGGAACACGCAGATGCAGAAGGCGCTCTCCGACTACAGCAAGGCGCTGAGTGTGAGCGAGAGCGCGAACACGGAGATGGCGATGGCCGGAAACTCCGCATTCGTGGTGCAAAACAGTGACTACGCCAAAAACGCGCGCAACACGGTGCGCAGTTTCGAGCAGCAGCTGCGTGATTACGGCTACAGTGACCAGCAGATCAACGGCATCCGTAACTACGCGCTCACGCAGCAGCACGCAAACGAGGCTGCGGAAATGGCACAGCAGGTCGCACAGGAGGCCAAGGAGCATCCGTGGCTTTCTTCCGCCATGTCTGTCGGCACGAATATGATGGCCGGAGCGGGCGCACTCGACATCGCGGCACAGAATGCGCTGAACGGGACAGACCCGTTCACGGGCGAAAAAATGACCGTCGACCGTTATACGAAATCTATGGTGCCGAGCACGGTGACGAACACCATCCGCGGGAGCGTTTCCGAGGATATGAGCGGCATCGGGTCGTTTTTGTACAACACCGGTATGAGCATGGCCGACAGCCTGGCGACGCTGGCCGTCGGCGGTGCGACCGGCCTGCACGGCGCGGCGGATGTGATCCTCGGCGGCGCGGCGGCATCTCAGGCAATCACGGATGCGTATGACCGCGGCGCTTCTGACTCGCAGGCCATGTCGGTCGGCCTGCTCTACGGAACGGCCGAGGCACTGTTCGAGCACATCAGCCTTGGTAAGCTGCGCACGTTCCACACGTCGGCGGCCGCCGGGAAGAAGACCGCGAAGACGCTGGTTAAGGATATGCTCAAGCAGAGCTTCGTGGAAGGCAGCGAGGAAGTCTGCACGGACATCGCAAACGTCATCTCCGACGCGATCGTGATGGCCGACAAGAGCGAGATCAACCAGACGATCGCCGCCTATCAGGCAGACGGCATGAGCGAGGACGAGGCAACGCGCAGGGCGTGGCTTGACTGGCTCGGCCAGACGGCGCAGGACTTTGCCGGAGGCATGATCTCCGGCGGCGTAATGACCGGCGGTGACATGGCGCTCAACGCCGGGATGCGAAACGCGAATTACCGTGAGACCGGCCGGCAGATCACGGCCAACGACTACGCGGACATCCTCCGCCACGCCGCAGAGGAAAGCGGTGACGAAAACCTCCGGAAGCTGGCCGGGAAGAAGCAGACAAACCGCAACACCGGCAAGCTCTACGAGGCGACCCAGGAAGCAAATCTCACGCAGGCGGTCTCTGACCGTCTGGGTGCGCTCGGCACGCCAGAAAACGACGTGCAGGAGCTGACCGGCCTCGTGGTCAAGCAGATCAAGGGGCAGGAGCTGACGGGCAAAGAACAGCGGAAATTTGATGCCAGCAAGCAGGCACAGCGCGCGGCGAGCGAGTATGCGTCCCTGTTCACGAGCGAGGCAGACCGGACCACGAACGCATGGGCGCGCAGCCATATGCGTGACGCAGCCGAGCTGGAGCGCAACGCGATCTATGGTGGGGCACGCAAGACTGACGCAGGGCAGGCGCAGACACATCAGGCGGAGAAAAACGCCGAGGTGCAGGTAAACGGTGAGACCGCGCAGGTGCAGGCGCTCCGATATGACCAGGAGAGCGGCAGCGTGGAGCTGTCCGTGAAGGCCAAAAACGGCGATGTGCAGCGTGTTTCCGTGAAGGACGCCAAGCTGCCGGAGGGCACGCGCCTGCTCGCCGAGAGCGCGGAAAAATACGGCGAGACCGCGCCGCAGATGTACGCCAACTACCAGAACGGGCAGGACGTGGAGCGCTACGCCAGCGCCTACGAGGTGGCATACTCTTACGGCCGTGCGGGCGTGAAAAACTACGCCGTGCTCGAGAACAGCGGCGCAGCATCGTATCTGACACCGGAGCAGCGGGAATTTGCCTACGAGACCGGCCTTGCCGCGGCACGCAGGGAATCTGAGGCAAAGAACGCGGCGGCCAAGAGCAGCGAAATTCAGGCCGGCAGCGTGACGCTGGAAGGCGGAAAGCTCGGAAACGTGGCGCTCGCCGCCGTGAACACGGCCGGCCTGACGCGCAAGCAGACGGCGTCGATCGATGTGGCACGCAAGGTGGCCGAGGCGACCGGCGTGAACGTCGTGTTCTTTGAATCTCGTTTGGATGAGAGTGGGCGCTATATCGGCATGAACGGCGCATACCGCGATGGCACGATCTATCTGGACGTCAATGCAGGGAAGAACAACGTGGATACCGGCGAGACGGCCATCCTGAAGACGATGTCGCACGAGCTGACGCACTTTATCCAGCGCAACAGCGGCCAGTATGAGGCGCTGAAGGAGTTTGTGGCGAACCATGTGCTTGAGAGCGGCGACAGCATCGAGCGCCTCGCCCGACAGAAGCTCGACAACGACTCGACCGGCGAGCTGACGATGGACGGCGCGATGGACGAGGTCGTGGCCGATGCGTGCGAGATGATGCTGCGCAACACCGAGGCCGTGCAGCGGCTGGCGAACGAGAACCGCAGCCTTGCCGAGAAGATCCGCGACTGGATCGGCGACTTCGTGAAGAAGCTGCGCGCTGCGTTCAAGGGAGACCGCGCGACGCACGACGAGGCGAGAGCCATGCTCGACCGCATGGTGGAGCTTCAGAAGCTCTGGGACGATGCGCTGGTGGACGCGGCGAAGACGAAGGTTGCAAAAGAAAAC
>ENA-USZI01002573-USZI01002573.1-human-gut-metagenome-genome-assembly--contig:-NODE-2573-length-10382-cov-9.610674_pt1 | contig 10382 bp, 3 predicted proteins | sample MGYA00250042_ERZ773532 | MGnify/ENA primary metagenome ERZ773532 (study PRJEB29103, sample SAMN06112036) | human gut metagenome | biome: human gut; feature: ankylosing spondylitis patient; material... | reverse complement strand
TTTGGCAACCTATTAAATGTAGGGACAGCAAAAACCACGGCTGCTCTGTACGGGGCGGCCGCCGTTTTCCCTATATCATACGCTGCTTTTCAGTACCGCAAGGATGGGTGTCCTGTTATCGTCGTATTCTGATTTCTTTTAGGGCATTTCAGGACTATCCACAAGGGATACGCTGAACTCCTGTGCGGTTGCGCCCTCCGGCAGCAGCTTTGCCATGACCACCAGCCGCTGATTACCGCTGTTGGCCTTGTCATACTTCCGGCAGCAGGTGGAGAGGGTCAGAACAGTATCTTCCTCGGAGAAAGTCACGCCATCAAAGTCAAGCCAGTTTTTCCGCGCAATCGTCTCAAAGAAGCTGGTCAGATCATCTCCCGCGGGATCAGGCGCAATATAGTCAAAACCAATATCCGTGACGAACAGCGCGGTGATCTGGAAAATCATGTCCTCACCATCCACAGAGAGATAGATATACGGATGCTCCTTTACAAAGTCTGCGTCCATATAACGGTAGAGCTTGGTGAACCGCACACCGTCCGGGTCGCAGTTGCTGGCGGAGTGGCCGAAAATGGTGGTGTTTTTGTCCAGCTTATCCCTGCCGCCGATTTTGTTTTCACAATGGGCATAATAGCAGCCCCACATGGCGTACTCACCGTTTTCATCCAGCTTTAGGTAATAGCCGTTGTCCTCCGCCTGCATCACAGGGTCGTCCACCTCCGCACCGGGGATATACAGCCATGCCACGGTGTCGGGATTCTTCGCTCTGGCTTCCGCCAACTCTGTCTGCCTGTCCACCGAGGGGATAACTTCGCCCGCGAGAGGCGCTGATGGCTGAGGCGCAGATGTGCCGGGAATGTCGATAGGCTCTGTCTCTCTCTGATAGCAGCCCCTGACTGCCGTGGTCATAGCAACGAGAAGGACAACTATGCAGATGATCGGACGAATGATTCTTGTGATTCTTTTCATAATGCTATCTCCTTGCCGCGCTTGGATAGCGGCGCAGCTCAAAATGTCATTGATTTGTTTCTTGTAGTGAAAAGAGAACAGCACAATCCACAGCGTCCTCATAATAGCTGCCGGTGGCTACATCCACAAACACGCCGGTCTGGGGGTTGCCGTTGGCTTTCATAAAGATGACCTCGATGGTATGGGTTCTGCTGACATTCTCAAAGGTGTAGGACTTCGCCGCGCCAATGCTCTTGCCGTCAATCTTGACGTTGGCGACAGCATAGCCCTTATCCGGAGTGATGGTGAAGGTCTGATCTCTGCCCTCACGGACGCTGACATTGCCGGATGGAGAAATGGAGCCGCCAGCCCCGGCAGTTGCCTTGATGGTGTAGTAGCTGTAGCCGCTTCCGCCGGTGCTGCCGCTTCCGCCACTGCCTTCATTACCGCTTCCGCCACCGCCTTCATTACCGCCTGTGCCGCTATTGCGCAGAATCGTCAGCGTGTAGGTTTTAGCACCGATTCTCACGACAATGTCGGTTGTGCCGCTGTTGGGGATGGCAACGGTTGCGCTGCCGCCGGTGGACAGAGCCTGTCCGTTGATGCTCACGGGCTCGCCGTTTCCAGACACCGCTGTGACTAGCGTAGATGTTGCTCCGCTATCATTTTGCAGCGTATAGGTATAGTTCGTTCCGTTGGCGGTAAAATCGCCGAGCCCCACTGCCAGACCTTCAAAGGTCAGAAGGTCTTTACCGGGCACTGCGGCTCGCACCACTACGCGGGTGCCAAGCCGGGAGAAGGTGACGGTTTCTGTCTGGAAGGTTTCCCCGGAGATGGCACCGCCAATACTGGTCTTTTTCGTTTCCAGAACGGTCCCGGCAGCATCCAGCAGCGTGGCCACCAGCTCTGCGCCAGTCTGAGACTGCAGGCAGTTGTTGCGCAGGGTAATGGCGGCGGTGCTGTGACCGTTGCCGTCGTTCCCCTGTGTCACATCCATCGTCAGCTGCTCTCCGGTGCGGGCCAGTGCGCCGGTCATATGGACGCTGGCCTCGCTGTCACTGCCGTTATACTCCGGCAGTCGCTGATTGCTTCCCGTTCCACCGATCAGGCCTTCCGCCCACGCCTCGGCGTACAGATAGGTACCCACATTGGGGATCTCGGTTTTGCCAATGGATGTCATATACTCGCCCAGATCATAGGTCAGGTCCAGTGTAAAGGTTCCCTGATCAATGCGGGTGAGGGCGCTGTCTTCGGAAATGGTGATTTCATTACCGCTAACCGATACGCCGTTTGTGGTGCAGGCTACCTCTGCAGGTTCGGTATGCAGATCATCCGCATAGAACGCAAGCTTCACCTCGCGGTTCTTTCCGCCGGCCAGCGTGGCGGCAGAGGAATTATAGAGGGTCATGCGCACCGTGCGCTTGCCGGCGCTCTCCGCAATCACTTCCATTTGCGAGATGCCAATGTCGGGATAATCCAGATACACTGTGCCGTTTTCGTTGATGCCGGTGGCGGTGATGGTATAGCTCGGGTTGGTCACGCGGTCCTTCACATGGTGCCAGACGGTAAGGGTGGTGCTTTCATTGGGCAGCAGTTTTTCCGTAAGGGTAGCGGTTTCCCCGCTGCCAAGGCTGACCGTTAGGTTTGTCACATCGTTCAGCCCGGTGTTGCGGATGGTAAAGTGAATGGGTGTCAGGCTGTTCAACGCCAGCGTTGCATAATCCACACCGATCTGTTCCACTGCCACCGCATCGGTGACAAAATCAGAGGTAGCGGTATAGAGGATCGTTTCCTCACCCGGAACGGTCACGCCGCCGATTACCTGCGGGTTTTCATCGTCATACCGGGTGGCCTGAATGGCGGCCTGCACCTGATTGGTGCCGCTGACATAGGCATCAAAGTGGTCAGCCAGCGTGCGATCCGGCAGCTCTGCCAGTTCCAATGGTGCGGACAGAGTGTAGGTATTTGTGGCATAGCGCAGCTTGGCCGCCTTCAAAATGCCGTGATCTACCGCACCGTTGGCATTATTGACAGTCTCATTCCAGACGATGGTAAGATCATTGCGGCTGCGATGATCCCCACTGAGGGAAGCGAAGCGGAAGTCTCCGCCCACGACGGCGTTGCCGCTGCTGGTCAGGGCAGACAGAGAGCCGGGAAAACTGTTGGACATGATGCCGCTGCCGTCCACAGCCAACAGCTGGATATTGCTGCTGCCGTCTCGGACACTGTGCCAACCGATGACAAATCGGTCATCCCCGCTGCCGAAGTTGGCTGCAACGACCTGGGGGTTTTCGTCAAGATTGCTGTCACAGGTCGCCAGCATGGCTGTACCGGGCGTTCCGTCAGCAGCCACGGTACAATAGGCGATCTCGTAGGCGGAGGTATCTCCGGTTCCGCTGCGGTCCAGCGAGTAAACCGCCATAGCGGTTCCGTCGGGCAGCATGGCCGCCTGCAACGCCTTCACGCTGCCAGTAGCACCGTTATAAAGCATTTTTTCCTTGCTCCAGGTGCCGTTAGTGCTGTCATAGCAGCTGTACATGATACAATCTCTGGTCGTGAAGTTCAGCAGGTTGTTGCTGCCCTGCGTACCGGGATCGGGGGTGTAGACGTTGCGCCAGAACACGATGGCTTTGCCGTCGCCGCCCACTGCCGTGGCTGGGGCCAGATCCGGCGTGCCGTCGTTGGTTAGGCGGGTGGAAGTCCAGGTTGTGCCGTTATAGACGGACACTACGATCTCCGTGCTGTTCATCAGCAGGTTTTGCTCTTCCAATGTCACGGCATCACCGGCATTTTTACCCGGCAGGTCGGTGCCCATGCGAACCCAAGCCGCCGCCGCGAAGCTGCCAGTGCCGGACAAAGAAACGCTCGTGTCGCCGTAGCCGGAGAACCCTGTAGGATCGTCAATTTTGCTGGAGGTAGAATAGACGCTGCCATTGAGGGTGGAGAAATGTGCCCGGCTGTCGTAAATACTGCTGCTGTTGCCGTCGTTGATGTAGACCAATACCTTCCCGTCATCGCTGAGCTGTGGATAGGATGTGGGGTTGGCATTAGTCTGGATGTTTTCCAGCCCACTGGGGGAGTTCAGAGAGAACAGCATCATCCGCTGCTGGGGCTGGCCCCAGGTACGAGCATATTGCTCCAGATAGTCCCGGCTTTGGAGCGTTGCACTGCCAGAAGCCACCTGCATTCCGCTCTGGGCCGCCGCCATCCGCAGCGAGGCAAGGCTCAGCCCACTGGTGGCGCTATTCCAGTAGTCGTCGATTGTTTTCCAGTCATTAAAAGTCCTGGTGGCTCCAAGGGTTCCGGAGGCGATCACCGCCTCGTAGGAGATAAACAGGAAGGTTGCCACAAATTTGATTCCCACTTCGCTTTGGATTCCCAGGGCCTGACCGTTGATCTGGCGCTTTGTCTCGTCGGCAAGATAGGTGCGGGAAAGGAACTTATTCTGACTGTCCACATCCAAATTGCCGAATAGGCCGATCTTCAGCGCCACGATCGAATAGTCAAAGCCAATGCCGCCAAACGCGTGGACATAGGCGTTGATACGCAGCGTGGTCAAAAAGTCATTCACTGCCGTGGCCGTGGGATCGCTCCAGGCAAGCTCTGTACCCTCGCCCTGCTGGCCGTAGCGCACTGCGGTACGGAAATCCAGCTGAATGGCACCACCCAGCTCAAAGGTTGCTGTCAACGGCACGGGGCCAGCCATGGCGTTCACGCTGAAGGTGAAGCCCACGCCAACGCCGGCGGTAAAGCCGCCGCCTACGGTGAAAACCTCCCACTCCTTTTTTTCGGCGTTATAGCGGATCTCCGCTTCGTAAAAGCCCTCCAACTGCAAGTTGAGATCCGTGCTGGTGACATTGTCGGCCAAGGAGTTGGTTTTGTAGTCCCCCTTGGGATCATAGGTTCCCTGGGCCATCTGGCTCAGGTCCCCGGTACCGGGCACGCCCACCTCCAGGTTCTGCGTCAGCACATTCGCACCCAACGCCACGCCGTCCTCGGAATAGTCCATGTCCTCCATCTCCAGCGTATTGTACCCGGCCCAAATCATGGCACGGAACACGGAGGGATCTTCGCTGGGGGTGATAATCATTTTGAACACGGAAGTGTCCACCGGACCGCTCAGATCATCCAGCCGTCCGGTCAGCACCTTGAGAATGTTACTATCGCCCACTCCGCCAAAGTCGACTTGATTCACTCCACTGGAGGATCCCATCGTCGCCAGAATACCGGTGACGCGGTCATCCTCTGTCACCTTGGGCACTCGGGTCAGATCAACGACCCGGAAGGGCATTATTTTCTCCTGCAGCAGGCTGCCGTTCAGGCTCAGCTGCGTTTTCATACCCACATCCTTGCCGTCGGCGATCCATCCAGAGGTGGTCATGGTGGCCTCGGTGAGGGTCAGATCGTTTTCCGTCACAGGGATGGATGAGAAGGGATACTGCTTGGTACTGCTGCTCTGGGCGGCAGGAAGAACGCCGTATTCGTCCGCCAGCTTGAGACTGTAATTCCGCGCGTTGGCAATATCCTCGCCCCAGAGGAACATGGTGGTGTGCAGGCTTGCTGTTTTAAAGCTGCTGTTAGGGCCAATCTTCCCAGTCGAGCTGCGGACATCCACCTTCTGACCGTTGGCAAGACCGTAATCAACGCTTTGCGCCACAATGAAGGGTTTGTTTTCCTCCCCCGCCGGCACGCGCTCCAGAGAGACAACGCCCTCTGCGGTGCGCATTACATCGTCCACGCCCAGCTTGCCGTTGACGGTCAGCAGCAGCGGATAGTACTTGTCGCCGTCAATTGCGCTGATCTCCAGAATGTACTCCAGCTGATCCAGAGCAGAAAGCGCCGTGGTGTTGCTCTCGCCCTTTTCGGCCGACCAGAACTGGGTGGAATCCAGATAGACGGTTATATTTCCCGCCGCATCCGTGGTATAGGTGTCGCCGGTGATGCCGCTGACAAGTGCTCCTGCCCTGGAGCCCAGCAGAGCTGTCTCGCAGTAGCCTCCGTTTTTATAAACGCCGCCGCGAACGGTCACCGTCTTGTTCGCCAGCGGATCGCCGCCCGGCGTGATGAGCGTCACAGATGCCCGGGCGACTCGCCGAAGGCTGAAGGTATTCAAGGGATAAAGCTGCAGTTTTGTGGCATCCCGCTCGCCGGAACGCAGATTTTCTTTATAGATGGTGCCCAGATAAATATCCGCGCCGGAGCCGGACCGCAGAGACACCTCACTGGCGATTCCGTTGGGTTCGTAAAGCGCCAGCACGCCTTCACTGTTGGTCGTGACCGTTTTGGGCACACCTTTGCCGTCGGTGTATTGCAGCGTAGTTTCCGCTGCAGGCGTCAGCTGGAAGAGATAGAACTTATTTTGCAGCGTTTTCGCTGTCACCTGTACGGCGGCACTCATGCCCGTGGCGGCATGGGTAGCCGTGACGGTTGCGGTGCCGTTGGCCAAGCCGGACAGCGCCATTTTGGTTTCGGGAAGGTAGGAATCAAAGGAGAAGTTTCTGATGTCCTCATACAGTCCGCCCTGCTTGTAGTTGACGGAAATGGCATTGTTGTTGCTGGAGAGCCACCGGATGCCGTCTTTAAAGGAGTTCCATCCGTACTCGTCATAGTTGATGCCTATGTACTCGATCAGCCCCAACTCCTGGCGCAGCTGCAAAATTTCAGCTGTAACGGTGGGCAGGCTGCCGCTGACCTTGGAGGTATTGTCCATGGTCAGCTTAGAAATCGTTTCTCCTTTGTCGTTCTGCACCTTCAGTGCGTCGGCATCGTAGACATACAGGGGGAAGGAGTCGGTGCTGGGAGATTCCTCACCAGGATTCTCCACGCTCAAAACCACTTGATAGGTGTCCTTCAGATTGCCGGCTTTCACACTCTGTAATGACAGGGGGAAGCTCCCGGAGGTGCCGGATAGGCGCTCACTGTCCACCACTTTGGTGGTGTTGTCCTCTGTGACCCGGGTGATGGTCAGCGTGGGCTGCAAAGGGGCGCCCTCAGTGGTGTTTTCCACCGACCAGTCGATATTGACGGCACCGTCGGTATCCTTGAGGTAAATGCTCTGGGGCGGTGTCAGCTTGGCTGTGGCAGGTGGTGCCTGCACGATGATCCAAGCAAGTGCCGACAGGCGGACGTCCTCACCGCCGGCGTTGGGGTGCGGCATGGAGACCAATACCGTGTAGGCAGGGGTATTGCCGTTGGAGAGCTTGGAGAGCACATTCTCCTCGATCCGCACGCTGTTTTTATCCTTGCCGGCGGTATAAGTCGCAACGGGCTTGCGGCCGCTCAGCGCCGCCTCATTCGCGTAGTTGCCCTCATACAGGTCAATCCTGTAATTGAACTCTTTGTTCGGCGCCATCAGCGCGGCGTTGGAGCTCCACAGCACGGTGGCGGGCTGATTTACCCGCGTCACGATGGACGCGCCGCCGGGAATCACCAGTGCCAGGGAATCGCCTGCCGTCACGGTATAGGGCTTTGACTCGCCCGTCACATCATCGGCAGTGTCCTCAGTCCCGTTGTCCGCCGTAAAGGTAAAGGTGACGGTTCCCACCTTGGTTCCTGTGGTGGCAACAACGCCGGTATCCTCGTTGATGGTGGCAATGAGCGTGTCACTGCTGCTCCATTTGCCGGTGGTGTAGCTGGCCGTCTCACCGCCTGCCCCCAAAACCTCTGCCTTAAGCGTGGGGCGGGTGGTTTTGCCGAGGGAAATCGTATAGTCGGCGTCATTCGCTTCCGGGAAGACCTTCACCGTGTGCGCGGAAACTTTCTTTGCCACCGTGAACTGCCGGGTCAGGGGAAGAACATTCACCCAGTCAGGATCGGCTTTCGTGCCCTCGTTGGCCTGCAGCGTCACCGTGTAGGTGCGGTCGAAAGCAGAGGGTGCGATTGCATAGTCGCTAATGGTGAAGGCTTCCTTCTCTGTGTCCAGATAGACCTGCAGATAGCTTGGTGCCTCCGCGGAGCCGTACTTCAGTTCGAGTTGGAACGGGGCTTCCCTCGGCTCTGTGCCTGCCGGGGTGTGATAATTGCTGTATACGGTCTTGTAGACCTGCTCCATGTTGGCGTTCATCGTGAACGATGCCTTGCCGCTGGCGTAGGTGGCCGTCAGCTCGGTGGGAGCGTTGCGCATCAAGACGCTCTTCAGCGTAACGTCGCTGATCGAGTCGCTTGGATAGAGTGTGGTATCCAGCGTATGGCCGAAAACATCTTCCACACCGGTCATATCATTGACGGTGACCGTGGTGGCATCCGTATCCTGCACCGGATACCAGAGCATTGCCGTGACACCGTAGTTGTTCATGGAAAGCTCAGCGGCGGTATACACTTTGCCATTGATGGTCACGCTGGCGTTTCTAAGATCCACGAACTCGTTAAAGGTAACTGTGATGGGCACGTGCTGTCCGCTGGTATAGGTTCCCGCCGGGGCCGTGACGCTTTGAATGGTGGGGGCGTCCGTGTCCAACAGCGTGGCGGAGACGTTGCTGTTCTTGGTGGTGGCCCAGGAATTTTGGATTTCGCCCTGTACACTTTTCATATACAGTCGGAAGGGCAGCCAGTACTGCTGTTTCCCTCTGTTTTGCGTGGTAGACTGCAGGGAGATGTTGACCGTTTCGCCCTTGTTAATCGTACAGTTCAGCGCTCTCGTTTTGTCGCTGCTGAGCTCCAGAGATGTTCCATTGAACATGTACTCCGTCAGATAGAACGGGGCATGGGGTTGTGTGTCACTATTATAGCCATACGGCGCAAAGCCATTATAGGTCTCTACATCGGTACTCCAGTCAAACTCGATGCTGGCATCGATTTTGTATGGCTGATAAAATGGGTCGGAGTCGACGGGAAGCACCGAGTTGCGGGCACCCTCCAAAATTCTGATGGTATCGCTTAGCGCAACGAAGTCCTGATTGTTGGCACCTTCGCCGATATTGTATTCATTTGCCAGCAAAGGAATATACATATCCCCCTGTATTGTTTCTGTACTTTCGTATCTTTCCTCATAGTTCGGCGCGCTCACTGATGTTTGTATTGTGGGGGCGTCAACCGTCTTTTTTAGCTTGAGCTGACAGTGGTCGGCATAAGCGGCACCGTCATAGAACACCAGATTTTCCGCATCGTAAAATTCAATCATCCCCAGCAGGTCGCCATAGGAATAAGAACCCTCGAGCCAGTCTGGGTTCCCTCCTTTGGTTGTAACCTTGACAGTGATTTTACAACCATCTAAACTGAAAGTCGAGCCTACGTCATAGGTCAGCTTGTAGGACCCGTCGCCTTGGGCGACCCCACTCGTCTCGCCTATCGAGACCTCCACATCGGTGATATACTCGCTGAGCTGGCCTTTTTGAATACGGTAGGAAAAGCCGACCGGTTTTCCGCCGTATACAGTAAAAGTCCCGGAGCTCCAGCTGTTATTTGCGAGATCCCCCAGCGTTTGGCTCATCATGCCGCTCATATTCACCGTCTCAACGCCCACAGGCGCTGTGGCAGAGGCGGAATACTGCAAACTGATGCCCTGCAGCTCCAGCTGCTCCATCAGGCTATTGAGATTCTCCAGAGCTTCCCCGGTAAACTCCCTGCCGGAGAAATAGGTGTCCTTGATCCGCTGCAGCTCCTGTTCGATTTGGATCATGGTCTTCAAATCGCCCAGCGCCACCGGAGTCCCATCCACGTCGGCTATACGGGTGAGATCCGTGGCGGGATTTTCCAGCAGCTCCATGACAGCCGCCAGTGTCAACACCTGGCCGTCCAGCGTGATGGTTTGATCCACCTTGAAATTGCCGTCTTCATCCAGCAGCCCCAAAGCGTTCAGCATGGAAAGCACCTGGTCGCTGCTATCGCCGGTCAGGGCAGAGACCTGCTCCAAAATCGCCTGATTTTCCTCGGGTGTGTTGCCTAGCGAATCGCTCACCGCTGCAAACGCCGTAGTTGGCAGCAGCGTGAGCGTCATGCACAGGCTCAGCAGCGCCGCTAAAAATCTTTTCTTCATGTTTCCTCATCCTCCTTGGTTTGTTCCTGCTGTTTATTGTTTTTTCTCAATCGTGTGCAAAACACGGTAACGACCACCGCCGCTGCAAAGGAGACGACGGCCACCAGCACATAGCCGCCCACGTCCTCCCGCAGCAGCATCGCGCCGAACACGCCCCATGCGGCTGTCTGCTCCTGCACTGCAAACACATCCGCCGCCTGCATCATCACCGCGAACAGCAGCATACACGCTGCGCTCAACCCATATATACCGCGCCGCTGCCTCCGGCGGGTGTTTTCCCGCACCCGCTGCTTGACGAGTACGACTCGTTTTGCGGTATCGTACATTTCGTTTGAACCTTCTCTCTGGATTTATTGAAATGCGGCTTAAAAACCCCTTCATTTATATAGGTACAAAAAATCGAAAAAACTCTCACCCAGAAACGCAAAATTTTTCAAAAAAGTTTTTTCACAAGAAACGAAAAAAA
>ENA-USZI01002569-USZI01002569.1-human-gut-metagenome-genome-assembly--contig:-NODE-2569-length-10396-cov-15.449075_pt1 | contig 10396 bp, 11 predicted proteins | sample MGYA00250042_ERZ773532 | MGnify/ENA primary metagenome ERZ773532 (study PRJEB29103, sample SAMN06112036) | human gut metagenome | biome: human gut; feature: ankylosing spondylitis patient; material... | reverse complement strand
ACATTCAATGAGGGCTATATGAAAGTCGAGGGCGAAACTGCCTATTGTATCGACATCAATACAGATTTTAAGAATGGTTACAAGACCAGAGCTGACGCAAGCTCACGTATGAGTGCCGACCAGATTTCAGATGTGGCGTTATCCTTAGAGTATGTCAAACAGTATGGCGAAACTCACAAGGAATTGAACTACAAGCAAGTCTATCTGTTGGAACAATGTGTGGTCTGGCAGAGATTGAGCGTACATCTTGGCTGGCAGTGCGACAACGTGCGAGCTTCTTATGATGAAATTCCAAAAGCTACGCAGGACGAAGTTTTCTCTGGTGCAAGAGCCTTTGTCAAAGAGAATAAAGGACGCTATGAATGTGGCGGTTATATCTACTCTGGCGAGGGGCAGGAATTGGGACAATTCTGGGCGAAACTCAATGTTGGAAATGCGAAACTTCAAAAGACTTCCAGTAATACCAGCATTACAGACGGTAACGGGAATTACTCTATCGCTGGTGCGACATACGGTGTCTTTGCTGATAAGGACTGCACGAAACAGCTTGCCACCCTTACGACTGATGAAAACGGAAATACAGATGTCGTAGAGGTAAAGGCTGACACAGTCTATATCAAGGAATTATCCGCACCAGCAGGATATAAGGTTGATACAAATATATATTCCTTAAAGGTTGAAGCTGGAAAGACAGCGACCTTGAACGTATCAGATACACCAAAGGTAACAGACACTTTGATTGAACTCTTCAAGATTGATATGGAAACACAGAAAGACAATCCGCAGGGGAACGCTTCTTTAGCAGGTGCGGAATTTACATGGAAGTATTATACTGGCTTCTACAATAAAGACAATCTCCCTGCCGAAGCTACAAGAACATGGGTTACAAAGACAATCGCCGAAACAGGCAGCGACGGTACAATCCATTATGTTACAAAATTAGCGGACACATACAAAGTATCTGGCGACAGTTTCTATATGCAGGACGGCAAGGCAGTTCTTCCACTTGGAACACTAACCGTAGAAGAAACAAAAGCTCCAAACGGTTACTTGCTGGACGGTGCATATATGCAGGCTGGCGATAAGTCCGAACAGATTAAGGGCTTATACCTTACACAAATTACAGAGGACGGCGACCTTGCCGTACTTACTGGAAGTAACCAGTTTTCCGTATCAGACAAGGTTATCCGTGGCGGTGTCAAAATTCAGAAACGAGATTTAGAAACGGGCGATACAAAGCCACAAGGAAGTGCTACTTTGAAAGATACTGCCTTTGACATCATTTCCTTAAATGATAATGCGGTATTGGTTGAGGGCAAGTTATACAAGAAAAATGAAGTGGTAAAGATAATTCGTACCGATATTGAGGGTATCGCTTCTACTTCTGCTGACCTCTTACCTTATGGAAAATTCCGTATGAACAATGAAAAAAGCAGAAACGCAGGAACAGGAATTTTTAGAAGTTTGTTCTTCTTACGACCATGACCTTTTAACTGGAAAAAAAGAAATGACATTGAAAGACTATGAACGAATTACTTATTTAGTTAGTTCTCTTGGGTATAGTCAATATCTTCAATTCCTTATTGGAAAATATATGGACTTAGCACAAGCTGACGAAGAACGAGAAGAAAGAGAACATGAAATATATTTGGAATATCCAGAGTATTATGAGGACGAGGGAATTTTAGAAGAAGAAGAAGAAAAATGGCTGGAAGAATTTTTAAATCAACTTCCAGAGAAGAAAAGAGAATATTTTGAAAAACTTATAAAAGAGAGTTAAAGCTACTAAAAAAGTTACTGTATTCAGATGTTCTGATCACAGTAACTTTTTATCATTATACAAGGGAAAACAAATGCTAATAGACAAAATATTTTTTTCGTAACTTACATTTTCAATTTTACCGTCAATCTTTTTCAGCAATTCCTTTACAATATACAAGCCCAGACCAGAACTTCCTTTGGTGCGTGATTTATCAACAGTATAAAACTTGTTAAATAATAAGTTTACATCAATATCATCAAGGGATTTTGTTGAATTTTTAATTGTGAACACTCCTTTTTGATTGATAGAAACTTCAATGTAATTATCTGAATAACGAAGTGCATTTACAATTAAATTTTCAATAATTCGTTTACAGATAAGGTTATTTCCGTATATCCATACAGGAGTATTTTCTGTTTGAATGGTTGGTTGGATTTCTCCAAATTCATAATACTTTTCAATTAAGCAATCTGTAACAATTCTATTTATGTCAACACGCTCACATTCAACATCAACTTGCTCATTTTCTATCACAGATAAATCATAAAACTCTTGTACTAAATCCGTGAGATAATCTGTTTTTGCCTTAATGATTTTAATGCATTGTCCTTGTTCCTGTTTATCTTCACATTCTTGCAGAAGTGTTAAATAGCCTTGTATAGATGTCAAAGGTGTTCTTAAATCGTGGCTTATATTAGATATAGACTGTTTTAACTGTTCTTCTTCCTGCTTAATTTGAACCTGTAATTTTTTATGTAGATTATCTTTTTGATTGATTGCATAAGCTAATTCTTCAATGTCCCTATTTGATAAAGATACTCGTATTTTCCGTTGTTGCTTTATTTGCTTATTTATGTTGCGAATTGTTCTGATAATAGAGAATAAGGAAAATGCTAATATGAAAATAAAGCAAATCAATAAGAAATATAACATATTCGCATTTCCCCTTTCTGTTATGATTAGCGTATTTCTTGCTTTCTTAGTATCAATGCTGAAACAAGAAATGTAATAATTACAGTTCCCACGAAATAAATCAAAATATTGATTTCTAAATTATTTATCATATTATAAGAACAGGTATTCATCCAGTAATACATAGGATTTATTTTTAAATAGGTTAGAACTCTCCATGATTGAGTTGACATATTATCCCATGTCATCATATAGATAAGCGGTCCGCTAAATGTAAACAATGACATAGCACCTACAACGATTGCCGTATGTTTGAATATTACACATAACATAAGTGTAATTCCGATAAATGCTCCCATAATCATACAATTTAGTCCTGCAATTTTCAGCATTGGAAACAGTTGTATTGGAATATTAAATTTCGCACATTCTATTATAAATGCAATCATAATAAATGAAAAGTATAGAAATATACTGGTAATCGAAATCACAATATATTTCGCAACAAAAAACTTAATTCGGCTTTGTCCGCTTGCGATTGCAATTTTAATTGTTGAATCCGTATATTCTCTTGAAAAGAAAATGACAGAAAATATAAGAACAATCAGCCAGAAAAATACAGTATAAGATGTGGCTGTCCTTATTATTTCTTCAATCAATGGGTGTGCTGTATCGCTATAAGCACGAGCAAGAAATCCAACAGTTTCTCCTATTTTCCATGTTTTGTCTAAACTTGAACTTGATGCCACAAATTGTTGCTGACCGCCTATGGAGAAAATTCCAAAGACTGCTAAAATCAAAGCAAAGGTTAAGTACAATGCCTTTGTATGAAATAACTTATAAAATTCTGCTCTTATTTGATTAAACATTTTTTCGTCCCCCTATTAGATTTTCAAAGTATGTTTCCAAATTTTCTCCTTGCACAGAAATTTCATCAATAATAACTCCATTACTGGATAGTAATTTAGAAATCATTCTTACATTATCTAAGCACTCGTATATCCGAATAGAATTATCGGGGTAAACGGAGTAATTGTTAATATTTCCCTTTTGCTCTAATAAAAGAGTGGTTTTTTGGATATTATCTGTCCTTAAACAAATATGGCGTTTACATTCTTCGTTTAATTCTTCGGTAGAAATTTGTTTCAAAAGTTCTCCTTTATGAAGAAATCCGTAACAGGTAGCAAGCTGATGTAATTCACTTAATATATGGCTGGATATTAAAATCGTTACCTCTCGTTCTTTTACTAATTTTTTAAGAAGTTCTCTTAATTCAATAATTCCTGTTGGGTCAAGTCCGTTGACGGGTTCGTCCAAAATCAAAAATTCTGGCTCGCCTAATAATGCAACGCCTAAAGCAAGCCTTTGTTTCATTCCTAAAGAAAAGTTTGCTACTCTTTTTTTACCAGCATTGGATAAGCCTATCAACTCTAGAGTATCGGTAATACATTTTTTATTTGGAATACCTCGTTGTATTCTTTGTACTTCCAAATTTTGAGAAGCTGTCATATCCTTATATAACGCAGGCATTTCAATCGTGCAACCGATTTTTGACCTTTCATGTTGCAGATTATCCTTATGTCCAAATAGGATAATTTCTCCCTCGCTCTTAAAATTAAGACCTGTTAATAACCTGATTAAAGTCGTTTTTCCTGCCCCATTTTCGCCTACAAGACCGTAGATTTCTCCTTTTGGAATAGTTAAGTTCACATTCTTTAAAGCATAGAAATCTTTATATTTTTTGCTTAGATTTTTTGTTTCGCATATAAATTTTGTCATTCTAAACACTCCTTTCTATGCCACTATATCTAATAAGTCTAAAGAAAATCTAAAGTTATTTAATTTTATAACCGATTCCCCAAATGGTTTGTATATAATCTTCATTTGTAATCGCCTTAATTTTTTTACGAATATGACTGATATGGGTATTTATCGTATCATCATCATAAGCATAAGTTTTATTCCAAATGGATTCATATAAATTTTGCTTTGAAAAAATTTTTTGCGGATATTGCAATAATAGTCTTAAAATCTTTAACTCGGTTGATGTAAAAGATACTAATACCTCTTTGATATAAACTAGAGAGTTATTGATTTCAATATCTCTATATGTCAAAGTATCATTTTGACAGGACGTATTTGAAGTCCTTTTCAAATTTGCTTCAATACGAGCAAGAAGCTCATGCAGGTCAAACGGCTTAGTCATATAATCATCAGCACCTAATTTTAATAAATCTATTTTTGTCTGTACCATTGTTTTGGCGGAAACAACAATGACAGGAGCGTTTGTAAATTTACGCAATCTCTGTAATACATCATTTCCATTTAACTTCGGTAACATAATATCAAGTATTATTAAATCTGGAACAAGCGATTTACATAATTCTATTCCCTCTGCACCATTCAAGGCATAATGAACGATATATTTATTATTTTCTAAGAATTTTGCAATCATATTGCAAATGTCTATATCATCTTCAATAATAGCAATTTTATTCATGTGATTTCATCTCCTTTAATTAGATATTGTATCATAAGGTTTTTATGCTATCCACATCAAACAAAGAAGTCTATGGTACATTTAGAAATTATTTAGAAATATACTTTATGATTTTGGAAAATAATTTTGATGTGTAAATCAAGGAGTATGTTTCATGGAATGTTTTAAAGAAATCTATCGGCTATAAATGGAAAAAGCAATCAATAAAATCGTTAATTAGATATATAAATTCATTCGCTCGTGCAAACAGTCTGTTTTGTGCGGGCTTTTTTCATTCTGGAAAAATTTTGGATTTTTTGAGTTCTCAACTTAACAAATCACACCTGCCGTTCCCTATATGGTGCGGAAAGAGGGAGAACCACTTTTCACGTCATAGCGGAAAGGGGGTGAGATTGATGAAACCGTCTGACTTCCAGAAAACAGTTCAATGCCGTTTTGAAAGTTGTTTGAAGAAAGTTGTCCGTCATGTTGTTAAGGACTACCAGCAGAAATTAAAACGACGACAAGAGAAAGAAACGCTCTTTTGCGAACTCCCAGAAATCGTTGTAGAAAATCTGGCTGTCTGGGACGATTATGAAACGGACTATACGATTTTCAATGTATGCGGTTACGATATTCGTGTTTATGATGATGAATTGGCAGAAGCCTTGCGTAAACTACAATCAGCACAACCGCAGCGCAGCACAGAAAAATCCCGTCAATAAGATTTGTCTGCTTTTGGTTTTCAGCGTTCCAACGGAACGCGCAGCCATTGCCACCGGCAATGATCTCAGGGGTTTGGGGATATGTCACCAACAAGCATTAGCAGGAATTCCGGAAACGGGATTTCTGCTAAATACGCAATCTTACGTAAGATTGCATTGCTTGCCAGTAGTTTTAAGAGTCTTTGGCAGAGAATCTGTTTACAGTTGCCGCATTGATAAACCTTTGATAACTGCCTATAATAGAGTTGTTATTTTGAACTGCTATAACAGAGAAATGCAAAAAATTAAAATTTTTTGTCCGCTGTAACATTTCGCGGACATTTGCCTGTTATACTATCTGCAAAAAGCAAAGGAAGTGAGAATATGAAGCAGATTTTAATTGTCGAGGACGACAGTTTTTTGAATAAGATGTTAGACTATAACCTGACCGCAGACGGCTACGGCGTGACTTCTGCCCTAAATGCCAGAACCGCAGCCGAAGCCATCCGCCAGCGGGAATTTGATTTAGTGCTGCTGGACATCAACCTGCCGGACGGCAACGGTTTTGAGCTGTGCAAGCTGATAAAGCCCCAGCACCCGGACACCATCGTAATATTCCTGACCGCCAAATTTGACAAAAATGGAAGAATCAGTTCCGTTTTGCAGTGATATACGGACGGTTTCAAAAAATGCCAAACTTTCCGGCAATTATTTTTCCCCTTACTACCTACTACGGGAAAAAAGAAAATTTAGGCAATGTTTTCCAAAAGTATTTGAATTATTTTATTGCGGTGCAAAATCCGGCTTGGTTTTGGGCGCAAAAAAACAGGAAACCTTTTCTTGATTTCCTGTCTTTGGCTGCCGCTGATGGGCGGCGGTTATTCTGTTATCATTCCCCGGAAGCAAACTTGTAGCCCACGCCTAAAACGGTCTTTATGTAAGTGGGCTTGCCGCTGTCCGGCTCTATCTTTTTCCGTAGATTGCATATCACATTTGCCACGTTTGACTGGCAGCTTTCGCTTTCCAGGCTCCACACGGCTTCAAAGATTTGCGCCTTTGTGAATACCCTCCCCGGACTGGTGGCAAGGCAGCAGAGTGCGCCGTACTCTAAACGTGTGAGGGGAATGTCTGTGCCGTTTTTTAATACCCGGCGTTGGTGCAATTTTATTTCCAATCCCGGAAAAGTAAGTACGGGGGAGTGGGGCGGCTGCATGGCTTCCAGCGGTATCATATCAGCAAGGGCGGCTATGGCTTTCTCAACCGCTTTTTCTTCTGTGTCGTTAAATATAAGCATGACTATTTTTGCGACAAATCTCACCTCCTGTTAGGTAGGCTGTCCGTCAAAGCGGAACTGGAACAGGGCAGCGATAAGCCGCCGTTTAATGTTGTCCTCTGTGTCCTTGTTGACCTGTCCGTTTTCAAGGGAAGCAAGCCGGATTCGCTTGCTGTAATGCCGCAAAACCTCGTCAATGGCTTCCGGCTCTCCGCTGGTCGCCCGGACAATGGTTTCATACGGTACAAGTTTAGGATTCCTCATGGAAAAGCACCTCCATTTCTTCATGCAGCATTTGCAAGGCACTGTGTATGTGATGCCACGCCGTACTCCGGCAGCGTCCGTACAGTTCCCCGATTTCCTGCTGTGTGTAACGCCCGAAAAAATAAAGGTAAATGATTTCCCTCTTTTTCTCTGGCAGAGAGGACAGGGCTTCGGCAAGATTTCCATTTGTGAGGATAACCCTCTGACCGCATATCGTAACAGGGTATTGCTTGTAAGGGTCTATGAAATATGTGTCTGACGTACAAAATGGATAAAACTTTTCTTCTGTGAGATATTCAAAGGATATTTCCCTTTGCCGCCGTTTATCCCTGTCACGCCATGCGTTGATTGCTGCATAGTGTATGACAACTCTGCAAAAGGCATTAAAGGTGTACTCGATATGCTCCTTATATGCTTCTGTGCAAGGCATAAATAGTTCCCCCTTTCTCCCACATAATACGGCGTATGGTTTATAAGACACTTGTTATTTCAAGGTTTCTACTGTGAATGAAGCAGAATTGCCCGAATTATTATCCCGTAAAAGTTTTTGTGCTTCCGCTTCGGAAATTTCCTTAATCTCCATAACTCCATTTTCACTATTTTCAGCAATGGAAAGATATATACTGCCACTGTTATTAAAATAGATGATGGGTTTTTTAGTATCAATGAATATACCAATTATCTGGTCGTTGTAGTACCAATACCCATCTTTTGGGTGATAAACTATGCCATAGGATTCATAATCTTGGAGCGTATTCATGTTTTCTGTCTTATCTCCAGATTCCATGCTGTAAGATTCATGATTTCTAATCATATCTCCATTTTCTGTAGAAGTGCCAGCGGGCATTGATTTAAGTCCTGAATTTTCATACTTTTCTGTATGCCTGTCATAAACTTCTTTTGTGCATTCCCGAATACCAATAAGTTTATCGTTTGTATCCCGTTCCGCTTCAATATCCACTGTTCCCGTAAAGAAATTGGTAAAACTTGCGCCGCCCACTGGGTCATTAAAAAATCGGACAACATTTCCCTTGTAAGTGTAGCACTTGCTATTCTTATCATAAATCAATCCATATTCTTCATATATCCCATAGTCAATATTACCGCCGGGCAGTTCTGCCGCCGTATCGTAATCTGAAGCATTCTCGGAAGCATGTATTGGTTTGTACTCCTGTTCTTCAAAAATTGGATTATTATTAGCTTGGGCGGAAGTTGCAAATGCTGTAGCTACCCCGACAACAATCAGACACGCCAGTACCAGCGAAAAAATAGTTGTTTTTTTTGTTTTCATAATAGCAGTTATCCTTTCTTCGATAGCATTTTTACTAAAGCTGTTACAAAATGGCAATAGCCCACTTTTCGTTGCTTCCATGTTGATAAGCATTAGCGAATAGGCAGATTTTGATTTTTCTCCAAATTGTCGTATGACGCTTTCATCACAAGCCAGTTCTATATCACGGTTAAAAAGAATATACATCACCCACACAAAGGGGTTGAACCAATGAATACAAAGGGCAAGTGTCGCAATCAGCTTTGTTACAGTATCATAGCGATAAATATGCACATATTCATGTGAGAGGACATATTGCAGTTGTTTTTCATTTTTCCAGTCCATTTTTTTCGGCACCAAAATAACAGGACGGAAAATGCCATAAGTTAATGGGGCGGAAATCCTATCAGATTGCTTTACCAAAATTGGACGTTTCAATGGGCGTTCCGCCAGCCACTTTTCTACATAATGGTTGTGGACGGGTAAAGCTGTCCGAAATTCAATCAGACAACGCAAATAGGATATTACAAAAAACAATGCGATAAGTATTATTCCTGCACACCATACAATAAACCACATGGAAACAGATGATAAAATATTCTCTGGCGGCTGTTCTGCTCCCTGTGTCGTAACAAACAGCCCTTGCATAGTGGGAATGTTGTAATCTGTTCCAGCTTCCGGCAATGTTGTAGAAGATATGCTATGAGTTACCAACGTATAAACACTAAACATTGACGGAATCGAAAACGGGATAAGCAGTCTTAATATCACCAATTCCCATAAAACAAGAAAAGTCTTTTTCGGCAGTTTATTGATTGCCACCGCACGGATAATCACTACCGCAGTAATGAAAGCAGCCCCCGAAAAGCTCATTTGCAGTAAATTCATTTACACCACCTCATTCCAAATCTTCCACAATCTGCTTGAGCTTCTGAATCTGTTCAGCGGAAAGCTTTTTTCTGCCTAACAGGGCTGCAAACAGTTTGTCAACTGAACCGTCATAAATCTTGTCAACCAATTCTTTTGTTTCCGCTTCCTGTACTTCTTCTTTGGGAATAAGGGCATGGCACATGAAATTAGGCTCGGAACGTTCAATCGCCCCTTTTTTGATACACCTTTTTATCAGTGTGTAGGTAGTATTCATGTTCCAGCCAATTTCTTTTTTCAGAACGTCGGATATGTGTTTTGCAGTGGTGTCGCCCTCGTTCCAAAGCACACACATTACTTTCAATTCTGAATCGAAAAGTTTAATATCCATTTGTTTCCTCCTTTCCACAAGACCGCAGTAGTTTCTGCTTGATTACACATTACACCTTTCTTAATCGGTTGTCAACACTACCGCAGTAGTGTTAAGAAAAAATTCATAATTTATTTTCTTGAATAGATAATGAAATGAGAGGGCTTCCGCAGCAGTCGGCACTGTGCGTAATGTGCATAACTTGCTATCTTATGGAGTTGTGGGAAAGTCCGTTTGCAGAATGTGGGAAAGCTGCTCTTTAGCTTTTCCATGTTCTGTGAACGGACTTTTCCATAACGGAATAGCAAGTTATACACATTTCCATGGTGCTTGTCGTTTGCTCTTTGGTTCGGAATAGTGTAGTGCTGGCGGTCTATCTCTTGTTTTCGGTTGTTTGCTTCTTTACTGTACATGAGCATTGGAGGCAGGGTTGTCCTGGCCGTAACCTTCCAGAAGGTTGATGCCGCCCCACACGCACAGGCCGCCGCCCAGGGC
>ENA-USZI01002560-USZI01002560.1-human-gut-metagenome-genome-assembly--contig:-NODE-2560-length-10420-cov-8.131490_pt1 | contig 10420 bp, 6 predicted proteins | sample MGYA00250042_ERZ773532 | MGnify/ENA primary metagenome ERZ773532 (study PRJEB29103, sample SAMN06112036) | human gut metagenome | biome: human gut; feature: ankylosing spondylitis patient; material... | reverse complement strand
GGGACAGTTCTTCTTGTTCAAGTTTACCAACTGGCTGTTCAGAAAACTCAAACTACGCATTCAGAAGCTGAAGGATACCAAGCTGAAACCGATCTCTATTCAGGATTATGAATTGTTGGATACGCAGAAGCAGGTCAACCTGCTGGTGTTTGCTGCCAATCTGGTGCGTTATGTGGTCATGCTGTTGCAGTTGTTGCTGACAGTTCCACTGTTATTCTCCATTTTCCCTCAGACCAAGAGCTTGGCTTATACATTATTCTCCTACATCTGGAATCCTATAAAGGTCATTCTGAATGGAATAACCGACTATATACCCAATCTGTTCACTATCTTTGTGATATGCTATGCGGTGAAGTATTTAGTCAGACTGGTGCGCTATCTTGCCAATGAGGTGCAGGCTGAACGGCTGAAGATAAACGGCTTCTATCCGGATTGGGCCATTCCTACCTATCACATTGTGCGCTTCTTGCTTTATGCGTTTATGATTGCCATGATTTACCCTTATTTGCCGGGTTCCAAGTCGGGAGTCTTCCAGGGAATCTCTGTGTTTGTCGGCTTGATTGTTTCGCTCGGCTCCAGTACAGTTATCGGCAATATCATTGCAGGGCTGGTCATAACCTACATGCGACCTTTCAAGCTGGGTGACCGCATCAAGCTGAACGACACTACGGGCAACATCATTGAGAAAACGCCGCTTGTCACCCGCATCCGTACCCCGAAGAATGAGGTGGTGACCATTCCGAACTCTTTCATCATGTCTTCCCATACGGTCAATTACAGCCAGTCTGCCCGTGAGTATGGATTGATTATCCATTCGGAGGTCAGTATTGGCTACGATGTTCCGTGGCGGAAGACACACCAGCTGTTGATAGAGGCTGCATTGAATACCCCTGGAGTGATAGATGATCCCCGCCCGTTTATATTGGAAACTTCCCTTCAGGATTATTATCCGGTTTATCAAGTGAATGCCTATATCAGGGATGCCAACAGCCTTAGCCAGATTTACTCTGATTTGCATCAGAATATCCAGGATGTTTTCAACGAAGCAGGCATCGAAATCATGTCTCCTCACTACATAGCTACGCGTGACGGCAGTGAGACGACCATACCCAAGGATGACTTGCGGGATAAAGGGAAATCATGATTTCCCTTTATCCCGCAAGTACAAGCTTTTTCGTATTCGGTGATAATATTACAGTTCATCTATTATCTCCTGCAAGATCCTTTTCTGTTTTGTTTTGAAAACTTTTCGATGTATTCTTCAGTGTGACTGTATTTTCTTCAACATTTCCGGATTTTCTGTCGCGAAGAGTTTAGTAGGTTATTTGCTGCGCGTCACCGTGTGCAGTACATTTCCTTTCTTGTCAATCATGCGCAGTTCCAGTGTCTTTTTGCTGGCCGATACAATGGAGAAACCCGGTTCGGGGCTGCAGAATACGGTTCCTTCGATGGGCTTCACCTTGCGGGCGAGCGAACCGGCGGAATTGGTGATATAGTCGATGTCGCTGCCTGCCACGCGTACATGCTGGAAGTTGTGGATGTGCCCGCAGATGTACATATCCACCTTGTGCTTGCGCAGAATGGGATCGAGGTGTGCCTGCATATCCGCGCGTTCGCTCTCGTCCTTCGGGGTTTCGGCATAGATGGGATGGTGTCCGGCAACGATAACCCAGTCTTCCTTGGCGGCGCTCAGTACGGAGTCCACCCAGGCAAGTTGCTTCCGGTAGTCCTGCTTGCAGGCATCGGGATAGGTATCGCTTTCATTGCGGTATTTGTCAATCATCGGGGCGGTGTCTACCCAAAGGATGCGGATAGTAGCGCCTTTATCCTCGAATGTCTTGGTATAATAACGGGCAGGCATTGTCCAGCGGCGGCTGACGTTACTGTAGTCGAGCACAGCTTGCGTATTGCCGCGGTATTCGTGGTTGCCCAGCAGGGGGAACCAGTCTATCATCAGCTCCGGATGGCTGTAGATAAGTTCGTAGTTGGTCATCCAAAGAGGGTCGTTCACACTGCGTACACCTTCAAAATGGTGTACATCGCCGGTGGCAAGTACGAATTCGGGGTCTGCGCCGTTCTCTGCCATCTGTCCCATCAGTTCGGCAATGGGTTTCTGGTCGTAGTAGCCGTTGCGGCCGAGGTCGTTGGCTACGTAGAAGTTGAACTTCTTGTCGAAGATGGAGTAATCGGTAATTTGGGCAATAGCCGCGTTGCCGAGTAGGGCAACCAATAATAAAAGGAATAGTTTCTTCATAATCAGTCATCATTAAAAATTAATCTTCACTCCTGCATTCACTTTCACGCCGTAGTATTCTGCCTGCATGGTACGGTCTTTCGTGCCCTGGTAGTAGCGTAGTGGCTGGTTCAGCAGGTTGTTGGCTTCGGCGTAGAAGGTAGTCTTGAATTTCTTTCCGAAGGTATAGCTCGCGTTTACGTCCATATAGTTCACCTTGTCATAGTAGCGGTCGTAGAAGGTGCTTTCTCCCATTTCGTCGATGAAGTCGGAAGCGAAGTTATAGCTCAGACGCAGGTTCAGGCCGCCTTTCTCAAAGTATAGGGAAGCGTTTGCGGTATGCTCCGGAGAACCTGGCATGCTCAAGTCTTTCTCATTCTCGCGGCCTTCGAAGTTGAAGTCTTCCACACGGGAGTGGGTGTAGGTGTACGTTCCGTAGAAACCTACACATTTCAGAGCGGGAGCAATGAAGCTGAAGTCGCGCTGGTAGGATAACTCTACCCCTACCAGGTTGGCGTTGCCCGCATTCTTGGGTTGGGTGAAGCGGGTGTAGGTGTTACCCTGGTATTCGTAGTTGGTGCTCACCTGGTCTACGATGAAGTCGTCTATCTTCTTGTAGAAGATGCCGGCGCTTATCAGACCGATGCTGCGGAAGTAATAGTCGGCACTCAAGTCGAAGTTGTAGGAGACGGTAGGTTTCAGCTCCGGGTTTCCGATGGTGATTTCGTTGTCGGAACGCTTGATATTCACACTGGGCACGAGGGCCGAGTATTTGGGGCGTGACAAGGTTTGGGTAAACGAACCGCGCACTTTGAAGTCATCGTTTACATTCCACTTGGCGAGCAGCGACGGCAGGAAGTTGATGTAGCTGTTGCGCTGACGGTCGGTCTTACTGGTGAGGTCTTCGTCGGCATCGTAGGTGCGTCCCGTATAGGCAAGGTTGGTGTTCTCTATGCGGAGTCCGGTCATCAGTTCCACGTCTTTTGTCAGTTTTTGGTCGAAGCGGAGGTAGCCGGAAGTCACGGTTTCGCGGGCATCGAAGTTACCGGCAAGTTCTTCCTGCACCTGCTCTTTCTCAAAGAGGGAAGCGTTGTTCAAGTCTAAAGAGCCGGTGTATTCCTTGCTAGCGTAGATGCCTGCCTGGTATTTGTTGTCGGGCATGAAGTTCTTGTTGGTTTGGTCCACTGTATTTGCCAGGCTGTTCGTCATGAAGGCGTCCTCGTTCAGAGGAGAGTATTCGTAGAAGTCCACTTCTTTATCCTTGGTCTTGCGCACCACCTTTGCGCCGAACTTCAGCTTGTTGCCGTTCTTGAAGGGAAGCTTGAAGTTGGCGGAGAACTTCAGGTCCTGCTCCTTGATGTCTTCCTGCTGTTCCGTCAACTCTTTCAGGCTGAATTCATCGTTCAGCGTCATGGTAGAGCCTGCTTTGGGGCTGGCAAACGGTTCGCGTTCGTCGCTCAGGTCCATGTCGAACTTCTGTTTCTTCAGTTGGAAGTCGATGTAGCGTTCGTTGGGACGTTCTTCGCTGGCTTTGGCATAGCTGGCGTGCCAGTCCATGGAGAGTGAGCCGAAGAGGTGTTCGCCGCCGAGGGCAAAGTCCATGGTGCGCTGGCGTTCCAGGCGGGCGTTACGGTTGTCCGGCGTACCGGCTTTGGTCTGTATGCGTACGGTGGCGTTGCCGTCGGGGTCAAGGTCTTTCAGCGTGGTACGGTAGCGGTTCTCCCAGTCGTTGCGGTTGTTGAAGATGCCTTTGAAGGTGAGTTTGTGGTTGGCATTGATGTCCCAGTCCAGTGCGGCGGAGTAGCTTTGGCGTTCGCGGGTGACGTAGTATTGGCGGATTTGGTAGTCGTTGACGTACGTCTTGCCGTCATCGTCCTGCTCCCACACGAATTCGGTGTCGTAGGAGCCGGAAGGTGAGTTCTGATAGGAGGCCGATACAATCAAGCCGAGTTTGTCGTTGAAGAAGCGGTCGCCGTAGGTGAAGCCAAGGTTCAGTTGCGCCTTTTCGCTCACCCAGTTGTAGCCGGTTCCGGCAGTGGCGGCAATGGTGCGCTTGTAGGGGGAGTTCTTGGTGACGAGGTTGATGCTGCCGCCGATGGCGTCGCCGTCCATGTCCGCAGTGACCACCTTGTTTACTTCGATGGTCTGAATCATATCTGCCGGAATGAGGTCGAGCTGTACGTTGCGCGTATCGCCTTCGGCAGAGGGAACGCGGTTGCCGTTGATGGTGACGGAGCTGAGGTCGGCACTCGTGCCCCGTACTTGCCCGAAGCGCGCCTCGCCTTGGTCGTACTGCACGTTGATGCCGGAGATGCGTTTAAGGGCGTCACCGATGTTGGAGTCGGGGAACTTGCCTACCTGGTCGGCAGAGACTACATTCGTAATCCCCATGTTGTTTTTCTGTGAGTTGATGGCACGGCGCTGTCCCTGGAAGGCGCCGCCTACCACCACTTCCTGCAACTCCACACCTTCGTTTAGCACGACGTCTTTCTCCAGTGTGCGGCCTGCGGGGATGGTGATTTTCAGTTCTACGGGCGAGTAGCCCACGTAGCTCACCTTTACTGTATAGGTTCCCGGGTCAAGGTTAGAGAAAGTGTAGAAGCCGTTGACGTCGCTCGTCACGCCAGTGTGTAGTTTCTCGATGTAGATAGAAGCGCCCGGGAGAGTCTGTTTAGTGGCGTCAATGATACGCCCGCGTACAGTTCCTTGTTTCGTGACATTTGCTTTTTCGTCGGCCATGGCTGTATTGCCGGTGGCGGTGAATAAGAGCAGGAATAAGAATGCTCTCAAGATCTGTTTCATAATTGTTATTATCTGTTAATAATCTGCCGCAAAAGTAGGAGGTTGCCGTTACGCGGATTTTGCAGAGAGTTGAAGAACAGGTAACGATTCGGTTACAATGAAGTTACATAAGCTCTTGGAGGTAGTACTCTTTCGGCGCTATCTCTTTTTGTCGTCGTCTGGCAGACTAATGCTAAGGATGCACGAGATGCACATCTCAGACTGCATGAGATGTACATCTCGAACAGTATGAGATGTACATCTTGTGCAAGGAAAGATATAGGGTTTGGTGTCTTATCCGGTAGTCTGGCAGCGGATAAGTACCTTCTTTTCGTCTGCCAGGGTAGTGGCAAAGAGATAAGAGTCTCCCCCTTCGGCCAGTTTCAGCCGTTTGCGCAGTTCGGCAACGGTGGCGGGAAAGTTGCGTACGGTGAGGTTCGCCTTTTTCTCGGCAGCCAACATCTCTTTCATTTCTTTCTTGCTGAAGCCGCAGGAGGAGGAGATTCGGAACTTGCGGCCGGGGAAGTCGGGAAGGAGGCTGTCCGAAGTGTAGAGGTGGCTGTTGGGATGCAGCTTTTTAACCTTATATAATAAGGAAAGGCTGCGGAACGCTCCGGCTTTCAGCACGGAGGCATTCGGTTCGTAGAGGTACGATTTCAGTTGAGGAGTGTAGGGGCATGCACACTCTTTCTCTTGCCCGCGGGTGAAGACAAGGGTTTGGGGAGCCGGGGCGGAGGTGAAGTTGACGCAATGGATGGGGACGTCGTCTGTTGGCAGGCTTCCGCCTTGTCCCAGCAAGAGCAGCAGCTCCTTGCATTCGTTGCCTACGGAGACGATGTGTGCCTGGCGGACATGTTTCAAATCGTTCATGGCAAGGGTGAGGTCGAGCATGGGGGAGAGTTTTATCAGTACGTGCCGTGCCTTCCGGAGCAGCAGGTCTTCCAGGGTGGCTACATCGGGTTCGCAGTCGCCGATGGCTATGGTCTTTCCGCCGTGTCCGTCGCGGCGGGCAGGGTCTATGAATATGCAGTCTACGGGTTCCATCTCTTGCAGATGGCGGACGCTGTCTGCGTGGCAGACGAAGATGTGATTTAGGCCGAGGGCAGGAAAGTTGTGTGCGGCTATCTGGCAGAGGGCTTCCTGGCGCTCTACGTAAGTGGCGTGCCCGAAGCAGCAGGAGAGGAAGGAGCAGTCGATGCCGAAACCTCCGGTGAGGTCGGTAAAAGTGGCGGCTGGTGCAGGGGCGCTGTCCTTCGCGGGATGCTCTTGTTCTGTGCATAGCAGGTTAGCTATGATCTCCGCTTTATACTGTGCCGTTGCTTGGGAGGAGCATTGCTCCAATGAGAGGTGGGCGGGGTAGAGGATGTCGTCGTTCTTCGCCCATGCGGGTATTTTCTCTTTGGCAACCTGCCAGCCGGAAATTTGTGTGATGGCAGCGGGCATGTCTACCGAAGGGTAGCGGCGTGCCTGCAAAGCAAGGCTGCGCACGTCGTCGCGACGATGCTCGCGAATGAAACGGAGGGTGTCTTGGGATAAAGGCATGGCTTGGCTTATTTATTCTGATGCAAAGTTATCTCAAAAAGGGCAAAGTAAGGCATGAATTCGTAGCTTTCTGTCTGATTATTTTTCAGACACAGATGACGCTGATTACGCAGATTAAGAAGATTAAAATCCGTGTCATCTGCGTCAAAGCGATAGCAAAATTAAGTTTTCGGACAAGCTGGGGGTGAGAGTTAAGGGATGACCCGGTATCGCTCCTTCGCCGTCTGCCTGCCGACGCGATTGAAGTGCCACCATTCGCTGGGTAGCGGGTGGAATCCGGCTTCTTTCATTACCTGCCGGAGCAGCAGCCGGTTTTCACGTTCTTGTTCCGTCAGCTTGCCTTGTGCCACGAGCACGGCTTCTTCTGTGATGTGGGCTTCCCTGCCCAGATGGTCTACCGGGGTGCCCATGGGCAGAGGGGTTCCTTTATCGTCGAGTATGCTGATGTCTACTGCCAACCCGTAGTTGTGCAGGCCGCCGCCGCGTGAGGGGTTGGAGACATAGATGTATTTGGAGGTTCCTTTCACTACGTTCCACATCTTCTGCTGTACGGACAAGGGGCGCGCTGCGTCGTAGACGATGAGGCTGTAGCCGGGGTACTGTTCTTTCAGTAGGCGTTGTGCCCGCTTCAGGCTTTTCATGGCATCGGGGTGCAGGTAGGCTTCTTTCAGGTCTTCGTACAATAGGGTTCCGGTGAAGTTGTCGGCACGGGTGTACATCAAGTCGATGGCGATGCTGCTGTCCGCTTCGGCGATGTTGACGAAACCGAGGGAGTCCAGGTAGCGGGCTGTCCGGCTTTTAGCCGGAGCCGGAGGGACGGGTGCCGCTATGGTGTCGACGTACGGGATGGTGGTCTCCGTATCCGGGTCTTGTGTCTGCTTTGGCGCTTGTTTTCTGCTACAACCGCATAGTGAGCAGCCAAGCAGCAGATATAACAAGTAAAAGAAATATCGTTCCATCTTACAAGGCATTCTTGGCGGTAAGGATTGATTTCATCAAGGCTATGTCCGAATCTACTTCTCCCTGCATCAGGTATTTGTTTTTCCGTTGGCAGGTGGCTTCGTAAATCTCTTTTGCCTTTGCCGTATCCTTGTCCCGGTAGAGTGCCAGGGCGCAGAGCAGCCGCTGTTTGGAAGACGTCACATCCTTATATTGCCGGATGTAGGTATCCAGCTCATCGGTATATAATTCTTCTGCCCGTGCGGTCCTCTTTGTCACCAATGCGGTGAAGAGCAGCTCGCAAGCGGTTTCCTTTATCAAAAGCCCGATGACTTCGTGCCGGTGGCTCATTATTTTCTCAAATGCATTGTAGGCGGCTTCCCATTCTTCGCAGTCGAGCAGGCGCGAGGCGCTCATCAAGGCTATGGTGACCTGCAGGGCATCTTTGTAGTTGATGTCTTCCGTTTGGCTGAACCATTCGGCAGGCATGTCCTTAGGACGCATGCCCTCTTGCACCAATGCGTTGATGCGCAGCTGGGTGACCAGTGCCTGCTTGCTCTTGCTGTCCTTGAGAAGCAGGCACATGTTGTCGGCATCATTGCCGATGCCGCCCATCTTCATGGGGATGCCGTTCATCCCTGCAAGGAGAATGCCAATCAAAGAGAGCATCAGAAGGAAGAATTTCAGCAGGTAAGGCAGCCCGTCTACGGTCAGCAGGGGGAGGAAGGCAAGGATGGCGGTCAGCAGGTTGGCAAGCACTCCACCCAGGTTGTACAAGGTGGTTGGGATATCTTCAAGAGGCCTTTCGGGTGGGGTAAGCAGGCATTGGCCTCCCGTTCCGGCAAGGCTGAAACGCTTGATGCATAATTTCCCGTCTTTCCGTATGAAGGTAAGGTTGAAGATGCGGAAGGAGACGAAGCGGTAGTCGGTTGCCAGTCCGCAGACAAGATGCCGCCTTCGTGCAGAAGTACTTGCAGGAAGATGGAGAACAGCAGAATCAGTATGGCTAACAGGGAAATTCCTACCGTCTCCAGCATGCCGGTTTCGGCAAACTTGCTGTGTAAACCGTCGAACGAGTCTCCCAAAACCAGGACTCTTACACCTATTACTCCTACGAAACCGATGCATGCCCCGACCATGAATCCTCCGGCCAATTTAAGTACTTTCTTCATCCTGATATCTTGATAAATGTGTTTGCCGGCAAAGGTAAAGGATTTTATCTGAAATGCAACAGCTTCCCATGTATCATAAAAAGAAAGAGATTGTGATTGCCACAACCTCTTTCCGTCACCTAAACCCACTACGCAGGCTACAGATAGGGAATTATAGTAATATAGATACCCGTAATGATGGCTTCTTGCTTTTCTGTCCTTATCTTAGGGTATACTTTCCCAAATCTTTGTTATGTTCGTAATATTTCCGAGTATATCCTATAGATTCCATCTTCTCTTTATTGACAGTTTAATAATCTGCATTTTCGAATTCCACAATATGAGGCAGTATTGGAAATCGGTTATCATGATGCTGGTTTATTCTGTGCTTTTATCAGTAACCAACTACTGACTCGCTTTTTCAATATTTTTGCATATGATAGTTGCGTTCTTGGTATACTCTTTGTCAATCCCATTATGCTGGCAATGGTCGTTTTAAATTTCGAACATTCTGCTCCGTGCCAGCATGCAGGCCCCAACTACTCCAGCCTTGTCTTTTAGCTTGGAAACAGTCACCGTGGCGTCTTTGTTGACCAGATTCAATGAGTATTTCCTTATTGCCGTTTTGATTGGCTGCACTATATAGTCTCCTGTTGATGATAATGTACCCCCGATTATTACTAGTTCCGGATTGAATATGCTTATTAATCCAGCTATTTGCCTTCCCAGTTTTTGGCCTATTTCTTCCACTATCTCAATGCATAGCAAGTCCTCTTTATTGACTGCGGTGATGATTTCATCCAAGGTGGGCGGATTTTCTGCAGTCCGTTTTGATAGTATGGAACTTTCTCCGCTACCGATTCTTTCCAACAGGATGCGGTGTAGTGCCGATCCTGAGGCTTCCGTTTCCAGGCATCCTTTTTTGCCGCAGTGGCACAGTATTTCATTATCGAAAACATTGACATGCCCGAATTCTCCGGAAAATCCAGATTTTCCCGTGTATACCTTCCCGTCTATGATGATGCCGATTCCGAGTCCCCAGCTTATGTTGACAAAGATGATGTCCTTTTCCCCTTTGACGCATCCTTGCATATGCTCTCCATAGGTCATGGCCCTTGTGTCGTTGTCTATGCAGACCGGGTATCCTATCTTTTCATTCAGTACATCCGCCAAAGGACGCTCTGAAAAGTTGAACATGCTGAAACTATATCCTGATTCCGGATTTACTCTTCCGGAGATGTTGATGCAGATGTTCATTATCTTCTTGTCGTTGATTTCCGTTCCCTTTATGAAGTTTCGGATGAGTGCACACAGTTCTTCCAAAGCTTCCTGTGTATTTTCGAACTTGTATGGTATGTTCATCTTGATTTCCACCATATCCCCCTTGAAATTGATCAGTCCGATGTTTATGGCAAATTTCTTAATGTCCACTCCAATGAAGTATCCTGATTCCGGATTGAGTCCATATAGGCTTGGATGGCGGCCGCTACTGGTCTCCAGTTTTCCATAGTCGTTTATATAGTTGTCCTCACACATTTCATTGATGAATTTGGTGGTTGTGGGCACACTCAGATCGAGTTCCTTGGCCAAGTCGGTAATAGTGGAGCTCCCATTATATATATAATGTGTGATGATCCTTTTTTTTAAGAGTGCATTCTTGCTCCCGGTTTCCATTTCTTTTAATAAGTTCTGTTTCACTTTATCAGCAGAAAAGTGAGATTTCATTCCTTGCAGATAAAGGCTCTACTTCGGTATACCATATGTTGGGATTGGG
>ENA-USZI01002544-USZI01002544.1-human-gut-metagenome-genome-assembly--contig:-NODE-2544-length-10468-cov-6.465595_pt1 | contig 10468 bp, 8 predicted proteins | sample MGYA00250042_ERZ773532 | MGnify/ENA primary metagenome ERZ773532 (study PRJEB29103, sample SAMN06112036) | human gut metagenome | biome: human gut; feature: ankylosing spondylitis patient; material... | reverse complement strand
AGTGTACCACAACTGCGTACAGCTGGCAAGCAATAACACCCCGGTCAGCGCCTGACGGCGCTGACCGGGGTGTTTACCAGTTTCTTTTTATTTTTACAGCTTATGGTACTTGCGATCCTCTTCCTCGTAGACGGGGTCGCAGGTCAGGTACATGCCCAGACGGTTCAGGGTGCTGCTGTCCACGCTGGAAAGCAGAACGGTGGAGTGCACATCGCAGCCCTTGAGGTTGGGCAGCTGGTGCATGGCTGCTGCGGCAAGCTCGCTGGAAGCGGCAGAGCTGGACAGGGCGATCAGGATCTCGTCGGTATGCAGACGGGGGTTCTTGCCACCCAGATAGTTGGTCTTGAGGGTCTGGATAGGCTCGATGGCAGCGGCGCTGACCAGATCCGTCTCCTGCGGGATGCCCGCCAGATACTTGAGCGCATTGATCAGGGCGCTTGCGGTAGCGCCCAGCAGCGGGCCGGTCTTGCCGGTGATGACAGTGCCGTCGCTCAGCTCAATGGCAGCAGCCGGTGCGCCGCCGGTGGCCTCGCTGCGGGCGTGTGCCTGCTTTTCCACCTCACGTGCACCCATGGTCAGCCCGGCCTGATTCATCAGCAGCTCCAGCTTGTAGCGCTCGCTCTCCTTGGCGGTGCCGGTGATCTTCTGCTCGCACAGGCACTTGTAGTACCGGCGCACGATCTCCTTGCGGGAGGCCTCGCAGCAGACTGCGTCGTCCACGATACAGTTACCGGCCATGTTCACACCCATGTCCGTGGGGGACTTATAGGGGCTCTGGCCTGCGATCAGCTCGAACATCGCGTTCACCACCGGGAAGATCTCGATGTCGCGGTTGTAGTTCACGGTGGTCACGCCGTAGGCTTCCAGATGGAAGGGGTCGATCATGTTCACATCGTTCAGGTCGGCGGTAGCAGCCTCGTAGGCCAGATTGACCGGGTGCTTCAGGGGAATATTCCAGATGGGGAAGGTCTCGAACTTGGCGTAACCGGCCTTGACGCCCCGCTTATATTCATGGTACAGCTGGGACAGGCAGACGGCCATTTTTCCGCTGCCGGGGCCGGGTGCGGTGATGACCACCAGCGGGCGCTCGGTCTCAATATACTCGTTGCGGCCGTAGCCCTCGTCGCTGACGATGCGGGCTACATCGTTGGGGTAGCCGGGGATCTTGTAGTGGCGGAAGGTGCGGATGCCCAGACTGCTCAGCCGCTTTTCAAAGGCTTCCACCTCGGCGGCGGCGGTGTACTTGGTCACGCACACACTGCCCACATACAGCCCCATCTCCTGAAAAGCGTCGATGAGACGCAGCACGTCCAGATCGTAGGTAATGCCGTAGTCGCCGCGCACCTTGCTGCTGATGATGTCCTCGGCGCTGATGACGATGACGATCTCGGCCTGCTCCTTGAGCTGCAAAAGCATCTGCAGCTTGGAGTCCGGCTGAAAGCCGGGCAGCACGCGGGAGGCGTGGTAATCGTCGAACAGCTTGCCGCCGAATTCCAGATACAGCTTATTGTCAAACTTCTTGATGCGCTCGCGGATATGCTCGGACTGCATCGCAAGATATTTGTCGTTGTCAAATCCTATTTTCATCGTTCGTTTCCTCTCTGGTGGCCCGGCACACCATACCCGGGCTTTAAAATCACAAATATAAGTATACCACAGCCCGGGGTGGGGTGCAATGCAAAACAAAGCGCTGAACGCAATTCCGGCAGGATAGGCCGTTTTGGGCGGTATATTGTCCTGTTTTTTGTGAAAATGGTGCCTGCGCAAAACGCAAAGGGGACTGCCGCGGTGTGCGGCAGTCCCCTTTGCTCTTATGAAGAACTATCCGTATGGAGAAAGAAAATGGCTTGTTACTTCGCCTCGGCGGGCTGGGTCTTTTTGACAAGGCTCAGGATCACTGCGCCCAGCACACTGCCCACAGCCAGCGCCACACAGTACAGCGCAGCGTGATCCACCACCGGGAATACGAAGATGCCGCCGTGGGGTGCGCGCAGTGCACAGCCGAAGGTCATGGAGAGCGCACCGGCGACCGCAGAGCCGACAACGCAGCTGGGCAGGACGCGCAGCGGGTCGGCTGCTGCATAGGGGATAGCGCCCTCAGACACGAAGCACAGGCCCATGACGTAGTTCACAATGCCGTTGCGGCGCTCGTCCAACGTCCACTTGCGGGGGCAGAAGGTGGTGGACAGGGCAATAGCGATGGGAGGAACCATGCCGCCCACCATGACGGCGGCCATCACCTCGTAGTTGCCGGAGGCAAGAGCTGCGGTGCCAAAGACGTAGGCTGCCTTGTTGACCGGGCCGCCCATATCCACGCTCATCATACCGGCCACGATGGCGCCCAGCAGCACCTTGGAGCTGCCGCCCAGTGCGTTCAGCCAGTCGGTCATGGCGGTGTTGATCATGCCCATGACCGGGTTCACGGCGCACATCATCGCACCTACGATAAGAATGCCGCCCAGCGGGTAGATGAGCATGGGGCGGATACCGTTCAGGCTGGCGGGCAGCTTTTCGGTGATCTTTTTGAGGAACTGCACGATGTAGCCCGCTGCAAAACCGGCCAGCAGCGCTGCAAGGAAGCCGCCGGAGATGCCGGTGGTGCTGCCTGCGGCAAGGTCGGTGAAATTGGTGCCGTTCATGGCCAGCACACCGCCGGCAAAGCCTACGGCCAAGCCCGGGCGGTCGGCGATGGACATGGCAATGAAGCCTGCCAGAATGGGCAGCATATAGCCGAAGGCTGCGCCGCCCACCGTCTTGAAGAAGGCGGCAACGGGGGTGTTCATGCCGAAGTTTGCGGGGTTGATGCTGTAATCATCCAGCAGGAAGGCCAGCGCAATCATGATGCCGCCGCCTACCACGAAGGGCAGCATATGGGAAACGCCGTTCATCAGGTTCTTGTACAGGCTGCGGCCAAAGCTGTCCTTACCGGCGGTGTCGTCCTCGGCTGCTGCGCCGCCCTCGGCGTGGAACACAGGCACCTCGCCGTGGGCGATTTTCTTAATGAGTTCCTCCGGCTTATGGATGCCGTCATCTACACGGGTGAACAGCACCGGCTTGCCGTCAAAGCGGGCGGTGTCCACCTTTTTCTCCGCTGCTACGATGATGCCATCGCAGGCGGCGATCTCGGCGCGGGTCAGGATGTTCTTTGCACCGTCCGAGCCGTTGGTCTCCACCTTGGTGGGCAGACCCAGCTTGTCACCGGCCTTGGTCAGTGCCTCGGCGGCCATGTAGGTGTGGGCGATACCGTTGACGCAGGCAGTCACAGCCAGAATGCGGTAGCCCTCCTGCGGGATGGCCTGCTGGGTAAAGCTCTCTGCACCGAACTGTGCTTCCTCCTGTGCGTCGATGCACTCCAAGAACTCCTTGGGGGTCTTGGCGGCTTTAAGCTTTTCCACAAAGTCCTCGTTCATCAGCATCTGCATCATGCGGGCCAGCATATCCACGTGCAGGCTGCCGTTTTCCGGGGCAGCAATGGCAAACAGCAGGTCGGTGGTGCCGTCATCCTCGGCGTTGTACTGCACCGGGGTGGTCAGCCGCAGGGCAGCCAGACTGGGACGGGTGACCACATTGGTCTTGGCGTGGGGCACAGTGATGCCGTTGTCCACATAGGTAGAGCCCTCGGCCTCGCGGGCGTAGAGCGCCTTTTTGTAAGCCTCCTTGTCGGTGATGTTGCCGTGGGTGGCCTGCAATTCCACCAGCCGGCTCAGGATCTGCTCCTGCGTCTGCAGCGCCTCGTCCAGCGCAATGGACTGTGCGGTAAATAACTCGGTAATGCGCATAAACGTTCCTCCTATTCCTTTATCCTATCAAAGCTGCGCCAGCAGCTCGTCGATCTTTTCCTTTGTGGCAAGCCCAAGGCTGAAAGCCGTTGCGCTGCCGCAGGCGGTGCCCAGACGCAGCGCCTGCGCGTAGCTGCGGCTTTGCAGATACCCGGCCACAAAACCGGCCACCATGCTGTCGCCTGCGCCCACGCTGTTGACCACCTTGCCCTTGGGGCAACCGATACGGTGCACCTGTCCCTGCTCGTCCAGCAGCAGCGCACCGTCCCCGGCCATGCTTACCAGCACGTTGCGCGCGCCCTTTTCCTGCAAAGTGCGGGCAGCTGCCACGATCTCGGCGTCAGTGGTCAGCACCTTGCCCACGATCTCGCCCAGCTCATGGTTGTTGGGCTTGATGAGGAAGGGGTGGTAGGGCAGCACGTTTACCAGAAGGTCGCGGGTGGCATCTACCACGGCGCGCACGCCCCTGCCCTGCAGCCGCGCCAGCAGCCGCTCGTAGACGCTTTGCGGCAGGCTTGCCGGGATGCTGCCTGCCAGAATAAGGATATCGCCCTCGGCCAGCTTGTCCAGCTGGGCTTCCAGCTGCTGCAAAGCGCTTTCCGGGATGGCAGGGCCTGCGCCGTTCAGCTCAGTCTCCTGCCCGGCCTTGATCTTGACGTTGATGCGGGTCATGCCGTTTTCCAGATGCACAAAGTCGGTCTTGAGCCCCTGTGCCGCCAGACCGCGCTCCAGCCATGCGCCGGTCTCCCCGGCCACAAAGCCCAGTGCCACGCTCTCGCAGCCCAGCTGCGCCAGCACGCCGGACACGTTGATGCCCTTGCCGCCCAGCACGCAATCCTCGCCTTGGGCGCGGTTCACTTCACCCACCTCCAGCGGTGCGTCCAGACGCACAACGTAATCAATAGCCGGGTTAAAAGTAACGGTGTAGATCATGCTTCTGCCTCCTTTACGAACGTATACTGCTTATATTTCGGGTTCGGGCAGCGGTTGGTCAGGATGGCACCGCCGTGCAGGTCCGTGATGACCGCCGGGTAAATTTTAGCAAATTTGGCGTCATCCACAAGGAACCAGCTTTCCCGGGCGCGGCGGACGGCAGCGGCCTTTACCGCTGCTTCCTCGGGGTCCGGGGTGGTAAAGCCCGCTTCCAGCGCCACGCCGTTGGCACCCATGAATGCTTTGGTAAAGTTATATTGCTGGATGCTGCTGACCGCCGGGGCGCCCACGATGGCCTCGGTCTGGGGACGCAGCAGCCCGCCGGGCAGATACACCCGGCAGCCCTTTTGCGCTAGCAGCCGGGCGTGCGCCACGCCGTTGGTCACATAGGTGGCTTTAAGCGCCACACCCGTCAACGCCCGCACCAGTTCCAGCGTGGTAGTGCCTGCGTCAATGAACACAAAATCCTCGGCAGTGATGAGTGCTGCTGCGGCGGCGGCAATGCTGCGCTTTTCTGCCACGGCCAGTGTCTCCTTGGCTTCCATGGTGGGCTCGTCTGCCAGAAAGCGGCTGTCCGGCAGGGTGGCCCCTCCGTGCACCTTGGTCAGCCTTCCCTGCCGGTCCAGCTCGGTCAAATCGCGCCGGATGGTGGATTCGCTGGTGTGCAGCGCCTCGCACAGCTGCTGCACCGTCACGGTGCGCTGCTCGTTCAGCTGCTCTAGGATCAGCGCAAAACGTTCCTCCGCCAGCATGGTGTTTTTCCTTCTTTCCTTCTCACGCCTGACCGTTTCTGCGCGGTATTGGCGTGTTTTGGTTGTTTGCATCTTTATTATAGCAAAAATCTTGTCAAAATCAATCAGTTTCAGTCATTTTCGCTCACAAAGAATTTTCATCATTTTTGTGCAGAGTTTCCAATACCTTGGATACAAGAGCTTTTTGCACGCAAAAAGACCACCGCACTTGTGTATGCGGTGGTCTTTTCTGCGTTTCTGTGACCGGTCGTGACCGGTTTTGGTGCTCCGGCTGGTTTACATCAGGCATCCGAGCGGGAGTAGGCGTTCTTCATCTGGCTGCTCAGTTCAAACAGAACTTTATCCAGCGTGTCGGCGGCCTTCTCCTGCAGCATGGCGGCAATGGCGGTGTTGGCTTCCTCCCGCAGGGCGGCGCGGCTTGCGGCGTCCTGCTCGGCGGCAAGCTTTGCATCGTACCCGTTCACCAGTGCGCGGGCAGCGGAGAGCACGGCCTCCTCGTAGCGCTCGAGGTGGAAGAGGGATTTATTATAGGAGGCGTCTGCCATGGCGGCAATCAGACGGCTGGTCCAGTAGAAGTTATCGGTGGACACAGTGCCGGTGGTGTTGGCCAGATACTCCGGGGTACGCTCCACGTTGGCGTAGAAGGGCACCATGGTGTTGAAGGCGTTGGAGGCATAGGCCACCCACTCCACAGCGCGGGATTCCTCCGGCTGGTCGGGACGCATCTGCAAAAGCGCCATAAAGTCGTTGCGGTTGATGCCGATGGAACGGTACGCGCCCTTTGCGGACTTGTCGCCGTAGCTCAGGTAGGGGTCGTAGGGGGTGCCCTGATAGTGGCTGGACAGCATATACTTGATGTCCTCCGGGGTCACCTTGCGCTCCGGCACCATGCACCACGGCAGGTCATCGGACATGGGGGTGTAGTCGGCGTCGGCACCCTCCCACACCCATGTGCGGGGGTTGAGGTAGCGCAGCATATACCATGCGCGGGGGGTGTTGTAAACGTGGTCGGCGTCATCGTGGCTGCCAAAGGCGTCCCGGGGGTTCAGCGCGCCGTCCAAAGAAAGGTCGAGGTGATTCTTGGCAATGAACTCCCGCAGGTCGGCAGAGCAGAGGTAGTTTTCCTGTGCGCCGAAGGCATCTTCCAGATCAAAGGTGTCGATGCCCAGCTGGTTGGGCATGACCACATACACATCGTCCGGCACGCGGCGGGCGATCCAGTGGTGACCGCCGATGGTCTCCAGCCACCAGATCTCGTTTACATCCTGAAAAGCGATGCCGTTCATTTCGTAAGTACCGTACTGTTCCAGCAGGCTGCCCAGACGCAGCACGCCCTCGCGGGCAGAGTGGATGTAGGGCAGCACCAGATAGACGATATCTTCCTCGCCGATGCCGCCGGGCACCTCGGGCTTTTCGCCCTTGGCGGGCTGATACTCCACCAGCGGGTCTGCCCCCAGCACGCGGGGGTTGGAGGTGATGGTCTCGGTGGCGGTCATGCCTACGTTAGCGGCGTTGACACCGGAAGCTGCCCAGATACCCTTGCCCTCCACGGCGTTGGGCATGGCGGTAAACCGCAATGCGCCTTCCGGCAGGGGGATCTCCACATGGGAGAGGACGCTGCGGTAGGTCTTGGGAAGCTCCTCCGGGTGGATCACGGTGAATTTTTTAGCGGTGAAATGGCCGGAGCCGGAGTCATCGTTGCGGGCGATCATGGTAGAGCCATCGTACGATGCTGCCTTGCCGACCAGAATGGTAGTGCAAGCCATAGGTTTTCCCTCCATATTCTATAATGTGCCTCTATTGTAGAACTTTTGCAGCGGAATTGCAACCGGGAAACAAAAACCGCCGCGCTGCGTACCACGGCAGAGCGGCGGGAGATGGAATGTTTTTTCAGGCTGTTACTGGGCTGCCCAGTAGAAGTCCTCGCCGGGCAGCGTGCCGCCCACGGCGGCGGGGTCGGCATCGTAGAGCACCTGCAGGTAACCGGAGACGTCTGCCTTCAGTTCCTCGCCGGTCAGGCAGACGATGTTGCAGTTGGGCAGTGCCTTTTTGGCAATGGCGGCTTTTGCCACCACGCCCTGCTCCTCGCACAGGGCGGCGGTGCCGTCCAGATCGGTGTTGGCGGCGTTCACGCTCTGGGCGTAGTCTGCCAGAAAGGCGGCTACCACGTCCGGGTGCTCCTCGGCGTAAGCCTTGCGCACCACGGTCACACCGGTGATCAGCTGGGTGTCTGCCACCTTGTCCCACTCGGCGGTCAGGTCAAGGGCTACCCGCAGGGTGTCGTCCTTCAGTCCGGCAGCGGTCACATAGGGCTGGGGCAGCACCGCAATGGCATCCTGCGTGGTTGCCATCTGGGCGGTCACCTCGGTAGCCTCGCTATAATACTGAATATCCACATCCTTATCCGGGTCAAGACCGTTGGCGGTAAGCAGATAACGCAGCACATACTCCGGGGTAGTGCCCTTGCCGGTGGACAGGATGGTGCGTCCCTTGAGGTCGGCCATGCTGTGGACGGTGTCGCCCTGCTCCACCACATACAAAACGCCCAAGGTATTCACTGCCACGGCCTGAATGCCGCCGCTGGTTTTCTGATACAGGGTCGCCGCCAGATTAGCCGGGATGGCAGCCATGTCCAGCTCACCCTTGATGAGCAGCGGCACGATCTCATCCGCAGCGCCGTAAAGCTGCAGATCGTAGTCCATGGCGGCAGTACCGGCCTGCTCCATCGACAGCAGGTTGACAAGCCCCATGGTGGTGGGGCCCTTCAGCCCCGCGATACGCAGCGGCTCGGTAGCAGACAGCGGCGCTGCGGTCTCTTCTTCCTCGGAAGCAGCCGCAGAGGAAGCAACTTCGGACACCGCTGCGCTGGAAGCGGCAGAGCTCGCGTTGCCGCCGCAGGCTGCAAGGCTCAGTGCAAGGCTGAACGCCAGCAGTAAGGACAGGATTTTTTTCATGAAATACTCCTTTTCACACCCGGCACGCCCCGGTACGGGAAGCGGAAACCGGTCTTTTTTTGAAAAATTTTGCAAAATCATTTGCTTTGCGCGTTCCAGTTTACTATAATAGGGGTAAAAATACCGTTGCGTGCGCAACGTAATTGCAGGAGGCTGCGGAGAACGCTATTTTCTCTGCGGAGTTGCGATGAATAATTATCTGCCGCTGTTACAAACCACCACGCTGTTCGCAGGGCTTTCCGCTGTGGAGCTCAGCACGCTGCTGTCCAGGCTGGGGGGCAGTGTGCGCAGCTACGGCAAGGGCGAAGCCCTTGTGCTGGCGGGGGAGCCCAGCCGCCGGGTGGGCATCGTGCTGTCCGGCGAGCTGGAGGCCTACCGCCCGGCACCGGGCGGGGTGCGCATCCCCATCGCCCAGGTAGAGCCGGGCGGGGTGTTCGGGGACGTGCTGGGAGGCTCCAGCTTGTCCAGCCCGGTCACCGTGCTGGCTGCCGCCCCCTGTGAGGTGCTGCTGCTGCCCTACGAGCGGCTGCTGCTCTCGGACGGCAGCCCCGCCCACCAGCGGGTGGTGCAGAACCTTGTGCGCACCATCAGCGATAAATATTTTTCCCTCTCCCGCCGCATCGACCTGCTGGTGATGAAAAGCCTGCGCGCCAAGGTAGCGGCCTATCTGCTCAGCGAGGCCGCCCGCGCCCACAGCCTGACCTTCAGCATCCCCTTCTCCCGCATCCAGCTGGCGGATTACCTCAACTGCGACCGCAGCGCCCTTTCCCGGGAGTTGAGCACCATGCAGAAGGAAGGGCTCATCGACACCTACCGCAGCAGCTTCAAGCTGCTGGAGCCGGATGCCTTGCAGCAGATGGTGCAGTGACCCTCTGACTACTTTTATCAATAAGGAGCGATAAAACAATGTCCAAACCCGTACTCTGGATCGTGATCCCCTGCTACAACGAGGAGCAGGTGCTGCCCATTACAGCACCCATGTTTCTGGAAAAGATCCACAGTCTGACCGCACAGGGGCTGGTCAGCGATAAAAGCCGGGTGCTCTTTGTCAACGATGGCTCCCGCGACAAAACGTGGGAACTGATCCAAGGCTTTGCCGCACAGGACGAGCACTATATCGGCATTTCCCAGAGCCGCAACCGCGGCCACCAGAACGCCGTGCTGGCGGGGCTGATGGAGGCGCTGCACAGCGACAGCTGCGACATTACCATCTCCATCGACTGCGACGGTCAGGACGATATCAACGCCATGGACGAGATGGTGAAAAAGTATCTGGACGGTGCCGAGGTAGTGTACGGTGTGCGCAGCCGCCGGGACACCGACACCTTCTTCAAGCGGTTCACCGCCGAGGGCTTTTATCATGTGATGAACGCTCTGGGCGCGGATATCGTGTTCAACCACGCAGACTACCGCCTGATCAGCACCCGCGTGCTGGAAAGCTTTGCGGATTACAAGGAGGTCAACATCTTTTTGCGGGGCATGGTGCCGCTGGTGGGCTTTGCCCACGATGTGGTCACCTACGAGCGCCACGAGCGTCTGGCCGGCGAGAGCCACTACCCCCTGAGCAAGATGCTGGCGCTGGCTTTTGACGGCATTACCAGCCTTTCCAACAAGCCTATCCGCATCATCACCGGAGCGGGCATCGTGGTGAGCCTTGTCAGCTTTATCGGAGTCATCTGGGCCATCGTGTGCGCTGCCATGGGCAGCAGCGTGGCAGGCTGGGCCTCCACCGTCTGCATCGTCTGCTTTATGAGCGGTGTGCAGCTGGTGTGTCTGGGCGTGATCGGTGAGTATATCGGCAAGATCTATATGGAAACAAAGGCCCGCCCGCGCTATATCATCTCGGAGCGCACATGGGCTCCCTACGAAAGGAAATATCACGGATGAGCAAGCAAAGTTGGAAGGGCAGCACCCTTTTGAACCCGGAGCCGCCGGTACTGGTATCCTGCGGCGGGCTGGATAAGCCCAACCTTATCACCATCGGCTGGACAGGCACCATCTGCACCCAGCCCAGCATGGTATCCATCAGCGTCCGCCCCGAACGGTACAG
>ENA-USZI01002537-USZI01002537.1-human-gut-metagenome-genome-assembly--contig:-NODE-2537-length-10498-cov-4.228961_pt1 | contig 10498 bp, 9 predicted proteins | sample MGYA00250042_ERZ773532 | MGnify/ENA primary metagenome ERZ773532 (study PRJEB29103, sample SAMN06112036) | human gut metagenome | biome: human gut; feature: ankylosing spondylitis patient; material... | reverse complement strand
TTGACCGGAAAAAGCTCAAAAACCCCAACGGGCTGATTCTGGGTACTCCCGGTTCCGGTAAATCCTTCTCTGCCAAGCGAGAAATCGCCAATGCGTTTCTGGTGACGGATGACGATGTAATTGTGTGCGATCCGGAAGCCGAGTACACGGCACTGGTGCAGAAATTTGAGGGGCAGGTCATTAAGATCAGCCCTTCCAGCACGCAGTATATCAATCCGATGGACATCAACGCGAATTATTCGGAAGAAGATAATCCGATTGCCCTGAAAGCAGATTTCATCTTGTCCCTGTGCGAGCTGATCGTGGGCGGCAAAGAAGGCTTGCAGCCGGTAGAAAAGACGGTTATCGATCGTTGCGTTCATCAGATTTACCAGACCTATTTTGAGAATCCGGTGCCGGAGAACATGCCGGTGTTGCAGGACTTGTATGAGGCACTGCTCAGGCAGGATGAAAAGGAAGCACACCATGTGGCAACAGCACTGGAAATCTATGTAACCGGTTCTCTGAACCTGTTTAACCACCGCACCAACGTAGATATCAATAACCGGCTGGTCTGCTATGACATCAAGGAACTGGGCAAGCAGCTGAAAAAGATCGGGATGCTGGTGGTGCAGGATCAGGTCTGGAACCGTGTGACCATCAACCGCGCCGCCCATAAAACGACCCGCTACTATCTTGACGAGTTCCATCTTCTTTTGAAGGAGGAACAGACGGCTTCGTACAGTGTCGAAATCTGGAAACGCTATCGCAAATGGGGCGGCATCCCCACCGGGATCACGCAAAATGTCAAAGACCTGTTATCCAGCCGCGAGGTTGAGAACATTTTTGAGAACAGCGATTTCATCTATATGCTCAATCAGGCCGCTGGCGACCGGCAGATTCTCGCAAAGCAGCTCAACATTTCGCCGCATCAGCTTTCTTATGTGACCCACTCCGGCGAGGGCGAGGGGCTGCTGTTCTACGGCAACACGATCCTGCCCTTCATTGACCACTTCCCGAAGGACACCGAGCTGTACCGCGTCATGACCACCAAACCGCAAGAGGTGGCGTCGGCATGAAAAGAGAACCGCGTTTACAGTTTTCCGACGCCGATCTTGCCGAGCCGAAGCTGGAAAAGCCCATCAAGCGGGTGAAAAAAGCGGAGGCCAAGGCGGATAAGGCGCAGGCGAAAATCCCCAAGAAAACCGTGGTCAAAAAGGAACGCGGCTTTGATCCGGCCACCGGCAAGGTCAAAACGCAGCTCCGTTTTGAGGAAGTGGATAAGAAAAAGCCGCCCTCAAAGCTGACCCATGCCGTGCGGGATGCCCCCGCCAACTTTGTTCTCTCTCAGGTTCACCGGGAGGTGCGGCAGAGCGAGGATGACAATGTGGGCGTAGAGGCCGCGCACAAGGTGGAGCAAGCCGTGGAGAGCGGCGGGCGGCTGGTGCAGTCTGCCCACCGCGCCCATCAGCTCAAGCCTTATCGTGCTGCCATCCGTGCAGAGAAAAAGCTGGAACGAGCCAATCTTGACGCGCTCCAGAAGAAAGCAGAGATCGACAGCCCCACCAGCAATCCCGTTTCCAAATGGCAGCAGAAGCAGGCAATTAAGAAGCAGTATGCCGCTGCCAAGCACAATCAGGCGGCGCAGACTACGGCAAAGGCGGCAGAGAATACCGCCAAGGCCGCGAAAAAAGCCGCTGAAAAGGCTGAGAAAGCGGGCAAATATGTGTGGGAACACCGGCGCGGCTTTGCCATTGCCGCCGCGATTCTGCTGATGCTGGCATTTCTGCTCAACGGCCTGTCCTCCTGCTCGGTGATGATGGATGGCGTCGGCTCCGGGATCGCGGCCAGTACCTATCCGTCGCAGGACGCCGATATGCTGGGCGCGGAGGCGCAGTATTGCGCGATGGAGGCCGAGCTTCAGCGCTACCTCGACACCTACGAAAGCACCCACGACTACGATGAGTACCACTTTGATCTGGACACCATCGAGCATGACCCCTATGTACTCATTTCCATGATTACGGCGCTGCATCAAGGGGAATGGACGCTGGATGAGGTGCAGAGTACGCTCCAGATGCTCTTTGACCGCCAGTACATTTTGACCGAGGATGTGGTGGTGGAAACCCGCTATCGCACAGAAACCGACACATGGACGGACGCGGACGGCAACACCCATACGGACACCTATCAGGTGCCGTATGACTACTACATCTGCACGGTCACGCTGGAAAACTTCAATCTCTCTCATGTTCCCGTCTACATTATGAGCGAAGAACAGCTCGGAATGTACGCCACCTATATGGCCACCCTCGGCAACCGTCCCGACCTGTTCCCCGGTTCAGGCTACATCGGCAAGTATGTGGAGGGCAGCTATACCGACTACGACATTCCCCCGGAGGCGCTGGACGATGAGGTATTCGCCGCCATTATCAAGGAAGCGGAAAAATATCTCGGCTACCCCTACGTTTGGGGCGGCAGCAGCCCCTCCACCTCGTTTGACTGTTCGGGCTTCGTCAGTTGGGTCATCAATCATTCCGGTTGGGATGTGGGCAGACTGGGCGCACAGGGGCTATGCAACATCTGTACGCCCGTATCCTCTGCCAACGTCAAACCGGGCGATCTGGTGTTTTTCACCGGAACCTACGATACCCCCGGTGTCAGCCATGTGGGTATCTACGTCGGCAACAATATGATGATCCACTGCGGAGATCCGATCTCTTATGCAAACTTAAATTCAAACTATTGGCAGTCCCATTTCTACCGCTATGGGCGCTTGCCGTAAAGGAGAGTGAACGATATGAACCCGAAAATCATGAAGCTCCGTGGGGAGCTGGAGAAGAACAAAGGCAAAATCTCTGATCTGCAAGGCCGCAACCGCGAGCTGGAAAAGCAGATTCGTGAGCTGGAGGACACCGACATCATCGGCATGGTGCGTGAGAACGGCATGACGATGGAGCAGTTTGCCGAGCTGTTCCGCCGTATGCAGGCCGCGCCTGCACCGGCCACTTCGGAAAAGGAGGCGTTGAACCATGACTAAAAACACACCGCGCATTTTTATCAGCCTGCTGCTGATGCTCCTGTGTATCGGGATTCTCCCCGTTTCCGCCTTTGCCAGCGGCGGCGACTATCCCGATGATGCGCTGCCCACCGCCGAAAGCAGCGCCGCAGACGCACAGGAAACAAAACAGATCGGCACGGTCACGACCAACGGCGGCAACCTGAACGTCCGCACCGGCGCGGGACTGGACAACACCGCGTTTACGCAGCTCCCCAACGGCACGGTGGTCGATGTGATTGGCAGGGACGGCGATTGGGTAAAAATCCTGCTGCCCGCCCGTGTGGGCTATGTGTACGGCAGCTATCTGACCGTCAGCGACGCCGCCGACAGCACCGTGAGCATCGGCGGCATTACGCTTCCGTTTGATGAAAAAGAGCTGGCCGACCTCTGGCAGCTCCTTCTCGGCAGCATGACGGGCGGCAGCGACGCGCTGACACCGGACGGCAATCTGACGCTGATCGACGATATTGGCTCCAGCACCAAGGTGGGGAAACAGTTCATTACACTGGAAAGCAAGAACGGCAATGTATTTTACATGATTATTGACCGTGACGATGAGGGCGAAGAAACCGTCCACTTCTTAAATCAGGTGGATGAGGCTGACCTGATGGCGCTGACCGGCGAGGAAGAAACGCCCGCCACTTGCTCCTGCACCACCAAATGCGTGGCCGGTACGGTCAATACATCCTGCCCCGTCTGTGCGGTCAACATGACCGAGTGCGTGGGCAAGGAGGCAAAGCCCGAAGTCCCCGCTGAGCCGACAGAACCCGCCGCCGAGGAACCGGAGAAAAAGAGCGGCGTGGGCGGCATCCTTGTCGTTCTGCTGATCGTCGCGCTGGGCGGCGGTGCCGCGTTCTACATTTTCAAGCAGAAAAAGGCCAAGCCGCAGACCAAAGGCAGCGCCGATCTGGACGATTATGATTACGGCGAGGACGAATACGAGTTTGAGCCGTATGAGGACGAATCGGAACGGGATACTACGGAGGATACAGACGCATGAGATATTTCACCAACAATCCGCTGGAACGCCTGATGATGCAGAAGCCGAAAGCAGCGCGGGAGGACAGCCCTCCCGACGCTGCCAAGGAACACTTCTGCTACGGCTGCAAGCGCTTCGGACAGAGCTGCGTTCGCCCCTGCTACCGTGACGTAAAGAGAATGGAGGCTGCACCATGCGCCTTGTGATCGCCGAAAAACCCTCCGTGGCGCAGAGCATCGCCGCCGTGCTGGGCGCAAAGTCACGGCATGACGGGTATCTGGAGGGCGGCGGGTACATCGTGTCGTGGTGTTTCGGGCATCTGGCAGAGCTGGCCGACGCCGCCGTTTACAATGCCGATGATGCCAAATGGACGCTGGCGGCGCTGCCCATCATTCCTACCTCGTTCCGCTTCATCGTCCGCTCTGAAAAGCAGAAGCAGTTTGACATTCTGCGGGAGCTGATGCGCCGGGAGGATGTGGCAGAGGTGGTCAACGCCTGCGACGCTGGGCGCGAGGGTGAGCTGATCTTCCGCACGGTTTACTGCCTTGCGGGATGCTCCAAGCCGATTCTGCGGCTTTGGATTTCCTCCATGGAGGATGATGCCATCCGCAGCGGCTTCCAGCAGCTTAGGTCTGGGCGCGACTATGACGGCCTGCATCAATCTGCCCTGTGCCGCGCCAAGGCTGATTGGCTGGTTGGTATCAACGCCACGCGGTATTTCTCCCTGACGTATGGCCGCACATTGAACATCGGGCGCGTCATGTCGCCCACGCTGGCGCTGCTGGTACAGCGCGAGGCGGAGATCTCCGCATTTGCGGCAGAACCGTTCTACACCGTCCAGCTCGATTGCGGCTTTCCCGCCACGACAGGCCGAATGAAGGACAGGAAGGACGCCGACGCCATCGCCAACGCCTGCAAGGGCAAGGCAGTAACCGTCAAAAGCGTGGAGCGCAAGGAAAAGTCTGAGAAAGCGCCCGCGCTCTACGATTTGACCTCCCTCCAGCGCGACGCCAACCGCGTTCTCGGCTACACCTCTCAGCAGACCCTCGACTATCTCCAAGCGCTCTATGAAAAGAAGCTCTGTACCTACCCGCGCACCGACAGCCGCTTCCTGACCGACGATATGGAGGGCAGCGTCCCCGGCCTTGTCGCCGCCGCTGCCGCTGTCTGCGGCATGGAGAAGCCTCCGACCATCTGCGCCAAGCAGGTATGCAGCAGTAAAAAAGTCACCGATCACCACGCCATTGTTCCCACCATCAGCGCGGAAAAGGTAGATATGGCCTCTCTGCCGCTGGGCGAACGCGAGGTGCTGAAGCTGGCGGCAAGGGGCTTGCTTCGTGCGGTGGATGAACCACATCGCTACGCAGAAACGGTCATTACGGTGGACTGCGCCGGTCAGAGCTTCACCGCCAAGGGCAAAACCGTCCTTGCTCCCGGCTGGAAGCGCTATGAGCAGGAGCAGGCAGAGGCAGCGCCCGCGCTGCCGGTGGTAACGGAGAATCAGACGCTTTCCGTATCTGCCGCATCGGTCAAGACCGGAAAAACCACGCCGCCCAAGCATTTCACCGAGGATACGCTGCTGGCGGTGATGGAGAACGCGGGCAAGGAGGATATGCCAGATGATGCCGAGCGCAAGGGCATCGGAACCCCGGCGACCCGTTCCGGTATCATTGAAAAGCTGGTGTCCTCCGGTTTTGTGGAGCGCAGGAAGTCCAAGAAGATCACAAATCTGCTGCCCACCTCCACCGGCACGGCGCTTATCACCGTTCTGCCTGAACAGCTCCAGTCTCCGCAGCTCACCGCTGAATGGGAGCACCGCCTGAAAGAGATCGAGCGCGGCGAAATCGCCTCGGACAGCTTTATGGACGGGATCGCCGCCATGCTGAATGAGCTGGTGCAGACCTACAAACCCATCCCCGGTGTGGAAGTCCTGTTCCCCTCCGGGCGCGAGGTGGTCGGCAAGTGTCCACGCTGCGGGGCCGAGGTAACGGAATCGCAGAAGGGTTTTTTCTGTGAGAATCGTTCTTGCGCATTTGTCCTTTGGAAAAACAGCCGATTCTTCGCCGCCAAGAAAAAGGCGCTGACGAAATCTCTTGCCGCTGCGCTTTTGAAAAATGGCCGCGCCCCGCTGAAAGGCTGCTACTCCGAAAAGACCGGGAAAACCTATGATGCCAGCGTTCTTCTGGAGAACGATGGGCAGCGCGCGGGCTATAAGCTGGTGTTCGACAATGGCTGATGCGCCGCGTATGGATCACAAGCAGCTCCGCCGTGCCAAGAAGCTCATTCGGAAGCTCTGCTGTAATTACGATCACGGCAACTGCCTCGCGCTGGATGATGGAGAGCCTTGCGTCTGCGTACAGGGTATTTCCTACTCGCTGCTGTGCAACTGGTTCCGAAACGCGGTGCTTCCCGCCGACCATGAGCTGCTGGCCGACGTGATGCGGGAAAGGCCGGGAAAGCGCTGCGCCGTCTGCGGTAAGCCGGTCTATTCTTCCTCCAATCGCGCCAAATATTGCCCCGCCTGCGCCAAGCAGGAACGCCGAAAGCAGGACGCCAAACGAAAGCGTGAACAATACTGGAACCTCCGCAAATAGAGGGCGTAAAAGCCCCGTGCCGCAAGGCTTTTTCCATGCGGAATCACAAGGGGCTGCGTCATTCTATCCGCAAGCTCAAAAACAACGTCTATCTGCGGAGAATCGCCCCTGTGCAGGATGTGTTTTCTTCTGCGCAGGGGCGCTATTTTTTCTGAAAGGAGATCATCATGGCTGAAAAACAAACCAGCAAAGACCGGATGCGGGAGATCGTTGACAGCATCGAAAATGGCATCAAGGAGCTGTTCGAGAGCGATAAGTACCGGCAGTATCTCTCCACTATGAGCCGCTTTCACCGCTACTCGGTCAACAACACCATGCTCATCTATATGCAGCGCCCCGACGCCACCCATGTGGCGGGCTTCAACAAGTGGCGCGATCAGTTCGGCAGGAACGTCCTGAAAGGCGAAAAAGGTATCCGCATCATCGCTCCTACTCCCTATAAGAAAAAGGTCGAGGAAATCAAGACCGACCCGGAAACCAATGCGCCGATGCTGGATGCGGACGGCAAGGCCATCATTGAGGAAAAGGAAATCCGTATTCCCATGTTCAAAGTGGTGTCCGTCTTTGACGTGTCGCAGACTTCTGGAAAGCCCTTGCCCCAGCTTGCCGCCGATCTGAGCGGCAATGTGCAGCAGTATGAGGTTTTCATGGAGGCGCTGCGCCGTGCTTCTCCCGTTCCGATGGAGATAAAGCCCGTTGCGCGGGATACGGACGGCTTTTTCAGCATTAAGGCGCAGAGCATCACCATCCGCGCCGGTATGAGTGAGGTGCAGACGGTATGCGCCGCCGTCCATGAGATTGCCCACGCCAAGCTCCACGACTACGAACACATGACGGAGCTTGCGGACGATGGTGAGACGATCCTTGTCCCCGGTGAAAAGAGCCGCAACACCGAGGAGGTCGAGGCCGAAAGCATCTCCTATGCGGTCTGCCAGTATTACGGCATTGAAACGGGCGAAAACAGCTTCGGCTATATCGCCACATGGTCAAAGGGCAAGGAGTTGAAAGAGCTTCGCGCCAGTCTGGAAACCATCAACAAGACTGCCTCCGAGCTGATTACGGACATTGACCGGCACTTTGCGGAGATTTGCAAGGAGCGCGGCATCAATCGTGAAGAAGTGAGCGCCACACAAACAGACGAAGCGCTTTATCTTGTGGATGGCTCGGTATATCTCCATGTGCAGCATACAGACGGCGGTTGGGACTATTCGCTCTACGACAAGGAAAGCAAAAAGCTGCTGGATGGCGGTGTTATTGACAGCAGCGCCATTGAAGATTCGCCGGTTGCATCTGTTGCCGGGGCTATCCGAACGGAGGTATTTGCCATTCAGGGCATGACACCAACCAAGGTGACATTTGCAGATATGGAAATTCTGGAGGACTTGCAGGAGGCGCAGATTACGCCGCCCTTGGACAGCGAACAGATCACCGGCGCAGTCGTTGTTCCCACCGATGATACAGATACCATGCTCCCGGAGCTGGAACAGGCCACCCCGATGCCTGACCCCACGCTGACGGTGGACGATATGCGCAGCTATGGGTATCTGGATAGTGATATGCTCCCGCTTTCCAAGGATCGGGCAGTGGAGCTTCTGGAACATGACATCACGGTTTATATGCTCTATCCCGACAACGCCGAGGAAATGGTCTTTGAAGCCGAGGACATCATCAAGCACGACGGAATGTTCGGCGTCACAAGACCGGATTGGGATGCGGTCAAGGGCCATATCCCACCCCGCGATGTGGAGCAGCGTTTTTTGAACAGTCCCACCGATTCTATGGCGATCTACCAGCTACGCCGGGATGCGCCGGTGGAGCTGCGTTTTGCCAACCTCGGCAGTCTGGCCGCGCCGCCTGACCCGGCCAACTATGAAGCCGTCTATACCCGTGAGGTGTACCCGGACGATGATACCGGCAGAATCCTTGAAAACTTCTACTACATTTTCAACGACGAGCGCCCCGGCGATTTTGTGGGACACAGCCTCTCCGTCAGCGACATCGTTGCGCTGAAACAGGACGGCAAGGTATCCTATCACTACTGTGACAGCATGGGGTTTCAGGAGCTGCCCGCCTTTCAGAAACCGGAGAATTACCTGAAAGCCGCCGAGATGTCGATGGAGGACGATTACGGCATGATCGACGGCATTATCAACAACGGCCCCAAACAGCCCACCGTCGCCGACCTTGAAGCACAGGTCAAGGCCGGTATGTCCATCTCCTTGATGGATTTGGCAGAGGCGGCACACCGGGAAAAGAAGAAATCTGTGCTGGAGCAGCTCAAAAGCCAACCGGCCCAAGAACGTCCACACAAAACAGCGCTCAAAAAGAGCGCGGAAAAGGAGCTTTGATATGAACATCACCTTTGAAGAACGCCAACTTATGAGCCTCTACAACACCGGCACCCGCACGGGCTTGATCGCGGCGCTGGAGGAAATGCGCGGCTACCTCGCTGCGGATGAAACGGAGCTGCGGGAGCTGACGGACAGCGCCATCGCAAAGCTGCGCAGGATGAGCGACGCGGAATATGACGCGCTCGACCTGTTCCCCGATTTTGAAAAGGAGGATATGGATGCCGAGTAAAGTACAGCTCTATGCGCAGATGGCAGACCGCACGGCGGAGCAGATCACGGGAAGCTACCAGAAGTGGACGGCATTTCTGACCACCGCCGCAAGGCTGTATAAGTACCCCTACAATGAACAGCTCATGATTTTCGCCCAGCGCCCGGAAGCCACGGCCTGCGCGGGATACGACCTTTGGAATAAGCAGATGCGCCGCTATGTGCGGCGAGGCAGCAAGGGCATCGCCCTTGTGGATACCAGCAGCGACCAACCCAAACTCCGATATGTATTTGATGTTTCCGACACCAGCGGCGGCGAGAACTCTCGCCGCCCTTATCTTTGGGAATACCGACAGGAGTATCGTGAGGTGGTATCTGCGGCGCTGGAGCAGCGCTTCGACATTTCCGGTGAAAACGGGCTTGCCGATCAGATGGAGCGTGTGGTGGCGCAGCTTGTAGATGAATACTGGCACGACAATCGGCGCGATATTGTCGGCATCGTTGACGGTTCCTTTTTGGAGGACTATGATGAGTTCAACATCGGAGCCGCTTTTCGGAACGCCGCTGTTGTCAGCACCACCTATACGCTGCTGTCCCGCTGCGGGATGCAGCCGGGAGATTACTTCGAGCATGAGGATTTTCTGAACGTCTTTGATTTCAACACCCCGCAGACCGTCGCCGCCCTTGGAACGGCCATCAGCCAGTCCAGCGAGCTGGTGCTGCGGCAGATCGAAGTCACCATCAAGAATTACGAGCGCGAGAAAATCGCGGAAAGGAGCGAAAGCCATGAGCGAACTGACCTACACCCGCAGCGGGGATTATCTGATTCCCGATCTGAGCCTGACCGAGCAGCCGCAAGCCCCGCTGGGCAAGTACGGCAGGATGCGGAAGAATTACCTGAAGGAGCATCGTCCGGTGCTGTGGAACAGCCTGCTGCTGTCCGAGAAGCTGTACCCCCATCTGCGGGAGATCGACGAGACGGCGAACCGGCGCTTGGAGCAGATGATGCCGGAGCTGATGCAGTCGGCAGGCGTGACGGAAGCGCTGAAAGCCAGCGACCCGATGAAGTGGGTAGGGCTGATGAACACGCTGAAAGCGCAGGCCGAGGAAACGATCCTCACGGAGTTGGTGTTCAGCTAACCATGTTCGATGCCCCTGCTGGGGCGCAGATGTCCTTCTTCCCCTCAGAGGCAGAACAAATTCAATCCATCGCAGAAGCGGAGAGTGTAACACCCTCCGCTTTTTCTATGTTCATTTCTCAGAATGATATTGACCACATCCTGCGCGCGGGCGGTAATGCGGATGCAGCGCGGATGAAAATTGCTGC
>ENA-USZI01002534-USZI01002534.1-human-gut-metagenome-genome-assembly--contig:-NODE-2534-length-10511-cov-2.981311_pt1 | contig 10511 bp, 7 predicted proteins | sample MGYA00250042_ERZ773532 | MGnify/ENA primary metagenome ERZ773532 (study PRJEB29103, sample SAMN06112036) | human gut metagenome | biome: human gut; feature: ankylosing spondylitis patient; material... | reverse complement strand
TACGGGGGCTTTGCCGGAGGAAACACTGGATTTTATAGAACAACAGAACATAAAATTTGACGTCGTCAGTATGGATACCAGCAGAGGTATACTGGATGGTGACACGCATATGGGAATTCGGGAAAATGTAGAGCTGCGGGAGAAACTCCGCAGAATGCATGCAGTGACACCGGATACGGAATATTATCTGAATCATTATTCTCATATGTGCGGTATGATTCCGCAGGAATATGAAAGACTGGTAGGTCAGGAGGGGTTCCTGTTGACTTACGACGGACTTTCCGTTACTGTCTGATGCAAAAAAGTAAGATAAGGGGAAGGGAATATGCCAACAATCAAAGATGTAGCTGCAGAAGCAGGAGTGACTTCCACAACAGTATCCAGAGTATTGAATAATCGTGGATACATCAGTGAAGAGACGAGAGAAAAAGTATATTCTGCCATGGAAAAGCTGAACTATATGCCAAACGAAATGGCGAGAAATTTATCCCGGCAGAAGAGTGATTATATCGGGGTGATTCTCCCATCTGTAGAGCATCCTTACTTTAGCAAGGTCCTTCACTGGCTGGAGCATTATGTGACAAAACACAACTACAAGATAATGGTCTGTATTTCCGAGAACAGCAGGGAAAAAGAATTACAGTATATTGATCTGCTCTATTCACACAGAGTTCTTGGAATTGTTGTGTGCAGCCATATCGGAGAGACGATGGAACATCTGGATTCCAATTGTCCGCTGATTTCTTTTGAGAGAGAAATTGCGGAAAACATTCCGGCAGTTCTTTGCGATAACTATCAGGGTGGTATTTTGGCGGCTAACCGGTTATTTGATGCCGGATGCAGAAATATCGCAATTTTTAACCCGCCTACCAAGGAAAATATCCCTGCATATAGCAGAGAAAAGGCATTTATGAAGTGCTGCGAGGATAAAAAAATCAGTGGACGTGTGGTTTATACAGACAGGTTGGCTCCCTTATCAGAAGAATTCGGCAACAATATTTTGGAATTATTGAAAAAAAATTCGGATCTGGATGGAATTTTTGCAACAAGTGATGTAATGGCTGCAAATATTATCCGTGCATGCAAAAAAATGGGAAAACGTGTTCCGGAGGATATCTCTATTGTGGGATTCGATGATACCTGGATTTCCACACTGACGTATCCTTCCATTACGACCATTCATCAGCCGGTGCAGGAAATGTGTGAATATGCCATAGAAGCGATTGTGAAAAAAGTAAAGAGTGAAAAGGTTCCATCCCAGGTTGTATTTCCGGTAGAACTGATCGACCGGGAGTCCACAAAGTAAAATAATGACGATAAAGGAACAGATATGATAGAAAAAGGAACCATAATGGAAAGTGAAGCAGAACCGTCATCAAAGGAGCTACTGAAAATATATGATACTACGTTGGCAGAAAAACTGATGCAAAAGCTGCTCCCCATGATTGAAAACTGTGCGAAGCAGACACGTTCCGAAAAAGTAGTCGTTGCAGTAAGCGGAGGCTCCGGATCCGGAAAAACAGTGACGGCCTTGTTACTTTCCTGCTTCCTGAAGGAAAAAGGGATAGAAAATTACATTTTGTCCGGAGATGCTTATCCGCATAGAATTCCCAAGTACAATGATGCGGAGCGGCTACAGATTTTCAGAGAAAATGCAATTGTGGGAATGCTGAAAGAGCAGACTTATACAGAAGAACGATGTACAATCATTCAGGAATTTCAAAAAGCCGGAAATGATGCGGATGAAAAACATGTCGAAAAATATCCATGGTATGAGTCCTATCTTAGAAACGGCAGAAAAGCTCTGGAAAATTATCTTGGCACGGAAAAGGAAATTAATTTTGAAGAAGTAAACAGACTGGTTCATGCGTTTAAAGCCGGCGGAGAGAAGCTATGGGTCAGACATATGGGACGCGAAGAGACAGAACTGTGGTATGAAGAGAAGGATTTCACCGGAATAAAAGTGCTGTTGGTGGAGTGGACACACAGCAACAGTCAATACTACAGCGGTGTGGATATTTCCATCTACCTTGACAGTACCCCCCAGGAGACATTGCAGAGCCGTCTGGAAAGAAACCGTGATCAATGGATAGACACCCCATTTACGATGATGGTACTGGATATTGAGCAGAAAATGCTGAAAAAGCAGGCTGAGAAAGCAAAACTTATTGTTACCCGGGACGGAACGGTGTTAGACCGGAAGGAATATGCGCAATTTGTTCCGAAGCTTCAGAAATAAAAAGGAAAGATGTTATGAACATAGGACCGATGTTGAATCTCTACCCGGATAGTCTGGGCGGAACCCTGGATGATGTTGTAGATTTTTTGAAAACGGAAGAGGCAGAGGGAGCATTTTCTTCCTGCTATATTCTGCCCAGTCTGTACCATACGGATCTGGACAGAGGCTTTTCTGTGATTGATTATTCTCTGAACAAGATGTATGCTTCCGGCGAAACATTGGAAGCAATAAAAAAGCTCGGGATTGAATTGAAGCTGGATTTTATTCTGAATCATGCTTCGGTGTTGTCAAAGCAATTCCAGGATATCATTGCAAAAGGGGAAGAATCGGAGTACAAGGACTTCTTCATTAATTGGAATGAATTCTGGAAGGACTGCGGAGAAATGACGGAGCAGGGATATATCCTTCCGGAAGAAAAGTATCTGAAAAAGATGTTTTTCCGGAAGCCTGGGCTCCCCATTCTTATGGTACGTTTTCCGGATGGGAGAGAGATCCCTTACTGGAATACTTTTTATCAGGAAGTGAACTACCCTGAGGTTAATGCTCCTGAACTGATGAAAGCTGCCGATCTGCAATATATGCAGGCGGAAATTATTGCACAGGAACTATCCATGGGCTGCCCGGAAGGAAAAAAGCCGGCAGACATTTTACAGAAAATCGTTCTGGAGCGAAAAGCAGGAAGGTTGACAAAAGAACAGGTTATAACGGTCTGGAATTACATGGAGCAGCATCGGTATTATCTCGGACAGATGGATCTGAATATTCAGTCGCCAAAAGTATGGGAGTACTATCGTGAAGTGTTAAAGACACTGGCGGGATATGGTGCTAAAATTGTAAGACTGGATGCATTTGCTTATGCACCGAAGACTCCGGGGGAACGGAATTTTTTGAACCAGCCGGACACCTGGGAGCTGCTGGACAAAATAAAACAGATTGCGGAACCGTACGGTATGGAACTTCTGCCGGAGATTCATGAAAGCTATAGTGAAAAAATATATGAGAAGATAGCAGAGCAGGGATATGTCACCTATGACTTCTTTCTGCCGGGACTCATTATAGATGCCCTGGAATCGGGAAACGGAGAACATCTGGCCGGATGGGCACAGGAGCTGATCGATAAAAATATCAGAACCGTGAATATGCTTGGCTGTCACGATGGGATTCCACTGTTGGATCTCAAAGGAATTCTGGCGGAGGACCGGGTTCAGAAACTGATCGACACTATTGTCTCCCGTGGGGGATATGTGAAGGATCTTCACGGTCAGAAAAACATTTACTATCAGGTGAATGCAACCTACTTCAGTGCATTGGGCGAAGATGAGAGAAAGATGCTCCTTGCGAGAGCCTTGCAGATATTTATGCCGGGCAAACCGCAGATCTGGTATCTGGATCTGTTCGCCGGAAAGAACGACTACGAAGCGGTGAAAAAGGCAGGTCCAGGAGGACATAAGGAGATCAATCGGACAAATCTGACGACAGCACAGGTATGCAGTGGTTTGAGTAAGCCGATTGTAAAGCAGCAACTGGAGTTGCTGCGATTCCGGAATTCCTGCCCGGCGTTCTCGGAAGAAAGCCGGATCAAAGTAAGCAGTGAAGGATCCAGAATCTGCTTTGTATGGGAACATCAGGGCTGTACTGCACAGCTGAGGGCAGATCTGCAGGATTGTTCCTATGTGATTGAATTCTGCGATCAGGATAGAAAGAGAACACTCATCACAGAGGGATAAAATATCACGGCCGGAGACCGCCGGCTTGAATACAAAAGATAAGAAGAGACTGAGAATGTTGATTTTTTCGGCATTTGTCAGTCTCTTTTGCTGGAAAGAAGGTTTGCATTATGATATATTGAGGAAAAGGGATGTTTTTCATCTGAAGGGGCAGTATTATGAGTGAAGCATTTGAGATCGTAAAGACAGGAATAGATTTTTTCTGCAACCACCTGGTATTTTTTAATATGCTGTTTGCCATCGTGATCGTGTTTTTCCAGAGACGGGATCCAAAGAGTGTGTGGGCATGGCTGCTTTTGTTGTATTTTATACCGGTACTGGGGTTCGTGTTCTATCTGCTGCTGGGGCAGGATATGCACAAGCGGAAAATGTTCCGGATCAAAGAGGTGGAGGATCACATCAGCAAAGATATCAGGCAGCAGGAGTACCGGCTGAGATCCCGGGATGTCCAGGAGCTGGATGAGAATATCCGGGGGTATGAGGATCTGGTCATGTATAATCTGGAGGCCGGAGAAGCCATGCTGACGAAGGACAATGATGTGGATATCTTCATCGACGGCAATAAGAAATTCCGGGCGCTGATGGAAGATCTGCGGAATGCGGAGCATTTTATCCATATCCAATACTACATTATTAAAAACGACGTATTATTCAATCAGATCAAGGATATTCTGATCGAGAAGGCGGCACAGGGTGTGGAGGTCCGGGTTCTGTTCGATGCCATGGGCTGTCGTTCCGTGCGGCACAGCTACTGGAAATGGCTGAATGAAAAGGGTGTGCAGACCGCGGAATTTTTCCCGGCGATCCTGCGGAGGCTTCAGCTTCGTATCAATTACCGCAACCACAGGAAAATTGTGGTCGTTGACAATAAAGTGGCTTACGTGGGCGGATTTAATGTCGGGAAGGAATATATTGATCTGGATGAAAAGTTCGGACACTGGAGAGATACCCATCTGCGGATTTGCGGCAGTGCGGTACTGGGGCTCCAGGTGCGATTTATTTTAGACTGGAATTATGCGGCAGGAGAGAACCTGTTTTTGCGCCCAGAACTGTTCCGGGGAATCGAAGCCGGTACGAGGGATTTCTGTGATCTGCAGATTATCAGCAGTGGTCCGGATAAGACGACTCAGCAGATCCATGATAATTACCTGCGTCTGATCAACAAGGCACAGAAAAGCATTTATATCCAGACTCCGTATTTTATCCCGGATGAGGCGATCCTGAATGCCCTGATGATCGCGGTGAAGTCCGGGATCGAAGTGAACATTATGATCCCATGTATGCCGGATCACCCGTTTGTCTATTGGGCCACCTATTCTTATCTTGGCGATATGGTCATGGCCGGGGCCAACTGTTATACCTATAACAACGGTTTTCTACACAGCAAGGGCATGATCGTGGATGACAGAGTACTGTGTTACGGAACAGCGAACATGGACATCCGCAGCTTTGCGTTGAATTTTGAGGTAAATGCTGTGATATATGATGAAAAAAAGGCGTGGGAAATGGTGGAAATATTTCACAGGGATCTGGAAGTCTGCCGTCAGATCACCCGGGATTATTACACGGGAAGGAACCTGAAGATCCGCATAAAAGAGCAGGTCTGCCGGTTATTGTCACCCTTGTTATAGCCCGGTGGATGTGTTATAATGGGCGGTGCTATGATGCATTTCGCATGGTAGGCACAAAATGAAAGGTATAGGAAGTATTAGAATGAAGAAAAAGACATTAGGATTTCTGGCAGCGGTTTTAAGCATGTGTATGCTGGCGGGCTGCGGAGCAAAGGATACAGGAGACGGCACGGATGCAGCGACCGGCGCCGGAGCAGAAAGTACTGCATTGAAGGATATGGATGTGGACAAGTATGTGACACTGGGCGAGTACAAGGGGCTGGAAGTATCCGTAGACACCGTGGAAGTAGATGAGGATGAGTGGGACAGTCTGGTCAATAATGTATATTATGAAAATATTACCGCAGAGAACGGCGGGATTATGGATCGTGCCGTGGAGACCGGAGACACCGTAAACATCGATTACGAAGGCAAAAAGGATGACGTGGCATTTGACGGCGGTACCGCACAGGGATACGATCTGACCATCGGTTCCGGAAGCTTTATTGCCGGATTCGAGGATGGACTGATCGGCGTGATGCCCGGAGAGACAGTGGATCTGAATCTTACATTCCCGGAGAATTACGGAAAATCCGATCTGGCAGGACAGGCTGTGGTATTTACGGTAACGGTAAATTATATTCAGCCCGCACAGGATGGGGAATTCAGTGATGAAGTCATCAGTAACTTCGGTATCGATGGTGTGACGAACGAGGAAGAACTCCGTCAGTACGCTTATGATTATCTGAATGAGAATGCACAGCAGAATTATGAAACCAATGTACAGCAGGCAGTGATGGATGCGTTTATGGCAAATAACACCTTTACTTCCGTGCCGGAGGCTCTGGTACAGAAATATTCTGATGCAGCGGAGAGCAGCATTACCTCCATGGCATCTGCTTACGGTGTGGACGGAGATACGTTCACACAGTATTATTACGGACAGGATCTGGCATCTTTCCTGGCTACCTATTCTGAGGAGGCAGCAAAGCAGGATATTGCCTTGCAGGCAGTGGCGAACAAAGAGAATCTGAACATCAGTGACGAAGAACTGGATCAGATGCTTCAGGACCGCGCAACAGGAGCCGGTTATGACACCATCGAGGAGTATATCGGCGAGACCTCCAAGGAAGACTACAGAGAGTATTTCCTCTATGATAAAGTGACAGATTATCTGGTAGAGAACGCAAAGATCACCAACAATTAAATTTTAAAAATAGTATGTGACCGGCGAATAGGATGCGGGCCGGTTCAGATAGAGCACGTCGCAGCGTGCGGATAGGAAAAATTATGGAATTAACAGACATCAGAGAACTTCACCGGGAAAAGGACGTCTATATCGGCAAGGAGATCACCGTAGGCGGCTGGGTGAGGAACAATCGTGACTCCAAGAACTTCGGTTTCCTGGTGATCAACGACGGAACCTTTTTTGAGCCTTTACAGGTAGTATATGGCGATGGACTTGCGAACTTCCAGGAGATCTGCAAGATCAATGTAGGTGCAGCAGTTGTGATCCGCGGCACCATCGTGGCTACCCCCGAGGCAAAGCAGGCATTTGAAATGCAGGCAGCGGAAGTGATCGTGGAAGGACCTTCTACTGCGGATTATCCCTTACAGAAAAAGCGTCACTCCTTTGAGTATCTGCGTACCATCTCTCATCTGAGAGCACGTACCAATACTTTCCAGGCAGTGTTCCGTGTCAGATCCCTGATCGCTTATGCGATCCACACCTTCTTCATGGAGAGGGGATTTGTCTATGTGCATACCCCTCTGATCACCAGTAGTGACTGTGAGGGTGCCGGTGAGATGTTCCAGGTAACGACTCTGGACATGAACAATGTTCCTAAGACCGAGGACGGAAAAGTAGATTACACACAGGATTTCTTCGGCAAACCGGTAAACCTTACCGTAAGCGGACAGCTGGATGTAGAGACCTATGCTTTTGCATTTAAGAACGTATATACTTTCGGCCCCACCTTCCGTGCGGAGAATTCCAACACCACCCGTCATGCGGCTGAGTTCTGGATGATCGAGCCGGAGATCTGTTTTGCGGATCTGAAGGATGATATGATCCTGGCAGAGAGCATGTTAAAGTATGTCATTCGTTACGTATTGGAAAATGCTCCCGAAGAGATGGCATTTTTCAACCAGTTCGTGGATAAGGGACTGATTGAGAGATTGCAGCATGTGGTCAACTCGGATTTTGGTCATGTGACCTACACTGAGGCTATCAAGATCCTGGAGAAGCACAACGATGAGTTCGATTACAAGGTATTCTGGGGATGCGATCTGCAGACCGAGCATGAGAGATACCTGACCGAGAAGGAATTCAAGAGACCTGTATTCGTAACCGATTATCCGAAGGAGATCAAGGCATTCTACATGAAGTTGAACGAGGATGGCAAGACTGTGGCTGCTATGGACTGCCTGGTACCCGGTATCGGCGAGATCATTGGCGGCAGCCAGCGTGAAGACAATCTGGAGATTCTGGAGAAGCGTATGGAAGAGCTGGGACTGAATAAGGAAGATTATCAGTTCTATCTGGATCTGCGCCGCTACGGCTCCGCACGTCATGCAGGCTTCGGACTGGGCTTCGAGCGCTGTGTAATGTATATCACCGGAATGGGCAATATCCGTGACGTTATCCCCTTCCCTCGTACTGTAAATAACTGCGACCTGTAATTATATGGAGTCATTTTACCTATGAAGAAAAAAACTGCCGGCAGAAAAGTAAATAGAGCAAAAAGAAAGTTTTTATGTTATTTTCTTCTGGCAGCGGTGACACTGACAGCCACCGGCTCTGTCTGGGAATCTCCCGCGGAGACGGTGCAGGCGGCACCTTCCATGAGTGAACTGCAGAACAGCATCAACAATCATCAGAACCAGCTGAACAACATCAACAGCCAGATCAATTCCCTACAGGATGAGCAGGATCTGGTGCAGGAGAAGATCGATGACCTGAATGCAGAGATCATCAACACCATGACCAGTATCGGCATGAAGGAGGATGAGATCGCATCGAAGGAGACGGAACTTGCCGACAAGCAGGTGCAGATCGATCAGACGCAGGAAGAATACAATCTTGCCAAGGCAAAGGAAGAAAAGCAGCACAATGATATGATTACCCGGATGCGGATGATGTATGAGAACGATTCTTCGGAGAATTATGTGAACCTTCTGTTACAGGGCGGTGGCCTGAGTGGTATGCTGAACCGGATGGACTTCGTGGAGAGCGTCTACGAGTATGACCGCCAGAAACTGCAGGAATACGAAGAGACCAAGGAACAGGTGCTGGCGCTGTGGAACCAGCTGGAAGAAGAGAAGACCCAGCTGCAGGTCGATAAGGATCAGCTGGAAGCCGATAAGGCGGATCTGGAGAACCAGAAATCGGAACTGGATGTGATGCTGGCCAAGAAAAAGCAGGAATCCGCCAACTATGATGCGGAGATTAAGAAGGCAAAGCAGGAGGCTTCCGTAGCGAAGGCACTGTTGCAGCAGGAACAAAAACAGTTAAAACAGCTGCAGGCGCGGGCACAGCAGGGAAATACTGCCGCAGCCACCGGCACTTATGCAACGACCAATTATACCTCAGTCATCGAAAATGCCTCCGGCAGTGATATGGGAAAGCGTCTTGCAAAATATGCCTGTCAGTACATAGGTAATCCGTATGTGGCGGGCGGTACCAGCCTGACGAATGGTGCGGATTGTTCCGGATTTACCTTCCGCGTTTACAGTGATTTCGGTTACAGCATTCCCCGTACGTCCTATGAGCAGAGAAGTTGTGGCACCGGTGTGGACTACAGCAATGCACAGCCGGGAGATCTGATCTGTTATGACGGTCATGTGGCTATGTATATTGGCGGCGGGCTGATCGTGCATGCCAGCACACAGCGTACCGGTATCAAGATCAGCAATGCCAATTACCGTCCGATCCTGGCAGTACGACGCGTTGTGTAATTTCATATTTGACATTTGTAAAGTCCCTGTTTTCGCGGAAAACGGGGACTTTTTTTCTTTTTGAAATTATTCTTTCGTGAAATTTGACAAAAGATATCCTTGGTGAAATCGCATATAGACAAAGCAATCTATCTATGATAGGGTGGAGTTATCCGAAATCCGGATGGTTTCGGAAACTGTAAATCTCTGAAATAAGAATTCTAAATAGGCCGTTCGGCCGGGATTTCCAACGATTTTTTTAATAGTACCTTTTATTTTTGTACGCAAATTTACGGATCAGTTCTCTGCTTTTGCAGGGAGAAAATAATGGGGGATCAATGACATACGAAGAATTTAAGAAGGAATTGCGTTGGAATGTGCAGAACATGGAAACGGCACGGGGCAAGACCATACGCCTGCTGGAACGGCACATGGTATGCGGTGATCCGATGGCGGTTCATATCATGAATATTATGAACCGGTGTATGTATGGAAGAGAACAGATCATGATACGTGAAGATATGCTCTGCGCATTATGGATGCGTGGAAAAAGAGAATATATACAGCACTGGCTGATACGGTCTTTGTATGAGCGATACGGACAGGAAGGATGGCAGAGTATTTTACCGGAGATCTCGGCGGGCCTGACGGAGGACGATGAAGAAGAGGACATCGTACTCTCCGGGGAGAATCTGAGCTATGCTGTCTGCAGAAGGCATATGATCGTGCGTCCGGTGAATTATGAACGGTGCAGGCAGGAGCTTGGCAATGCCATCTATCGTAAGATTGGAGATGTGGCGCTGGTGCTGCATCTGTTGACCAGTGAGAAGACCGGAAGCAGTCTGACCATACAGGTGTCCCGAGGTATGGTACTGCCATGGAAGCTTACGGAAGACCAGTTGATCACGGAAGCCATGATGAACACCTGCCGCAAGATGCCGCCCAGATTGTTTCTGGGAGATGACAGGAGAAAGTTTTTTCCCTATGAGGAAGGCATTC
>ENA-USZI01002524-USZI01002524.1-human-gut-metagenome-genome-assembly--contig:-NODE-2524-length-10556-cov-6.094570_pt1 | contig 10556 bp, 6 predicted proteins | sample MGYA00250042_ERZ773532 | MGnify/ENA primary metagenome ERZ773532 (study PRJEB29103, sample SAMN06112036) | human gut metagenome | biome: human gut; feature: ankylosing spondylitis patient; material... | reverse complement strand
AATGTCAATAGGAGCTTTCATGATTATGAAAATTTTAAAATTTTATGATTTTTATTTCGATATAAAAGACAGGTTGCTGATTAGACCTTGCATTTTCCTATGTTGAGACATATAGAAAATTTCTTACAGATTATGTCCCTCCTTTTTTCTTCTGAGACTTATAGAATTTAACTTATCGATTATGTCCCACTTTTCTTTCCTCTTGGGACTTATAGAACATTTCTTGCAGATTATGTCCCGCCACTCTTTCCCAGCGGGACTTATAGAAGATTCCTTTATTGTTATGTCCCCTCAACAACATTATATGGGACATACTGTAATTTTTTTCTCTATATGTCCCAACAGATCTAATCTACGGGACATTTCTTATATTTGCTCCGCATATGTCCCACTTTCCGATTCTGTCGGGACATTTCTTACATTTTTTTCTGCATATGTCCCCGTTGTCAGACATTGCCAATTGCAAATATGTATTATTTAAAATTCCTCATCCAATCCCTCGTCCGATTCCGTACCTTCATAAAGATATTTCTCATTCTCCAGATCCGAATCATCATAGATCGGCTGCACCAATGATTTTTTTGTCATCTTTTTATTTCCGACAAGCCAGGCTGCCGCTGCTGCTGTAATCGGTACAGTCAAAACTACACCGAGCGTTCCGGAAAGCCCCTGCATGATCTCCGTGACAATCACATAGGAATTGATCAGCTGATTATAACTTAAATTATATGCATAATTGACCACAAGGGTAGATAATGCACCCCCAACATAAGCAAAAATCAGAGTATTTGCCATCGTTCCCATCATATCGCGCCCCACACGGATACCGGATACAAACAGATCTTTCCCACCCAGCTTGGGATTTCGGTCATACAGCTCCTGAATGGTAGAGGCAATCGACATTCCAACATCCATCGTTGCTCCAAGTGCTGCTATGATAATTCCGGCAAACAGAAGCTGCCCGATCTTTATATGTGTATTCTGTGCAACATAGTTCAAGGTTTCAATATCTGACACATTGTAACCAGTGATGCCTGCAGCTTTACCGAACAGAATGGCCGCAATCGCTGCTATGATAACGCCGCTGACCGTACCGATTACAGCAGACGCTGTTTTTTTGGAAACCCTACCTAAAAGCCACAGCGTTAATAGTGTTGATAACAAAACAACTACAATGGTAATTCCAATTGGTGATACTCCCTGATACATCAGTGGAAACATCAGATAGATGATACAAACGCCGGTAAATACCAGACTCGCGATGGCTTTGATTCCTTTCTTTCCGCCAATGACACAGACAATCAGACAGAAAAACAAACCAAACAGATAAATTGCTGCGGTCCGATCCTTACTGTAGACAGTCACTACATTATTATCTCCTGTCGTACTGACGATTACGATCACGTGCGAACCAATCTGGCAGTTTTCCATTCCAAACAGAGAACCACTCGGATTCACTGCATCCAGTTCTTCTCCGGTATGCGCTCCGGATTTTATCTGCACACGCACTTCCTGTGTTCCATAACGCTGCCCGTCTTCCGCCAGATTATCCTTTGTAATTTTTGTCACGATGGCTTTTTCGTAACTTTGGCCTTCCGTGGAAATCAAAGGTACTTTTTCGAATTGATTTACTTTTCCCAACAAGAGCAGGAACCCCAAAAGGCACAGGGTTCCTACTAAAAATTTCTTCCAGTTTTTCTTCATTGTTATTTAGCTGCTTTCTTTACTGCTTTCTTTGTAACAGTAATTGTAATTATTTTACTTGCTGCCTGATACTGGCTGGTTGCTGCTGCCTTCACCGTAATTGTAACCTTTCCGGCCTTTTTTACGGTAACTTTTCCGTTTTTATCAACAGTTGCAACCTTTTTGTCGGAAGATGTATAAGTAAGCGCCGTTTTGGCTTTTGCATTTAAGGAAAAGGCTTTGTCTCCTACGTTTTTCTTGTAAGAGTTCTTCGCCTGTACCGTCTGTTTTACGGCATCTTTTACAATCGTATAGGTTGTTGATCCCTGTAACTTCTGTCTGGTTGTTGCATCATAAGTTGTAACAGAAAACTTCTTGTCAGTTACCTTTACTACCGAATAGGTTGGTGTCCATGTCTGGCTTCTCTCGGAAATATAATCCTGCTTGGAAGCAATCAGGTTATAGAATTTTGATCCGGTTGCAGAGTTTGCCTCTAAGTATACGGTTCCTTCCGGATTGGTAACAGTTCCGCCAACAGTCTTATTCACAATCTCATAGCAGTTGTTCTGTGCCTGATATGCACTGTCCTGTTCTGCTTCTTCTACGGATTTATATCCATAAGCACTGTAAGAAGTATGATCTTTTCCATCTCCCTCAAGCTGGAAGGTTCTGGAATATGTATGGTCATGTCCCTGCATCACCACATCAATCTTGTATTTATCCAGCAATGGTGTAAGCTGGGTACGAAGTACCATACCATCGGAATCAGAATGATCGTAGCCGCTGCCGTATATATCCTGATGGAATACCACAATTCTCCATTTGACATCTTTGTTCTCATCAATTGCTTTTTTCATGACATTCTCATGCGTTGCACAGTTATAATTGTTTGTATCAAGCACGATGAACAAAACATTTCCATAGCGATAATAATAATCGGTTCCTGCCTTTGTTTTTCCCTGAATATAATTGGTATCGGTATCGGAAAAAGCATTCGGATTGTTAAAATGCAGGCTGTACTGGTTGGAAACGCTGTCATGGTTACCAATGGTGGTTGCTACCGGAAGAAAAGTCAGTGCCTTGGCTCCAAGATATCCTGCATACTCCCGCTCGTTGCTTCCGTAATTCACCTGATCTCCTGCGGATACGAGAAAACTAACATCGGAATGATCTTCGAGTGCCTCATTCAACACATTGTTCCAGTTATAGCTGTCATTTCTTGCTGCAAGATTCTTTTCTGGAGCAGAAGTTACAACATTTCCTGCATTCTCCATCTTTTCATTCTCACTGCTGGTCTGCCCTTTGGAAGCACCGATCTGCGGATCTCCGACATACAGAAATGAAAATTCATCAAAAGCCTGTGTGGTATAGTGTTGTGTATCCTGCCATGCTCCATCCTGAAATACCTGATAATAATATGCGGTATTTTCTTTCAGTCCACTTACAGTCACTTTATTGGAAAAATACTTTGTGTCATCTATGGTTACAGCTTCGGTCTGCGCTCCGGTGAATTCTGTTGCTCCATCCATGTTCTGTTTTGTGGAAATTCTCACCTTTGGAGTCTCAGCCGTTTTGCTGTACCATGCATAATTTAATTTGGTCTCATCTGCACCCGGAGTTAATGATACATGTTCATACTGGCTGCTGTAAGAAGCCCAGTTCTTTTTCCAGTTGCTCCATTTTGTGGATTCCTGGGATGCATCATTCCAATGTTCCGTTGCTGCTGCAATCTTTGTCGGGATACCAGTGGCAAACATTCCTGTCAATACAGCGGTGGAGAGAACTCCTGCTGTAAGTTTCATCACATTTTTTCTCATAATTCTTTTGTTCTCCTTGTGAAATCTGTAAGATTTATTACAGGATTTATAATAAACGGGTTATGTAAGATGTACTATCCGGTTTCTGTAATCCTTTTGTAAAAACAAAAAGAGTGGATGCTTCGGAACATCCACTCCACATGCCGGCTATGCCATGCCGTTTACGGTTTTATATTTATAGAGCATCTCCGCGTGGTTTTGTTCTTCCACCTGGATATCTGCCAGAAGTTTGCGCACATCGGAATCCCCGAATGCAAACACATCGGTATTATACGTTCCGGACACCATTTTTTCAGAACCGATACTGTCCGTGGCAAGGAAATTATCGTTTTTCTTATCTTCCGGATTGGTCATGGAATCATATGTTGCCTTTGGCTCATACATCTTTCCATCCCTGTCATTGACGTTGCAGGACGGGACACTGCCTTTCATGACCTGTTCCAGAGATTCCACATGCTTCTGCTCCTTTTTTTCCAGATCGGCAAACAAATCCCGAAGTACCGGGTCTTTTGCTTCCTGTCCGTAACGTTTGTACTTCTCCACGCAGGACAGCTCCTGCGTGTGCAGATCCTCAATTGTAGCCATCTCTTTTTCTGTTAAAACCATGGTTTATACCTCTTTCTTTCCATAAAATAATCTTGTTGATTACAGAACATGAACACTCCGCAACCTTCTCCTCTAGTATCTGTAAAAAAATGCAACACATACCTGGTAAAATTTCGTCAAAAGGGCTTGAAACTTCTCACAACAGATTGTATAATTTCGTTTGTATTTTATACAATGTTTACAAAAAGGTGGATTATTTTATGGAAGAACGAGAAAAATTAAAATCCCGTCTGGGATTCATTCTCCTGTCAGCCGGATGTGCGATCGGAATCGGAAACGTATGGAAGTTTCCATACACTGCCGGACAGGGCGGAGGCGGTGCCTTTGTGCTGTTTTATCTGTTGTTTCTGATTATTCTCGGACTCCCGATCATGACGATGGAATTTGCGGTTGGACGTGCCAGCCAGAAAAGTCCGGTCAAAGCCTACCAGGCACTGGAAAAACCCGGACAGAAATGGCATATCCACGGGATTATCACATTGATCGGCTGCTATCTTCTTATGATGTTTTATACAACGGTCACCGGCTGGATGCTTCATTATTTTTATATGACGGTCACCGGACAGTTTCAGGGACTGGATGCCGACGGTGTATCCGGACAGTTTACCACAATGCTGAGCAAACCTCTGACCATGGGCTTCTGGATGGTGGTAGTTGTTTGCGCCGGCGTATTTGTCTGCTCCCGTGGACTGCAGAACGGTCTGGAAAAAGTAACAAAGGTCATGATGACTTCTTTGCTTATCATCATGATCATTCTGGCGGTCAACAGCTTTTTTATGGATGGTGCAAAAGAAGGCCTTGCCTTTTATCTGATCCCGGACTTTGAACGGATGAAACAGATCGGTATTGCAAAAACCATTACGGGTGCCATGAACCAGGCATTTTTCACGTTAAGCCTTGGAATCGGCGCGATGGCAATTTTGGGAAGTTATATCGGAAAGGAACGCTCTCTGCTTGGTGAATCGGTAAATATTGCCATTCTGGATACGTTTGTTGCTATCACCTCCGGACTTATCATTTTTCCGGCATGCTTTACGTTCCATGTTGACCAGACTTCCGGACCAAGCCTGATTTTTATCACCCTGCCGAATATTTTTAACCATATTCCGCTTGGCAGACTCTGGGGAAGCCTGTTCTTTTTGTTTATGTTTTTTGCAGCGTTTTCCACAATCCTGGCAGTATTTGAGAACATCATCTCCTGCGGTATGGAACTGACCGGATGCAGCCGCCAGAAATCCTGTGCCGTTAATCTGGTACTGATCATTGTACTCTCCCTGCCATGTGTACTCGGATACAATGTATGGAACTGGAAAGGTTTTTCAATCTTTGGCGGGTCTGTGCTTGACCTGGAAGATTTTCTGGTAAGCAACCTGTTCCTGCCTCTCGGTTCCCTGGTATATCTTCTGTTTTGCACAAGCCGCTACGGCTGGGGCTGGAAAAACTACACAACCGAAGCCAATACCGGAAAAGGATTAAAAATTAAAAACTGGATGCGCGGCTACATTACCTATATTCTGCCGCTGATTGTGCTTTTTATCTTTGGATTTGGCATTTATGATAAATTTTTTACAAACTAAGGAGGATTTCTTATGTATCACGCAAATGAATCACGTTACGAAACCATGAAATACCACCGCTGCGGCGACAGCGGACTGATGCTGCCGGAAGTATCTTTGGGCTTCTGGCACAATTTCGGAGATACCGGTGTGTATGAAAATATGAGACAGATGTGCTTTACGGCATTTGACCACGGGATCACACATTTTGATCTGGCAAACAACTATGGACCGCAGCCGGGCAGTGCGGAGGAAAATCTCGGGAAGATCCTTCGGGAAGAACTTTCTTCCTACCGCGATGAACTGATCATCAGTTCCAAAGCCGGTTTTGACATGTGGCCGGGGCCTTATGGAAACTGGGGCAGCCGCAAGTACCTGATCGCCAGCCTTGACCAGAGCTTAAAACGGCTCGGTCTGGACTATGTAGATATTTTCTATCACCACCGCATGGATCCGGATACACCGCTGGAGGAAACCATGGGTGCACTCGACCAGATCGTGCGCAGCGGAAAAGCATTGTATGTCGGTCTGTCCAACTATGACGGGGAAACGATGAAACGCGCGGCTGCCATTCTGGAAGATCTGCACTGTCCATTTATTATCAACCAGAATTCCTACAATATCTTTAACCGTACCATTGAGGAAAACGGTTTAAAACAAGCTGCTGCAGATGGTAAGAAAGGAATTATTTCTTTCAGCCCTCTCGCGCAGGGTATGCTGACCGACCGCTATCTAAACGGCATCCCAAAAGACAGCCGTGTCAACACGGACGGACGTTTCCTGCATGCGGATCAGTTTGATGAAAAGCGGATGGCAAGTATCCGGAGCCTGAATGAGATTGCGGCTGCCCGTGGTGAAAGCCTCGCACAGATGGCACTCAAATGGGTGATCCGGGACGGTGTGGTTACTTCCGTTCTGATCGGAGCTTCCCGCCCGGCACAGATTCTTGAAAATCTGAAAGTGTTAAACTCTGCTCCGTTTACGGAGGAGGAACTGAAAAAAATTGATCAGTGTGCACTTTCTCTCTAGGTAAAACAAAAACCCCGGATATTTATTTCCGGGGTTTTGTCTTTTCCTGCATCTGCTACTTGACTTTGACTTTTAATTTTAAAACTTTGGTCTTTCCATTGTTTAAGGTTACTGTCACGCGAATGGACGCAGTTCCTTTTTTGTTCGATTTTATGGTACCCTTCTTGTTTACAGATGCAATTTTTTTGTTATTGCTCTGATAAGAAATGCTTTTTACATTGTCCATATTTAAGGTGGCTGCCAGAGAAACCTTCTTTTGTTTTCCCTTCTTCACCTGAACGATTTTATTCTTCAATGTAACCGTTTTTAATATGTTCGCTGTAACCTGATCCATATCTTTCTGATCCATAAGGACATAATCCTTTTTGGAATCTGCTGAAAAATTCACATTTCCGGCTTTTGTAACCGTATAACTCTTATCGTTTACAAGGACATAGGCACCTGTCTTTTGATCTTTTGCACACACATACAGCTTGTTTCCGGTCTGTATGTCTGCTGTATTTACGGTCAGTGTATAGCTTACGTCGCCAGCCGGATCGGTAACCTGGATCGTCACATCTGTGTGTTTTCCATCGTTTTCTTCCAGTATCTGATTTATCAGATCAGCGGTCACCGTTGTTTTGATGGCTTTATTTTTCCGGGTTCCGGTAACGGTTACGGTTGGTGTTTTTTGTCCGGCCGCGTTTCCATCGGACGGTGTTTGTGTACCAGCTGTATTTCCGTCAGACGGAGTTTCTACATCGGTTTTGTTTCCGTTGGACGGTGTTCCCCCTCCGGCTGTGTTACCACCCGAAGTATTTCCACCACCAGAACTTCCTCCGGAAGATGAGCCGCCTCCAGTTGCTCCACCACCTCCGGAAGATGAGCCGCCTCCGGTTGCTCCACCGCCTCCGGAAGATGAGCCGCCTCCGGCTGTTCCACCGCCTCCGGTGGAACTGTCCTCTTTGATTGTAACGGTCGCGGCTTCACTTGTCACTGTTTCGTAATAAGTCTGTCCATCCTTATCATCCGGCTCATATACTGCCTTAAACTGATAAGAACCGCCACGTTTTAAGCCTGATACAACCGTATCGGCTTCCCCATATACGAGTTTTTCCTGTGCCTTTATTATGGTTCCGTCCTGATAAAAAGAAATCGAACCAAGCGGAATACTGCCATTTCGGACTCCATCTACCTTTGCATACAGATGTACGGAATTACCGTTTTCTGTCTCTGCCGTAAGACGAATCGATGGTTTCGCCGCTGTAATGGTAAAGGTTCCGACTTTTTCCACTATCACATCGTACTGGTTTCCATCCACTTTAAACCAGACATCATAACTACCCGGCTGCACCGGAACAACATTTTTCCCATCCTGCCGATAGAAAACTTCAGGCTTTACCTGCGAATCTACCGTCTGTCCGTTGTCCGTTCGGACTACATTTACCGTGGAAACAAGGCAGCTCTGTTTCAGCCCTGTGTACGCAGCTGTCTGCTGGATGGTATCATACTGCATCTTTACGGCAATTGGATTTACCGTCACGGTTTCGTTTGCCTGGGAAGGAAGTGCCCTGTAGTTTTCATTGGCTGCTCCTGCACCTGCATAAGAAACTGTAATTGCATTTTCTCCCATATGAAATCCGTTTGTCTCTGAAACCGGAATCTTTATGGCTGCCTCTCCGTTTTGAAGCGTGATGCCGGATACTTCATAAGGGGTCTGGTTAATGTATACCGAAAAACCAGCAGACGGCACGTTCTGTCCCTGTAAGCTGCTATCTGTATAGACCGTCTGCACGGTAAAATTCAGTTCATCCTGCATGGACACGGCCGTTGGTAATCCATTTATCGTAGTGGTTGTTTCCTTTGAAGTAGCCGTCGAACCGGATGTATCCGGATCTTTGTTTACAATCAAAACTACCTTCTGCTCAATTTGTTCATCTGCTGAAAATGGACGGATTGTGATGTAGTAGGTTCCCGGTTCTGGCAGTTTCAGTTCGCCACTAGTAGCATCTTCATAAAATTCCGGTGTAATTGTATGTACCCCGTCCTGATTTGTCTCCGGATGAAATGCCAGTCTAAGATCCGAAACATTGGCATTTCCATCATCACCAACCGTTGAATAATATATATGATTATTGAACTCTACTTCGTATGTAAGTGGAACCTGATATAAAGTTTTCCCATTTTCGGGTGTCCCTTCCTGCCATTCCACATCCAGATAATACGATTTATCACTACTCATAATATTTGAAACATTCGCCAAAAGTACAGGATTTTTTACTGTAACATTTTTTACCGCAACCGGTTCATCCCCTGACAACTCACTGGTTTTCCAGATTTCTCCGTTTCCAGACGATGTCCGTTCCAGTGTCATTCCCGCCTGTCCGTCTGTCGGTGTAAAAGAAACCACCGTATCCGCAGCCCTTCCAAGTTCCAGATAGGTGTGACCATACTCCGCAATTCCGGATTTTCCATTTCTTCCATTCAGGGTTTCAAATGTAAGTGCACCCGTAATGGTATCTGTAACATTCAGCTTCTGTTCTTTTCCTAAGATCAGTCGGTTTCCTGCTGAATCCGCACTCACAATCGAATGTACCTGTGGAGTTTCCATCTGGGAAAGATCAATCGCACTTGCCCCTTCCAGCCTGACCGTACAGCTGTCCAAAGCTGCCGGTGCAAATGTTCCACCGCCCTTTACTGTGAGGTTTCCTACTTTGCTTATACCTGGAATTCCGGTATAGGACTGGTCGGTATCTATGGTCAGAAATGTCTTCCCTGCGTGATTTTCGGATACTCCGTACACCTGTTTCGTATCGGAACCGGTAAGTGAAATTTCCACATCGCCGGAAACCGTATATTGTCCATCCGCTGCCGGTGGATCCGGCTCCTGCGTGGAAAACCAGTCATCCTGATTTACATATGGTTCAATGGCACCGGATGCATAGATTTCCCCATTTTGCGTACCGGAAACGTGCGCAAGCACGATCTGTGTCTTACCGTCATATGTTCCGTTCATGGAACCGGCATAAATATTCCCCAGATTGGTACCACCACCCGTAATCAGAATCTGTGCCTCTGATCCCGGATGATCCCCCATATTCTTTCCATTCTCATAAAGAGAACCGCCAAAGATATCTACATAGCGGAATCCGCTGTCGCACGTAACATTCTCAAGAACAAGTTTATGCCCATTTGCAAAAATTGCATCGTGCAGACGATTGGAAAACCGCAGCGTAATGTTTTTAAATGTCACATCCGTATTCAGGATAAATCCCCCCTTACGGTTGGAAAAAGTATTTCCATTTCCATTGACGGTCACGCTTTTATCAAAAATAAACGGTTCCGCAGCCTCGGCATTTAAAAAAGCACCACTTCCCAAAATTGAGATTTCATCCCCATTGCCGGCAGCCGCATAGGCATCCTCAAATAAATTGTAGGGATTTCCATAGCTTCCATCTCCAGAATGGGTAGAATTTCCATCTTTAAATTCCGTATAGATCGTTCTTGCCGCTGTCTGCACAGCCTCCTGCGCCTTTACCGGCACGACAGGCTGCACGGTAATACACATGGTGAGCACGATAAAAAATGCCCATAGACGTTTTGCTACATTGTCTGGTTTCATCTGCTTGTTCTTTTTCATCCATTTCTCCTGATAATCAGAACAGGGGGATGAGTCAAAAACTCATTCCCCTGTCACTTCATTGATAGTCTCTGCCATCATCCTAACATGGTTTCCTGTCAGCGTCAACAAATTTATGACCTGTTTTTATACCTATATCATCTGCTGATTTTATATTTTATTATTTCTATCTGTTCTATCTGTGTGATATCAATCTTCTGATTGAAAATATAACGAGCCCCACAATATTTCATTTCACTTGCAGAT
>ENA-USZI01002515-USZI01002515.1-human-gut-metagenome-genome-assembly--contig:-NODE-2515-length-10607-cov-8.492403_pt1 | contig 10607 bp, 11 predicted proteins | sample MGYA00250042_ERZ773532 | MGnify/ENA primary metagenome ERZ773532 (study PRJEB29103, sample SAMN06112036) | human gut metagenome | biome: human gut; feature: ankylosing spondylitis patient; material... | reverse complement strand
GTTGCAGGAAATGAGTAACATCGGTCTTTTAGAGTACAACTGGGAGAATCCGAAACACGAGAAGCAGTATGTCCTTCCGATGTATGTACCGGGAAGTGCAGAGTTTTTTAACATGAAGTTAGATCAGATTAAAGAGCACCCGGAAGTTGCATCATTCTTTGAGCGCATGGCATTTTTACCATTGCAGAAAGTAACACCGATGGTACCGCCAGGAGGCGCTGGAATCGGTATGCACGTTATCCCGGTTGAGAAAGCGATCGAGACGGAAAATGAGTCTGTCAGTGTCGAGCATATTTCCCACTGGCTGGATAAATATGATGGAAAATATGCAGCAGGTCCGTGTTCCTGCCGTTATTCCCGCGGTGTTTTGGGCGAGGGATGCGCGGATGATCCGGAAGACTGGTGTATCGGTGTCGGCGATATGGCTGACTATTTAGTCGAGACAAACAAGGGACATTACATTACACGTGAAAAGGTAATGGAAATCTTACAGCGTGCGGAGGATAACGGATTTGTTCATCAGATCACAAACATTGACGGCGAGGACAAGATTTTTGCCATCTGTAACTGTAATGTAAATATCTGTAATGCACTTCGTACTTCACAGTTATTTAACACACCGAACATGTCACGTTCTGCTTATGTGGCAAAGGTTGAAACAAAGGATTGTGTTGCATGTGGACGCTGCGTAGAGTACTGTCCGGCGGGTGCCGTAAAAATGGGTCAGAAACTCTGTACGAAAGATGGAACCATCACCTATCCGAAACACGAGCTGCCGGATAATACCAAGTGGGGACCGGAAAAATGGGATATGGATTACCGTGATAACAACCGCATCAACTGTTATGATACCGGAACGGCACCGTGTAAGACGGCATGTCCGGCACATATCGCAGTACAGGGATACTTAAAGATGGCGGCACAGGGACGATACACAGATGCCCTTGCCCTGATCAAAAAGGAAAATCCGTTCCCGGCAGTCTGCGGCCGTGTCTGCAACCACCGCTGTGAGGATGCATGTACAAGAGGAACTGTGGACCAGGCAGTTGCGATCGATGATGTCAAGAAATTTATCGCAGAACTGGATCTGAATTCAGATACACGTTACATTCCACCGGTCGTACAGCCGTCAAACCGTGGAACTTTCCCACAGAAGATTGCAATCATTGGTGGTGGCCCGGCTGGTTTAAGCTGTGCGTTTTATTTGGCAACCAGAGGTTACAAACCGACTGTATTTGAGAAAAATGAACGTCCGGGTGGAATGCTCGTTTACGGTATTCCTTCTTTTAAATTAGAGAAAAATGTTGTGGATGCTGAAATCGAAGTGATGCGTGAACTTGGTGTGGATATCAAATGCGGCGTGGAAGTTGGAAAAGATATTTCGTTAGACGAACTGCGCGCGCAGGGATATCAGGCATTTTATATTGCAATCGGCTGCCAGGGAAGCCGCAAAGCAGGCATTCCGGGCGAGGATGCCGCGGGTGTAATGAGTGCGGTTGATTTCTTACATATCGTATCCGGTGGAAACGAAGACTACCGCGTGGATGGCAGATCTGTTGTCATCGGTGGCGGTAACGTGGCAATCGATGTGGCACGTACAGCGGCACGCTGTGGTTCCAACGAAGTTTCCATGTTCTGCTTAGAGTCTGAAAAAGAGATGCCGGCATCCAAAGATGAGGTGGAAGAAGTCAAAGAAGAGGGAGCTGCCGTTCACTGTGGCTGGGGTCCGAAAGAGATTTTGACAGAAAACGGTAAAGTGCGTGGCATCGTGCTGAAAAAATGTGTTTCCGTCAAAGATGAGACTGGACGTTTTAACCCACAGTTCGATGAGAATGAGACAATGACCGTGGAATGTGAGCATGTATACTTAAGTATTGGACAGAGCATTCTCTGGGGTGACCTTTTGGCAGGCTCTAAAGTGGAACTTGGAAGAGGAAACGGAGCAGTAGCAGATCCGCTTACTTACCAGACCGCAGAACCGGATATCTTTGTCGGTGGAGATGTCTATACCGGACCGAGTTTTGCAATCAATGCGATCGCAGCCGGAAAAGAAGGTGCAGAGTCCATTCACCGTTTTGTACATGAAAACGCAAGCATGACGATCGGAAGAAACCGCCGTCAGTTTATCGAACTGGATAAGGAAAATCTTGCCCTGGAAGAATATGACAGTGCAAAGAGACAGCGTCCTGCAATGGATGACAAGATTGATGCGCACAGATCATTCCGCGATGCACACAGGACACTGACCGAAGAGCAGGTGAAGATCGAGACTGCGCGTTGTCTTGGATGTGGAGCTTCCGTGGTCGATCCGAACAAGTGTATCGGCTGTGGTGTCTGCACGACAAAGTGTGAATTTGATGCGATCCATCTGCACCGCGAGCTGCCGGAGTGCAGCCGTATGGTAAAAGCGGAGGACAAGATGAAGGCAATTTTTCCTTATATGTTAAAACGTGAAGTGAAGATCCGTTTTGGAAAAAAGGAGAAATAAAGCGAATGCATGAACTTGGAATCGTATTTCATGTGATCAAAAGCGTGGAGGAGATCGCGCAGGAAAATGAACTGACAAAGGTTTCGGCTGTGACACTTTCCATCGGGGAAGTGTCCGGCATCGTGCCGTCTTATCTCACAGACTGCTGGCGCTGGGCGGCGGACCGCACAGAGGTTTTATCCGGCAGTGAGTTAAATATTGAGACAATCCATGCAGTGACACATTGTGATGACTGTGGCTGCGAATATGATACCGTAGCACATGGTAAGATCTGCCCGGAGTGCGGCGGGGAACATACCTGGCTTTTATGTGGAAATGAGACGATGATCAAAGAGATCGAGGTGCCGGAGGAAGAGCCGGTGCCGTAAAGAGTAACATTTTTTGTATTTTATATCGTACAGAATCGAAACATAATTGCAATTCCTAAAAAATCATGATACCCTTTGTATACATAATACTTATATAGGCAAAGCGGCGCACTCTTGAGCCCGCGCTTCTCACCCTGCGTGCCAGCCGTCTCCGGGTTAGCCCGACCGCAAATCACCTCGACCGAAAGACACTCCAGACGCAGGGACTCATTCACCCCGTACAGCGGCACCAGGAGCGACTCATTCCACCACACGCGACCCAGCACCGGCAGGAACGTGCTCCAGTCCGAGCACTTCACGTCGTCAGGGCACGGCAGCAAACGCTCCGCAGCTCGCTCCTTGGCCTTCCAGTACAGCGCCGCATTCCCCGGCTTTTTGGCGCGATGCAGCAGCATCCGCGCCCTACCGGTTGCCTTAATGCGAGCCTCCGTCAGATTCGCCGCAGCAGCAGCCGCACGTTCCCGTAGTGCAACCAGATGCGCCTGACGAGCAGCCAGCTCGTCCTCGGTGGGCTCACGAACAGCGATGCGCCCGGCAGCAACGTCAGCAGCCACCCCGGAGGAGCGCAGGAACGCCCCAGCCGCCGCCAGCCGGTCGAGGTCATCCAGGTCACGCAGCGCCGACGCTAACATTGCCCTGTCGCCCTTACCCGCGTTCACACCACGCGCAGACCACTCCACACAGGTCTCCAGTGGGTCGAGCCTCAGCAGCTCACACCAGCACGCCAGAGCGCGAGCCTGGCCCAGCCAGCCCAGGACTGACGTGTCTGGTTCAACACGCGACAGAGCCGCAGCGAACACTTCCGGGTAGTACAGGAAATTAACCTCATAATCTCGTCTCTCGTTCACCATTATTCAGCCCTCTGCTTAACTGCACGCGCCTTAAGCAGCATCGGCGCAATCTTCTCACCTTCCCACCAGTAACCCTTTGCGTCGCGCCCGTCAGGCAGAGGAAAAGTGCCAGCTTTAATCCAGCGATCGAGCTGACGACGGGAGACACCCATCAGGTCGCAGATCGCGCTTGCACGAAACTTCATGGAGTCCCTCCTGTAGAAAAGCCCCGCCGTGAGTGGTCGGGGCTTTGAGTGATGACTATTGCGATGCAGTCCTTATGGGCTTATCGCCGGAGCGACAGGGCTGCGCCATTCGCGCTTACTCGCTTTTCACCAGGTGGAAGTGCGCCACCGGAAGTAGACCGAAGTCCCGGCACCCGAGCGATCCGGGCCATGTTTATCCAACTGCTATTGGATGATGTCTGTTTTAGACTCGTTTTAGACATTTTACAAGTTCTATTTTTCAAAGAATCCAGACGTGGAGCGGCTTGCGCGTCGATTTCGACGCATTGCGTTTTAGACACGTTTTAGACATTTAACCCCAAACGTCGTGACGCCAGCATGAGGAGGCTTACAACAGAGAGAGATAACTATGGCTATCAAAATTCCGGTCTCGGCGCAGTTCGACGCTGCCGACCTCCAACAGCAGATCAAAATGGTCAATGACCAGATCCGCATTCTGGCCAGCCAGGTAGGTAACGCCAACAAGCAGAAGTGGGAACCCATCAACCTCAAGAGCAAGGACGACCTGCAGGGCTTCATCAAGCAGATGGACTTGCTCATGAAGAAACAGACTGACTTTGCCACCAAAATGAAACAGACCGGGCAGGGCGGTAACCCCCTGTTTGCCGACTTCAAGAAAATGGCCGAAGGTCGCCTCGGAGAGCAAATCAAGTACATGGAGAGCGTGCTGGGGTGGGCGGGCGTAGAGTTCAGCAACCTGCCAGCACCAAAGCCCCCCAAAAAGCCGCCTGTCGTGCCCCCAGCGCCTCCGTCGCCGCCAGAACCCGCGTGGCGCAAAGAGCTGGGGAGACAGGGAATGAGTGGCCTCCACAGCATCCTCGGCAATGCCGGCCCTATTGGCGGTACTATCAGCAACGCCCTGAACACCGGTATGTCTTCCGGCGCGAGTGCGGGCATGGCGGGTCTTGTCGGCGGTCTGGCGGCGCTGGGCGTCGGCAAAATTATCGGCGCTATCGCTGATAAGATCGGACAGGCGCAGGACAACGCCATTGGGCTGGATAAACTGTACCGCCAGGTCGGCGGCATGGTGGCGTACAGCAACCTGCGGTCAGGCGTCGGCGACATCGCCAACCGTCTCGGCATGAACAACGCAGACGCGATCGGCATGGCGTCTACCTACACCCGCGCATCCAATCTGCGCCCCGGCATGAACCTAGGGACAGGGCTACTGGTAAGCGGCGGGCTGGCACGCGGTTACGGACTCGATCCGAACAGTGTCGCCGCCTCCTTTGGTTCCCTCGGAGCGACAGGCGTCACTAACAGCGACCAGAGCATCCGTCGAACCGGCATGATGATGGGGGAAGCAATCGCCAAGTCTGGCGCGTTTGCACAGGCTGGCGATGCAATGACGGCGATCACCGACTTTGCCAACACCCAGGCACGCATGAGCCTGTCACAGCCAAATATCGCCGGGTACGGCGGCGCACTGGCCGGACTTATGAGTTCCGGCGTCCCGGGCATGGATCTGCAGGGAGCCGGTAGCCTCTTAAACCGCATGAACGGAGCCGTCATGCACGGCGGCAACATGGGGGAAGCGTCACAGGCATTCAGCGCCCGTCTCGGACTGCGCCGGGGCATCAATGACCCGATGGCGCTCCAGGCACTGCAGGAGGGGGGAGCGTTCTCCACCGTCAGCAGCATGCTGGGCAAGGGGAGCCTCTACAACCAGACCACCGGCAAGAGCTTCAGCGGCAACGAAACCATGCTCGACATGATCCGTCATGACATCCACCGCCAGTACGGATACGGCTCCAACGCCACCAAGGCACTGGCGAACCACCTCGGCATCGGCGTCAACGAGGCCATGCTCGTCGACCAGATGAGCAGCAGGGACATCAACGGCGCGTCGTCCCGCCTTAAGCGCCTCGGTATCGACGAGAAAAGCATCAACATGAGCTCCCTCCCCGTCCTCGGGCAGATCGAGAGCGGCAAAGGCCTGGAGGCACTCGGCAACCAGTACCTCAAGCGCAGCGACCTGTCCAAAGAGGAGCGGCGCGGGCTGATCGACGCCCTTAAAGGCGCAAACCCGGAGAAGCTCAAAGACGCGCTCGCAGAGGTCGCCTCGAAGCACGGCGGTACCACCACCGAGGGGAGCCAGATCCGCGACAACATCGCCAAACTCAACAACACCCTCGAGGACTACTCGAAACGCGCCCTGCCAGCCCTCGACATGATGCGCATGGCTCTTGTAAATATGACAGGCGGCTCAGAAGCCAGCGTTCGTAAGCAGTATTACGACAGCAACATGAGAGAAGCCAGCAGTGAGATCGGCGCAAAGTACAAAGACCGCCGTGCCGCCATCCAAAGCCAGATCGATGCCCTGACAGCAAAAGGCGTCGGCCTCCAGTCCTCCGGTCCGGACAGGGAGAAGCTGGTCAAGCTCAAGGCCGAGATGCAGAGCCTGAACGACCAGGAAGGGGCTGACCGCACCAGAGCCGCAGAACGCATCAAACTACAGACATACGGGGCGTCGTCCTCGACAGAGGCGGCGCTGTCTACCGGTGACGGATACATCCAGTCACCAGCGGCAGCAGCAGCCAACGGTGGCGGCGGCAAATACCGCCTCAACAGCGACATGAAGAAACGCCTGGAGCGTCTGCGCCCTTACTTCGAGGAGGCCGGACGCAAGTACAATATCGATCCACGTCGCCTTGAGGCCATCGCCGCCACTGAGTCCGGGTTTAACAACAACCTGACCAGCAGCAAACGTGCGCAGGGCATCATGCAGGTACTGCCAACCAGCGCCCCGGGAGCCAACCTCAGCGACGAACGCGAGAACATCATGGCCGGTGCCATGGTCTACAGCCAGATGCGTGACCGATACGGATACCTGGGACAGGACGAGATCCTGCGCGGATACAACGGAGGTAGCCGCCGTGGCAGCGCAGAGAACGTCGCCTACCCCGGCAAGGTGAACAGCTACTACCGCGATCTGGCACAGGTTGACGATATGACCCCGGGCAGCAACGGCAACAAAGGCGCTGTCGGCGAGATGTACGGCACAATGCGCGTCGTTCATGAGGACAAGGAGGGTAAGCAGGTCAAGCCGCCAGAGAGCGTCAGCATGTCCGGCACGTTCATCCAGCCAAGCAGCTGGGGCAACCGGTAGCGGCGCAGCAGCGCCCAAAAGAGAGGGGCTTACGCCCCTTTTTTTGTGGTGGCCAGACGGGGAGATTCACGCCGCGACCAGTACCAGGTAGGTGATGCCATGACCTCGGCAAGTCGGCGCTTTCTGGCGTGCCCTGCAGCAACACCGCGAACGCGTCGAGCCTCGACAACGGCGGGAGGGATGACCACATGGGGGATCACCAGACGGGATACAGCAAACTCGCTCATTCCAGCATCCCCCGCGTCAGGACCGGCGCATCAGGGTACCGGGCGCAATTAACCAGCTCGTTCCAGAGCCTGACTCCTTCCCCGAGCGAGACGCGAGCCTTGATCCATGCGCAACCGCCAGCGGAGATAGTCCAATATCCATCCTCGCCGCGTTCGGAGATCTCCGGCACGCCGAGCGTCGGGTGGGGCATTGCATAGACAGTACAACGATGCTCGCCATCATCGAGGACAACAGCCAGCGGCTCGGGCGGTTTAGCCCGAGAGAGACTACCAGCAACGTAAGCCCGCCGCTTCACGATCATAGCGCCGTAGGCAAACAGCCCCATATCGTCCAGCCCCAGGGCATCAGCAAGCTCGTCTACACGTTTCAGCTCGGCATCACGCCACTCGCCCCGGGGGCACCGCAGCACCGGGAGAAGCTGGACAACCTTGTCCCGGCACCATTGGGAGACGCCACCACGCATGGCCTGGCGAAGGGCGGCATCACGCCCCTCAACCATGTGATCAGGCCACTCCGCGTCGGTCAGCTTTACGCAGTCAAAGTAGCCCACAGCAGCGCGGCCTCCTCAGCCGATACGCGGGTACGAACCTCGACCGGGCCCGCGGCGACGACGTACTCGCCCGTCAGGTGATCACGGAACGCACGCGCAGCGCCATGCGTCGGGTGCTCAGGCAGCGCAGGAGCAGCACGGGACAGCTCCTGACCCGGGGCGTAGTTGATCGGTGGCTCACCGGCACGCGCAATGGCCTCGGCCTGACCGTCATAGCGCAGACCGTAGCCGCCAGGCTGAAACACGGGATTTTTGTCTTTCGGGTATAAGCTCATTTTTTAACCTCTAATCTGTTTGTTTAGTCGCAACAATGGCATCAAGGGCACGGGAGAAAAGGTGCTGGTCGAGCAGCTCATTGGCCTTGTCGACCCCCGCATCAGTCAATCCGCGTCGGTTGCTCCTCAACGCAGCGCCGAAGCGACGCAGGGACGGCTCATGCAGCGCGAACGCGGGCGGTTGCCCCCCGTCCAGCAACAGCTGCTGAAACAACGCCAGCTTTGCAGCCTCCCCCTCGTGCCGTTCACCAGGACGCGCCTCGATGATCGGCATGACAGCCAGCAACGCCAGCCGGTGCCCCTTCGGGAAGCAACCACCCAGCAGCGGCAGCGCAGCTTTGCCCTGCAGGTGGCGCGGCAACGGCTTTACTCGTCCCAACTTATCCCCCTGGCGGCGGGCGAGAGAGGAGCAGCAGCGGAGGCACGCAGCTGCTGCCGTACCGATTCCATACCCGCAGCACGCACCTCAGGCGGCAGGTGGCGCGACGCCGCCAGTGCATTGTCCAGCGCCACCGCATCAACGGCAGACACCACACCAGAGGCGCGAACCTCCTGCAGTAGCTGCGCATCGGCGATCTGGTTCAAGCGGGCGTTATGGCGCGCCACCACCCCAGGAGCCACGCCGATGGTCAGCGCACGCTGATCCAGCACCGGCGCATTCGCGTCGCCGTTACCGATCGCCTCCAGGGCGTCACCCGGGTTAAGGGATTTGGTCATTTGTTGAGCTTGCTCGTCGCGCAGACGGGCAACCAGCTGATCGAACATGGACATCACAGCACCCCTTTAGTCAGGTGAGGCATACGCCCCGGGCGGAGCATCTCGATCTGGCCGTAGCCAGACGTCAGCAGAGCCAGCTCAGGAGCCGGAACGAAAGCACGGTTATAGCGGTTTTGCTCGGCATCACTGACCGCCAGAGCACGTAGCTCATTGAGCAGAGCCAGCTCCAGAGCGCGGGCCCGGGCAACACGGCAGGTAGCGATCAGCTCACCAACAGCGAGGTGGATCTGCGCCTCCGCATTGGTGATCTGCGTGCGGAGGTTTGCCAGCTCCGTCCCGTTCGCCGCCACAGCAGCCTCGGCGGTCTGCAGGTCTGCACGGATCTGGTCAACGACCAGCGCCAGCATCGCGTCACGGGGCTCCGGTTCGTTGCCAGCCAACAAAGCATCACGAGCACGCGCGATCCGTTCGTTCGCGTCAGCCAGGCGGGCGTGCGCTGCAGCAGCGGCATCCTTCAGAGCATCCAGCTCGCACACAAGCACACCGCTCGCGCTGGCCATCTCGTCGCGCTGCCCCATCAGGTGAAGCAGAGATGCCACCGCAGCATCATCGCCGTCGAGTGACGGCACAGGGAGCCCGGGCAGCTCAGGAAGCAGGGTGCACGCCTCATCGAGCAGACCCGCAAGGTAGATCCGGTTCGCACCCACGAAATCGACGGCGTCGGTTTGTTCGTTTTCCATAGTTTCTCTCTCGTTTTAGCCGGAACGGCTACGCCTATCGTTGCGTCACGACGGATCTGGAGCCAGCGCGAGGAGGGGGAACTGGTAGGAGGCGCGGCCTTGCCGCACCCCAAAAGCGGGACGTCGAAAGCGTCACCTTTAGGGAACACGACACCTGAGCAGGAAAACGCTGCAAAAAAGACGCTATATCCGCATCTTATAAGTTGAGTTGGTAGCCCTTATTGCGCATGATGGTGACAGGGAAGTTTAAGAGGACACCCACATGATCACGAACACCACCGCCGTCGCCTACATGCGAGCCAGCACCAAAGAGCAGGACGCGACCCGGGCCAGAGAGGAGATCACCCTCTTCGCCAAGGAGAACGGCATCACCATCCGGGGCTTTTACGTCGAGAACGTCTCCGGCGCATACCTGGAGCGACCGGAACTCAACCGGCTACTGGAGGAGGCCAAGCCCCACGACATCATCCTCGTCGAGAAGCTCGATCGCCTCAGTCGCCTCAGCGCCGAGGAGTGGAGCCTCCTGAAAGAACGCATCCGAACCAAGCGCCTCCGCATCGTTTGCCTCGACATACCGACCACCCTCGCCGTCCTGCAGGGAGGCCAGCCGGTGGGCGCGGGAGGGTTTGACGTCCGCCGCGTGGTGCTCGACGCCATGAACGACATGCTGCTCGACATCGCCGCAGCATGGGCGCGTGACGACTACGAGACCAGGCGCAAGCGCCAGCAACAGGGCATCGAGAAAGCGAAGAAACTCGGACGGTTCAAAGGGAAACAGAAAGACGAGGAGCTGCGGAGCAAGATCCGCACCCTGCTGGACACAGGCAGCATGAGCCAGAACCAGATAGCCAACCTAATCGGCTGTTCACGGAACACGGTGAGCAGAGTGGCCAGAGGCGAGTAAGAGATTGGCGGTGTCGAGTTATGGTGGCTCAGACACCGCCCAGCGCCAGGGCTTGCCCTCGTAAGCGACCCTGGCACATCAACCACCCAATGAAAGGAGCTGACATGCAGAGCATACAGCAGACAACCCCTGCCCGCTACCCGGGCTTGAGCA
>ENA-USZI01002514-USZI01002514.1-human-gut-metagenome-genome-assembly--contig:-NODE-2514-length-10608-cov-19.527775_pt1 | contig 10608 bp, 9 predicted proteins | sample MGYA00250042_ERZ773532 | MGnify/ENA primary metagenome ERZ773532 (study PRJEB29103, sample SAMN06112036) | human gut metagenome | biome: human gut; feature: ankylosing spondylitis patient; material... | reverse complement strand
CATTGTTGTTTAAGGGTTACGGCGCAAAGGTAGGTTTAGGGAACATGCGTGTCAAGGCGGAAAATAGAATGGTTACTAATAAGTGAGATAATCCGTAAAAATGACACTGATAATTAATCTATTTAATATGTTTATCGGATACTAATAATTGTTTTTATACCTCTCTCTTCTTATGGAAATGATTGCATACCATATTGATATTACTAGTTATTTTTAGCTTGAATGGCTGGTTGGACAGTAATATTTGATTTTATATTTGTACAAGCTCTAATTTGCTGTTTTTTTCGCTTTGATTGCATTTTTACTGCGTTAAAGCTCTTTTGTATATCTTCATGGTATGATGAGCGTATAGACTTTTACAATCATTCTTATTGTGGCATATATCTTTTTCTTGACTTATATTTTCAAGCGTATTATCTATTGTAACTGTGTCGTGAACGAAGGAATGTCTTTTTATTTGAGAAAAAGATAGCCAATTTTCCTTTTCACATCTTTCATACTCATTATTCGTCTTGTATCGTGATACCCATTTTCTTCATGAGGAAACATGCGTTCATATTTTGTGCCACACCTTCCCGTAATTTGTAAGAGAAGCTGAGCTCATTGTCTTTTATATCTGCTTCGAAACAGTAATTGCGTATTTTTTCTGGGAACTGATCTGCCAGTGTGCCTAGTAAAAGATCGTGTGTAGCTATGATACCATTTGCCTGTAGATGCATGAACTGACGGATCAGATCGAGTGAACCTTTTTGTTTGTCCGCAGAGTTTGTCCCTTTTAGGATCTCATCTAAAATAATGAACAATTCTTTTCCTTCATTCAGTAAGTCGATGATACGTTTCAATCGCTTGAGCTCGGCAAAGAAATACGATTCATTATCAGTAAGGGAATCGGATGTACGCAAGCTGGTAATGAGTTGTGCAGGATACAAGGTCAATTGCTTACAGCAAACAGGACAGCCGATACATGCCAGCAGATAGTTGACGCCAATCGTACGCAGGTATGTACTTTTTCCTGCCATGTTAGCTCCTGTTATAATTAAAAAGAACGGTCTGGATGGGATGATGGCATCATTTTTCACACATTGGTCCGCAGGCATCAGTGGATGTCCCATAGCCGTTGCCACAAACTGGAAAGGTTTGTCTGAAATAGAAGGATAAGTGTATTCCGGATGATTGTATGCAAAAGTACCCAGTGAACAAAGAGCATCCAGTTCGCCTACAGTTTCCAGCCATTTCATCAGATGGCGTCCGTAGCGTTCCTTCCATCGCTCGATACGGACAACCTGTCGTAGCTGAAAGAAAATACTTCCTTCCAATATCACATAAAGTAATTGATTATTGCGAAGATCCAGCCTGTCCAGTTCTTTGGAGAGTTGCATCAGAGCTTCAGCTGGTGAATGTCCGTCGATATTAAGTCGGTCTATTAATTGTTGTAGTTCGGTTGCTTTCCATGTTTCCTGACGGGCTAATGTAATCAGTTTGGCATAACTGTTTAGTGTTTTCAGTTTTTCGCCGTATGCTTGCTGAACTAACGTTGCTCTTTTGATAATAGCGAAGCTGATAATGACAAACAGCATAAATACCAGTCCGAACCAGCTCATTGAGCACATTCCTGTCAGTCCTCCTGCAAGCAATACGATGTTAATAAGAGGTACACCCCATAATGCCAATTTTACCCATGTCGCTTGCAATAAATCTGAGGGACTTTCACTCCATCGGCGTATTTCTTCTTCGTCGGATATCTTTCCATGGTTTACTGTTCCCATTATCCGAAACTGTTCACGGAACTCATGCCTTTCGCTCATATCCCTTACAGCCTGTTGGCGGCGTTCTATTAATGCTTTTTCTGTTAAGTGCTTTTGCATCCAGCAGGCGATTGTTTCTTTTCCAATATGCGTACATGTACGGTTGATTGCTTGAAACAGCGAGCGGCGTCCGAATAAGTCGAGATCGAACGAATACGGGTGTTCCGGATTGGCAAATTCTTTTCCTTCATCAAAATCCGAAAAGTCACCTTCCAGTCCTTTCACCTCCTCCTGGTTGATTTGTAATTGAGTTTCCAACCACTCTTTCCGTGCGAATAACCGGTTATGCAGTTTTATCAAAATCAGAAAAGGCAGAAACGTGCAACATGCTGCGCCGATCAGAACCCAGGTCCCGGCGTGAAAGAAGATAATGATAGCCGCTATTCCTGCCAGAAAAAATGCGATACGCAGCAGACTGATATGCAGAATATGTTTTTTTACTCGGATTAATTCTTTTGTCGTTTCGGTAATTCTTGAATTATACCAATCTTTGGGAGTTGTCATAAATAAAAAATGATGATTTGCGGACAAATGTAATGAAAGAGAGACTATTCTACAACCTTCAGATATTAAATACTCGAAAAATGCGGTCTAGATGCAATCATACACCGTGAGGTGCTTTAGATGTTGTAATAGCTTGCAGAAAACTAAAATATCATTTACTATGAAGGGCTGAGATGACAGAAGCAGAAACCAAGAAAGACAGAAAGCTAGGATATCGCTTACTATGAAGCCTGTAAGAGGTGAAATAACTATTATGCAGCAAACTCTGGATATTTGCTTAATTTGTTGTACAAAACCTTCTGTAGTTTGTACGAATTTTAAAAAAACTTCATGATGTTTTCGGGAAAACTTCAGCTTGTTTTCTGACAATATTGGGCAAGAATCTCCATCACCTGTTTCTGGTGTGGAATAAACAAGGTTGAGAGAATTTATATATAAAAAATAGCAAGGATATTGAATGCTTACAAAAAAGTCGCTCCAGTAGACTTGGTGAGAATACTGAAGCGACCTCTTGGATTATTCATGTGGCTATCTGCCGAAAATCAAATACATTGCATAGCCTGTTCCAGATCGGCAATGATATCATCTACGTTTTCGATACCCACTGACAAACGAATCAGATCTGGAGCTACTCCAGCTTCTATCAGCTGTTCGTCAGTCAGCTGGCGGTGAGTATGACTTGCCGGATGAAGCACGCAGGTACGTGCGTCAGCAACGTGTGTCACGATACATGCCAGTTTCAGTTCATCCATGAACTTGATAGCATCTTCACGGCTGCCTTTCAATCCGAATGCAATAACACCGCATGAACCGTTTGGCATATATTTCTGAGCCAGTTCATAGTATTTGCTGCTCTTCAGTCCGCAGTAATTTACCCATTTTACCTTTGGATTAGCTTCCAGCCATTCGGCAACCTTCTGTGCATTTTCACAATGACGAGGTACGCGCAAATGCAGCGTTTCCAGTCCCAGATTCAGCAGGAAGGCATTTTCTGGTGATTGTATAGAACCGAGGTCACGCATCAGCTGTGCTGTTGCTTTAGTAATGTAAGCCATTTTGCCGAAAGCTTTGGTATAGGTCAGTCCGTGATAAGATTCATCCGGCTGAGTCAGTCCGGGGAATTTATCAGCATGTGCTTCCCAGTCGAAATTACCGCTGTCTACTACAGCTCCGCCTACACACGTTGCGTGTCCGTCCATGTATTTGGTAGTAGAGTGTGTTACGATATCGGCTCCCCATTCGAACGGACGGCAGTTGATAGGTGTGGCAAACGTATTGTCAACAATCAAAGGAACTCCGTGCTTGTGAGCGATACGTGCAAATTTTTCGATATCCAGAACATTAATGCTCGGATTTGAGATTGTTTCGCCAAACAAACATTTGGTGTTCGGGCGGAAAGCTTTTTCGATTTCTTCTTCCGGTGCATCGGCATCAACAAATGTACACTCTATGCCAAGTTTTTTCATTGTCACGGCGAAGAGGTTGAACGTACCTCCGTAGATCGTTGACGAGCAGACAAAATGGTCGCCTGCTTCACAGATATTGAATACTGCATAAAAATTGGCAGCCTGTCCTGACGAAGTAAGCATAGCAGCTACACCACCTTCCAGTGCAGCAATTTTAGCAGCAACGGCATCATTAGTCGGATTTTGCAGACGAGTATAGAAGTATCCGCTTTCTTCCAGGTCAAACAGTTTTGCCATCTGTTCGCTGGTGTCGTATTTAAATGTTGTACTTTGATAAATAGGCAGTACGCGGGGCTCTCCCTTTTTCGGAGTCCATCCTGCCTGTACACACAGGGTTTCCTTTTTGAATTTCTGTTCCATATTGTAAAGTTTAAATTTTCTTTTTAATTTCTACGACGGGCAAAAGTAAGAAATAATCTTCCTTTATTGTGCGTTTTCAGGAAAAAAGATTTATATTTGAGATTATATAAAAACAAATGATATGGAAGATGATATGAAATTCAGGCATACATTGCCGGTGCAGATTCGTTTCAGTGATGTCGATCAGTATGGTCATATGAATAACTCTTCGTACTTCTCTCTGTACGATTTGGCGAAGACCTCGTATATGCGTGATGTGTTCGGAGATAAAGACTGGAAACACATAGGTATTGTGGTTGCCAATATCAATGCCGATTTTCTGGCTCCGGTTTTTTTCTCGGATGATTTGGTTATCCATACTTCGGTGATACATTTGGGACACAAGAGCTTTACATTGCTTCAGCGTGCGGTCAATAAAGCGAGTGGTGTCTTGAAATGCCAGTGCCGTACCATTATGGTAGGATATGATGTAGCCAGTAAGGAACCGGTAGAATTGCCGGCCGATTTTAAACGTGCTATTTGCGATTATGAAGGCAAAACACTCGAAGAGTTGTCACAACCGTTGAAATAATCTGTTTATTATTAATCAAGAAGAATCAGATAACAAGATATGAAAGTAGCGATTATCGGAGCCGGCAATATGGGCGGAGCTATTGCACGCGGGCTGGCACAGGGCCATTATGTAAAAGCTAGTGACATTATAGTAACCAATCCCAGCACACCCAAACTGGAAAAACTGAAGGCTGAGTTTCCTGAAATCCATACTTCTTCCAATAACAGGGATGCCGCTGATGCAGATGTAGTGATTGTTGCTGTCAAGCCGTGGAAAGTAGAAGAGGTGTTAAAACCTTTGCGTCTTCGTCAGCCACAGATACTGGTTTCGGTAGCGGCTGGACTGACATTCGAGGATCTGGCACATTTTGTTGATCCGGAAATGCCTATATTCCGCGTTATTCCGAATACAGCCATTGCCGAACGTGCCAGTATGACCTTGATTGCATGTCGCAATGCTACAGAGGAGCAGACTGAAGCCATGCTGGGAGTCTTTAATGAAATGGGACTTGCCATGCTGATAGAAGAAAAGCAGTTTGCCGCTGCTACATCGCTCGCTTCGTGTGGTATAGCGTATGTCATGAAGTATGTACAAGCTGCCATGCAGGCTGGTGTGGAAGCAGGATTGCGTCCGGCTGAAGCCAAGAAAATGGTGGCTCAGACATTGGATGGTGCTGCACGTCTGCTTCTGCGCGATGAACATACACATCCGGCGATTGAGATAGAAAAAGTGACAACACCGGGTGGAATAACTATCAAGGGAGTCAATTCACTGGAGCACGACGGATTTACTTCGGCTGTTATCAAAGCTTTTAAGGCAAGCATGTAATATCTCCATTCTCAATACTCAATATTATGAAAAATAACATTCTGATAACGATGGCTATCCTGATTCTTGTCGGTCTTGCTGTACAGGGAATTTTTGGAGTGGCAGCGGGGATATTGGTATCCTCCATCATCGGTATCATTTATGGTACTGTAAAAAAGAACAGGCAGTTTGTAAAGTGGTCGGTGACAGCTCTCGTCATCGACCTGATTTGCATCGTGCTGTTCTATGTAGGATTGGCAGGAGGAATGTAATATTTATTTTACGAATCCTTTCTTAGCCCATTTCAGACTGTTCCAGCGTCTGACGAAAAGAATGGCACGTATGTTTTCGTCGAGCAGGAAGGCACACCACATGCCGGCAAGGCCCCATCCCCAGTGGATGCCCAACAGGTAACTGAAGCCGACAGAAACAGTCCATTGTACGGTAAATCCCATGTAGAAGGGGTAGTTTACGTCACCTGCCGAACGTAGCGCATTGGTGGCGTAGATGTTTACGGCGCGTCCTATTTCTACTACTACATCGATAATCATGACTGTCACCCCCAGACGGATAATTTCTTCATTGTCTGTCAGGAGGCTGAATATGAAATGTCCTCCTGCTGCCCAGATACATGAAAGAACGAGCGAAACCAGTATGGAAAGCCGCATTACATATTTCCCCAGTAAATAGGCTGCACGTATTTTCTTTTGTCCTACCAGATGCCCGATGCTGATTGCTCCTCCCTGAGCCATTGCAATGGCAAACAGATAAACGAACATAATAATGTTTACACTGTAAGTGCGGGTTGCCAGTGCATTATTCCCCAGCATGTTAATCAGATAAGTAATTACTACCTGAGAGAAGCTGTAGGAGAGGTTTTCGCCGGCTGATGGCAAACCTACTTTCAGCAGGTTCTTCAGTTCAATCCACGGGCACCGCGAGGGGAAAAAGGAATATATCTTCCATGAGGCGGAGATTGCAAAACTGGAATTGAACGGGGGGGGGGTAGCGGAGAGATTCCCTTTCGGGGCACAGTGCATGTGCGGCATGCAATTTTGCAGCTGTTTTTCGGTGAAGCTGTAAAAGAAGACGGAAAAATTTCCGTTCTGGTCCAGCCGGACTTCGATTTTGCCATGGAACTTCTGCAGGTATTCGGGGAACAGAACCCGAATTTGACGATTCACCATCTGTTCTGCATGAACAACAACGAGAAGATGGTTTCGATGCGGAAAAATTACAATCTGAGCTGTCTGCAGAAGATTCTGCCGATCTGTGCCTGTGGCTGTGATTACCGTGCTTGGTACTACTATGACAATGTGGCGGCGCGGCTGAATGAGTTCCGTCTGTTCCCATATCTCATTCTGACGGAACACTGTGCACTTGCATTCAGTGCCGATTACCAGAATGCAATTCTGTTCCGGGAGGAAACGACGCTGCGGATGATGCGTGAGATGTTTGAAGGCTATTTAAAACAGTCGGAACCGCTGTTTGAACGTCTTGACACGGTGCAGTCCCAGCTTGGCTATACGGAAACGCTGATTCGTCACTTTGTTGCGTCAGATTCTCCGCGGTATTTCTTTCAGAGAATGCCGTGTCTTTCCGGCCTTCTGACAGCAGAAATGCTGGAGCGCCATCTCGTAAAAGAAATGCCGGGGCGTGAGCAGATGATACGGGCGGTTGCACAGTACGCAAAGGTGATGCAGACACAGGTGCTGGATAAAAAAACGACGATGTTTTTCTCAGAGGATGGCATCAAAAGTTTCCTGGAAACGGGGCGCGTGGATGAGTATCCAAAAGAGTGCTATTCTCCGCTGGACTTTGACGAGCGTATCGCCCTGATCCGCCGCTTTCTGGCGCTGCGGGATCGCGCAAATCTTCGTATGATCCGGGAAACGAAAGAGAGAGCAGAGCATGCGCTGAATATTTCGGTCAATGCAAACGAGGGTTATCTTCTGTTCCAGACGCGGACAGAGCGGCTGATTTACCTCAGTATTCGGGAACCGAGCGTGCTCACGGCATTCTACGATTACCTGGAATCCATGAGGCCGGAAGAACTCTGCACGGAAGAGGAGATGCTGGAACGTGTCGAAGCCATTCTGCATGAATTTGTGGCTTGTCATTCCAGAGAAGGTTCGATATAATAGAAAAAAGGATATTTCCAAACCGGTCATCTCGGGTGAGTTCCGGTGCGTGTCTGCTGAAAAGAAGGCTGGACACGCACCGGGCGGGAACCTGCGGATGACCGGTTTTGACTGTACTAAAAAGAAATGGGGGTTTTTACGAATGAGTACAGAAAGTAAAACAAGAATGACGGAGGGCAGTATTTCAAAAAAGATGATTCTGTTTGCGATCCCGCTGTTCCTTGGTAATCTGTTCCAGCAGTTGTACAATACGGCCGACTCGCTGATTGTAGGAAATTTTCTGGGAAGCAATGCACTGGCAGCGGTCAGCTCTTCGGGCAATCTGATCTTTCTGATGGTTGGTTTTATTAACGGTATCGCAATGGGCGCCGGTGTCGTGATTGCAAGGTATTACGGAGCGAAAAACCGGGAAGATCTGCAGAAAGCGATCCATACGACCGTGGCGTTCGGCCTGGCGGCCGGTGTAGCGCTGACTGTGCTTGGCATGTATCTGGCGCCGAAAATCCTTGTGCTGATGGGAACACCGTCCGATGTCCTGCCGCAGTCCGTCGAATATTTCCGTACCTATTTTGCAGGATCTCTTGGTTTTATCATGTATAACATTTTCGTCGGCATCCTGCAGTCCGTTGGCGACAGCCGTCACCCGCTGATCTATCTGATCGTATCGTCGTGCATCAATGTTGTGCTCGACCTGCTTTTTATCGGAGGGCTTGGCATGGGGGTCGGTGCGGCGGCGCTTGCAACGGTCATTTCCCAGTTCACAAGCGCGATTCTCTGCATGATCCATCTGCTGCGGACGAAGGAAGAGTATCGTCTTCATATCCGCAAAATCCGTTTCGACGGCCGGGCGCTTGGCGAGATTATCCGCAACGGTGTGCCGTCCGGTTTCCAGAACTCGGTTATTTCGATCGCAAACGTTTTCGTGCAGACGAACATCAATGCATTCGGGAAAATGGCGATGGCAGGCTGCGGTTCATATGCAAAAATCGAGGGTTTTGCATTCCTTCCGGTTACATGCTTTACGATGGCATTAACGACGTTTGTCAGCCAGAATCTCGGTGCAAAACAGTATGACCGGGCGAAAAAAGGAGCGCGGTTTGGCATTCTCTGTTCCATTACCATCGCCGAGCTGATCGGGTTTGTGATCTATGCGGCCGCACCGACTTTGATTGCGGCGTTTAACAGCGATCCGGCCGTTGTCCATTACGGCGTGATGCAGGCGAGAACGATTGCACTGTTTTATTTTCTGCTGGCGTTTTCTCATTGCATCGCGGCTGTGCTCCGCGGTTCCGGGCACGCCGCGGTTCCCATGGTTGTCATGCTCTGCGTCTGGTGCCTGTTCCGCGTCAGCTACATTACCGTGACGGTCCGGCTGATCCCGGATATCCGCGTGATTTTCTGGGCTTACCCGCTGACCTGGAGTATCAGTTCTGTCATTTTCCTGTATCTGTTTTTGAAAGGAAAATGGGTATACGGCTTTGAAAAAGGAGGAAAACAAGGATGAACGCAGAATCGACGAGAGAAGCACTTGATGTGGCATCGCTGGCGGGAGACATCCTGCTGGCGAGCGGCGCGGAAATCTTCCGTGTGGAGGAGACGATCGACCGCATTGCGCGGGCGTATGGCGTCAACTCCAGCGATGCGTTTGTGTTGAGCAGTGGTATTTTCCTGACTGCTGAGAGTGGAAAAAAGCAGGAATTTGCCCGCGTGCGTCACATTCCGCTGTCGGCGGCGCGGCTCGACAAGGTAACGGCAGTCAACCAGCTCTCCCGCGAAATCGAGGAGGGGCTACACGCGCCGAAAGAGGCGAAGGCCTGGCTGCTCGACATTCAGCGGATGCCGGACAAACCAAGATGGCACCAGGTGCTTGCATCCGGTGTCGGAAGCGCGTGCTTCTGTTTTCTGTTCGGCGGCGATGTGGTGGACAGCATGGTAGCGTTTCTGTCGGGCTTTGTTCTGTACTTCTATCTGCTGTACCTGCTGCGCGGCAGAATGTCAAAGATTGCGACGAATATTTCCGGCGGCGCGCTTGTCACACTGATTGCCGTTTTTCTGTATCAGGCGGGGATCGGCCATCATCTGGACAAGGTCATCATCGGTTCGATTATTCCGCTGGTGCCCGGTGTCAATTTCACGAACGCCATCCGTGATATTGCGGATCAGGACTACATCGCTGGTTCCGTGCGGATGCTCGATGCGCTGCTTGTGACATTCTGTATTGCGCTTGGCGTCGGACTGATTATCACAGGATATCATCAACTGGCGGGAGGGCTGCAGCTATGAGTGATACCATTCGTTTAATTGCGGAATTTTTTGCCGCCTGCGTCGGAACGATTGCGTTTGCGCTGCTGTTCCAGGTGCCGCGGAAATACTACCTGTACTGCGGACTGGCAGGTGCCTGCGGCTGGATCTGCTATAAACTGATCCTCCCGCATACGACAGAGCCGGTGTCCATCTTTTTTGCAACGGTGCTCGTCATCCTTCTGTCGCGCAGCTTTGCGGTGTACAAGCGCTGTCCGGTAACGGTATTTCTGATTGCGGGTATTTTCCCGCTGGTGCCGGGAAGCGGCATCTACTGGACTGCTTTTTACGTGGTAACCAATGATCTGGAGCGCGCCGGTGCAAGAGGATTTCTGACACTGAAGGATGCAGTTGCGATTGTGCTTGGCATTCTCTTTGTTTTTGAGTTTCCGCAGAGCTGGTTCCGTAAGGTGTTGACAGACAAAAGCAAATAACCTATTATTGTAGTAGAGATTATAAACAAGGAGGAAGGAAAACAAATGGCATTAAATCAGTTTTCCAGAACAGAACTGCTATTTGGTAAAGAAGCAATGGAGAAACTTGCCGGCTCCAGAGTTGCCGTTTTTGGAATCGGTGGAGTTGGCGGTTACACAGTAGAGGCGCTTGTGCGAAGTGGAGTAGGTGCGATCGATCTGATCGATGATGATAAGGTATGTCTGACCAATCTGAAC
>ENA-USZI01002513-USZI01002513.1-human-gut-metagenome-genome-assembly--contig:-NODE-2513-length-10611-cov-3.395007_pt1 | contig 10611 bp, 6 predicted proteins | sample MGYA00250042_ERZ773532 | MGnify/ENA primary metagenome ERZ773532 (study PRJEB29103, sample SAMN06112036) | human gut metagenome | biome: human gut; feature: ankylosing spondylitis patient; material... | reverse complement strand
TTTTTAAGAGGCTGTCTCAACATAAGTTTGAGATGGCCTCTCTTTTTTGCCCTACGAATGCCCCACAGAACTTGGCACGGACGAAGAGATCAAAGACTCCGGACTGGCAATGTTTTCTGAACAGCGGGGACTGCGAAGCCAGTTCTGGAATCGTGTCATGTTCCCCATACAGGATATCAACCACCGGGTCATCGGCTTCGGCGGCAGAGTCATGGGAGACGGGGAACCGAAATACCTGAATTCACCGGAGACCATGATCTTCGATAAGAGAAGGAATCTTTATGGACTGAATTTCGCAAGGACTGCCCGGACGGGCAATATTATCCTGTGCGAGGGCTACATGGATGTCATAGCCATGCATCAGGCGGGATTTACCCAGGCGGTGGCATCCCTGGGAACGGCATTTACGGTGGAACAGGCTAACCTTTTACACCGTTATGCGGAAAACATCCTGCTGGCCTACGACAGTGACGGTGCCGGAACCAAGGCGGCACTCCGGGGCATCGGTATTCTCAGGGAGGCCGGGCTTACCGGTAAAGTCATCAATATGCGTCCTTATAAGGACCCGGATGAATTTATCAAGAATCTGGGGAAAGAGGCTTTTCAGGAGAGAATCGATCAGGCGGAGAACAGTTTCTACTTCGAGATCCGTATCCTGAGTGAACAATACGATCAGAGTGATCCGGAACAGCGGACGAAGTTCCACCGGGAGATCGCACAGAAACTGTGCGAATTTTCGGAAGATCTGGAGCGGGAGAATTATTTGCAGGCCATTGCCGAAAAATATATGATCCGTCCCGATGATCTGCGCAAAATGGTCATAGGATATGCTTCCCAGACGGGAATCGCCAGACCGATTCCCCGTCCCCGCAGCGGAGTGCAGAATAAGAGCGATCCTTCGGAGAGCGGACGGAAGTCCCAGAGACTGCTGATCACCTGGATCGGAGATGATCCTTCTCTGTATACGATTGTACGCAAGTACATTTCTCTGGAGGATTTCACGGAGGAATTGTATCGCAAGGTGGCGGAGAAGATGTTTGCAGAGCTGGACAACGGACAGTTTCAGCCGGCGGGGATCATCAGCATGTTTGAGGATGAAGAGGAGCAGAGGCAGGCAGCGGAGCTGTTCCATACAACGCTCCCCGAATTGTCCACGAAGCAGGAGAGAGAAAGAGCTTTCCATGACATTCTGGTGTCAGTCAAACGCAACAGCTACCAGTACTATATGGCGCAGCTGGGTACAGATGTCAACGCGGTCAAAAAAGCGGTGGAAGGCAAAAAAGCACTGGAAGAATTACAAAGAGCCCGCATTTCTCTGGAATAATAGGGTTTGCGGCTCGGGACAGTTATAAAAAATACGAAATATGGCTATAAATAATGGCAATGAAAGGATGGAACCACGAAAATGGATGAAAACACACAGGCAAAATTTGCGGAGAAGATAAAAGAGCTCCTGAATATGGCGAAAAAGAAAAAGAATGTGCTGGAGTATCAGGAAATCAGTGACTTCTTTGCGGACATGCCTCTGGAAGAGGAACAGATGGAGAAGGTTCTGGAGTATCTGGACCAGAACAACGTAGATGTGCTGCGTATTACCGATGACGATGATGTGGATGACGAAGAGATCATTCTGACCGATGAGGACGAAGTGGATGTGGAGAACATCGACCTGTCCGTACCGGAAGGCGTCAGCATTGAGGATCCTGTCCGTATGTACTTAAAGGAGATCGGCAAGGTGCCTCTGTTAAGTGCTGAGGAAGAGATCGAACTGGCCCAGAGAATGGAAGAGGGCGACCAGGAAGCGAAAAAGCGTCTGGCAGAGGCCAACTTACGTCTGGTAGTCAGTATTGCCAAGAGATATGTAGGCCGTGGAATGCTGTTCTTAGACCTGATCCAGGAAGGTAACCTGGGTCTGATCAAAGCTGTAGAGAAATTCGATTATCGTAAAGGATATAAGTTCTCCACCTATGCGACCTGGTGGATCCGTCAGGCCATCACCAGAGCGATCGCCGATCAGGCGAGAACCATCCGTATCCCGGTGCATATGGTAGAGACCATCAACAAACTGATCCGCGTGAGCAGACAGCTGCTGCAGGAGCTGGGAAGAGAACCGACCCCCGAAGAGATCGCGGAAGAGATGAACATGCCGGTAGACAGAGTGCGTGAGATCTTAAAGATCAGCCAGGAGCCCGTATCCCTGGAGACTCCTATCGGTGAAGAGGAAGACAGCCATTTAGGCGACTTCATTCAGGATGATAATGTACCGGTTCCTTCCGATGCTGCAGCATTTACCCTGCTGAAGGAACAGCTGGTGGAAGTGCTGGGTACTCTGACAGAGAGAGAACAGAAAGTACTGAGACTCCGTTTCGGTCTGGATGACGGACGGGCCCGTACTCTGGAGGAAGTAGGTAAGGAATTCAACGTTACCCGTGAACGTATCCGTCAGATCGAAGCAAAGGCATTGCGCAAACTGCGTCATCCCAGCCGCAGCCGCAAGCTGAAGGATTATCTGGATTAATGGCGGAAGTTATATTATCCAATCGAATGCAGGCTTTAACAGACATGGTCACTCCCGGCACTGTGATAACAGATGTGGGGTGTGACCATGGTTTTGTATCGGTCTATCTCGTGCAGAGGGGGCTCTCCCCACGGGTGATCGCCATGGATGTGCGGTCAGGACCCCTGGAGCGTGCCAGAGAGCATATCCGGGAATATGGTCTGCAGGACAGGATAGAGACCAGACTTTCCGACGGTCTGCACGGCCTGAAGACCGGAGAGGCGAACGGGATGATCTGTGCCGGCATGGGCGGACCTCTCATGGAGAAGATTCTTACCGAAGGAAGAGAACAGGCACAGGGATTTGCAGAGCTGATCCTGCAGCCACAGTCGGAGATCCCGCATTTTCGGACATTCCTGATGGATGAGGGATATCTTCTGCTGGATGAGAATATCATCTACGAAGAAGGAAAATATTATTTTATGATGAAGGTGCGCTGGCTGGGTGCGATGACGGACGATGCGGTACGGCAGAAAGTCGGGGACTCCTGGAAGACGGAAGGTCTGGATCCCGGACTGGCGGAAAAGTTCGGCCCGCTGCTTTTATCCCGCAGAGACCGGATACTTCGGGAGTATCTGGAATGGATGCTGACCGAGCGAAAGCAGATCGTGGGACGCATGGAGCAAAAGGCAGATGCGGACAATCCCAGAACCATATGCCGCAGACAGGAGATCGCAGACGAGATCACCCTGATTACCCGTGCACTGGATTGGTATGATAATGGCAAGGAAGCGGATTGTATTTAGGCAATAAGACCTGTAAAAGCAGATTACAGAAGGACAGGGTGAGAAAAATGATCACAGTGAAGATAAACGGGGAAGAGAGACAATATCCTCAGGGAGCCACTTACGAGGATGTGGCCAACGATTATCAGCAGGAGTATGAGAATCTGATCGCACTGGCAGCCAGAGACGGCAAGATCAGAGAATTGTTCAAGAAACTGACAAGGGATTGCGAGGTTACCTTTTTTACCTTGAAGGATGATGTGGGCAACAAGACTTATGTGCGTTCTGCCACAATGCTGTTTTTGAAAGCGGTATTTGATGTCTACGGCAGAGAGGCGGCCCAGAGCTGTCGTGTGGAATTTGCCATCGGCAACGGTTCCTACATCTCTCCAAAGGGGAAGATTAATGTGACGGAAGAAAATGCTGCAAAGATCCGTAACCGGATGCGGGAGCTGGTGGAGGCAAAGACACCTTTTCTGAAGAGATCCTATTCCCTGGATAATGCCATGGAACTGTTTCGGAAAGAGGGGATGAAGGATAAGGAAAAGCTGTTCCGTTACCGCAGAGGCTCTTTCGTAAATATTTATGAAATGGACGGTTATTACGATTATTATTACGGCTACATGCTGCCCAATGCCGGCTATGTAAAGTGGTTCGATGTCATAGCGTATGAGGATGGATTTATGCTGCTGCTGCCGGATAAAAAAGATCCTACACATGTTAAGCCGTTTCAAGAGAGAAAGCTGTTATTCCGGACGTTGAAAGAATCTGAGGAATGGGGAAAGGAGATCGGTATTGAGACCGTAGGTGATCTGAATGATCAGATCTGCCGTGGGTCGCTGAGTGAACTGATCCTGGTACAGGAAGCGCAGCAGGAGCGTAAGATCGGCGAGATTGCCAAGAGCATCGTAGACAGGGGCGGCGTGAAATTTGTCATGATCGCCGGACCCTCTTCTTCCGGCAAGACCAGTTTTTCCCACAGATTATCCATTCAGTTGAAGACCCTGGGGAAAACACCGCATCCCATTGCACTGGACGACTATTTCGTGAACAGAGAATTCACGCCAAGGGATGAGAACGGTGATTACAATTTCGAATGTCTGGAAGCGATTGATGTAAAGCAGTTCAATGATGACATGTGCAGATTGTTAGCCGGTGAACGTGTGGAGCTGCCTTCCTTTAACTTCAAGACCGGAAAGCGGGAATATAAGGGCAATTTCAAACAACTGGGACCGGATGATATTCTTGTCATTGAGGGTATTCACGGACTGAATGAGAAGACTTCCTATGCACTTCCCGAGGAAAGCAAATATAAGATATACATCAGTGCGCTGACCAATATCAATATTGATGAGCATAACCGGATCCCGACTACGGACGGAAGACTTCTCCGCCGTATGGTCAGAGATGCGAGGACCAGAGGTGCGGATGCGAGACGCACCATCGATATGTGGGCTTCTGTACGACGGGGTGAGGAACAGAATATTTTTCCGTTCCAGGAGGATGCGGATGCCATGTTTAATTCCGTCCTGATCTATGAACTGGCAGTGTTAAAGCAGTTCGCAGAGCCGTTATTGTTCCAGATCGATAAGGGAGAACCGGAATATTACGAAGCCAAGAGACTGCTTAAGTTCCTGGAGTATTTCCTGGGTGTGACCAGTGAAAGCCTTCCCAATAATTCTCTGTGCAGGGAATTTGTGGGTGGAAGCTGCTTCAACGTGTAAACTATTCAGAGTAGCGCAATTCTGCTGACAGGCGTCGAATGCTTGCATTCGTAAGACTGTGCGGCAGAATTGATGCGACGAAGTAACCACATGAGCAAAAAGTAAGCATCGTCAGATGCGATTTTGCGAATGTGGTGCTGAATAGTTTACTCTACAGTAAGAAAAGGAGAATACCTGTGGAGAGTCGTTTACCAAAGATAAAATCGATAGTAAAGCAGACAGCAAACTGGGTGATCCGGATCATGGGCAGCCTGATCCTTCTGTTCCTTGTATGGTATGCCATGCGTACCCTGCAGTATATGCTTCCGGTGGCAGGTCATGAAGTTCTGGTGGAGATTCCGGATTCCGTAATATGGAATCTGGCGGCAGCAGCGCTGATATTGCTATTGTATGCAGTTCTGACGGCAGTGGAAAAAAAGGCCGGTGACAAAATCGCCATCTGGTGTAAAAGAATTGCCGTAACGCTCGGCATGCTTTGGCAGGGAATCGCAGGATTGTGCTGGGTTCTGGCGGTAGACAGAGTGCCGAGTGCAGATCAGGCATCGGTTATTGGTGCGGCCATAGATTTTATACAGGGTGACTATGGGACGCTGGCTCCGGATCATTATTGCGGTCTGTATGCTCATCAGCTGGGACCGGCGGCCATGGAAGAGATGCTGTTCCGGATTCTTGGAGAGGCGGATTATCATGTGATCCAGATAGTGTTCGTACTTCTGAACGTGGCGGGTATCTATTGCATTTACGGCATTCTGAAGGAAGTTTCCGGCAGACTTGCGGTGGTGGCCATGGGGACACTGCTTGCGGGCAGCTGTATGGCATCTGTCTTTTATACCAGCTGGGTCTACGGAGAGATTCCCTGGGTATTCTGTTCCCTGTTTTCCGCATGGATGCTGGTCCGATATATCAAATATGGAAAAACGGGATCACTGGTGGGCATTGTGACAGCTCTTACACTGGGAACTCTGCTGCGTAAGAACACACTGGTCCTGGTGGTGGCATATTGCATGGTCGGCGCGGTACGGATATTCTCAAAATGGGACAGACGCCTGTTGATTTCACTGGTGCTGGCGTTGGCACTGCCACTCTTGTGCTATCAGGGAATCTATAAAATGTATGAGATGAGATCCGGAATGGAGCATTCCCGGGGATTGCCCACATCGGCTTACCTGTATCTGGGAATGGAAGAGATCGGTGGCCGGTACGGCTGGTATTACAGCGATTGCTGGGCACAATATTATGCAACGGACTGTAATACAGAGCAGAGCGATCAGATCTACCGGGAGATGATGCAGGAGCGCATGCAGGCCATGAAAGCACAGCCGGGGTATCTGAGAGGTTTTTATCAGGGAAAACTTCTGTCCCAGTGGAATGTCCCGACCTATCAGTCACTGTATTTCAACTTTAACCACGGGGATGTGTACCATGAGAAACTGGCGGCACTGGAAGACCGGCTGAGTGGAGATCTATTTGACAGTGTGGTGAGGATGGCAGATCGTTTACAGTTCATTATCTATCTGGGGTGTCTGTTTTACTTTATCTTCTGTGTCCGAAAAGACAGTGAGATCACACAGCATCTGTTGGCAGTGGCTGTGATCGGGGGCTTTTTGTTCAGTATTTTCTGGGAAGCAAAGGCCAGGTATATGTATGCCTATTACATGATGATGTTCCCGCTGGCAGCGCTGGGATATGGGGAAATCATACGTCTGGCAGAAAAATATTGCTTTTTCCGGAAGAAAAAGATATAATCGAACAGGTGTAAGTAAGATAGATGATCGCGGCTGCTTTATGCAGGTGAGGAAAGTCCGGGCTTCACAGGGCAGGATGCCAGATAACGTCTGGTGGAGGTGACTCCAAGGCTAGTGCAACAGAGATATACCGCCGGCTTTTGGCCGGTAAGGGTGGAAAGGCAGTGTAAGAGACTACCGTCCGGCTGGTAACAGACGGAGCCATGTAAACCCCATCCGAAGCAAGACCAAACAGAGAGCTATAGACCGGCCCGGTCTGCTTTCAGGTAGGTCGCTTGATGCGGCTGGTGACAGTCGTACTAGATAGATGATCGTCATATACAGAACTCGGCTTATTTTTTGCTTACACCTTTTGAGAAAAATGCGGACTGCGGATGCGGTCCGTTTTCTGTTATAAGCGACTGCAATGCAGAGCATGTTTCACGGAGAAAGAGTGAAAAATAAAGTAGATTTTTGGGCGCACTTATATAAGGGTTCATAAAACCCTGTTTTTACAAGTATAGAAAGCAGAAAAAATGTTAGTTATCGTTGCGTTTCACTAACTTAGAGCTGTCGTAACCAAGGCTTTCAAGGTAAGCAAACACATTGTTCTCATTCAAGACGACACTCTCTACATGATTCTGAGGGTCCATCAATTCCTCATAGTCAGTAGGGGTAAAGGGCTTCTTTTCTGAAACCATGTGGTAAATACAGACCATCATCATTCTTGCAATGGCAATGATTGCTTTTTTGTGTCCACGTCGCTTTTTGATTCGACCATATTTGATTGCAAAATAAGGCTGCTTTTTGCTCTTAATTGCAGCAAGGGCACATTGAACCATCATTGGTTTCAGGTAATCGCCTGCTTTGGCAATGCGGACAGACTTTTTCTTACCAGCGGATTCATTGTTGGCAGGAGAAAGTCCGCACCAGGAACACAGATGTTTTGCATCATCAAAAATATCCATATCAACGCCTGTTTCTGCAAGAACAATCGTGGAACTTAACTCTGTCATGCCGGGCATGGTACTGACAAACTCCACGAACTCGTAATAAGGCTTGATGCGGACATAGAGTTCCACTTCGGTCTGGGTAATCATATCATCGAGATATTCCAGATGCCCCCGGGCAAGCTCTAGTTTTTTAGCCTGATCTGTTTCAATAGTGTAGCCTTTGATGGCTTCGATGATTTCATCAGACTTGGATTTAGCCCCTTTCTTTATGAGTTTGCGGACAGCTTTTTCATCCATGGAATCAGCAGTATGCTCCAATAGATAAGAGATGATTTCAGTTGCTGTCTTGCCAAAAGGATCAGAAAGAACACTGGCAATGCCGACATTGGAAATGGTCATACAGTTCTGGATGCGATTCTTCTCGGAAGACTTCATGCAGACCAGCTTGAAACGGTATCTGGAAAGTTCCCTAAGCTGACGAAAATCTTTTGGAGGAATAAAGGAACATCTGACAAGATCAAATTTGTAGAGGTCGGCAATCCATTTAGAATCCTTTTTGTCCGTTTTCTTGCCTTTAATGGCTTTGACATACTTCGGATGTGTAAGGCAGACATCAATGTCATTTTCGAGATAATTAAAAATAGGAATCCAATACTTTCCGGTGGATTCCATACAAACATGATAGCAATTATTCTCGATAAGCCAGTTGTGAAACCTTTGAATATCTGAGTTGATGGTTGAAAAAGATTTTTGCAGATATTCGGATATGCCGTCCTTATTGGTAGTTACGATGGTTGCAACGATAACATTTTTGTGGACATCAAGTCCACAGCAGATGGAGTATTTTAACTTCATCATTAAGTATCACCACCTTAATAAAAAGGGAATAGCAACATTGACTGTCATCCTGCGACTGAATAAACATGGTTTATTACCAATGATAAGAGTCCGGGCTCAATGTCCCACTTGTTTGTGCTTGTAAGGATGACGGCACATATAACTATACGGGGTCGAAATAAATTCGCCACTTCTCCTTCCGTGCTCTGTAGTGTATTGCTATTCCTTGAAAGAATTATAAATCAAAGAGTGGAGGGGCACAACATTTTTCATAACTTGTTTGTGCCTTGAGCGAAGCGAAAGGAATGACAAAAACTATGAGCTGATCGAGTACTTAAACGACGTCAACCGTGAGCATGCCGAGGTACTGGTCGAGCAGAACATCAATGGTAAGACGGATACCTCTTATATCTACGGAGCGGAGATAAACGGCGGATTCGACCGGATCTCCCTTGACCGCTTCGATGGCAGCACCGGCTACTACCTCTACGATGCCAGGGGAAGCGTCTCCGGCATCACCAATGAAGAGGGACAGGTCTACCAGTCCTACCGTTACAGCGTCACCGGAGAGATCGCCTTCGGTGCTCCGCAGTATGAGAACGAATATGCCTATAACGGAGAGTCCTACAATCCGAATATCGAGAGCCAGTATCTGAGAGCAAGGTACTACTGCGTGGTAACGGCGACCTTCCTCACCGAAGACAGCTACCTCGGCAACCAGACAGAACCGCTGACGCTTAACCGGTATAATTACTGCGTGAGCAGCTATCTGAATTATACGGATCCGAGCGGAAATGAGGTTGAGGTGCTTGAAAGCCTGAAAGGCTGGATAATTGATCCGAATACACAGGCACAAAAGACCATTGAAAACTATGAAAACCAGCGCCTTAGCATAGAAGATGCCATAGAAAGCGGCCTGCTTGGCAATAAGGTAGGACAGATCTTCCTGGACTATGGGGATGTCATTATGGGGCCGCCGGTAACGCTGCCTTCGTCTTTGGTAGGTATAAGAGAAGCAATCAAGGGAAACTTTGACAGCAAAGAGATGCAGAGGACTGCAACCGCAGGATTTTATGCGGGTTTTGTGGGACAGGGGCTGGAATATGTCCAGATCATAAGCAAGGCAGACTACCAGTTGAGCCTGCTGATCGTAACGCAAAAGGGACTCAACGCAGCTGCCAATCCTCTTACATATGTGGAGTATTTCAGGAACTTCTCACCACAGGAGAAACTGGAAGCGGCAAAGAGAACCGCAAAGGGTGCATGGAAAGGGGAATATGATTCTGCACTCGGCAGGAAAACCGGAGCGGCAACATTGGATTACCTTCTGGTGGCAATAGGCGGAGCCCTGATGAAGGGAGAGAGTGCTGCCTGTGAGGTGGCGGAGAGTGGTAGTAAGACTCATGTACCAAGTGTTAATACGCAAGTAGTGCGACATCCAGAAATAAAGTCACCTAATCAAGTGAAGACGAGTGATGTGACAAATTATTGGGACGATTATTTGGGTAGTAATCAAACCAATATACATCCAAGGACAGGATTATTGGATAATAATAGAATTTTTTCCGCAGATGGAACAAAGAGTATACGATTCGGTAATCATGAAATGGATAGTATGGGAACAACTAAGTTCCATTTTCACCTAGAAGATTGGAAATATGATCGAGTGAATGATGTTATGGACTACTTTAATACACTTGTTAGGATTAAGGAGTAGGTGGTAAAATGAAAATAGTTATTGACAAAGTATTAGATAAGAACATTTATTTTTCTACTGATTACGGTATGGCAAAGGGAATATGGAAAGGGACTAATAGACCAATCCAAAAGGAATATTGTGTTGAGTTGGATATTGACGGACTATACAGCTATGATAATGTATTTGTAAACAATACAAAAAAATATCAGATGAAAATATTCGATAGAAAAAATCAACTCACTTTATTATTGCTTGAATATGATGAAGATGGATGTGCCACTTTTCAATTAGGTGATTCAATTATAGAAATTGAAACTGCTTATGATGAGCGTTTTTATGCTTTAAAGAATTCCTATATAACGCTATTTGTAGAAAAATTAAATGTTTATGAT
>ENA-USZI01002473-USZI01002473.1-human-gut-metagenome-genome-assembly--contig:-NODE-2473-length-10772-cov-3.761010_pt1 | contig 10772 bp, 8 predicted proteins | sample MGYA00250042_ERZ773532 | MGnify/ENA primary metagenome ERZ773532 (study PRJEB29103, sample SAMN06112036) | human gut metagenome | biome: human gut; feature: ankylosing spondylitis patient; material... | reverse complement strand
GACCGCATCATGACCACCCGCTTAGAAGAAACCGTACAGAACTGATAGGAGGATTTTTGAATATGAACAACAAGATGATTACCATTCCCTATGCGGACGCTATCGAATACGGAGAGAACACCTCTGCGCTGTTTAAGGCTCTGTGGGAGCTGACCGATCTGATCCGACTGGAAAGCGATCTCAAGAAGCATCATCGCGCCTACCTCCATGTGAGGGAGGACATCGACGAGAAGGTCAAGGAGGCGCGTCAGATTATGACCAAGGTAGCTGTGGATATGATCGGTTTCTATTTCAAGGTTGATGTTCCCGAAAGCAGCAACAGCGACGAGAATACCCCGTTTGCTGACGCGGCGGATGATGAAGCCGTAACTATCCCCAAGGACAAGTATGAGCTGATGATCGACGATCTGCTCACGATGTCCGAAATCATTCAGTGCGTCGCAGATATGCGCACGCAGGATATGAGGGCAATCCGCGAGTTTGGTAAGTTCGTCCCTGCTTTCGCTGCCTTTGAGAAGAACCGCCTGAACCTCTATCGTGAGGCGGCAAAGGAAGCCGAGGAAATCTTCGACCGTTGGGCGGACGAGATTGACGATCTCGACGAGGACTTCATGGAAGATGAGGACTACGAGCCGGACGAGTATTACTCCGACTGATATGCGCTCAAATCCGAAGAAAGGAGCTGGTTTTTATAGAGCTTGACATCATTCATACCGGCGATTGCCTTGAAATCCTGAAAACCCTGCCCGATGACAGCGTTCATTGCTGTGTGACGTCCCCTCCGTATTACGCGCTCCGCGATTACGGCATGGAGGCTCAGATCGGCAGAGAGACAACGCCGAAGGAATATATCTCGCGCCTGACGGAAGTGTTTACCGAAGTCAGGCGCGTTTTGCGTCCGGATGGAACGCTCTGGCTGAACATCGCGGACACCTACGCTGGAAAGGGCAATCAGGGTGATTTCATTGACCCGAAGAACCCCAACGGCAGAAACGGTCAGGCTGTGGCTCTCAACAACAAGGTTGAGGGCTGCAAGCCGAAGGACATGATCGGTATTCCGTGGATGCTTGCTTTTGCCCTCCGCGATACCGGCTGGTATCTGCGCAACGACATCATCTGGATGAAGGATAACCCCATGCCGGAGAGCGTGAAAGACCGCCTATCCCGCTGCTATGAGCATATTTTCCTGTTCTCCAAGTCCAAGAAGTATTTCTTCGACTACAAGGCAATCTCCGAGCCGATTGCCCCTGCAACGGCAGAACGTCTCAAGCGCGGCATGAGGGGCGGCAACAAGTACGGAAAGCCCGTTCCCGGTCAGCCTCAGCCGCAGTCCATCAACCGCCCCCGCGAGCATGGTGAGATCAAGGACAGTGACATCAATCCGCTCCGCAACAAGCGCGATGTCTGGAAGATCAACACCGTCCCCTTCAAGGGCGGTCATTACGCCGCCTACCCTCCGAAGCTGGTTGAAACCTGCCTTCTTGCCGGTTGTCCCGAAGGCGGTATTGTGCTTGATCCCTTCATGGGAAGCGGCACAACCGGCATGGTTGCCTCACAGATGGGGCGTCATTTCGTGGGCATAGAGCTGAACCCTGAATACACCGAGCTTGCCTACAAGCGGATTGGAGGTGAAATCTGATGTCCAAGGAACCGGAACTCAAAGCCCGTGACAAGGTGGTCGTGCGGATGACGCGGGAAGGCGCGGTTGAGGAAAACCTGACGGCTGGCACCGAGCAGCGTGTGTCAAAGAGGCTGGAAGATGCGGAGCTGGTGAAGCCCGGTGAGACAGTCGAGCCTTCCGAAGCTCTTTCCCCAGAGGAACAGAAAAAGGTGCAGATGCGCCGTCAGCAGCGTCAGTTTCAGGCGGAACACGCCGAGGATAACGACACACAGCCGCCCTCGGAAACGTCCGTCAGAGAAGAGAAAAGGGCAGAAAATCCACCCCAGAATGTAACTGAACCGCTACCTTCGGAAACGCCGTTCAAGCCTCCTGCTTTGGAGCAGCACGGCGTTTCTTCGCACACCGGCACGGTGATTGCCGAAACGGTTGTTACGCACAAGCTGCGTAAGACCTCTGCGGTTGAAGCCGTTGACGCGGATGCCGTTCTCTCCCAAGCGGCGGAGACTGCCTCCGCAAAGCCGATCATCGACGATGCCGTCCCGCCCACAAAGCGGATGCAGAAGCTCGAAAGAAAGTCAGAAAAGGTGCATGAGCGTCTGGATGCCGCCCGTGAAAAGCTGCCCACGCACAAGGTTCTCAAGAAAGAACGCGTCTTTGATGAAGAGACCGGCAAGGGCAAAACCCGCCTTCATTTTGAGGATGAGCTGAAAAAGCCCAAGGGCAAAGGCAAGCTGCAATTTGAGGCAGATAAAACCGTCCGCAAGGTCGGGGACACCCTCGCTTCCGGCATTCATGGCAAAATCCATGAGGTCGAACAGGAAAACTCGGCGGTTGAGGCGGCGCATAAAACGGAGATCGCTGCCGAGACTGCCGCTCGGCATTTCCGTCATCATCGGAAAAGCAGCGTCAACAAGCCCTACGAGAAGGTCTCCAAGCTGGAACACAAGGCGGATGCTGCGGATGCGAAGCTCCAATATGAAAGAAATCAGCAGGAGCATCCTGAGGTGAAGAAGCAGAACATGAACAAGCACTACCAGAAGCAGAACATCAAGAGAGAGTATGCCGCAGCCCGAAATGCCGGTTCTCAGACCGCCGGTACTGCCACGAAAAACACCGGCAAGAAGCTCGGCGAGAAGGCATCCGACAAGATCAAGGAGTTCTTTGAGAAGAACAAAAAGGTCTTCATCTGGATCGGCGTCGGAGTTGCCCTTCTCGTTTTGCTCGGTGCCGGTATCAGCTCGTGTTCGATGCTCACCTCTACCGGCTCGTCGGTTATCGCTTCCTCCTATCTCAGCGAGGATGACGCGATGCTCGGTGCGGAGGCGCAGTATTGCCGGATGGAGCAAGAGCTGCAAAGCTATCTGGATAACTATGAAGGCACTCATGACTATGACGAATATCACTTCGATCTGGATGATATTGAGCATGACCCCTATGTGCTGATCTCCATTCTCTCGGCTCTCCATGAGGGCGAGTTCACGCTGGATGAGGTGCAGGGTACGCTCCAAATGCTGTTTGAAAAGCAGTACATCCTCACCGAAGAGGTTATCGTCGAAACCAGATACCGCACGGAAACCGACACATGGACGGACGCAGACGGCAACACGCACACGGAAACCTATCGCGTCCCGTATGACTACTACATCTGCAACGTGAAGCTCGAAAACTTCAATCTCTCCCATGTTCCGGTCTACATCATGTCTCAGGAACAGCTTTCCATGTACGCGACGTATATGTCGGTGCTGGGCAACCGTGAGGATCTGTTCGGTGACTCTCCCTATGTGGACAAGTACATCACAAATCCGCCCGCCGACTACGATGTCAACCCGGAATACCTGAACGACGAGAAGTTTGCAGCGCTGATTACCGAGGCGGAAAAGTATCTCGGCTATCCGTATGTGTGGGGCGGCTCCAATCCCGACACATCCTTTGACTGCTCCGGCTTTGTCAGCTATGTTCTCACGAACAGCGGTCTTGTGAACACCGGGCGGCTTGGCGCACAAGGGCTTTACAACGTCTGTACGCCGGTTTCAAAGGCGAATGCACAGCCCGGTGATCTCATCTTTTTCGTTGGGACGTATGACACCCCCGGCGTGTCCCACGTCGGCATTTATGTTGGTGATGGGGTCATGATCCACTGCGGCGACCCCATTCAGTACACCTCCATCAATTCTTCCTACTGGCAGCAGCATTTCTACGCCTTCGGAAGACCCGCCTATTAAAAGAAAGGAGTTTTTTTCATGAATCCCAAGTATCAGAAAGTCCTCTCCGACATTGAGAAGGCTGAAAAGAAGAAGTCCGAAATCGAAGGTCAGCTCAAGGAGCTGTACGACAAGAAGACAGAGCTGGAGAACCTTGAAATCATCAACACCGTGCGCTCTATGGTGATGGACAAGGATCAGATCATGGCGTTCCTGTCTTCCATGAAGGACGGCACCAAGCCCGCTGAAAATACGGAGGTAATCGACAATGCGTAAGAAGTTTCGTTTTTTGACTGTCCTTGCGGTCTGCGTCATGGTTCTGTCCTGCTTCTCGGTGACGGCGTTTGCCTATGCCGATGATACCGAGCAGAACCTTCCCGTTACGGAGGCAACTCAGCCCGAACAGCAGCCCGCAGTCACTCCCACGCCGGAAAAGCCGAAGGGTGAGCCGATTGACGATGAGGGCATCGCCTACACCCGTGACTTGCTCTATGACAAGGCAACCAACAAGCAGTTCATCACCATCCAGACGAAGAACGGCAACACCTTCTTCATTGTCATTGACTACGATGCACCCATCAATGAGGATGAGGAACAGTATCAGACGTACTTCCTGAACATGGTCGATGAAAGCGATCTGCTTGCGCTGCTGGACGAAGATACTGCGTCTGCGCTGACCACCTGTATCTGCAAGGAAAAGTGCGTTGCCGGTCAGGTCAACATCGACTGCCCGGTCTGCAAGACCAACATGAGCGAATGCACCGGCACAGTCCCCGTGACACCTGAGCCGGATAAGAATGCAGAAACCGATACTCCCGCCCCTAAACCCGAAAAAAAATCCAACATCGGCATGATCCTCGTCATCTTCGTTCTTGCCGGTGCTGCGGGTGCAGCTTATTACTACATCAAGTTCGTCAAGGGCAGAAAGCCCAAGGATGAGGATCTGGACTTCTTCGACGATGAAGGCTACGAGGAAGAGCCGTACATCAACGAGGATGAAGAGCCGCAGATTGCGGAGGATGCTGAAACGGATGGTGATGAAGATTGATCTTAGTCATCGCTGAAAAGCCCAGCGTTGCCCAGTCCATCGCAAAGGTGCTGGGCGCGACGTCCCGAAAGGACGGCTACATGGAGGGCGGCAATTACATCGTTTCGTGGTGCTTCGGTCATCTGGTGAAGCTGGCAGACGCCAGCTCCTACGATGAGCGGTATGCCAAGTGGCGGTATGACGATCTGCCCATTGTTCCGGAAAGCTGGATGTTTGAGGTCACGAAGGACAAAGCCCAGCAGTTCAAGGTGCTGTCCGCTCTCATGAAGGACAAGCGCGTCACCGAGCTTGTCTGTGCAACCGATGCAGGACGCGAGGGTGAGCTGATCTTCCGGCTGGTTTACAACAAAGCCGGATGCACCAAGCCCTTCAAGCGTCTGTGGATCAGCTCGTTGGAGGACTCCGCTATCCGCGAGGGCTTCAATCATCTGCGGGACGGCAAGGAATATGACCGTCTCTATAAAGCGGCACTCAGCCGCTCGAAGGCAGACTGGATCGTCGGCATCAACGGCACCCGCCTGTTCACCACGCTTTATCACAAAAAGCTGGTGGTCGGGCGCGTCCAGACGCCGACCCTTGCAATGCTGGTGGAGCGTGACGGGAAAATCTCCACATTCCAGAAGGAGAAGTATTTCAACGTCCACGTCGGCAAGGGCGATCTGACCGCCGATCTGGAAAAGGTCAAAACCGAAGAGGAAGCAAAAAGAATTGCGGCGGCTTGCGAGAAAAAGCAAGCCGTCGTTTCTTCTCTCAAACGGGAGGCGAAAACCGTCAATCCTCCGAAGCTCTATGATCTGACCACCTTGCAGCGCGAGGCAAACCGATACTACGGCTTCACTGCCCAGCAGACGCTCGATCTCGTCCAGACACTCTACGAAAAGAAGCTCCTGACCTATCCGCGCACGGACAGTCAGTTCATCACGGACGATATGGAAGACACTGCCCGTCAGGTCATTTCCATCGTCTGCCGCCAACTTCCGCTCTTCTCTGGCGTTTCGATTACGCCGGACATTGCCCGCGTAACCGACAACAGCAAGGTCACAGATCACCATGCCATTCTCCCGACCATCCAGCTTGAAAAGCAGGATGTTTCGGCGCTTCCTCAGTCGGAGCAGAAAATCCTCAATCTTATCGGGATGCGCCTTCTGTGTGCGACCGGCGAGAAGCACACCTACGCAGAAACGCAGATCACGCTCTCATGCGAGGGTTATGCGTTCAAAGCCAAGGGCAAGACCGTCGTTCAAAACGGGTGGAAAGCCGTCGAGGAACTGTTCAAGGCATCCCTCAAGGCGAAGGAAAAGGATGATCCCGTGAAGTCCCTGCCCGAAGTCCACGAGGGTGATGTTCTGGATGGTGTGTCCGCCAGCGTCACCGAACACTTTACGACACCCCCGAAGCAGTACACGGAAGACACGCTCCTGTCTGCGATGGAGACTGCCGGAAACGATCAGTTCGACGATGACACCGAGAAGAAAGGTCTCGGCACTCCCGCAACCCGCGCCGGTATCATTGAAAAGCTGGTGAAGTCCGGCTTTGCTGAACGCAAGGGCAAATCCCTCATTCCCACAAAGGACGGCTGCAACCTCGTCTGCGTCCTGCCGGAACAGATCACGTCTCCCGCAATGACTGCGGAATGGGAAAACACGCTCATGGAGATTGAACGCGGCAAGGCAGATGCGGACGCCTTCCTCAGCGGCATTGTCCGGATGACCGGGGATCTCGTGAAAGCCTATCCCTTCCTCTCCGATGCCGAAGCCCAGCGTTTCGGCACGGGCAAGGAGGAAATCGGCAAATGTCCCCGCTGCGGCTCTCCGGTCTATGTCGGCAAGGGCAACTTCTACTGCTCGAACAAGGACTGCTCCTTCTGCCTGTGGGAAGACAACAAGTTCTTTTCCAGCAAGAAAAAGAAGCTGACCAAGAAGATTGCAAAGGAGCTGCTGGACAAGGGCTGGTGCCGCGTGACCGGGCTTTACACGCCGAAGAAGCCTCAGCTCTACGATGCGGTGATCCGACTGGATGACAGCGGCGGCAAATACGTCAGCTTCAAGATGGAGTTTGATCGATGACCCGCCCAAAGTATGTTGCTTCATGCAGCGGAGGCAAAGACAGCGTAGCGACGCTCCTGCTGGCTGCACAGCACAATGAGCCGCTGGACGAGGCGGTTTTCAGTGAGGTCATGTTCGACAAAAACACAAGCGGCGAAGTCCCGGAACACCGGGACTTCATTTATGACCGGCTCAAGCCCTTCTGCGAAAAGGAGCTGGGCATCAAGTTCACCATTCTCCATGCGGACAAGACCTACGATGAGGTGTTCCATCATGTCATCACCCGCGGACCGCACAAGGGCGAGGTTCGCGGTTTTGCGTGGGCCGGGATGTGCGCGGTCAATCGGGACTGCAAAATCCCGCCCGTCCGAAAGTACAATGCCGCGCTTTCTCCGGACACCGTGAGCTATGTCGGCATCGCGGAGGATGAACCCAAACGCCTTGCGCGTCTGGACGGCGTGAAGAAGGTCAGTCTGCTTGCCAAGTACGGCATGACCGAGGTTGACGCCTACAAGCTCTGTCAGGAACACGGGCTGCTTTCCCCAATCTACACTCACTGCCGGAGAAACGGCTGCTGGTTCTGTCCCAACGCCAGTGACTCGGAGCTGCTGCACATGGTCACGAAGCACCCTGAGATGTTTGACCGGCTGATTGAATGGGAGAGCGAAGACAACATCTTCCATCGTCGGCTGACACGCAGAGAAACCCCGTCTGAGGTAAAGGCTCGTTTATTGAGCAAATCCCAGACGGGGTTTTCTTCTCCCCGAAGCAAATACGAAATGGAGGTTTGATATGGCTGAAAACAAAAATGCACAGCAAGTCCGCGAAATCACGGACAAGCTGGAACAGGGCATCAAGGAGCTTTTTGAATCCGAGCGGTTCAAGGAATATCTCCGCACGATGTCCAAGTTCTACAACTATTCCTTCAACAACACGCTGCTCATTGCGATGCAGAAGCCGGAGGCAACCTATGTTGCCGGTTATACCTCGTGGCATCGCAACTTTTACCATCAGGTCATGAAGAGCGAAAAAGGCATCAAAATTCTTGCGCCCGCGCCGTACAAGGCACAGGAAGAGCGTGAGAAGATTGATCCTTTGACACAAAAACCGGTAATCGGCGCAGATGGGAAGGCTGTCACAGAAACAGTTGAGGTTCTGCGTCCTGCCTTCAAGGTGGTGAGTGTCTTCGATGTCTCACAGACGGACGGCAAGGAGCTTCCGGACATCATCGTCGATGAGCTGAAAGGCACCGTCGAAAACTACGAGGCGTTCTTAGACGCGCTCAGGCAGGAATCTCCCGTCCCTATTTCCTTTGAGGACATTCCGGGCGGTGCAAAGGGATTCTTCTCGCCGGTTGAAAGCCGCATTGCCATTCAGGAGGGCATGAGCGAAATCCAGACGGTCAAAACCGCCATTCACGAGAACGCCCACGCGAAGCTCCACGCCGTCAAGCCGGATGAGAAAGCCGCGCCAGAAGATAAGAAGGATCGGCACACCAAGGAGGTTGAAGCGGAAAGCGTTGCCTACACCGTCTGCCAACGGTACGGCATTGAAACCTCGGACTACTCCTTCGGTTACATCGCCGGTTGGTCATCCGGCAAGGAAACCAAGGAACTGAAAAGCTCTCTGGACACCATCCGCAAGACGGCGGCTGAAATGATCGAGGGCATTGACTCCAAGCTCAAGGTGTTGCTGGCAGAAAAAGCGCAGTCCGCAGAGAAGGAAAGCAAAATGCCCGCAGAGCCGATGTCGGAAGTCCCCATTTACCGCGAGACGGCAAATTACGCCTATGAAGCCGGTGAGGTGGAAGCATATCGTGCCTCCCTTGCTGCAAACGAGGAATGCAGCAGAGCGATTGAAGCGGCAATCAGCTCCAACTATGGTGATAACCGGCTGGATGCGGATGCCGCCGTGAAAAGTGTCCTTGAGCAATTCTCTCCGGAGCGCGTCCGGTACGTCCTCGCAAACACCATTCAGCAGAAAGACTTCGACGGGCGCATTCCGCAGTCTCTCAAGGAGTGGGCAAAGAGCGTTGAAGTCTGCCCTGAGAATGCCTCTCGCTTCCTTGTGGATAAACCCAATCCCGGACTGACCGCCCTTTTCGTCGATGCGTTCCGTCAGCAGACTGAACCTAAGAAGGAAGTCACTTCTGAGAAAACAGAGGAAAGAGACCCGGAGGTCGTTGCATGGGAGAATGATGAGATTACCTCTATTGAGGTAAAAACCGTGGAGGTCAAGTCTCCCTTTGCGCCCTTGCCGGAGGAAGCAGAGAAAGCGCCCAAGGCACACCGCCTGACTGCCGAAGAGAAGGAGATCAAAGCCGCCGTCATGGACACGCTCAAGGGACAGATCGCCTATAACAACGACGGTATGCGGGCGTCCTATCGCGCCTCTAACCACTCCTTCAATCTGCTGGCACGAAGCGGCGTCAAAATTGAGGGCAACACGGTCACGCAGAACGGTGAGCCGCTGTTCAAAATCCATCGCCGTCATGCGACGCGGAAAACGCAGGGCTGCTATCGTGAGCTGATGCCGACGCTGGAATACGTCAAGCAGGAGCAGAAGCAGGAAAAGCCCTCCATCCGTGATCAGCTCAAAGCTGCCGCAAAAACACAGCCGGAGAAGAAATCCCCAGTCAAATCCAAAACACACGACATGGAGTTGTGAGAAAGGAGACGCATGAAGAAATACACAGATGTTGACATCGTTGCGGAGCTGCAGAAGCTCGTGGACAGTCATGTAGACAGCTACAAGGAAGACTTCGACATCGACAAGCGCATCATCCGCCGCGCCGCCGAAAGCCAGAATCCCGAAGACAAAACGCTGATGTGGTTCTGCCGTCCGCATGGAACGCACTGCCTCAATGAAAATCAGGTCTTTATTCAGGGAACGCGAGATCACAACACCTTCCGTTTCTATGCGGAACAGACCTACGACGAGTGCGTTGCCCGCGTCATTGTCCCGAAAACCGTCAAGCGTGGCAAGGTCTTCGGAGATGTCTTTGAGATCAACTACCGGGAACAGGCGGCAAATGTGGCGCAGAACGCGATTGCGCCGGATCATGATCGGCTGACCTTCGCAGACGGCTATGTGCTGGACGCCCCATGCCGCAGCAGCTTCGATGCAGCAATGGCTCTGGTCGGTGAGCATGGCGGCGTCAAAACCCACCAGACGCTCCCGAAGGACGCGGAGGCTCTGGCGGAAGTGCTGTCCAAGCAAAAAACCCGCCGTGACAGACTGCCGGATGCAGGAAGGACAGAGACGCTTTCGCCTCTGCCCGTTGCAGAACTTCGGAAGTACGAGGCGGTCAAAAAGGCTCACCCTGACGCGCTGGTCTGCTTTGCCCAGAATGGCTATTTTGAGCTGTACGGCAAGGACGCGGAAAAAGCCGCGCCCTTGCTCGGCACGAAACTCCTTGAGAAGAAGGTGCGCGGCAAGCCCTCCATGCCAGTGACCGGCTTCCGTGAAAGCGCATGGGTAGCCGGTTCTCACAAGCTCTGGAAGTCCGGCATGGATGTCTTTCTCAGCAAGGACGGCGAGACCTTCAAGGAACTCAAAGCCGCAGATTACATTCCTGTCGGCGCGACGCTGAATGTGGACGGAATCAAGTGCAGAATCGAAGCGGTTGATTTTGCCGCCGATGAAGTCCAACTGACCAATATTGAGGACAAGAACAGACCGATCCGCTTTTCTGAAAGCATTCAGTATGTCCGCTCGTATGTGGAAGATGCCGGAACTGCTATCTACGACACCATCCCGAAGAAGCCCGCAGCCCGTGAATCCATCCGTGACAAGCTGAAATCCGCGCAGAAAGCCCAGCCGTCCCACACACCGAAGCCGCAGAAAAACAAAGGAAA
>ENA-USZI01002466-USZI01002466.1-human-gut-metagenome-genome-assembly--contig:-NODE-2466-length-10791-cov-5.999160_pt1 | contig 10791 bp, 10 predicted proteins | sample MGYA00250042_ERZ773532 | MGnify/ENA primary metagenome ERZ773532 (study PRJEB29103, sample SAMN06112036) | human gut metagenome | biome: human gut; feature: ankylosing spondylitis patient; material... | reverse complement strand
TCCTTTTTTAGTTGCTACAAAGTTGGTGAATAATAGGATAATCAATGTGTCCCATAATGCGTAAATACTGTCCGATATTTCCCTGTTATGCAGTGATTTATTATTAAAAAAGATGAATGGAGAAAATAGAACATAATCAGAGGAATATAGGTCACTCGGTCTTTCCGGCTTTGGTCTACTTTTGTTGTCAGTTTTTTAATAAAGACAATCAATATGATAACAGTAAACAAAAAATGGATGCGACTGATGGGAGTAATCGGTTGCACATTGTGGATGTCCTCCTGTAAACAAGCACCGGAGGCACAAACTAGTGCTAACTATGCAATAATGAAAGTAACTACTGCCGATAAGGAATTGTCTACTTCCTATTCGGCAACGATTCGCGGGCGGCAGGATATTGATATTTATCCGCAAGTATCGGGCACTATCGAACGACTCTGTGTTTCTGAAGGTGAAAAGGTACGCAAAGGGCAGTTGCTTTTCATTATAGATCAAGTACCTTATAAAGCGGCGCTGACAACAGCCCTTGCCAATGTGGAAGCGGCTAAGGCAGGACTTGCTACTGCAGAATTGGCCTATACCAGCACAAAGGAACTGTATGTCCAAAAGGTGGTTTCGCAGTATAACCTGAAAACGGCCGAAAACAATTATCTCACTGCCAAGGCACAACTCTCGCAGGCACAGGCACAAGAAGTGAGTGCCCGAAACAACTTGTCGTATACTGAGGTAAAGAGTCCGAGTGACGGAGTGGTGGGCGCATTGCCTTTCCGTGTTGGTGCATTGGTGAGTCCCGGCATACAACAGCCGTTGACAACGGTTTCCGATAATTCAGATATGTATGTTTATTTCTCGATGACCGAGAACCAGCTTCTTTCCCTGACCCGTCAGTACGGTAGCATGGACGAAGCGCTAAAAAATATGCCTGAAGTGGAACTCCGTCTCAATGATAATTCAATATATGATGAGCATGGAATTATTGAATCTATCAGCGGAGTGATTGACCGTCAGACAGGTACGGTAGTGGCGCGTGCCGTTTTTCCGAATGAGTCAAGATTGTTGCATAGTGGCGCATCGGGCAATGTGGTCATTCCCAGTGTCTATAAAGATTGTATTGTTATTCCACAAGGCGCAACAGTGCAGATGCAGGATAAAACAATTGCTTATAAAGTGGTGGATGGCAAGGCTGTCTCTACATTAATATCTGTAGCCGGTATCAATGACGGACGCGAGTATGTCGTGCTCGATGGATTGAAGGCGGGTGATGAGATTATTTCCGAAGGTGCGGGTTTGATACGCGAAGGAACGGTGGTTAAATAAGAAGGAGAATAAGAATCATGAAAGGAAATATATTTATAAAAAGGCCGGTAATGGCCATATCCATTTCTATTCTGATAGTGGTGATTGGATTGATTTCCCTTTTCTCATTGCCCGTAGAGCAATATCCCGATATCGCTCCTCCCACTGTGCAGGTATCTGCTACCTATACAGGTGCCGATGCCGAAGCTGTGATGAATAGTGTAATCATGCCATTGGAAGAAAGCATCAATGGTGTGGAGGATATGATGTATATCACTTCTACTGCTACGAATGCAGGTACGGCTACCATCGAGGTGTATTTCAAACAGGGGACAGACCCCGATATGGCGGCCGTCAATGTACAGAACCGAGTGTCCAAAGCGCAGGGGTTGCTGCCTGCCGAAGTGACGAAAATCGGTGTGACGACGCAGAAACGCCAGACCAGTTTCTTGCAGATCAATGCATTGGCAAGCACCGACGGACGTTATGACAAGATATTCCTGGGAAATTATATGGATATCAATGTGATTCCTCAAATCAAGCGTGTGGAAGGAGTAGGAGATGTGATGATGCTGGGAGATACGTACAGTATGCGCATTTGGTTGCACCCGGAACGTATGGCACAATATGGTCTTGTGCCTTCGGATGTAACAGCCGTATTGGGCGAACAAAATATAGAGGCACCTACCGGTTCGTTGGGTGAGAATTCAAAGAATGTGTTTCAGTTCACCATGAAGTATCGCGGACGACTGAAAAGCGTGGATGAATTCCGGAATACCGTAGTTCGTGCACAAGCCGACGGTTCTGTGCTCCGTCTGAAAGATGTGGCAGATGTGGAACTGGGTACACAGACCTACAGTTTCAGCAGTGAGATGGATGGCAAGCCGGCTGTAATGTTTATCGTATTCCAGACGGCCGGATCAAATGCTACCGCCGTGAACGAATCGATTTCAAAGAAGATGAAGGAAATGGAAAAAGATTTGCCTCAGGGTACTGAGTTTGTCAACATGATGAGTTCCAATGACTTCCTTTTTGCTTCTATACATAATGTGGTGGAAACACTGGTAATCGCCATTATTTTGGTGGTTTTGGTTGTGTATTTCTTTCTTCAGGATTTCAAGAGTACACTTATTCCATCCATTTCCATTATTGTATCGTTGATTGGAACCTTTGCTTGCCTGATGGCTGCGGGCTTCAGTATCAATATCCTGACGCTTTTCGCATTGGTGCTTGCTATCGGTACGGTGGTGGACGATGCCATTGTGGTGGTGGAAGCTGTCCAGTCCAAGTTCGATGTCGGATATAAGTCTTCTTATTTGGCAACAAAGGATGCCATGGGAGATGTGACGATGGCTATTATTTCATGTACCTGTGTCTTTATGGCAGTATTTATTCCTGTTACATTTACAGGAGGAACTTCCGGGATTTTCTATACCCAGTTTGGTATCACGATGGCAACCTCTGTGGGTATTTCCATGATTTCGGCTCTGACTTTGTGTCCGGCGCTTTGTGCTATTATGATGCGTCCGTCGGACGGAACTAAAAGTGCGAAGAGTATCAACGGACGAGTGCGTGCTGCCTATAATGCTTCGTTTAATGCCGTATTGGGAAAATATAAGAAAGGAGTTCTTTTCTTTATCCGCCATCGGTGGATGGTATGGGCTTCACTGGCTATCACGACAGTACTGCTGGTTTATTTCATGGGTACTACCAAAACAGGCTTGGTGCCTCAGGAAGATCAGGGCGTTATCATGGTAAACATTGCTACTTCGCCGGGCAGTACCCTCGAAGAAACGAATAAAGTAATGAATAAATTGGAAGATATCTTGAAAAAGACACCTGAAATAGAGCACTATTCACGTGTGGCAGGATATGGATTCCTTTCCGGTCAGGGAACTTCATACGGTCTGATTGTGATTCGTCTGAGAGACTGGAGCGAACGAAAGGGTAACGAACATACATCAGATGCGGTGGTGGCACGGCTTAATGCGCAGTTCTATCAAATTAAGGATGCGCAGATATTCAGCTTCCAGCCCGGTATGATTCCCGGATATGGTATGGGTAACTCCATCGAACTGAATCTTCAAGACCGAACAGGCGGTGATATGACTACCTTCTATAACTCGGTGATGCAGTTCCTCGGTGCACTCAACCAGCATCCCGAAGTAGCGATGGCTTATACGTCATACGCCATGAACTTCCCGCAGATATCGGTGGATGTGGATGCAGCCAAATGCAAACGTGCCGGTATTTCTCCCTCGACGGTACTTGATGCATTGGGCAGTTATTGTGGTGGCGCGTATATCTCTAATTATAATCAGTTTGGAAAGGTATATCGTGTTATGATGCAGGCTTCGCCCGAATATCGTCTGGATGAGCATGCCTTAAATAATATGTTTGTACGCAACGGCTCGGAGATGGCACCTGTCAGTCAGTTTGTTACTCTGAAGAAAGTGTTAGGACCTGAAGTAGCCAATCGCTTTAACCTCTATAGTTCTATCACTGCCAACGTGAATCCGGCCGAAGGCTATTCTTCCGGTGAAGTGCAGAAAGTGATTGAAGAGGTGGCGGCGCAGACTCTGCCGACAGGTTATGGTTATGAATATGGCGGTATGGCGCGTGAGGAATCAAATAACGGTGGCGGAAAGACACTGTTCGTTTATGCTGTGTGCGTATTGCTTATTTATCTGATTCTGTCCTGTCTCTATGAAAGCTTTCTTGTTCCATTTGCCGTCATTCTGTCCGTGCCTTTCGGACTGATGGGAAGTTTTCTGTTTGCGAAACTCTTTGGATTGGAGAATAACATCTATTTGCAAACCGGTGTGATTATGTTGATTGGATTATTGGCAAAGACGGCCATCCTGATTACAGAATACGCTATCGAACGCCGCCGCAAAGGTATGGGTATCGTAGAATCTGCTTATTCTGCTGCGCAGGTTCGTTTACGCCCTATTCTGATGACAGTCTTGACTATGATTTTCGGTATGCTTCCGTTGATGTTTTCTACCGGTGCAGGTGCTAATGGAAACAGTTCATTGGGCACCGGTGTTGTGGGTGGTATGGCTGTTGGAACACTGGCATTGCTTTTTGTTGTTCCTGTTTTCTATATCATCTTCGAGTTCTTGCAAGAGAAGATTCGCAAGCCGATGGAAGAGGAACCCGATGCGCAAGTTTTGTTGGAAAAGGAAAGAAGTCATGCGGAACAGAGTACTTTTGGCAATGAAAAAAAGAAATAATGTAAGAAGAATATGAAGAAAATACTATTACTGACTACCGTTACTGCTTTGTTGAGCAGTTGCGGTATATACACCAAATATCAGCCCGAAACGACAGCCCCCGATAATCTTTATGGTGAAGGAACGGCGGCAGTAGTCGACACCGCTAATCTGGGCAATGTGGATTGGCGTGAATTATTCACCGATCCGCGATTGCAGGAACTTATTGAGCAAGGATTACAAAGCAACACCGATTACCTGTCTGCACAGCTTCGTGTAGAAGAGGCGAAAGCCACGTTGCTTTCTGCTAAATTAGCTTTTCTTCCTTCATTTTCTCTTGCTCCACAAGGTACAGTGAGCAGCTTTGACAAGCAAAAGGCTGTGCAGGCTTATTCTTTGCCCGTTACCGCCAGTTGGGAACTGGATATTTTCGGTCGTATGCGTAATGCCAAGCGTCAGGCAAAGGCTTTGTATGCTCAGAGTCAGGACTATCAACAAGCGGTTCGTACTCAATTGATAGCAGGAATAGCCAATACTTATTATACCTTGTTGATGTTGGATGAGCAACTCTCGCTGACTCAACAAACCGAACAGGCATGGAAAGAAACTGTTGTCTCTGCACGTGCCTTGATGGAAGCGGGACAATACAATGAAGCGGGAGTTTCACAGATGGAAGCAACTTATTATAGTGTTCAAACTTCTATCCTCGACTTGAAGGAACAAATTAATCAGGTAGAAAACAGTCTTGCGTTACTCCTTGCCGAAACGCCTCGTCATTATGAGCGCGGAACATTGTCTGCACAGCATTTTACGCAAGACCTTTCGGTAGGTATCCCCATGCAGATGCTTGCCAATCGTCCCGATGTCCGTTCGGCAGAACGTTCACTGGAAGCAGCTTTTTACGGAACAAATCAGGCACGTTCTGCGTTTTATCCTTCCATTGTGTTGAGTGGAAGTGCCGGATGGACCAATTCTGCAGGAAGCATGATTGTTAATCCCGGCAAGTTCCTGGCTTCGGCTGTCGGTTCACTTACTCAACCATTGTTTAACAGAGGTCAGGTTATTGCTCAATACCGCATATCAAAAGCACAACAGGAAGAAGCTCGTCTCTTTTTCGAACAGGCTCTTCTGAATGCCGGCAGTGAGGTAAATGATGCTTTGACTGCTTGTCAGACAAGTCGCGAGAAAACGGTATTATTTGACAAACAGATAGTATCTCTGCAAAAGGCATTGAAAAGTACTTCCTTGCTGATGGAGCATGGGACGACAAACTATCTCGAAGTCTTGACTGCCCGACAGACTTTGCTGAGTGCGCAACTTTCGCAAACAGCTAACCGTTTCACCGAGATACAAAGTGTGATTAGTCTTTATCAGGCGTTGGGAGGAGGAAGAGAATAGGAAAAATATACTGTTATCTTCATAGCGATGAAGGCTGAAAGGGCTGTTCGGAAAGTGATTTTAGAACAGCCCGCTTTAAATACCAAGGTCTTTTCTACCTCTGTCTTTTCTCCATCTTCTCTTTCAACAGAGATTTTCATTTTTACTGTCACTGCTACTAATTTGAATGGTGGAAAATTAGAGCTGAAGGATATACGTCGGGTCACTTATTATTCTTGGGGATTTAAATATCATATCACAAACAAAGGGAAGAATAAGCCGTTTCCCGGGGGCGGGTAAGGCCTTTTTAACGGAAGATTATTACAGTCTGCGGCAATGGACTGTACAGTCTGCTACAGTGGACTGTACGGTCCACTGCAACGAACCATACAGTCCGCTGCCGGAGACTGTAGTAATCCGACGGACAGACAGGCATAATCGAAAGGACGAAAACGCTTGGTCCGGCTAATGAAACGGCTTAGGAAACTCAAAAACACATGCAGGGGTTGAAAACCGGAGGAGACAACATCAGGGGACAGGTATTTGATTGATATGTTAAATCTCCAAGAATAATGACTGACCTTATACGTCATTTCCCGGTGTGGTATAAGGAACGAGGATTACCGAAAGCATACAAAGTATATCTTGCAAGGATTTGTCTTCTGCAAGGTCGCATGTGGAAATCTATAGTTTAAAGGAAGGTAAAAATATAGATAATTTAGAGTTAGACGAGTTGATAACTGATTTTACTGTAGGTCCTGATGGTATGATTTATGGATATAATCCATTTTCAGAGGAATATCTATTCATGTTTTGTAAATCTTCTGAATAAGATAATCTTTGCCTTTCAAATGAACTCTTGCATTGTATTGATATTAAAAACAGTCCATGTCCTTACTCTGAAACAGACTTTGACATGGGCTGTTTTATTTTATTGTAGGCGGCAGACTGTAGCCGCCTATAATTGGGGGATATTTACTCAAACTTTCCGTAGCGGGTCGGCAAAAGTTTGCGGTCGCCCAACGTATTATCTACTCTCGCTACATTAATCCAGAACTTGTTCTCGCGTACTGTTTCTATAGGATAAGCAGCCTTTTCGCGGCTGTAGCTGTGATTCCATTCATTGGCAACTACTTCGTATTCGGGATGCGGAGCGTTGAGCAATACATTGTCTTCCTTGTCTGCTTTGCCTTCTTTCACTTCTTGAATTTCTTGCCAGATAGTCTGCATTACATTCACAAAGTTATCCAGTTCCCACAGACTTTCACTTTCGGTCGGTTCGATCATCAAAGTACCGTGTACGGGGAACGACAGGGTAGGTGCATGATAACCGTAGTCCATCAGGCGTTTGGCAATGTCGTTTTCGCTGATGCCCGATTCCTCGTGCAGGTAACGGCAGTCCAAAATCATTTCGTGACCTACGAATCCTGTCGCTCCTGTGTAAACAATGCCGTAAGTGTCTTTGAAACATGCAGCCAGATAGTTGGCGCTCAGGATAGCAGTCTTGGTGGCACGTGTCAGTCCTTCGGCACCCATCATGCAGATGTAACCGTATGTGATGGGCAGGATACCTGCACTGCCGTATGGGGCAGAGGAAACTTCGTTGGTGCTGTTGCCGAAAATGGAGTGTCCCGGAAGGAACGGAACCAGATGCTCGGCCACGCACACCGGACCTACGCCGGGACCGCCGCCGCCGTGAGGACTGGCAAAGGTCTTATGCAGGTTAAGGTGGCAGACGTCTGCACCGATAGTGCCCGGATTGGTCAAACCTACCTGTGCATTCATGTTGGCGCCATCCATATATACTTGTGCACCGCACTTATGAATAATTTTACATATCTCAGCTATTTCGGGTTCAAAGATTCCGTGGGTGGACGGATAAGTAATCATCAGTGCTGCCAACTCATCTTTGTGTTCTTCTGCTTTGGCACGCAGGTCTTCTACGTCTACATTACCTTTGTCATCGCAGGCACAAGTGACGGTAGTGTAACCGCATTGTACAGCCGATGCCGGATTGGTTCCGTGAGCCGAAGCGGGAATCAGTATTTTGTTGCGGTGTCCTTGACCGATGCTTTCCAGATATGCGCGGATGACACGCAGACCGGTGTATTCGCCTGCTGCACCCGAGTTTGGCTGGAGAGTGATTCCTGCAAATCCGGTGATGGTTTTCAGTTGTTCGCTCAAGTTATTGATGAGCATCTGATATCCTTTTGCTTGGTCTTCAGGAACTAACGGGTGAATGGCCATCCATCCTAAGTTGCTCAGAGGAAGCATTTCTGAAGCGGCATTCAGTTTCATGGTACATGAACCGAGCGAAATCATGGAATGCGCCAAAGAGATGTCTTTGCGCTCCAGGCGTTTGATGTAGCGCATCATTTCTGTTTCGGTGTGGTATTTGTTGAATACCTCGTGTGTCAGGAATGAAGTGCGACGGCGCAAGTCGCGGTTCAGCGAAGATGCTTCGGGAATGTCGGTCACTTCCTGCATGGTTTCTTCGGCGGCAATAGAGAAGATGGAGAGCAGGAGATTGACATCTTTCAAATCGGTTGTCTCATCGATGCTGAAGCCTACGTCACCATTGTCGTAGTAACACAAGTTTACTTCCTTACTCAATGCAATTGTGCGGAGCTTTTGTGCCGATACGTGGTCGGGAAGGCTGAAACGCAAGGTGTCGAAGAATATTTCGTTGTGCTGCACATAGCCCAGACGAGCCAAGGCTTTGTTCAGCCAAGTGGCGATGCTGTGGATACGTTTGGCAATGTTCTTGATTCCTTCTTGGCCGTGATACACAGCATAGAAGCCTGCCATTGTAGCGAGCAATGCCTGTGCGGTACAGATGTTGGAAGTTGCTTTTTCACGTTTGATATGCTGTTCTCGGGTCTGTAAAGCCATGCGGTAGCAGATTTTGCCATACTTGTCTTTGGACAGGCCGATGATGCGTCCCGGCATATTGCGCTTATATTCGTCGCGTGTGGCAAAGTAAGCTGCCGACGGACCTCCATAGAATAGAGGAATACCTAATCGCTGGGTGCTTCCGAATACGATGTCTGCTCCCCATTCGCCCGGAGGCAGGAGCAGGGCAAGACTCAGGATATCTGCATCTACTGCCACTTTACAGTTGGCTGCATGTGCTTTTTCTACAAACTCGCGATAATCTTCCACGCTGCCGCTGGCATTCGGATATTGGATAATGCAGGCAAAGATTTCGGGAGTAAATTCCAGTTCTTTGTAGTTGCCTACCTGTATTTTCATTCCTTGCGGAATGACGCGTGTCTGGATGACTGCCAGATTCTGTGGGAAAATGCTTTCGTCCACAAACAATACATTGGTGCCTTTCTTTTGCTGGTCACGGCTGCGAAGTCCGTACATCATGGTTGCCGCTTCTGCTGCTGCTGTCGCTTCATCCAGCAGGGAGCAGTTGGCAAGAGGCATAGCCGTGAGGTCGGATATCACGGTCTGGAAGTTCAGCAACGCTTCCAGGCGTCCTTGCGAAACTTCTGTCTGATAAGGAGTATAAGAGGTGTACCATGCAGGATTTTCAAACACATTGCGTTGGATAACGGCAGGAGTGATGGTGTCATACCAGCCCATGCCGATATAAGAGGTGTAAATCTTGTTTAGAGAGGCCAACCCTGCAATGTGTTCGGCGAATTCGCGTTCGGTCATCGGGGCTGCCAATGCCAATGGTTCTTTCAAACGAATTTTAGACGGAATAGTCTTGTTAATCAGTTCATCAAGGCTTTTCACGCCTATTTTCTCCAACATAGCGGGAAGGTCTGCTTCCTGAATACCGATATGTCGGTCGGCTAATAAATCTGTTTTCATGGTTTAATAATAGGTTTATATTTTTAATATCGTATTTGCTGTCCACAGGTCATTCCGAGTCGGTTTTCCGGTATTCGGAGTAATTTCCGGAACAGCAGGATTTATCTTCTCTTTATCTGAAGAAAGGATTGTTTTTCTTCTCGATTCCAATAGTGGTCGGGTCGCCGTGTCCGGGGTAAACTGTAGTATCGCCGGGCAGAACAAACAAACGGCTGCAAATATGTTCACGCAACTCGTCGAAGTTTCCTCCGGTGAGGTCTGCACGGCCGATGCTTCCCTGAAACAACACGTCGCCGCTAAACAGGCAGTTCTCTTCTTTGCAGTAATAAACGATGCTGCCGGGGGAATGACCGGGTACGTGGATTGCTTCCAACTTGGTGTTTCCGAAGGTGATGACATCTCCGTCGCATACATATTTTCCTAGTGGAACAGGTGGTTCGGGCAATTGGAAACCGAACATCCGTGCTTGTGCATCTGCTTGGTTCAGCCAAAATTCGTCTGCTTGGTTGGCTTCCGCCTTTAAACCATATTCTTTCAGCAGAAAAGGATTACCGAAAATGTGGTCTAAATGCAGATGTGTGTTCAGCAGATGTTTCACGTTCAGTCCGTTGTCATCGATATATTTCTTCAATGCCTGCTTCTCTTCTTCGTAAAAACAGCCTGCGTCGATGATAACCGCTTCCTTTGTCTCGTCCGATAGTATATAACAGTTTACCGGAAACATGTTGAACTCGAATCTCTTTATTCTCATGGCGCTTTAATCTATTATAATTTAACCGTTGATGGTAACGTAAACTACTTTCTTGGTCTCAAAAAAATCTTCGTCGAATTCCTCTTTCAAGTCATATATCACAGTTTTGTGCTTCACAGGCATTGTTTCCTGTCCCAATTCTCCTCCTTTCAGGCAAATCAGTCCGTTGGGAAGCGCATTGTGTTGCTCTTGTGAGATGTTCTTGCGGATTATTTTTATCAAATCTCCCAAAGGCATGACTGCGCGGCTTCGGTACAACGGGATGCGACACGGCGACGTGGAGCGGATCCCTGAAAACCGGTCTCAGTTCGGATTGGAGTCTGCAAC
>ENA-USZI01002457-USZI01002457.1-human-gut-metagenome-genome-assembly--contig:-NODE-2457-length-10822-cov-24.804467_pt1 | contig 10822 bp, 10 predicted proteins | sample MGYA00250042_ERZ773532 | MGnify/ENA primary metagenome ERZ773532 (study PRJEB29103, sample SAMN06112036) | human gut metagenome | biome: human gut; feature: ankylosing spondylitis patient; material... | reverse complement strand
ACTTACGGTTCTTTGCCACTAATATATCGTGATTGATACAGCCTTCACAACCTTTCCAAAAGGCCTCATCATCAGTCAGTTCATTGAAAGTTACAGGAACATATCCCAGTTCTGTATTCATTTTCATTACCGCCGCGCCACTGGTCAGACTGAATATCTTCGCTTTAGGCCATCGCAGACGTGCCAATCGGAACGAAGCCGCCTTTATACGCTTGGCCAAGCCCATCCCACGATAATTGGGATGCACAATCAATCCCGAAGTTGCTACATATTGCTTGTTTCCCCATGACTCAATATAGGTAAATCCTGCAAAATCCTCTCCACATAAGGCAATAATCGCCTTTCCTTCTTTCATCTTTGTAGTCACATATTCATGTGTGCGTTCTGCAATGCCTGTTCCGCGTACCTTAGCCGCCTCTCTAATAGTATCTAAAATTTTATCAACGTAAACTTCATGTGAGGCATCTGCCACCATCACATCCACTTGTTTAGCATCCATTTCCTTTTTTATCTATATTATTTTATTGTATATTCGGTATAATCAATGAAAGCGCATTCTTCACTCCCGCTCTTGTGCAGCCTTCACGAATGACAAGCATAATAGTATCATCACCAGCAATAGTTCCCAATATTTCATCAAAGTTCCGGTTATCAATATCATAAGCCAAACTACTAGCATATCCGGGACGAGTCTTGATTACTGCCAGATTAGCCGAAAATTCAATGGAAATAAATCCATTATGCATCAACATCTCACTGGCCGAATGTTGCTCAGTCATACGTTTGTACATGGTATTGTTTGGCAATACATATACATAATTTCCGTTCATACTGGCTGCTTTCGCCACTTTCAACTGCTTCAAGTCACGAGACAAAGTAGCTTGGGTCAATCGGAATCCTTCTTTCGCCAATTCCTGCAACAACTCTTCCTGGCTACCTACTTCCTTGCTCGAAATAATAATCTTAATGGCATCAAGTCTGCTATTCTTGCTCTTCATACTGCATAATTATTCTGATTCGACTGCAAAATTACAGAATATTCGGGAATATAGATACAAAAAAGAGAATATTTTTGCGACTTTATGCATATTTTCAATAAAGCTCTTATCCATCATCCCAAGAGTAAACCAAAATCACACCAAATTCTTCTTTTCAATGCGATCTTCTTAAAAAGACGGTAATATTATGTTTTACGGCAGGTACAACCAAATCCAACAGTTATAATATCAAAAAAACAAGGACGACTTTCGGGGAATAAACTATTTTTGCATCACTATTAATTCCTTAAAATCAAAAATAAAGGCATGGAACACACTTATTTCTTTGCGGTAGACCTGGGTGCCACCAGTGGACGTACCATCTTAGGTTGCCTGGGAGAAGGCAAAATGGAGTTGAAAGAACTGACTCGTTTCCCTAATCATATTATAGAAACCGGAGGACATTGTTATTGGGATATTTACGCCTTATACAATGAAATTATCAGGGGACTGAAAGTGGTAGCCAAAGACAATCTGCCTATCCGGTCCATCGGTATCGATACTTGGGGGGTGGATTTCGTATTCGTGGGCAAAGACGGAGAGTTACTCCGCAATCCTTATTGCTACCGCGACCCTCACACAACAGGTGCACCTGAAGAATATTTTACCCATATTCCCCGTGAACGAGTATATGACATCACTGGAATTCAAATTATGAATTTCAATTCCTTGTTCCAATTGTCAACACTCCACCGCAATCATTGCTCGGCCTTGGAAGCAGCCGATAAAATACTGTTTATGCCGGATGCCTTAAGCTATATGCTGACCGGTAAAATGGTAACAGAATATACCATCGCTTCTACTTCCCAGATGTTGAATCCGCGCACCAAACGCTTCGAAAAGGAACTGCTGGATGTAGCAGATATCAAGGAAGAACAGTTCGGCCGTTTCGTTTTCCCGGGAGAGCCTATCGGAGTACTGACAGAAGAAGTGCAGAAAATCACAGGTCTGGGAGCTATTCCAGTCATTGCCGTTGCCGGTCATGACACAGGTTCAGCCGTGGCTGCCGTACCAGCACAAAACGAAAGATTCGCTTATCTGAGTTCCGGTACGTGGAGCCTGATGGGAATTGAAGTGAAAGATGCCATTATAAATAAGGAAAGCTTTGAACAGAACTTCACCAATGAAGGAGGTGTGGAAGGAACTACCCGGTTCCTGAAAAACATCTGTGGCATGTGGCTGTTGGAGCGTTGCCGCAAAGAATGGGAATCAACCAACAACTATTCTTACACAGAACTGATAGATGCCGCTCTGACAGTTCCCGCTTTCCGCAGTCTCATCAATCCCGATGCCCCCTGCTTCTCCAATCCGACATCTATGATTCAAGCCATCGGACATTATTGCAAAGAAACCAACCAACCTGTACCACAGAGTTATGGCGAAATCACCCGTTGCATATTCGACAGTCTTGCCCTGCGCTACAAACAAGTATTCGGCTATTTGCAACAAATGGCCCCGTTCCCCATCGAAAAGCTGCACATTATCGGTGGAGGCTCACGAAACAATCTGTTAAACCAGTTCACTTGCAATGCAGTGGGCGTACCTGTCATAGCAGGTCCCAGTGAAGGGACAGCTATCGGTAACATTATGTTACAGGCAAAAGCCAACGGGCTGGTAAGCGATATCGCGGCTATGCGCCAACTAATCAGCACTTCCATAGAAACCGTTTCTTTTGAGCCCCAACAAGCAGAAGAATGGGAAGAAGCATATAAGAAGTATTTAGCTCATTATAGAGAAGATATTTAATATTCACCTTGAAATTTATTCATTAAACAAACAAATAATATCATGAAAGAAGAATTGATTAATAAAGCGTATGAGATCGCAAAAGAACGTTATGCCGCTGTAGGTGTCGACACAGAAAAAGTAATGGAAACCATGCAGAATTTCCATCTGTCACTGCATTGCTGGCAAGCAGATGATGTAACCGGCTTCGAAGTTCAGGCAGGTTCATTGACCGGTGGTATCCAGGCTACAGGTAACTATCCCGGCAAAGCCCGCAACATCGATGAACTACGTGCAGACATTCTGAAAGCAGCTTCATATATACCAGGTACTCACCGTTTGAATCTGCACGAAATTTATGGCGACTTCCAAGGAAAAGTCGTAGATCGTGACGAAGTAGAACCCGAACACTTCAAAAGCTGGATTGAATGGGGTAAGGAAAACAACATGAAACTGGATTTCAACTCTACTTCATTCTCTCATCCTAAAAGCGGTGACTTGTCTTTATCAAATCCCGATGAAGGTATCCGCAACTTCTGGATTGAGCACACCAAACGTTGTCGTGCCGTAGCCGAAGAGATGGGTAAAGCCCAGGGCGATCCTTGTATCATGAACCTGTGGGTACACGATGGCAGCAAAGACATCACTGTAAACCGCATGAAATACCGTGCTTTGTTGAAAGACTCTCTGGATCAGATTTTCGCAACAGAATATAAGAACATGAAAGACTGTATCGAATCAAAAGTATTCGGTATCGGACTGGAAAGCTATACAGTAGGTTCTAATGATTTCTATATTGGCTACGGTGCCAAGAACAACAAAATGATTACCTTGGATACCGGCCATTTCCACCCGACAGAAAGTGTTGCCGACAAAGTTTCTTCCTTGTTGTTGTATGTCCCCGAACTGATGCTGCACGTAAGCCGCCCCGTACGTTGGGACTCAGACCATGTAACCATCATGGACGACCCGACTATGGATTTATTCAGCGAAATCGTTCGTTGCAACGCCTTGGATCGTGTACACTATGGACTTGACTACTTCGATGCTTCCATCAACCGCATTGGTGCATACGTTATAGGCAGCCGCGCGGCTCAAAAATGTATGGTACGCGCTTTATTGGAACCGATTGCCAAACTGCGCGAATATGAAGCAAACGGACAAGGCTTCCAACGTCTGGCTCTGCTCGAAGAAGAAAAAGCTTTGCCTTGGAATGCTGTATGGGATATGTTCTGCTTGAAGAACAATGTACCCGTAGGCGAAGAGTTCATTGCAGAAGTAGAGAAATACGAAGCAGAAGTCACTTCGAAACGCTAATCAATATCCAACTACAAGATTGTCTTCCGTAGGGGCGGCCTCAAGTGCTGCCCCTACCGGGAACATAGTTGTAGCCTTAAAGAATATAAACAATGGAAATCATTATCGGATTAATCATCATCGCCATAGGAAGTTTCTGCCAATCCAGTTCATACGTACCTATAAAAAAAGTGAAAGAATGGAGTTGGGAAAGTTTCTGGCTGCTACAAGGTGTATTTGCCTGGCTGGTATTCCCGTTATTGGGTGCGTTGCTAGGTATCCCTCAAGGAAGCAGTTTATTTGACCTTTGGGGAACAGGAGGTGCTCCGATGAGCATCTTTTATGGTATATTATGGGGAGTAGGCGGTCTCACCTTCGGTCTTTCCATGCGTTATCTGGGAGTGGCCTTAGGACAAAGTATCGCACTGGGCACCTGTGCCGGATTCGGCACACTTTTTCCCGCCATTTTTGCCGGAACCAACCTGTTTGAAGGAAACGGACTTATTCTTTTACTGGGAGTATGTATCACTTTGTCGGGTATTGCCATTATAGGATATGCCGGCAGTCTTCGCGCCAAAAACATGAGCGAAGAAGAAAAACGCGCGGCAGTAAAAGATTTCGCTCTGACCAAAGGACTGTTGGTAGCCCTACTGGCAGGTGTGATGAGTGCCTGTTTCGCTTTAGGACTCGATGCCGGAACGCCCATCAAGGAAGCTGCATTGGCAGGAGGCGTAGAAGGGCTTTATGCAGGACTTCCCGTAATCTTCCTGGTAACATTAGGCGGTTTCCTGACTAATGCGGTTTACTGTCTGCAACAAAATATAGCCAACAAAACCATGAGTGATTATGCCAAAAGCAATGTATGGGGAAATAACTTGATATTCTGTGCTTTGGCAGGAGTACTGTGGTATATGCAATTCTTCGGTTTGGAAATGGGTAAAAGTTTCCTGACCGGAAGTCCTGTACTGCTAGCTTTCTCATGGTGTATATTGATGGCTTTGAATGTTACTTTCAGTAACGTATGGGGTATTTTATTAAAAGAATGGAAAGGCGTATCTACCCGGACTATCACTGTTCTGATAACCGGACTGGTAGTTCTTATCTTTTCTCTCGTATTTCCTAATTTATTTTAAAAGAATTACTATATTTGTAGCATACTGTTATTCAGAATGAAAAAGATGAATAACAATATCCTATGAACAATCAAATAAAAAAGATATGAAATCAATCTTAGACAATCGCCCTGAATTGGCCAAAGAGGTGAATAAAGTAGCCGAAGTAGCCGGATATTTGTGGCAAAAAGGATGGGCCGAACGTAACGGAGGTAATATCACCGTCAATATCACCGAATATGTAGACGATGAAATCCGTCAGATGCCCGCTATCAGCGAAGTAAAACAAATCGGTGTAACACTGCCTCACTTGAAAGGCTGTTATTTTTATTGCAAAGGAACCAATATGCGTATGCGGGATTTGGCGCGTTGGCCTATGGACAACGGTTCTGTCATCCGTATTTTGGATGACTGTGCCAGCTATGTCATCATTGCCGACAAACCGGTTCAACCTACTTCGGAAGTTCCCTCCCACCTGAGCGTACACAATTACCTCATCAGCATAGGTTCTCCTTACAAAGCATCCGTGCATACACACCCCATCGAACTGATTGCCCTGTCTCACAACAAAAAGTTCATGGAAAAAGATGTGGCAACCAACCTGTTATGGAGTATGATTCCTGAAACAAAAGCATTCTGTCCGCGTGGCCTGGGCATGATTCCTTATCAATTGCCTAGTTCTGTAGAATTAGCCGATGCAACCATCAAGGAACTAGCCGATTATGATGTCGTTATGTGGGAAAAACACGGCATTTTTGCCGTTGACCGTGACGTAATGGCCGCATTCGACCAAATCGATGTTTTAAATAAATCCGCATTGATTTACATCGCTGCCAAGAATATGGGATTTGAGCCGGACGGTATGAGTCAGGAACAGATGAAAGAAATGAGTGTGGCTTTTAATCTACCCAAATAATATTTTATAGTCTTCCCCTAATGGGGAGATTTTAAAGATGATTTGACTCCGCATGGGGACAAATCATCTTTTTTATTATCGGGACTCAAAAGATAAATCGCGTACTTAACTCATTGACAGTTTGATTATCTTATGTTTTTTTCAGAACAATGAGTATTCTTTTTGGCTATCTTTGGCAAAGACAGATTCACTAAACCTACAGAGAGATATGAAAGCAAATAAATTATTCCTTTTGGCAAGTCTCCTTCTATCAGGCAGTATGATACCTATAACGGCTCAGAACAAGAAAGAGAAGAAACAACAAAGAGAACAAGCAGTACGCGAGGCTGTTGACGCAAAGGCATACAAAATCAATGTGGACCGGGTAATGCCTATGAAAGGAGGCAGCAAACACCTGACTTCCGATTATTCTTTAGAAATAAGAAACGATTCGGTATATTCCTATCTGCCTTATTTCGGAGTGGCGTATAACGTTCCTTACGGAGGTGGAAAAGGATTAAATTTTAGTGCTCCTTTATCAGAATATACTTCAACATATAGCAAAAAGGGAAATGCTAAAATCACACTAAAAGTACGGAACGAGGAAGACAATTACCTTTACAATATCACCATTTATCCCAATGGCAGCAGTAACATACAGGTCACCCCCACAAACAGACAATCTATTTCTTTCTCCGGAGAAATGGATCTAAAGAAGAAAGAATGAACCATAAATAAAAAAGGGGAGGTGTCAAAACTAAAACAACCTATCGAACTATATGATCAGGTCATTTTAGTTTTGCTCCCCTCATTAAATTACAGCTATTATTTACTTATTTCTCTAACCGGCTAAAGAAATTCTCAATGGCTTCCTTATTGACAAAAACTCCTTTTACTCCGGTCACTTCCACCGTATCCATCAACAAAGCCAAGCCCTGATAACCGTTTTCATCCTTTGCCAGTACTTCCTTCTGATAAATTTCAGCTGATTGGCAGGCTTTACCATCTTCAGGTAATTTCTCGAACCGGCCAAGGTAATAATTGCCTTCAAAGAAATTATGTGTAGATTCTGTCAACTGGAATCTGCTGGATTCGGGAGCATAAAAAATATTCCCACTAATAAATGTACTATCCGGATATCCGCCCCATGAATCCAAAGTAATCATAGTACGGTCGATATCAGCCGCAGGTTTACGGTTCACATGAATAATGTTACGGGTAATGCGACTATCCTTTACAGGACCTGCCAGATGAACAGCCGGTGAGAACATCCCGGCACGAGTCGGTTCAGGCCGCACTCCGTCACCTATACTCACATTGTAACGGACTATAGTGCCCAAGTTACCTACATTAAAAGATGCGTCGGCCGTGCCGTCATTGCAAACCAATACCAAGCCACCATAGTTATCATGACTATAATTGTACTGAATGACCGTTCCCCGGCAATTCCAATCCGAATCAAATCCCTGTGCATCCCACGGAGCTTTATGACCACTTACTTCATTAAACTGCACCAAAGTATTATCACAACTCCACGGCCAAATACCTGCTGCCGCCTCTGTGTCAGGAAGCATATCAGGACAGTCACGCATTACATTGTATTCTATCAAGGTACTGTCACAACCGATAGGTACAATACCATCCCCTGGTACTTCCTCTATCAAATTTCCCCGTATCACGGTATGCTTGCTGGGATGCCAGTTCTGCCGGTCGCTATAAGCAGCCCAAATCATAGCATTACGGGTACATCTCAAAATATGGCAGTTCTCTATGGTTAACCTATTGAATGTTGAAATTTTCTTTTCACCGCCATTCACTATATAAATACCGCACCCTCCGCCTTTTTCTTTTACCAACGAACCATTGACATCCCGTACAGTCACATTATTGACAACAATGTTCTGCGATACGCCATAATCCATACACTCTATCTTCAAGCCCGAACGATAAGGCAGAGGCTGCCTGCCTGTATTCACGATTTCCAAATTCTGCATCGTTATATAGTCCGAATTACAGATACGGGCTGCATACAAGGAAGTATCATATCCCACAATGCAAGGTTTCCGTTCATCATCACCATAAGCATCTATATAAATACGATCTTCGGGTATACCCTGTCCGGTGATTTCAAGTTCGCCATTAAAAACCTCACCGCGCTTCAACAAAACTTTATTGCCCGGCAGTAATTTCACACCACGTAGTTTTTCCAGACTTTTCCATGCTTCATCCGGGGCTAACCCACTATTATTATCATCACCGCCGGTAGCATCCAGATAATAGCACACTGGACTATCAGAACATGCTACCAACAGGAAGGAAAATAAAAGAAGGATCATTGTTTTTCTCATTTCTCTTCCGTTTTTAAAAAGTTATCAATTTTATTCCAGAAGTTGTCAGAACAACCAGGCTTCACCACAGATTACGCAAATTCACACAGTTTTTTGATTTAAAGGTTATTTGCCTCCTACTTCTTTGTGACAGTCCGTGTACCCTGTGATGAAAACCTGCACTCCACATTACTTCCACAAGTCGTGCTGAACCAGTTTCTTGTTAGTATCCAGTTCGGCAGTCGGCAAAGGCCATACATAATCCCTCTCACCGTTGAACTTACGTGCTTCATAAGCCAAGCCATACATAGTGCGTTCATTCTCTATATTGGCTACCGCCTTATCCAATTCCTTCCAACGATAAAGGTCAAACAAACGCAAACCTTCAAAAGCCAGTTCCACACGACGCTCATGCTTAATGACTTCCAACAATTCATCTTTAGAAAGAGAAGTGCCTTCCACTTCCTCTACTGTGGGCATGTTCACATCCGCACGTTGCCGCACTTCATTAACCAAAGCAAGAAGAAGCCGAACGTTATTTTCCTGATAGCCGATGATATCGGTTATGGCGACCTGAGTTGCAACGGATCGAAAACGATCCATACGCCGAATGTGGAACGCCTGGCAGCCCAAGGTGTCCGTTTTACGGATGCGCATGCGGTGGCTGCGACCAGTACGCCGTCGCGCTATTCGCTGTTTACGGGGCATTATGCTTGGAGGCGGAATGACACGGGGATTGCGGCTGGAAATGCCGGAATGGTCATTCGTCCCGAACAGCCGACTGTTGCCGATATGTTTCGTGAGTGTGGTTATACAACAGGTGCTATAGGTAAATGGCATTTGGGATTGTCTGACAGGACGGGAGGACAGGATTGGAATGGCTTTATCACGCCGGGACCTTCAGATATAGGGTTCGACTATTCCTATATAATGGCTGCCACAGGCGACCGTGTGCCTTGTGTGTGGGTTGAGAACCAGCGGATCGTCAATCTTGATCCGAATAATCCGATTGAAGTGAGCTATGAAAAACCGTTCCCTGGCGAACCGTTGGGAAAAGATCATCCGGAATTGCTTACCAAATTGAAACCGAGTCCGAACCATGGGCATGATATGGCGATCGTGAACGGCATTTCGCGTATCGGCTACATGAAAGGGGGCAAGCAGGCCTTGTGGGAAGATGAAAACATTGCAGACAGCATCACTTGCAAAGCTGTCCGATTTATTGAAAACCACAAAGATGAACCGTTTTTCCTGTATGTCGGAACCAACGACGCGCACGTTCCCCGTTGGCCGCATCCCCGTTTTGTCGGCAAGAGCGGCATGGGCCCTCGTGGCGACGTTTTGTTGCAATTCGACTGGACCGTAGGCGAAATAATGGGCGCACTCGAAAAAGCCGGTATTGCCGAAAACACCTTGATCGTGTTGAGTAGCGACAACGGTCCTGTTGTGGATGATGGTTATGCAGACCGGGCTGTGGAATTGTTGGGCGAACATAGACCCTGGGGGCCGTTCCGTGGTGGTAAATACAGTATCTTCGAAGCCGGTACGCGTGTTCCGATGATTGTGAGCTGGCCGGCTCAGGTAAAACCGGGTGTCTCCGACGCATTGGTATCACAGATCGACCTGTATGCCTCCATGGCAAGCCTGATGGGCAAGCCGCTCGAAGAAGGGGCCGGTCCTGACAGCCGGGATCATCTGGACGCATTCTTGGGGAAGGATCTGAAAGGGCGCGACTATGTGGTCGAAGTTGCCGGTTCTCTTTCTGTCTCCGACGGCGAATGGAAGTACATAGCTCCGAGTAATGGTGCTGCTTATGCTAAACTGACGAATATCGAGTTGGGCAACAGCAAGGAAGAACAGCTTTACAACCTGAAGCAGGACATCGGAGAAAAGAAGAATCTGGCGGCCGAACATCCCGAAATCGTTGCAAAGTTGAAAGCTATATTGGAAAAGGAAAAAGCTAAATAGCCTTTTTACATAAAGTGTGAAAACGCCTGTAGGTAATCTAAAAAACATTCCTGCAGGTGTTTTTTGGTTAAAAATGGACGAGTTCATTTTATTCTGCTCCCGGTTTGCGTTATCTTTGCAAATCATTAGGCAGAAAATAGAAGGATAATGCTGGGATTGATAAGTAAAGGAATTGTTATTGGCGTACTGGTTTCCGCCCCGATGGGTCCGATCGGTATGCTATGTATACAACGAACGCTGAACAAAGGACGTTGGCATGGGTTTGTTACCGGATTAGGGGCTGCTCTGTCAGACGTGATCTACGCTGCACTGACTTGCTTGGGGATGGGAGTTGTGGTGAACTTTGTGGAGGCGAATCAGGCTCCTTTGCAATTGATCGGCAGTATTGTATTGGGTATTTTCGGCTATTATATTTTCCAATCCAATCCTGTCCGGAATCTTAGAAAATAACGGGAGAAAAAG
>ENA-USZI01002454-USZI01002454.1-human-gut-metagenome-genome-assembly--contig:-NODE-2454-length-10832-cov-3.353231_pt1 | contig 10832 bp, 10 predicted proteins | sample MGYA00250042_ERZ773532 | MGnify/ENA primary metagenome ERZ773532 (study PRJEB29103, sample SAMN06112036) | human gut metagenome | biome: human gut; feature: ankylosing spondylitis patient; material... | reverse complement strand
GAATTCGCAATCCCAGGCCAAATCCCCTGAGCGCCTACGTGCGATGGTCGCCGGGACGCTGGCCAATTTCCAGCACCCAACCCTGAAGCATAATCTCACCGCCCTTAAGGCGCTGCACCATGTCGCCTGGCTGGACGATACCGTCCATATTGAACTGCAAATGCCGTTCGTCTGGAGCAGCGCTTTCGAAGCGCTGAAAGAGCAGTGCAGCGCCGAACTGCTGCGCATCACCGGCGCGAAGGCCATCGACTGGAAGCTGACCCACAGCATCGCGACCCTCAAGCGGGTGAAAAACCAGCCCGGGGTCAACGGCGTGAAAAACATTATCGCCATCAGCTCCGGCAAAGGCGGCGTCGGTAAATCTTCTACTGCCGTAAACCTGGCGCTGGCCCTGGCGGCGGAAGGGGCGAAGGTGGGCATTCTGGATGCCGATATCTATGGTCCGTCGATTCCGACCATGCTGGGTGCGGAAGACAGCCGCCCGACCTCGCCGGACGGCACTCATATGGCGCCGATCATGAAATATGGTCTGGCAACCAACTCCATCGGCTACCTGGTGACCGACGACAACGCCATGGTCTGGCGTGGGCCGATGGCCAGCAAGGCGCTGATGCAGATGCTGCAGGAGACGCTGTGGCCGGACCTCGACTACCTGGTGCTGGATATGCCGCCGGGCACCGGCGACATCCAGCTGACCCTGGCGCAGAACATTCCGGTGACCGGCGCGGTGGTGGTCACCACGCCGCAGGACATCGCGCTGATCGACGCCAAAAAAGGCATCGTGATGTTCGAGAAAGTGGAAGTGCCGGTGCTGGGGATCGTGGAAAACATGAGCATGCATATCTGCAGCAACTGCGGGCACCACGAGCCTATCTTCGGCACCGGCGGCGCGCAAAAACTGGCCGAGAAATACCACACCCAGCTGCTGGGCCAGCTGCCGCTGCATATTACGCTGCGGGAAGATCTGGATAACGGCACGCCGACGGTAGTGGCGCGTCCGGACAGCGAATTTACCGACATCTACCGCCAGCTGGCGGGCCGGGTGGCGGCCCAGATGTACTGGCAGGGAGAAGTGATCCCGGGTGAGATTGCCTTCCGCGCCGTTTAAGGCCGCGGCGAGCGCATCAGCCAGTATCTGCCCTCGGGCGACGCGCCCTGTGCTTCGATGGTCCAGCCATGACGCTGGTAGAAGCGCAGGGCGTTTTTATTTTCCATCAGGCACTTCAGCGTTCCGCTGGCGGTAAAGGTCCGTTCGACCTGCGCCAGCAGCGCGCTGCCGATATGTTTGCCTTGCCAGTCGGGGTCGACAAACAGATGGTGAAGGAAATTATCGGCGGTCCATACGGCGGCAAAGCCCACCGGCTGGCCGTCGCATTCCGCGACCCACAGCTGTTCATCCGCGGTGGCGGCATCGAAATCTTCCAGCCGCCACGCCGCGGCGGGAAGCCAGGTCCACGATAAACTGCGCGCCCGCAGGAAGATCTGGCGCAGCGCCGGAGAGTCCGCTGGCTCGCCGGGGCGGACGTGGAGATTGCGCGGATCAGCGATGATAGAAGATCTCGCCATCGTACACTTTGAGGATTTTGCCTTCGGTATCGGTGATCAGCACGTAGTTACCGCCCATATAGGTCCAGTGGCTGCCGGCGTCCGGCGCAGGCAGGTTACGCTGCTGCCACTGTTTAATGTTGTATTCCGGGGTGAGATACATCGCCGGAACGGTGTCGCCGATGTGAAACTGGGTGAAATCGGCGGTGAACTCTTTCAGCGCATACTGATCGATCCCCGCGGCAGTAGCCGTCCAGCTGGCGCCAGCGGTGGCAAGAAGTACGCCCAGAAGCATCATTTTTGTTTTACGCATAGTTTCCTCAATATTACCTGGACTCAAAATAGCAGCCTCGTATCATTCCTGATGCGTTGCTGAAATGGCAAGCACTGGATTTTTAAAAAGTGTAAGCAAAACGCGGCGCAAGTTTTGTGCCGCTTGCGTTGCAGCGACGGTGATGCGTATTTTGGGAGCAATCTGAAGCAGGGGAGAATCGGCATGTTCAGGCTGGAAGATCTGACCTTATTTGTCCGCGCCGCGGCGCTGGTCAGTTTTAGCGACGCGGCGCGCGAGGCCGGGCAGCAGCCGGCGCAGGTCAGCGCGGCAATTAAGCGTCTGGAGACGATCCTCAATATTCGCCTGTTTGCCCGTTCGACCCGCAGCCTGCGCCTGACGCCGGAGGGGGAGACCTGGCTGCCCTACGCCACCCAGATGCTCGATACCCTTGAGGCCGGTCTGCAGAAGATCCAGACCCCGGACGATGAAGTTCGCGGCATGTTGCAGATTGCCGTGCCGTCGGACCTCGGGCGTAACCTGCTCCTGACCCTGTTCCGCGATTTCCGCCAACGCCACCCGGCGCTGCGCCTGCGGCTGCTCTTTTCCGATCAGCTGACCGACGTGTTTAAAGATCCGGTGGACGTTGCGTTTCGCTATGGCAATAACGACGATGCTTCGTTTATCTCGCTGCCGGTGGCGCCGGAAAATCGTCGGGTGCTGGTGGCCTCGCCTGAGTGGATCGCCCGCCATGGCGAACCGCAGACCCTCGAGGAACTCAGCCAGCACAATGCGTTGATCTACATTTTGCGCGGCCGTCCGTTCGACCGCTGGTCGCTGAGCCTCGACGGCGTGGTTCAGCAGCAGAAGGTTTCCGGCACGGTGATGAGCGACGACGCCGAGGTGATCCGTCGGCTGGCGATCGCCGGGGAGGGCATTGCCTATAAATCGATGCTCGACGTCAGCGACGATCTGCGGGCGGGGCGCCTGCGGCGCCTGCTGCCGCGTTATCAGGGGGATGTAGTGCCGTTGAATCTGATTTGTCCGCACCGCAAACAGCTCTCTGCCGCGGTGCGTTTGTTATATGAAGAGGTGAAATCACATTGTGAAGGGCTTAATGCCTGACTAAGGTCGCGAAGTAATACACCAGCGGGACGGCCAATACCCACAGGCCAATCGGGATCTCCCGCCACTTACCGGCGATAGCCTTGATCACAATGTAAAACAGCAGCCCGCCGGCAATCCCGGTGCCAAAGCTGTTGGCGATAAGGGTGATCATCACCATCATCAGCACCGGCAGCCCGTCGGTGAAGTTGGCAAGATCCACTTTGCGCAGGCCGCTGAACATGTTCAGGCCAATCAGGATCAGCGCCGGGGCGGTGGCTTCTTTCGGGATCATCAACGCCACCGGCGTGAACAGCAGCATCAGCAGGAACATTACCGCCGCTGACAGCGCGGTGAGGCCGGTTTTGCCGCCCGCTTCCGCTGCCGCCGAAGATTCAATTAGCGCCGTAGCCGCCGGAATGCCCACCCACGGGCCGAGCGCGGCGGCAATCGAATCGACCATGAACGGGCGATTAATCTGCGGCATGTTGCCTTCTTCATCCAGCAGACCCGCCTCGCCGCCCACCGCCAGCGTTGTCCCCATGGTGGAGAAAAACTCAGATGCGAAAAAGACGAACAGGAACGGCAGGAAGGCGATGTTTAACGCCCCCAGCAGGTCAACCTGTCCCAGCACCGGCGCCAGCGAGTGGGGGGCATCGATAAAATGCGTCGGCAGTTTAGTCACGCCGAACGGGATACCCACCAGCGTGGCGCACAAAATAGCCCACAAAATGGCGCCCGGAACCTTACGCGCCTGCAGGGCTATCGCCAGGAACAGGCCGCACAGCGCCACCAGCGCGCCGGGGGCGAGAAAGTCGCCGAGCATCAGGGCGTTGGTTTTCGCATTGGCCAGCACCAGCCCGGCATTGCGAAAACCGAGGACGGCGACAAACAGGCCGATGGAGGCCGTCAATCCCAGCTTGATCGACTGCGGCACCGAGCGGGTGACCACTTCGCGCAGGCCAAAGCGGGTCAGCAGGAAGAAGAGGATCCCCGACCAGCAGGCAATTCCGAGGCCAGTCTGCCAGCCAATCCCTTCGCTACCGGCCAGCGTCACCCCCACCAGCACCGAGCCGCCAATGCCCGGGCCGACGATAAACGGCAGGTTGGCATAAAACGCCATCAGCAGCGAGCCGACGACGAAGACCAGAATGGTGCCGGTGGTGGCGGCGCCTTTATCCATCCCGCCGATCGCCAGCAGCCCCGGGATAACCACCAGTAAATAGGCGGCGGCGAGAAAGCCGGTGATCCCGGCCAGGCATTCGGTGCGTAGCGTGCCGCCGCGCGAGCGCAGCGCAAAGCGGCGCTCCAGCCAGTTAGCGCGGGCGGAAGAGTGAAGTGTGTTATCGGCCATGCTCAGGCTCCCTGAGGATTATTGTTGTGATCGGTTGGCTCCGGGATCTCCCGGCAGGCTATCAACGGGTCGACTATCTGGCGGCTGCCGCCGTCGGTCAGACCCAAATCGGTTAAATGCGGCCCGGCGTTACAGGCAAGGCAGGTGCCTTCAATGGCCTTGAAGACCCGGTACGGCGGCTCCCAGTCGGCGACTTGGCTGCTCAGATCGCGCAGCTCGCGGAACTGACGCGCCAGTTCCGCGGCCGGGAGATCCGACAGCATGCCGGCAATCGGCATCGCCACATGGGCGAGGATCTCGCCCTGTTGCGCCAGCGCCATCCCGCCGCCGGAGGCGATAAGCTGGTTGGCCGCCAGCGCCATATCATTAGCGTCGCGCCCGAGCACCACCAGATTATGCGAGTCGTGGGAGTAGCTGGTGGCGATGGCGCCGCGCAGCTCACCCCAGCCTTCAAGCAGGGCGATTTGCGGCGTCGCCTGATGGCGGCCGTGGCGGTGCTTGACCCAGATCAGACTGAAGCCGGCGGGCAGCTGGACTATCCCGTCACGAACCTGCACTTCCACTTCGCCCCACTGGGTGAAGCGCGCGCCGCGGATATGGCGCAGGCGGGCGATGCCGTGACGAATGCCCTGGACGCGCAGAATAAAGTCATCGGCGCGGAGGGGGGCGATCTGCAAAGTATCGCGCGGCGGCGTGACGCCCGCGGCGGGCGCGATCGGTGTCAGCAGGTTGCCCGCGCGGGCCAGCAGCTTACCGCCTACGTAGACTTCGCGGGCCACCAGTTTCTCCAGGGAATCAAACACCACCAGATCGGCGCGCCGCCCGGCGGCAATCAGCCCGAGATCGTGGCGCTGCAGGCGAATAGCGGCGTTGAGGGTGGCGAATCGCAGCGCATCGACCGCCGGTAAACCGTGCTCGATCAGCAGGTTAAGCAGGGCGATGATGCCGCCTTTCTCCAGCAGCATATCCGGCGGCACGTCATCGGTGCAGACGGTGATTTGCGAGGAGAGGTGCGGCAGCGTTTTTAACGCCGCGACGATATCTGGCAGCAGATAGGGGTGCGAGCCGCGGATCTCGATCGTCAGCCCGGCGCGCAGTTTTTCCAGCGCGTCGTCCGCCGAGGTAAGTTCGTGATCGGAGGTGACGCCGGCGGCGAGGTAGGCCTGCAGGTCAGCGCCGCTCAGGCCGCGGGCGTGGCCTTCAATCAGTTTGCCGCTGTTGAGACCGGCCTGGACAATCTCCTGCATCCGCTCGCTACCGTGCAGCACGCCGTGCATATCCATCACCTCCGCCACGCCGCGCACTTCCGGCCAGCCGAGCATGGTCTCCATCTCCGCGCCGGCAAAATCGGCGCCGGACATTTCGAGACCCGGCGTGGAGGGGACGCTGGACGGCGCGGCGACCATCACCTGCAGCGGCAGATGGCGGCTGGCGTCCACCGCATAGCGCACGCCAGCGACGCCGAGGACGTTGGCCAGCTCATGCGGATCCCAGAACACCGCGGTGGTGCCCTGGGTGAGGACGATTTCCGCATAGCGCTCCGGCGGCAGGTGCGAGCTTTCGAGATGCACGTGGGTGTCCATCAGGCCGGGGGACAGGTAGCCACCGGCCAGGGAACGCACTTCATGGGCGTCTTCGCGACTGCCGCGCGGATGGACGCTGGCGATCATCTCGCCGACGATACCGACGTCAGCGGGGCGAATTTCGCCCGTGGCCATATCGACGATCTGCGCATCGATCAGCAGCAGATCAAACGGGGATTCACCGCGCGCGGCCTGCACGGCGCGACGGCGGACTTGAGCATTGCTGGACATAACCACTCCGGCACAAGGATAATGCGGATACTCTAGGGGCACAGCAAACGTTTGCCCAGATGAATAAATTTATCACCCGATAAGCTCGGGTTATTGTGCAGGACCACCGTAGCGAACCCGATGATGAACGAACCCTGGCAGCGGCTGCCCGCGCTCTCTCTTAAACAGCTTCAGTATTTCGTCACCCTTGCCCAGCTGCGCCATTTTACCGATACCGCCAGTCGGCTGGCGATTAGCCAGCCGGCGCTGAGCAGCGCCCTGCGGCAGATTGAAACGGTACTCGGCGGTAAGCTGGTCAACCGTACCGCTGCGACGGTCACTCTGACTGAACTGGGGGCGGCGATTTTACCCCACGCCCAGCGGATCCTCAGCGTGGCGCAGGCGGCCTTTTCCGATATGCAGCAGATTGTCGAGGCGGGCGGCGACGGGACGGTGCGTATCGGTCTGGTGCCGTCGGTCAGTTCGCTGCTGTTTCCGCTGCTGCCGCAGACCCTGGCTGAGGCCTTTCCGCGTCTGCGCATTGAATTTCACGATCAGACCAACGATGCGCTTATCCAGGCGCTGCAGCGCGGCGAGATTGATTTCGGCATCGGGGCGATCGACAGCTCACTGCCCGCAGAACTGCTGGTCTATCCGCTGCGCGAAGATCCCTTCGTGGCGGTGCTGCACCGCGACGATCCGCTGGCCGCGCAGGCGCATCTGCCGTGGAAACAGCTGGTGGGGCGGGATATTGCTGTGTTCTCGAAGGGCAATATCCAGCGGCTGGTGGCGGCATTAGTGGAGAGCCATCGCCTGACGCTGACCACCCGCTACCAGGTGGACTATATCGAAACCCTGTATGGCCTGGTGCGCTCGCGCTTAGCGGTGGCGATTCTGCCGGCGCTGTACACCACCCATCTGCAGGACCCGGCGCTCAGGGTCGCCCACCTGCAGCAGCCGGCGCTCGCCCGCACAGTGGCCCTGATGCGCGGCCCGCAGGCGCTGCCCCCGCTTATTGAAGACTGTTTTTCCCTGCTGCAGGCCGCCTTGCGCTAGGGCAGGTGCTTGATCAGCACGTCCAGGTTTAAGTGGTTGATGTACTCCAGCGAGTGTGAGGAGAGGACGCCCAGCAGCCGGTTATGGTGCCCGGCAATAATTAAATCGATCTGCCGCTGCCGAACGCAGGTTTCCACGTCTTCAAACCGGCGGGTGGTCACCAGCGAGAGGGTATCCACCGGCAGGGAGACGGTGCAGGCCAGCTCGTTGAGCAGGGCTTTGGCCTGGATCACCTCCTGCGAGACCCGATCGTCGCGCAGGCTGTCGGAAACATAGTTCAGCGCCCGGTAATCGGTGCTGATGTGGGCGATGGTGATGCGCATGCCGTTCTCTTCTGCCATTCTGGCGGCATGCTGGAGCAGCGGGACGCCGTCCTGACTGCTGTTAATCAGTACCAGCGCATGGTGATAAACGGCCATGGCGTATATCCTCGGTAGGCTAAATAGCGCATGATGTCATTATTTTCTGCCCGCCAGCAGCGGAATGCAATCCCGTCCGGTTGCCTGATGAGCATGATGGCCGCGAAGGTGTCGTATCCAGGGCTAAAGGCTTGTTGTATGAACCGGTGAGTTGCGGTAAATTCCACAACGCTTAACAATTTCACTATTTTGACTCGGGGTGCCCTTCTTCGTTGAAGGCTGAGAAATACCCGTACCACCTGATCTGGATAATGCCAGCGTAGGGAAGTCAGAGACCGCAGGGTCATTGCTTCTACCTCGTCTGGCGGGAGCAAACTATGCCTGAGCTGTTGAATCCCGCGCCTGTCGCGCACCTGCGCCATCTGCTGCGCGCCCATTCCCCCCTTGTGCACTGCATGACTAATGACGTGGTGCAGACCTTTACCGCCAACGTTCTGCTGGCCGTCGGCGCCTCGCCGGCGATGGTGATCGATCCCCGCGAAGCGGCGCAGTTTGCCGCTATCGCTGATGCGCTGTTAATTAACGTCGGTACCCTGACCAAAGATCGCGCCGTGGCGATGCGCGCCGCGGTGGAGCACGCCCGTCAGGCCGGCAAGCCCTGGACGCTGGATCCGGTGGCGGTCGGCGCCCTGACCGTGCGCACGGCCTTTTGTCACGAGCTGCTGGCCCTCCAGCCGGCGACCATTCGCGGCAATGCCTCTGAAATTCTGGCGCTGGCCGGGATGAGCGCCGGCGGGCGCGGGGTGGATACCACCGATACGGCCGCCGCGGCGCTGCCGGCGGCCCAGGCGCTGGCTCGTCGGCTGGCTACCGTGGTGGCGGTCACTGGCGAGGTGGATTACGTCACCGACGGCGAGCGGGTGCTCAGCGTGGCGGGGGGCAATCCGCTGATGACCCGGGTGGTGGGCACCGGCTGCGCGCTGTCGGCGGTGGTGGCGGCGAGCGCGGCGCTGCCGGGAGACCGGCTGGAAAACGTGGCCGCCGCCTGCGGGCTGATGAAGCAGGCCGGGGAGATCGCCGCCCGTCAGGGAGGCCCAGGCAGCTTTATTCCGGCGTTTCTCGACGCGCTGTATCAGGAGGTGCAGGGATGAAACGCATCAACGCCCTGACCATCGCCGGCACCGATCCCAGCGGCGGGGCCGGTATCCAGGCCGATCTGAAAACCTTCTCCGCGCTGGGGGCCTATGGCTGCTCGGCGATCACCGCCCTGGTGGCGCAGAATACCCGCGGCGTACAGTCGGTCTATCGCATCGAACCGGATTTTGTGGCCGCGCAGCTCGACTCGGTGTTCAGCGATGTGCGTATCGATACCACCAAAATCGGCATGCTGGCGGAGACCGATATTGTGGAAGCCGTGGCCGAGCGGCTGGCGCGCTACCGGGTGGCCAACGTGGTGCTGGATACCGTCATGCTGGCGAAAAGCGGCGATCCGCTGCTGTCGGCTTCGGCGGTGGAGACCCTGCGTCAACGATTGTTGCCGCAGGTGTCATTGATCACCCCGAACCTGCCGGAAGCGGCCGCGCTACTCGATGCCCCCCATGCGCGTAACGAACGGGAAATGCTGGAGCAGGGGCGGGCGCTGCTGGCGCTGGGCTGCGGCGCGGTATTGATGAAGGGCGGCCATCTCGACGATGCCGAAAGCCCGGACTGGCTCTTCACCCGCGAAGGGGAACAGCGGTTCACCGCGCCGCGAGTGCAGACCAAAAATACCCACGGCACCGGCTGTACGCTCTCCGCCGCGCTGGCGGCGCTGCGCCCGCGTCACGCGGACTGGGCGGCCACCGTTATCGAGGCGAAGGCCTGGCTGTCGGCGGCTCTGGCGCAGGCCGACTCTCTGGAGGTAGGCCACGGTATCGGGCCGGTGCACCATTTCCACGCCTGGTGGTAAATGGCAGCGCAACGGGACAGCAGAATCTCCTGAAAAAATGGCCCCCCGGCTGGAAAATAGGCTAAGTCGGTACCAGGCTTAACCTGCCCAAAAAAATTGGGTTGGGATAATGCACGCCGGCTTCGGCCGGCCTTACGGGAGATTGCTATGACTGATATTACGCAGTTGCTGGGCAAAGATGCCGAGAGCCTGTTGCAGCACCGTTGTATAACCATTCCGTCCGACCAGCTGTATCTGCCTGGCGCAGATTATGTTGATCGGGTGATGGTGGATAACAACCGACCACCGGCGGTGCTACGCAATATGCAGACCCTGTACAATACCGGACGCCTGGGGGGAACCGGCTACCTTTCCATTCTGCCGGTTGACCAGGGCGTGGAGCACTCGGCGGGCGCCTCCTTTGCCGCCAACCCGCTGTACTTTGATCCGAAAAATATCGTCGAGCTGGCGATCGAAGCCGGCTGTAACTGCGTGGCGTCGACCTACGGCGTGCTGGCCTCGGTGTCGCGCCGCTACGCGCATCGCATCCCTTTCCTGGTGAAGCTCAACCATAACGAAACGCTGAGCTACCCCACCGAATACGACCAGACCCTCTACGCCAGCGTTGAGCAGGCGTTTAATATGGGGGCGGTGGCCGTGGGAGCGACGATCTATTTCGGCTCAGAACAATCGCGTCGTCAGATAGAAGAGATTTCCGCCGCCTTTGAGCGGGCCCATGAGCTGGGCCTGGTCACCGTGCTGTGGGCCTATCTGCGCAATTCGGCGTTCAAGAAAGACGGCGTCGACTATCATGTTTCCGCTGACCTGACCGGTCAGGCCAACCACCTGGCGGCCACCATCGGCGCCGATATCGTTAAGCAAAAGATGGCGGAGAATAACGGCGGCTACAAAGCGGTTAACTTCGGCTATACCGACGATCGGGTATACAGCAAACTGACCAGCGATAACCCCATCGATCTGGTGCGCTACCAGCTGGCCAACTGCTATATGGGCCGCGCCGGGCTGATCAACTCCGGCGGCGCGGCGGGCGGGGAGACCGACCTTGCCGACGCGGTGCGCACGGCGGTGATCAATAAACGCGCCGGCGGCATGGGGCTGATCCTTGGCCGCAAAGCGTTTAAGAAATCGATGGCCGACGGCGTGAAGCTGATCAATGCCGTGCAGGATGTTTATCTGGATGGCAAAGTGACTATCGCATAAGGCAAAAATCCGGGCGGCACCGCCCGGATTGCGCATTGTTTGTACCAGATGCGGTTTATTAAGACTCTGCCGCGTTGGCGGTAAACGGTTTCGCATGCTGATCGCTGGTAAAGCCAGGCTGTTCAACGCGGATTAACGGGCACAGGAAGAAGGCCAGAAAATATAAGGCGGTATAGGCTATTACCACGCCGATAGTGCTGAA
>ENA-USZI01002446-USZI01002446.1-human-gut-metagenome-genome-assembly--contig:-NODE-2446-length-10857-cov-3.617996_pt1 | contig 10857 bp, 10 predicted proteins | sample MGYA00250042_ERZ773532 | MGnify/ENA primary metagenome ERZ773532 (study PRJEB29103, sample SAMN06112036) | human gut metagenome | biome: human gut; feature: ankylosing spondylitis patient; material... | reverse complement strand
ACTTTCAGAATACATTTTAGAATATGAGCAAAATGCTTGAGAGGTCTTGGCGATTCTTCCGGGGGTTATTAAGAAAAATGTAGAAAAATGTAGTAATAACCTATAAAAAGCAGGTTGTTTTTGCTAATAAAACACCCTGCTTTTTGTGCATAATTTATGAAAGGCTTGGTTGACAATCAGGGGGGTTACTGTTATAATTTAAGTAAAGTGAGCTGATCATGTCAATCTGTGGCTTCACTTGTTACAGTTAAGGGGAAAAGCCCCTTATAAATTGCTTTCAAAAATGGAATGCATTCCACAATACGGAATCTTACTGGTGGAATTTTATAAGTATAATTTTTCACAAAGAAAGCAGAACCTAAAATAAATAAGGAGGTGCAATGCACAATGTGGACTGAACCAACTATGCCTTTCGGGCAGTCAGTTATCGTTTCTCTGCTGGGTCTTTCGGTAGTTTTCCTGGCTCTGATCTGTCTGGCTCTGGCAATTATGGTAATTTCCAAGATTCTCCGCTCCGTTGTTTCTGATGGTGCTAAGGCCCCGGCCGCAGCACAGAAAGCAGCACCGGCTGTGTCGGATGAAGCTGATAAGGAATTACTTGCCGTGCTGATGGCAACGATCGGGGATGACCTCGGATTGCCGACAGACAAGTTTAAGATCTTGAGCGTGACAGAAGTTAAGTAATGAGAAACAGGAATGAAAGGAAATCGAAAGGAAGGTTAGAGCAGTTATGAAGTATACGGCTACCCTCAATGGAAAACAGTACGAAGTAGAACTTGAAAGAATCGATGCATACGAGCCAATGCCGCGTTACGGCGAGGCTCCGGCAGCAGCACCGGCTCCAGTAGCAGCACCGGCAGCACCAGCACCAGCACCGGCACCTGCACCAGCAGCACCAGCTCCGGCAGCAGCACCGGCACCGGCGGCAGCACCGGCAGCAGGCGCAACTACCGTAGAGGCTCCGATGCCAGGTAAGATCCTGAACATCAAAGTATCTGCAGGACAGGCAGTTAAGTTTGGTGAGACCGTCATCGTGATGGAAGCTATGAAGATGGAAACTGAAATCGTTGCTCCGGCAGACGGTACAGTAGCACAGATTCTTGTCAAGGCAGGCGACGCCGTTGACACAGGTGCAGCACTGGTTACCCTGAACTAATAGACGATACTATGATAAATAGCAACTGTTTACAAAAAGGAATTTTCGGAACTGAAAATTCTGTATGATACAGTTCAGGCAACAGATTTTGCCGATTTGGAATACAAAGCATCGGCAAAATCCCATTACTGGGCACACATGTGTGAACAGTAATGATAAACATTCGAAAGGACGTAAAGAATTATGAAATATGTTGCTACGATCAATGGAAAGAAATACGAAGTTGAAGTAGAAAAATTAGAAGCTTACAAATCTCTGGATCGTAATGGTGTAGCAGCTCCGGCAGCTCCGGTTCTTCCGGCATCCGCACCGGTACAGAGACCGGCAGCACCGGCTCCGGCTCCAGTTGCAGCAGCACCGGCTCCAGTTCCGGCACCGGCAGCAGCTCCGGCTCCGAAGGCAGCAGCTCCGGCGGGCGCAACTACCGTAGAAGCTCCAATGCCAGGTAAAATCCTGAACATCAAGGTATCTGAAGGACAGGCAGTTAAATTTGGCGAAGTAGTAGTTATTATGGAAGCCATGAAAATGGAGACTGAGATCGTTGCTCCGGCAGACGGTACAGTCAGCAAGATCCTTGTTAAGGCTGGCGATTCTGTTGATACAGGAGCTGCTCTGGTTGCTCTGAACTAGGAGGTTAGGTAATGAACTTTTTTGAAATATTAAAAGAGCTTCTTGCACAGTCGGGTTTCGCAGCATTGACCTGGAGAAGCTGTGTAATGATTCTCATTGCTTTTGTATTATTATACCTGGCAATTAAAAAGCAGTTCGAGCCGCTTCTTCTGCTTCCGATTGCATTTGGTATGTTCCTGGCAAACCTGCCGTTGGCTGACCTGATGAAGGAAAGCGAGCCGTGGTATACCGCAGGTGTTCTGCGTATCATCTACGGCGGTGTTAAGTCCAGTTTGTTCCCGTGTCTGATCTTCATGGCAGTAGGTGCCATGACAGACTTTGGTCCGCTGATTGCAAACCCGGTGAGCCTTCTGCTTGGTGCAGCTGCTCAGTTCGGTATCTACATTGCATTCATGCTGGCTAACGCAACTGGTCTGTTTACAGTAGGTGAGGCAGCTGCTATCGGTATCATCGGTGGTGCAGACGGTCCGACCGCTATCTATGTAGCTAACAACCTGGCACCGGATCTGGTTGCTCCGATCGCCGTTGCCGCTTACTCCTACATGGCGCTGATTCCGCTGATTCAGCCGCCGATCATGAAGCTTCTTACCACTAAGAAAGAGCGTTCCATCGTTATGAAGCAGCTCCGTAAGGTAAGCAAGGTTGAGAAGATCGTATTCCCGGTATTCGTAGTACTGTTCTGCTCCCTGCTTCTTCCGTCCGTAGCTCCGCTGCTTGGTATGCTGATGCTTGGTAACCTGCTTCGTGAATCTGGTGTTACAGAGCGTCTTTCTGATACAGCTCAGAACGCACTGTGCAACATCGTAACTATCATGCTTGGTACTACCGTAGGTGCGACCGCAAACGGCGAGATCTTCCTGCGTGTTCAGACCATCGCTATCGTTTGCATGGGTCTTCTTGCATTCGCATTCGCTACCATCGGAGGTGTTCTCCTTGGTAAGGTGCTGTGCGCTGTAACCGGCGGCAAGATCAACCCGTTAATCGGTTCCGCTGGTGTATCTGCTGTACCGATGGCTGCCCGCGTTTCTCAGACAGTTGGTGCAAAAGAGAATCCGACCAACTTCCTTCTGATGCACGCTATGGGACCAAACGTAGCAGGTGTTATCGGTTCTGCCGTAGCAGCAGGTTTCTTCATGCTGATTTTCGGTTAATCGAATATTGATTTTTGGCTGTTGCAGCCGGGATCTGGCTGCATCTGGCCTGCGAAAGACCGCAGCGCCGGAAGTACCGGATCCCGTTTTTACTTATTTATATAGGTAGTTATAGAAAATTTTTTTAAAGGAGGCTTTATTGTGGCTAATAAAGTAATGTCTTTACACGATGCCGTAGAAAAGTATGTATGTGACAACGATGTACTTTGTCTCGGCGGATTTACAACAAACCGTAAACCGTATGCAGCAGTTTACGAGATCCTTCGTCAGGGTAAAACTGGTTTTGTAGGCTGGTCTGGCCCGGCAGGTGGTGACTGGGATGCGTTAATCGGTGAGGGCCGTGTGAGAGCCTACATCAACTGCTATACTGCAAACTCTGGTTACACCAACGTAGCTCGTCGTTTCCGTGCAGCTATCGAGAAGGGTGAGCTTACATATGAGGATTATTCTCAGGACGTTCTGATGCTTCAGCTTCATGCTGCATCTCTGGGTCTTCCGTACCTGCCGGTACGTATGATGCAGGGCTCCGGACTTGTTAAGTTCTGGGGTATCAGCGAAGAGAAGAGAAGAACCATGGAAGGTGTTGACAACCTGAAATGCGTAGAGATCGAGAACCCGCTTGAGCCAGGCGAGAAGCTGCTGGCTGTTCCGGTTCCGAAGCTTGACTGCGCTATCATCCATGTTCAGCAGGCATCTCCGGATGGAACCTGTATCATCGATGGTGATGAGTTCCATGACGTAGATATCGCTGTAGCTGCAAAACGTTGTATCGTTACCTGCGAGGAGATCGTAAGTGATGAGTATATCCGTCGTGACCCAACCAAGACAAGAATCTTTGGTGAGTGTGTAGACGCCGTTGTTCGTGCACCGTACGGTGCTTGGCCGGCACAGTGCTACGGCTATTATGATGATGATGATAAGGGCTTGAAAGAGTACGACAAGGCTTCCAAGTACCTTGACGCTGAGGATGCTAAGGCACAGCTTCAGAAGGCTGCAGACAAAGCTGCTAAGGCTGCTGCTGCTAAGCCGGAAGATGAGAAGCTTGCAAAAGCTGCAGAAGTTGCTGCACAGGCTGCAAAAGATGCTGCTGACGGCACCAAGATTCCGGAGACCTTCAAGGATTACCTTCAGAAGTATGTATATGGATGCAAGGATCAGGATGATCTGCTCAACGTACTGGGCGGCGCTCGCCTCATGAACCTTAAGAATGAGCCGCATCTTGGCTATTCTACCAGACATTAATTGAGGGAGGGAAAATCTAAAATGGCTGATTATACAAAGTATACAAAGCAGGAAATGCAGGCTTACGCCATCGCAAAAAATATTAAAGAAAATCAGATCGTTATCGTTGGTACCGGTCTTCCGTTAATCGGTGCATCCCTGGCAAAACGTGTTGTTTGCCCGAGCTGCCATCCGATCGTAGAGAGTGGTCTTATGGATTGTTCTCCGATCGAGGTTCCGCGTTCTGTAGGTGACAACCGTTTCATGGCTCACTGTGCAGTACAGTGGCCAAACGTTCGTTTCGTAGGTTTCGAGGCTAATGAGTGGTTACATGATGCTGATCGTATGATCGCATTCATCGGTGGCGCTCAGATCGACCCGTACGGAAACGTTAACTCTACCTGTATCTTTGGTAAGGGTGATTATGTTAAACCTACCACACGTTTCACCGGTTCTGGCGGTGCAAACGGAATCGCTACCTTCTGCAACACCATCATCATGATGCAGCATCAGAAGAGAAGATTCATGGAGCATGTTGACTACATCACAAGCTGTGGCTGGATGGACGGCCCTGGCGGACGTGAGAGAGCAGGTCTTCCGGGCAACCGTGGACCGCAGATGGTAGTTACCGATCTTGGTATCATGAAATTCGACGAAGAGACCAAGAGAATGTACCTGGCTTACTACTATCCATTCTCCTCTCCGGAAATGGTTCAGGAGAACACTGGTTTCGAGATCGATACCTCCAGAGCTCAGCTGATGGAAGGTCCGGATCCGGAGATCATCCGCGTTATTCGTGAAGAGATCGACCCAGGTCAGGCATTCATCAAAGTTCCGAAGGAGACTAAGTAATTAGCCTTCCATAGGGAATCAAGACAGATATCATTTCTGTCGATTAATTAGTTACTGATTGCAGGCGGGACAGGAGACGAACTGTCCCGCAAGCAATTCATTTATAACCATTTTTATTTTTTATTTTATAAGGAGAAAAGAAGACATGAATATGTATTCAATGCCAGGATATTTCCAGAATATGCCTACCGTTGGTAAAGCTCTGGTTAATCCGAATCCGGAAAACGAGCAGGAACTGAAGGCTGTTGAGAACGACATCCATGAGTCCATTAAGCAGGCTCTTGATGCTGGTATCACAACCGAAGAGAAGTTAAACGCACGTGGACAGCTTTCTGCTACACAGCGTATCAACGCCCTGATCGATCCAGGTACATGGTGCCCGTTAAACAGCCTTTACAATCCGGAAGACAACCGTTTCCAGACAACTAACGTTCTGAATGGTCTTGGCCGTGTAAATGGCAAATGGGTTTACATCATCGCTTCTGATAACAAGAAGATGGCTGGTGCTTGGGTTCCGGGACAGGCAGATAACCTGCTCCGTGCTGCAGATACCGCTAAGATGCTGCATCTGCCGTTAGTATACCTGTTAAACTGCTCAGGCGTTGAGTTCCCGAATCAGGACAAAGTATACCCGAACCGTCGTGGTGGTGGTACACCGTTCTTCCGCAACGCTGAGTTAAACCAGCTTGGTGTTCCGGTTATCGTAGGTATCTACGGAACCAACCCGGCAGGTGGTGGTTACCACAGCATTTCCCCGACTATCCTGATCGCTCATAAAGATGCGAACATGGCAGTTGGTGGCGCTGGTATCCTTTCCGGTATGAACCCGAAGGGTTACATCGATGAGGAAGCAGCAGAGCAGATCGTTAACGCTCAGATCGAGAACAGCAAACATCACGTTCCGGCTCCGGGTTCCGTGCCGATCCACTATGATGAGACCGGATTCTTCCGTGAAGTTTACGAGGATGATTTAGGCGTTATCGAGGGAATCAAGAAGTACATCAACTACCTTCCGTGCTTCAACCTGGAGTTCTTCCGTGTTGACAGCCCGAAGGCTCCGCAGCTTCCGGCTGAGGATCTGTACAGCATCATCCCGATGAACCAGAAACGTCCGTACGACATCTACGATGTAATCGGCCGTCTGTTCGATAACAGTGAGTTCTTCGAGTACAAGAAAGGCTACGGTCCGGAGATCGTTGCTGGTCTTGCAAAAGTTAACGGCCTTCTGGTTGGTGTTATCGCTAACGTACAGGGCTTACTCATGAACTATCCGGAGTACAAACAGGGTTCTGTAGGTATCGGTGGTAAGCTGTATCGTCAGGGTCTGATTAAGATGAACGAGTTCGTTACTCTGTGTGCTCGTGATAAGACACCGGTTATCTGGCTGCAGGATACCACAGGTATCGATGTAGGCGATGACGCTGAGAAGGCAGAGCTGCTTGGTTTAGGTCAGTCCCTGATCTACTCTATCGAGAATGCTAAGCTTCCGTCTCTGGAGGTTACTCTTCGTAAGGCAAGTGCTGCTGCTCACTACGTTCTGGGTGGTCCGCAGGGCAACAACACCAACGTATTCTCTATCGGTACAGGTGCTTGCGAGTACTACGTAATGCCGGGTGAGACCGCTGCAAACGCTATGTACTCCAGAAAGCTTGTTAAAGCTAAAAAAGCTGGCGAGCCGCTTCAGCCGATCATCGACAAGATGAACGCTATGATCCAGATGTACACAGACAAATCTCGTCCGAAATATTGTACAAAACAGGGTATGGTTGATGAGATCGTAGATCTGACCGATCTTCGTCCGTACATCCAGGCATTTACCGAGGCTTATTATCAGAATGCTCAGGCTATCTGCCCGATGCATCAGATGCTGGCTCCGAGATCTACTCGTGAGTTCATCAACTACGGTAAATAATTATCAAATTAAAACGGCATTGTGATAGGTGCCGCTAAGATAACATTTTAAAAAGAGAAGGCGCGTAAGTACGCGGCTGACAGTGATAGTGTAAATAGTGATAAGTAACAAATTGATAGTGTGAATAGTGTGAGGCTCTGGCGAAGCGGCTTGTCTGTATGACTGTAAATGAACCGTTTTGCCGAATGCTTGCAGATAAATCGGGCAAAGGAACTGGAACCTTTGCTCGATTTATTGGTATACTCAGGCAGATAAGTAATAAGTAATAGTTTTGTTAAGAATTATTTTATAACATTTTCAAGATTTTACAGCGACTTTTAGTTGATTTTGTGGTATTATGATGGGTGGAGACGATGTGATAGCACGGATCTGCCAAAACATCGTTGAAACAAAAATCAGGCATAGAAAGTCAGTATTGAAAGGAAAAAGATACATCATGAGCGAAATTTTCACTTTAGGTATCGACGTAGGCTCTACAGCTTCCAAATGTATCATCCTGAAGGATGGCAAGGAGATCGTAGGTAAGTCTCTGATTGACGTTGGAGCAGGTACCAGCGGTCCAAGCCGTGCCATCGAGGCAGTTCTGGAAGATGCAGGCCTCAAGAAAGAAGATATGGCATTCACACTGGCTACCGGTTATGGACGTACATCTCTGATGGACGGAATTGCCGATAAGCAGATGAGTGAGCTGTCATGTCATGCAAAGGGCGCTTATTTCCTTTTCCCGAAGGTTCATACCGTAATTGACATCGGCGGTCAGGACGTGAAGGTTCTTCGCGTTGAGGAAGGTGTCATGACAAACTTCCAGATGAACGATAAGTGTGCAGCCGGAACCGGAAGATTTCTGGATGTTATGGCTCGCGTTCTCGAAGTTGAGGTAAGTGATCTAGGCCGTCTTGGCGCTATGTCCAAGAAGCAGGTAGGAATCAGTTCCACCTGTACGGTTTTTGCAGAGAGTGAGGTTATAAGCCAGTTGTCGATGGGAACGGATAAATGTGATATTATTGCCGGTATTCATCGTTCAGTGGCTCATCGTGTCACGGGTCTTGCCCACCGAATCGGTGTAGTGCCGGATGTCGTTATGACAGGCGGTGTGGCTCAGAACCAGGGCGTAGTAGATGCGCTTGAGGCTGAGCTTGGCGTAAAGATTTGTACATCCCCGCTGACACAGTATAACGGCGCGCTTGGCGCAGCCCTGATGGCATATCAGGTAGCCAGCCGTCAGAAGTAACTAAGTTAATTTTTAAGAATGGAGGATAATTATTATGGCAAAACAAGTTAGTCCTGGTGTTCTTGCGCTTCGTAAAGTCGTAGATGACGTACACAAAGAGGCGCGTGAGGCCAAAGCAAGAGGCGAGTTAGTTGGATGGTCTTCTTCCAAATTCCCGTGTGAGCTTGCAGCAGCATTTGATTTACACGTTATGTATCCGGAGAACCAGGCAGCTGGTATCGCAGCTAACCGTTATGGTGAGCTGATGTGCCAGGCAGCTGAGGATCTTGGATATGACAACGATATCTGCGGTTACGCTCGTATCAGCCTTGCATATGCAGCTGGTGTACGTGTATCCCGTAAGTATGATCCGGAGACTGGTGAATACATCATCGATCCGAGCACAGGTAAACCATTAAAAGATGCTGACGGCAACGTAGTGATGGGTGAAGACGGAAAACCGAAGAAGGATCCGAAGACTCAGACTCCGTATCTGCAGCTGGACAACCTACTTGAGATTGAAAAACTCCCGGATGGTCCGGAAAAAGAGAAACGTCTTGAGGCTATTTCTCCGATTCGTCAGATGCGTATTCCGCAGCCGGATTTCGTTCTTTGCTGCAACAACATCTGTAACTGTATGACAAAATGGTATGAGAACATCGCTCGTATGTGTAACATTCCGCTGATCATGATCGATATCCCGTACAACAATACAGTAGAAGTTCATGATGAGAATGTTAAATATGTTCGCGCTCAGTTCGACAAAGCGATCAAACAGCTGGAAGAGCTGACAGGCAAGAAGTTCGACGAGAAGAAGTTCGAGCAGGCTTGTGCAAACGCTAACCGTACCGCTAAGGCTTGGCTGAAAGTCTGTGATTTCCTGCAGTACAAACCGGCTCCATATAGTGGATTTGACCTGTTCAACCACATGGCAGACGTTGTAACTGCACGTGCTACTGTAGCTGCTGGTGATGCTTTTGAATTACTTGCAAAAGACCTGGAAGAGACAGTTAAGAAGGGTGAGACCACAACTCCGTTCCCGGAGAAATACCGTGTTATGTTCGAGGGTATTCCGTGCTGGCCGAAACTGCCGGCTCTGTTCAAACCGCTGAAGACCCACGGTGTAAACGTTACTGCCGTTGTATATGCTCCGGCATTCGGTTTCGTTTACAACAACATCGATGAGATGGCTCGTGCTTACTACAAAGCTCCGAACTCTGTCTGCATCGAGCAGGGTGTTGACTGGCGTGAAGGCATCTGCCGTGATAACAAGGTAGATGGCGTTCTGGTTCACTACAACAGAAGCTGTAAACCGTGGAGTGGTTACATGGCTGAGATGCAGCGTCGCTTTACTGCTGACCTGGGTATCCCGTGTGCTGGTTTCGACGGCGATCAGGCTGACCCGCGTAACTTCAATGCTGCTCAGTACGAGACTCGTGTAGAGGGTCTGGTTGAGGCAATGGAAGCAAATAAGCAGGCAAAGGAGGCTAAATAACCATGAGTGTTAACGCATTATTAGAAGAATTTAAGGTAAAAGCTGCAACTCCGAAGCAGCAGCTTGCTGAATATAAAGCTCAGGGCAAAAAAGTAGTTGGTGTTCTTCCTTACTACGCTCCGGAAGAGCTTGTATATGCCGCTGGTATCGTTCCGATGGGTATGTGGGGTTCCAACACTAAGACCATCAGCCGTGCAAAAGAGTACTGCGCTACTTTCTACTGCACCATCGCTCAGTTAGCTCTGGAGATGCTGCTGGATGGAACTATGGATCAGTTAGACGGTATTATCACACCTACTATCTGTGATACTCTTCGTCCGATGAGCCAGAACTTCCGTGTAGCTATGGGCGACAAGATGAAAGTTATCTTCTTAGCTCATCCGCAGAACCGTTTCGAAGAGTTTGGTCTTCAGTTCTGTATCGATCAGTACAACCATGTTAAAGCTGATCTGGAAGAAATCGCTGGAAGAAAGATTACTGATTCTGACATCCAGGATGCTATCGTTGTATACAACAAGAGCCGTGCAGCTCGCCGTGAGTTCGTAAAACTGGCTAACGAGCACTGTGATGTTATCACACCAACCAAACGTTCCGCAGTTCTGAAGGCATTCTACTTCATGGAGAAGCCGGAATACACTGCAAAGCTTGTCGAGCTGAACGCAGAGCTGGCTAAACTTCCTGTCTGTGACTGGAAGGGAACCAAGGTTGTTACCTCCGGTATTATCTGTGATAATCCGAAGCTGCTTTCTATCTTCGAAGAGAACAACATCGCTATCGCTGCAGATGATGTAGCACATGAGACACGTTCCTTCCGTGTAGACGCTCCGGAAGACGAGCTGGATCCGGTTAGAGCACTGGCTAAACAGTTCGCTAACATCGATTACGAAGTACTTCTGTACGATCCGGAATCTGACAAGAACCGTCGTGGTGAGTTCGTAGCTAACATGGTTAAGGAAAGCGGCGCTCAGGGTCTGGTACTGTTCATGCAGCAGTTCTGTGATCCGGAGGAGATGGAGTATCCGTACCTGAAGAAAGCTCTGAACGATGCAGGTGTTCCGCACATCAAACTGGGTATCGACCAGCAGATGAGAGACTTCGGTCAGGCAAGCACTGCTATTCAGGCATTCGCTGACGTCCTTGCACTTCAGAAATAATAGAAGATTCGTTTGGGAAACTGAATGATGAGATAGAAACGCCCCCGCAGGAGATTTCCTTGCGGGGGCGTTTATT